>VMHT01021376.1_pt1 | contig 12497 bp, 8 predicted proteins | sample 4693611 | NCBI WGS metagenome assembly VMHT01 (sample SAMN12280063, study PRJNA550983) | marine metagenome | isolation source: seawater sampled from same location over 5 years 0.02-0.2 micron viral filtrate | place: USA: collected off the coast of southern California halfway between the port... ...
GCGAACAGTGTGATAGCGCACACCCGGAAGGTCTTTTACTCGACCGCCACGGATCAGCACAACACTGTGCTCCTGAAGGTTGTGACCTTCACCACCAATGTATGAGGAAACCTCGTAGCCGTTGGTCAGACGAACACGGCACACTTTACGCAGTGCTGAGTTCGGCTTCTTCGGCGTTGTGGTGTAAACACGAGTGCACACACCACGGCGCTGAGGGCAAGCCTGGAGAGCAGGAACATCGCTCTTGGCCACCTTGCGCTTACGAGGCTTACGTACCAACTGATTAATCGTTGCCATGTAAGCAAACTCCAAAAACCATACCAATGAAACTTACCCCCGACAGGCGGGGGTAAAATTTAAGGGACGCAAGTGTAAGCCTGCGCCCCCGGACAGTCAAGATGACTGTTCTCTTTTTAACCACCCCGCAAGGTCCGTAACTTTACGGAGTGGCGACCGGGATTATTGCTCCCGGTTAAGCTCGGCGCTCAGCGCCTCGACCACGTCTTCCGCGGTAACGCCCTGCTCTTCCATTTCGCGCTTGCGACGGCGCTCATTGTGATAAGCAAGACCGGTACCGGCCGGAATCAGTCGGCCAACCACTACGTTCTCCTTCAGGCCGCGCAGGTAATCGCGCTTGCCAGTGACGGCACCTTCTGTGAGAACCCGGGTGGTTTCCTGGAACGAAGCCGCCGAAATGAACGACTCGGTCGCCAGGGATGCCTTGGTGATACCCAGCAGCAGACGCTCGAACCTTGCCGGCTCTTTGTCGGCCGCATCGGCTTTCTCGTTCTCTTCCAGCAGCTGGGTGATTTCCACCTGATCGCCTGCCAGCAGAGTCGTATCCCCCGCATCGGTGACTTCCACCTTGCGCAGCATCTGCCGAACGATAACCTCGATGTGTTTATCGTTGATGACAACACCCTGCAGACGGTAAACGTCCTGGATTTCGTTGGTGATGTACTTGGCCAGCTCCACGACACCCAGCAGACGCAGGATATCGTGGGGGTTGGACGGACCATCAGAGATAACTTCGCCCTTCTCGACCGTTTCACCCTCGAACACGTTCAGCTGGCGATGCTTGGGAATCAGCACCTCATACGGATCGTCATCCTTGGGCGTGATCACCAGACGCTTCTTGCCCTTGGTTTCCTTGCCGAAGGAAACCACACCACTGATTTCCGCCAGGATGGAAGACTCTTTCGGACGACGCGCCTCGAACAGGTCGGCAACCCGCGGCAGACCACCGGTGATATCCCGGGTCTTGGAGCTCTCCTGCGGGATACGGGCGACGACGCCACCCAGCTCGACTTCCGCATCGTTGGCCATGGTGACCAGCGCGTTGGCCGGCAGGAAGTAGATCGCCTTGCCACCGCCAGGCAGCTCAACCTCTTCACCCTTCTTGTCCAGCAGCTGGATAGCCGGGCGCAGGTCCTTACCGGCAGCGGGACGATCCTTCGGATCGATCACTTCCATGGTGGACAGGCCGGTCAGCTCGTCAGTCTGGGTACGAACGGTAATGCCTTCTTCCATATTCACGAAGCGGGCAGTACCGGTGGCTTCAGCAATGATCGGGTGGGTGTGGGGATCCCACTTGGCCACCGGAACACCGGCTTCCACCTCGTCACCCTGCTTCACGGACAGTACGGCACCGTAAGGCAGCTTGTACCACTCACGCTCACGACCCTGCTCGTCGGCAACCGCCAACGCGGAGGAGCGGGAAACAACCACGAGCGTACCATCGGCTTTCTCGATGGACTTCATGTTGTGCAGGCGCACGGTACCGCCATGCTTGACCTGGATGTTGTCGACCGCGGAAGCCCGGCTCGCCGCACCACCGATGTGGAAGGTACGCATGGTCAGCTGGGTGCCCGGCTCACCGATGGACTGGGCAGCGATTACGCCCACTGCCTCGCCCACGTTCACCTGATGGCCACGGGCGAGATCACGGCCGTAACACTTGGAACAGATACCATGACGGGTCTCGCAGGTGATCGCAGAGCGCACCCAGACCTCGTCCACACCGGCACGTTCCAGCTTCTCGATCGTCTTCTCATCGAGCAGGGTGCCAGCTTCAACGACGGCATTGTCCTTGTCGGTCGGAGTGAAGGCATCACGGGCCGTCACACGTCCCAGCACCCGGTCACCCAACGGCACGACCACGTCACCGCCTTCGATATGCGGTGTCATCAGCAGACCTTCTGAGGTACCGCAATCTTCTTCGGTCACCACCAGATCCTGGGATACGTCCACCAGACGACGGGTCAGGTAACCGGAGTTCGCGGTCTTCAGGGCGGTATCCGCCAGACCCTTACGGGCACCGTGGGTGGAGATGAAGTACTGCAGTACGTTCAGACCTTCACGGAAGTTCGCGGTGATCGGCGTTTCAATGATGGAGCCGTCCGGCTTGGCCATCAGGCCACGCATACCCGCCAGCTGACGGATCTGGGCCGCGGAACCCCGCGCACCGGAGTCAGCCATCATGTATACGGAGTTGAACGACTCCTGCATCAGCTCTTCGCCGTCCTCGCCCTTGACCGGCTTGCCATCGGGACCAATCACCTGCTCTTGCGAGAGGCGATCCATCATGGCCTTGGAAACCTTGTCGTTGGCACGGGACCAGATATCGATCACCTTGTTGTACTTCTCGCCCTGGGTCAGCAGACCGGACGCGTACTGGTTCTCGATGTCCTTCACTTCCTGGGAAGCGGCATCCACCATCTCGTACTTCTCGGGCGGAATCTCGAAGTCGTTGAAACCGATCGAGATACCGGAAACCGTCGCGTAGTGATAGCCCATGTACATCAGCTGATCCGCAAAGATAACCGTGTCCTTCAGACCGGCATCCCGGTAACAGGTGTTGATCAGGTTCGAGATGGACTTCTTGACCATCGGCTTGTTGACAATGTCGAACGGAAGGCCATCCGGCACGATATCAAACAGCAGGGCACGACCCACGGTGGTGTCGACAATCTTGTAGGACTCGACCTTTTCACCATTGGTGTCGTAGCTCACTTCCTTGACGCGAACCTTGACGATGGCTTGCAGATCCACCTTGCCGGCACCGTAGGCACGGTGTGCCTCTTTCACGTCGGCAAATACCATGCCTTCACCCAGGGCGCTCTTGCGATCCCGGGTCATGTAGTACAGACCCAGAACCACGTCCTGGGACGGCACGATGATCGGCTCGCCGTTGGCCGGTGACAGCACGTTGTTGGTGGACATCATCAGCGCACGGGCTTCGAGCTGGGCTTCCAGTGTCAGCGGCAGGTGCACCGCCATCTGGTCACCGTCGAAGTCGGCGTTATAGGCCGCACACACCAGCGGGTGCAGCTGGATCGCCTTGCCTTCGATCAGTACCGGCTCGAACGCCTGGATACCCAGACGGTGCAGGGTCGGCGCACGGTTCAGCAGGATCGGGTGCTCGCGGATGACTTCGTCCAGGATATCCCAGACCACGCCCTCTTCGCGCTCGACCATCTTCTTGGCGGCCTTGATGGTGGTCGCCAGGCCGCGGTGTTCCAGCTTGGAGAAGATAAACGGCTTGAACAGTTCCAGAGCCATTTTCTTCGGCAGGCCGCACTGGTGCAGACGCAGGTACGGACCCACCACGATGACGGAACGGCCGGAGTAGTCGACCCGCTTACCCAGCAGGTTCTGACGGAAACGACCCTGCTTACCCTTGATCATGTCAGCCAGGGACTTCAGCGGGCGCTTGTTGGTGCCGGTGATGGCACGGCCACGACGACCGTTATCCAGCAGCGCATCCACAGCTTCCTGCAGCATCCGCTTCTCGTTACGTACGATGATGTCCGGAGCGTTCAGCTCCAGCAGACGCTTGAGGCGGTTGTTCCGGTTGATCACCCGACGGTACAGATCGTTCAGGTCGGAGGTGGCGAAACGGCCACCGTCCAGCGGCACCAGCGGACGCAGATCCGGTGGCAGAACCGGCAGTACGGACATGATCATGTCACCCGGCTTGTTGCCGGAGTACAGGAACGCCTCAAGAATCTTCAGCCGCTTGGTGAACTTCTTGATCTTGGTTTCGGAATTGGTCTGGGGAATCTCTTCACGCAGGGCATCCACAGCTTCCTGCAGATCGATGTCCTCCAGCAGTTCCTTGATGGCTTCGGCACCCATGCGGGCATCGAATTCATCACCGAACTCTTCCAGGGCTTCATAGTACTGCTCGTCATTCAGCAGCTGGCCCTTTTCCAGGGTCGTCATGCCCGGATCAATAACAATAAAGCTCTCGAAGTACAGGACCCGCTCGATGTCGCGCAGGGTCATGTCCAGCATCATGCCGATACGGGACGGCAGGGACTTCAGGAACCAGATGTGGGCAACCGGGCTGGCCAGCTCGATATGGCCCATGCGCTCGCGGCGCACGCTTGCCAGTGCCACTTCCACACCACACTTCTCGCAGATGACACCGCGATGCTTGAGGCGCTTATATTTGCCACACAGGCACTCGTAGTCCTTGATCGGGCCAAAGATCTTGGCACAGAACAGACCGTCACGCTCGGGCTTGAAAGTCCGGTAGTTGATGGTCTCGGGTTTCTTTACCTCACCAAAGGACCATGACCGGATCATGTCCGGGGATGCCAGACCAATGCGGATGGCATCAAATTCCTTGCTTTGGTTCTGGCTCTTGAGAAGATTCAGCAAATCTTTCATCAGTAAAAGCTCCGGATGGCGTTAATCTCGGGCGGGCACACAGGGTGCCCGCTCACGCTGCCAAAAACGATTCGGCTCACTCGGATTCCAGCTTGATGTCGATACCCAGCGAACGGATTTCCTTGACAAGAACGTTGAAGGACTCGGGCATGCCCGGCTCCATACGATGGTCGCCATCGACAATGTTCTTGTACATCTTGGTACGACCATTCACGTCGTCCGACTTGACGGTGAGCATTTCCTGCAGGGTGTAGGCGGCACCGTATGCCTCCAGCGCCCAGACTTCCATCTCACCGAACCGCTGGCCACCGAACTGCGCCTTACCACCCAGCGGCTGCTGGGTAACCAGGCTGTAAGAGCCGGTGGAACGAGCGTGCATCTTGTCGTCGATCAGGTGGTTCAGCTTGAGAATGTACATGTAGCCAACAGTCACCGGGCGGTCAAACTTGTCGCCGGTACGGCCATCGTACAACTCGGTCTGACCCGTGGTGCTCAGGCCGGCCAGTTCAAGCATGTGCTTGACCTCGGCTTCCTTGGCACCGTCGAATACCGGTGTTGCCATCGGCACGCCTTCACGCAGGTTACCTGCCAGCTGCAGGATCTCCTGATCGTTCAGGGAGTCCAGGTCCACCTTGAACACTTCGTCCGAGTGGTTGTAGATCTGGTCCAGCAGCTCACGCAGCTCGGCCACCTTGCGCTGCTCTTCCAGCATCCGGGTAATACGCTCACCCAGACCCTTGGCAGCAGCACCCAGATGGGTCTCCAGAACCTGACCCACGTTCATCCGCGATGGTACACCCAGCGGGTTGAGAACCACGTCCACTGGTGTGCCATGCTCGTCATACGGCATATCTTCGATCGGCATCACCGCCGAGATAACACCCTTGTTACCGTGACGGCCGGCCATCTTGTCGCCCGGCTGGATACGACGCTTGATCGCCAGGTAAACCTTGACGATCTTCAGCACGCCAGGAGCCAGGTCATCGCCCTGCTGCAGCTTGCCTTTCTTGTCTTCAAAGCGCGCTTCGTGATCCTTCTTGCGGTCTTCAAGACCCTGCTCGGATTTCTCCAGCAGTTCATTGAGGGACTCGTCCTTCATGCGCAGCTTGAACCAGTCATCCTTCGGCAGTTCCGACAGGTAGGCTTCGTCCAGCTTGGCACCTTTCTTCAGACCCGGACCACTGATCACTTCCTGACCCTTGAGGGCGCTGGTCAGACGCTCATAGGTCGCGCCTTCCACAATGCGGTACTCATCCTTCAGGTCCTTGCGGAACTGGTCCAGCTGCTCTTTTTCGATAGACAGCGCTCGCTGGTCCTTCTCGATGCCGTCGCGGGTGAAGACCTGCACGTCGATAACGGTACCCCGGGTGCCGGTGGGCACACGCTGGGAGGTGTCCTTAACGTCGGAGGCCTTCTCGCCGAAGATAGCCCTCAGGAGCTTTTCCTCCGGAGTCAGCTGGGTTTCACCTTTCGGTGTCACCTTGCCAACCAGGATATCGCCGGGGCCGACTTCCGCACCGATGTATACAATGCCGGACTCATCCAGCTTGGACAGCGCACTTTCACCAACGTTCGGAATATCCGCGGTGATTTCCTCGCTGCCCAGCTTGGTATCACGAGCCACACAGGTCAGTTCCTGAATGTGGATAGTGGTCAGGCGATCTTCCTGCACCACCTTCTCGGAGATGAGGATGGAGTCCTCGAAGTTGTAACCGTTCCAGGGCATGAATGCGATGCGCATGTTCTGCCCCAGGGCCAGCTCGCCCAGATCCACGGACGGGCCGTCTGCCAGTACGTCACCCCGGGCCACCACATCACCGGCGTTCACGATGGAGCGCTGGTTGATACAGGTGTTCTGGTTGGAACGGGTGTATTTGGTCAGGTTGTAGATATCCACACCGGCATCACCGGCTGCGGTTTCTTCATTGTTAACCCGGACCACGATCCGCGCCGCATCGACGCTTTCGATCACACCGCCGCGACGGGCAGTCACACAGACACCGGAATCCTGGGCAACGGTACGCTCAACACCGGTACCGACCAGCGGTACCTGTGCCTTGAGAGTCGGCACTGCCTGACGCTGCATGTTCGCACCCATCAGGGCGCGGTTGGCATCGTCATGCTCCAGGAACGGAATCAGGGATGCCGCAACGGACACAACCTGGCGTGGTGACACGTCCATGAAGTTGACCGCTTCCGGCGGAGCCACGGTGAATTCGTTCTGGTGACGAACCGTAACCAGTTCGTCGGTGAGGCGCTTGCCTTCGTCAGTGGCAGCGCTGGCCTGGGCGATGATGTAGTTGCTCTCTTCAATCGCAGAGAGATAAACCAGCTCATCGGTCACCACACCGTCAACAACTTTCCGGTACGGACTTTCCAGGAAGCCGTAGGAGTTGGAACGGGCGTAGGTTGCCAGCGAGTTGATCAGGCCGATGTTCGGACCTTCCGGGGTCTCGATCGGGCACACACGGCCGTAATGGGTCGGGTGTACGTCCCGCACCTCAAAGCCGGCACGCTCACGGGTCAGGCCGCCCGGGCCCAATGCAGAGATACGACGCTTGTGAGTGACCTCGGACAGCGGGTTGTTCTGGTCCATGAACTGGGACAACTGGCTGGAACCGAAGAACTCTTTAACGGCAGCCGCAACCGGCTTGGCGTTGATCAGATCCTGGGGCATCAGGCCTTCGCTTTCAGCCAGGCTCAGACGCTCGCGCACAGCGCGCTCGACGCGGACCAGGCCCACACGGAACTGGTTTTCGGCCATTTCACCAACACAGCGAACACGGCGGTTACCCAGGTTATCAATGTCGTCCACCTGGCCATCACCGTTACGGATAGCGATCAGGGTCTTGAGGACATCATTAATGTCGTCGTGGGTCAGGATGCCTTCGCCGGTGCTTTCTTCACGACCCAGGCGACGGTTCAGCTTCATGCGGCCAACCGCGGACAGGTCGTAACGCTCCTCGGAGAAGAACAGGTTGTTGAACAGGTTCTCCGCAGATTCCTTTGTGGGCGGCTCGCCCGGGCGCATCATGCGGTAGATTTCCACCAACGCTTCCAGCGGCGTACGGGTCGGATCGACACGCAGGGTGTCGGACATGAACGGGCCGCAGTCCAGGTCGTTGGTATACAGGGTTTCGATATCAGTCACACCGGCTTCAAGGATCTTGTTGACCACTTCCTCGGTCAGCTCGGTGTTACATTCAACCAGTACTTCGCCGGTTGATTCGTCAACCATGTCCTTGGCCAGAACACGGCCGTACAGATATTCGGTCGGCACTTCCAGCTCGTTGATGCCGGCTTTTTCCAGCTGGCGGATATGGCGCGCGGTAATACGGCGGCCTTCCTCAACGATTACCTTGCCATCGTTGTCCTTGATGTCGAAGGTGGCGATATCACCCCGCAGACGGCTCGGCACCAGCTCCAGCTTGCAGACTTCCTCACCGATGGAGAACTTACTGGTATCGAAGTACATTGCCAGCATCTGCTCGGAGGTGTAGCCCAGAGCACGCAGCAGAATAGAAGCCGGCAGCTTGCGGCGACGGTCGATCCGGACGAACACGGTGTCCTTTGGATCGAACTCGAAATCCAGCCAGGAGCCACGGTAAGGAATCACCCGGGCAGAATACAGCAGCTTGCCGGAGGAGTGGGTCTTGCCCTTGTCATGATCGAAGAACACACCCGGTGAACGGTGCAGCTGGGAAACAATAACCCGCTCGGTACCATTGATCACGAAGGTACCGTTTTCAGTCATCAGGGGCATTTCGCCCATGTAGACTTCCTGTTCCTTGATGTCCTTGATGGCCTTGTTCGACGACTCCTTGTCGTAAATCATCAGGCGTACTTTGACACGCAGAGGTGCTGCGTAGGTCACACCCCGGAGCTGGCACTCCTTGACATCAAATACCGGATCACCAATACGGTAGCTAACGTATTCAAGCGCGGCGTTGCCAGAGTAACTGACAATCGGGAATACGGATTTGAAGGCTGCGTGAAGACCGGTCTCCCGGCGTTCTTCGGGAGCGGCTTCCATTTGCAGGAAGTCCCTGAAAGAATCGATCTGGATCGACAGCAAATAGGGGACATCCATCACGGAAGGCAATTTACTGAAATCTTTGCGGATCCGTTTTTTCTCAGTGTAGGAGTAAGTCATCTGCATTCCCCAGCTTTAGACCTGATACCTGGTATCAAGAAGCAATAATTGACCTGCTTCGGGGCCGATTTGCACGGCATACTGCGCTGTCTTTAACAAGACATTGTCGTAGTCACTCCAGCCTTTGACAGGTTCGCAGCACGAACCTCAGAAGCTATAGTACATACAACAGAAAAAGGCCGGTGGCACAAGGCCACCAGCCTGTCCATGCTTACAGCATGGTTACGGGCATTTGCCGAGCCTTACTTGAGCTCAACAGATGCGCCCGCTTCCTCGAGCTTCTTCTTGGCTTCTTCAGCGTCGTCCTTGCTAACGCCTTCCTTAACAGTAGACGGAGCACCGTCAACCATTTCCTTCGCTTCCTTCAGACCCAGACCGGTCAGCTCACGTACGGCCTTGATGACGTTAACCTTCTTCTCACCCGGGCCGGTCAGAACTACGTCAAACTCGGTCTGCTCTTCAGCAGCGGCGCCAGCGTCGCCACCAGCAGCCGGTGCAGCAGCAACAGCAGCTTCAGCGGATACGCCGAATTTTTCTTCCATAGCTTCAACGAGCTCAACAACTTCCATTACGCTCATTTCAGCAATTGCATTCAAGATATCGTCTTTAGACAGAGCCATGATGACTTTCTCCCAATAGTAAAAAAATGGTGTTCAACAGAATCAAGCAGCTTCGCGCTTCTGATCCCGGACTGCAGCTACAACACGCGTGATCCTGCCCGGAATATCGTTCAGGCTGCGTGCGAGCTTGGTAACAGGTGCCTGTGTGACCACGGCCAGCTTGGTCAACGCTTCGTGCAGCGTCGGCAGCGTGGCCAGGCGATCAAGCTGTTCTGCGCCCATCAGCTCACCGCCGAAGGCCAGACCCTTGATCTCAAATGCTTCCTTTTCCTTGGCAAAATCCTTCAGGAGACGCGCAGCGGCTCCGGGATCTTCCATGGAGAAAGCAAGAATGGTCGGCCCTACCAGTGCTTCGTCGATGCACTCAAACTCGGTGCCTTTAATGGCAATCTTCGCCAGGTTGTTACGCACAACCTTCAGATGCACATTTTCAGCACGAGCCTTGGCACGAAGCGCGGTCATGTCACCGGAAGTGACACCGCGGTAATCAGCCATAACCACAGACAGAGCATTACCAGCAGTCTCGTTGACCTCAGCGACGATCGCCTTCTTGTCTTCGAGTCTAATTGCCACTGGTTTTCTCCTCGATTTCGCCGGTTATCACCAGCAAACCCATATGTACCCCTTGCGGGGCGCCTAACGGTGTTTGGGTTCAGAGAGAACGTCTTCACACCGTCTGCGCAGGCGTTGCTTTAACCCTTGTGGTCCCGGCATGCCGGGACCTCGGGGGCCTGCGGTCTTTGACAGCCTTGGCTTCCGCCCAGACTACAAAGTGACTACCTGCCAGAACCTCAGATGTTCAGAGAGCTCTGGTCGATAGCCAGGCCAGGACCCATAGTGGACGACAGGCTGATCTTCTTCAGATACACACCTTTCGCCGACGAGGGCTTGGCCTTTTTCAGATCTGCAACCAGCGCCTCAAGGTTTTCCTTGATGTGGTCGGCAGAGAATTCCACATTGCCCAGCGGAGCGTGGATAATACCGTTCTTGTCGGTACGGTAACGAACCTGACCGGCCTTGGCGTTCTTGACCGCAGTTTCTACGTCCGGAGTAACGGTACCCACTTTCGGGTTGGGCATCAGGCCGCGGGGACCAAGAATCTGGCCCAGCTGACCGACAACACGCATGGCATCCGGAGTGGCGATAACCACGTCGAAGTCCATGTTGCCTTTTTTGACTTCTTCAGCCAGGTCATCCATACCGACGATATCGGCACCGGCGGCCTTGGCCTTCTCTTCGTTGGCACCCTGGGTAAACACGGCTACACGAACGGTTTTACCGGTACCGTGCGGCAGTACAGTGCTGCTACGAACCACCTGATCGGATTTACGTGCGTCCACACCCAGGTTAACTGCAACATCCAGGGACTCCTTGAAGTTGACATTGCTGCCCAGCTCTACCAGCAGGGAAACAGCCTCATCAACGGAGTAGGAACGGGTCGCATCAACTTTTTCACGAATCAGCTTCTGACGCTTGCTCAGCTTAGCCATGTTACAGGCCCTCCACGTTGAGGCCCATGCTGCGGGCTGTTCCTGCAATGGTACGGACCGCTGCATCCATATCGGCGGCAGTCAGATCCGGCTCCTTGGTCTTGACGATCTCTTCCAGCTGCTCGCGGGAAACGGTGCCAACCTTGTCGGTATTCGGACGACCGGAACCGCTCTTGATGCCGGCAGCCTTCTTCAGCAGGATCGCCGCAGGCGGAGTCTTGGTGATGAACGTGAAGCTGCGATCAGCGTATACAGTGATAACAGTCGGAATCGGCAGACCAGGCTCCATGTCCTGGGTCTGGGCGTTAAACGCCTTACAGAATTCCATGATGTTGACACCGTGCTGACCCAGTGCAGGACCAACGGGGGGACTCGGGTTGGCCTTTCCGGCTGCAACCTGAAGCTTGATATAGCCTTCAATCTTCTTAGCCATGATTTTCTCCTGTGGGTGCTAGCGCCTCTCGGCTCCCCTTATCAGACACAAAAAGCCCGCGTCGCCTGAGCGCGCGAGCTTTCGGCTTACAGCTGCCGGTCAGTCTTTCTCGACCTGCCCGAACTCCAGCTCTACCGGAGTTGAACGACCAAAGATCAGAACGGCAACCTTGACCCGACTCTTGTCGTAGTCAACTTCCTCAACCACGCCGTTGAAGTCTGCAAACGGACCATCAACAACGCGGACAATCTCGCCCGGCTCGAACAGGGTTTTCGGCTTCGGCTGCTCCGCACCGCTTTCTACGCGACGGAGAATAGCCTCGGCTTCCTTCTCAGTGATCGGTGCCGGCTTATCCTTGGTACCACCAATGAAACCAAGGACGCGGGGCGTGTTCTTGACCAGATGCCAGGTGGCATCATCCATCTCCATCTGGACCAGAACATATCCCGGATAAAACTTACGCTCGCTCTTGCGCTTCTTGCCGTCGCGCATTTCGACGACTTCTTCGGTAGGAACCAGGATTTCGCCAAACCTGTCTTCCATATCATTGAGCGCAACACGCTCTTTCAGAGTGCGCATTACGTGCTTCTCAAAGCCGGAATACGCATGAACGACGTACCAGCGCTTAGCCATTGCCCACTCCCGTTAACCGATAAATCCGGCGACCAGCAAGCTGATCAGCGAATCCATACCCCACAAAATCAGCGCAACAACCAGCACAAACACCAGCACGATCACTGTGGTCTGAACCAGCTCGGGCCTTGTGGGCCATACAACTTTCCGGATCTCGACCCGGGCCTCTTTCAGCAGCGTCGCAAAGCGACGACCACGATCGGTCTGCAGCGCCACAAAAGCGGCAAACAGACCCAGGGCCACCAGAGCCAGCACCCGATAGAGCAGGGACTCAGCATTGAAATACTGGTTGCCGACAACACCTGCCGCAACCAGAACGAAAACAACCAGCCACTTCACTAGATCGAAGCGGCTGGCAGAACTATCGGCTCTTGACTCCATAGGAATCAGCTTATGTATCCGGATGTTGAAAAATGGCAGGCCAGGAGGGAATCGAACCCCCAACCTGCGGTTTTGGAGACCGCTGCTCTGCCAATTGAGCTACTGGCCTGCAC
>VMHT01163329.1_pt1 | contig 12496 bp, 8 predicted proteins | sample 4693611 | NCBI WGS metagenome assembly VMHT01 (sample SAMN12280063, study PRJNA550983) | marine metagenome | isolation source: seawater sampled from same location over 5 years 0.02-0.2 micron viral filtrate | place: USA: collected off the coast of southern California halfway between the port... ...
AGCCCTGAGCGCCATTCGCCTTGGATTGCAAGATAGGCTCCAGAACCGACGAAAGAGAGGAGGGCCATCGTTGTGAGGAGTTGGATTTCGAGCGTAACCCCGGTGAACAACATCATGCCAACCATCGTGACTGTTGCGAGAGTTGGTGGCAATAATTTGTCCATCTTTGTGACTCGACGCAAATAGTGCAACAGTGTACCGAGTGAGATGAAGCCCATCATCATGGCATCTTGGGCAACCGGTGGAAACCACGATGCATTGGTTAACTCAAGAGAGGCTTCATCGCGTAAAGCAGGGACAGCCAAGAGGGCACTCATAACGAGAAGCTGGAGTGTGACGATGCTGTTGGTTTGGTTCCGTTTCACCTGATGCTTGTCCTCAAGGAATCTGTCCGTATGAGCCAAGAGCAATGAACACCCTGCAACCATCGTTGCAGCAAACATGGATGTGTGGCCGAACTTCCAGCCGAAGTGAATTGCAAAGATGCTCCATGCGATCAACATGGTCCGGGGCTGACCGCGATGTTGTCCCAGTGCGACAAGTGTTCCATGGAAGATGAGAACTGCGGCCATAACTCCGACAAGTCCCCATGCTGGCAATCCGCCAACACGCGCAATGCTCCAGACTGAGATGATGGAGAGGATGAAGGAAAGATTCCACAACTGAAGCAAGCCTGAATCGCGTGCTCTTGCTCCTAATTCGCTCAATCCTGCAAGTCTGCCAGCGAGATTCAGTGTGGCTTGACCCTGACTGAGGTTAACGTAGAGTTGTTGAACGATCAACAACAGCATCCATGTTGCAACGTGTTGTTCATCCAAGACCACTGGAATGAAATCGTTTGAAAACATACGCGATTCAACATCGGTTGCGAACATGAGCAACCAAATCCAAGGCATTAGAACAGCAACACCCGAAATGGATGGCGATTGTCGCTGAACACCCAACCATGCTAGGCCAAGCCATACCGTTGCTTGGGCCATAAGGAGACGCCATCCATCGCTTTCAGCAGGAATGAGGATGGTAAGTAGAATCACGATGATGATTCCGCCCATCCAAAGGACATGGTCGGAAACTGCTTGCTGATTTTGAAGCAATGCGATAGAGGTGAAGATCGAGGTGAGGATTGCATAGATGCTGTATCCGCTGAGGTTTGCAACATCGATGGTGAAGACTTCGAGATTGAGAAGAATCACTAGAATTAGCAAAAACGGTGCAGGAAGGAGAATAAACGGCGCAAGGCGCTTCCACTCAACGCCTCGAACGGCGAGATATGAACCACCGAAAGCAGTCATCAGAAGAAGCAATTGAGCAAGTGCATATCCCGTTTCATCACGATTGGCTGCGATGGACAGTAATGCTCCAATCATTCCCAGTCCAACAGAAATTGCCCATAGCCCTGGTTTGCCGAGGCCTAAGCCTTGAGCAGCTGCTGAAAACCAATTGTCAGCTTTGTGAAATTGTGTCGCAATGACAGCATTGGTTGCTGTTACAGCAAACATGAGCATGAACAACAACAGTTCATCCTGGAAAGATACGATTTCGATGCTTGCAATGATCCAACCATCGGAAAATGCATGAAGACCTATCCAGAGATAGGAGACTGCGATTCCAAGGCTTGCAAGGTTTCCTGATTGGCGATGCAAGGCAAGACCATGCATGGACCATGTTCCGAGAAGAATCATTCCAGCAACGCCGATCTCATCGTACAATGCACCTGTTGCACTCCCTAGCGCCAGCAGAACCAATGTTGCCTGAGTAGCGATGGCATCGTCATCATGCCGTTGTGCGATAAGAATGTTGAACCCAATGAGAGTTAACAAGAAGATTCCAAGGGAAAGATCGGCCCCAAGCGGAGACGAATCCAGCCAACCCCAATGATGGACATCCAGTGCAAATCCATAGAGGATTTTCATCGAAATGATGACCCACGTTACTCCAAGGAGGTGCATAGATGGATTTGGAATCCATTTCTCGCCTGCCCACAAACCGGACAGACCCATGATGATGAGAAGCGGGCCTCCAATCATTGGAGGGAGCGCTGTTCCGACGACCCAGCCAAGAACCGACCACACCAAGACCATCCCGGCAAGCAGGCCGTAGCCGAGTCGACGCTCACCGTGGACAGCAATATCGGTGACGCTATCCGGCTCCGACGCTTCATCGACAGTTCCATCGCGATTGACAGAACCTGGATGATCAGTTTGTTCATCCTCTCCCTCGAAGAAGGATGTAATTTCTCCGATGGCTTCGTCTTGTTCAGTAATTGAGGTCGAGACCTCATTCTCGAGTTGTTCCTCATCCTCTTGAATCATGAACTGGCCGAGGTCAATTCCCCCGCCTCGTCGGAATTCCTTTTGTCGAAGGACATCATCTTCCACATTATCGTGGTCAGAATCCCCCTCCTCCATACCAATGTCCTAGCAGAGTCCCGTTTGAAACCTTCTCCATTTGGTGAAGAATCGCGTGGATTTTATCAAGGCCGAAGAGAAAGGGACAAAGAGGGTCCGCGATAGCCGGAAGCATGGCGGAGACCTCCACCCCGACATCGACCCCTCTATCGGCACACGGAATCAATGAGTCAGGGGAGGTTCACTGGAACCTCAATACTGATGCATTGATCGATATTTCACTCTCACGCAATGAGGGTATTCTCAGCGCTCATGGCGCTTTGGTCACTGAAACCGGGGAGCGAACAGGTCGTTCTCCAAACGACAAGTACATTGTCGATGAAGCTTCGACAAATAACGATGTCAACTGGGGAGACGTCAACGTTTCCACCGACCTTGCAACGTTTGAGCGCATGCGCGCTCAAGTCATCGAATTCCTTTCCAATCAGGACGCATTGTTCGTTCAAGACTTGGCTTGTGGAGCAGAACCAAGCGAAGCACTCCCAATCCGTGTCATCACCCACAATGCATGGCACAGTACCTTTGCTCGTAACATGTTCATTCGTCCATCAGTGGAAGAACTCGCTTCACATACCCCTGAATTCACCGTCTTCCACGCACCTCATTTCGAGGCAGACGACCCTTCCTTGAATTCGCAATGCTTCGTTATCGTCAACTATGCAGCTGGAGAAGTCATCATCGGTGGTACCCGGTACGCTGGTGAGATCAAGAAATCGATTTTCTCGGTCATGAATCTCATCCTACCGAAGAAAGGAATCCTCCCTATGCATTGCTCTGCCAACACCAACGGTGAGAATACAGCAATTTTCTTCGGGCTTTCTGGAACTGGAAAGACCACGCTCTCCGCAGACCCAAAGCGAGCTCTCATCGGTGACGATGAGCACGGTTGGGGTGCAAACGGTGTCTTCAATTTCGAAGGCGGTTGCTATGCTAAACTGATCGATCTCTCCGAGGAAGATGAACCCGAAATCTTTGGAACGACTCGTCGTCGTGGAACGGTTCTTGAGAACGTTGTTCTCGATGATAGTGGCGTTCCCGACTTTAGTGATGTTAGCAAAACCCAGAACACACGAGGTTCATATCCAATCGAATTCATCGATAACCGAACCATGGATTCGCGCGGTTGTCACCCACAGAATGTGATTTTCCTAACGTGCGATGCCTTTGGTGTACTTCCTCCAATCTCTCGCCTCACTCCAGAACAGGCTGCTTACCATTTCATTTCCGGATATACGGCCAAGGTCGCAGGAACTGAAATCGGAGTCAAAGAACCTCAAGCAACATTCTCAGCATGTTTCGGAGAACCGTTCATGCCAATGCATCCTGGTGTTTACGCAGATCTCCTCTCAGGAAAAATGGAGCAACACGGTTCGACAGCATGGCTCATTAACACGGGCTGGAATGGCGGTCCATACGGTGTAGGAAAGCGAATGAAGATTCGATACACACGTGCTATGTTGAATGCCGCTCTTGACGGTGATCTTGACAACGTTGAGTATGTCAAAGACGACAGATTCGGATTCGAAGTTCCAACCAGTTGTCCAGACGTTCCAGGTGAAGTTCTCCAACCTCGTTCAACGTGGGAAGACAAAGACGCATACGATGCTACGGCAGACAAACTCGCCAACATGTTCAACGAGAACTTCGAACGCTATGCTGCAGGTGTTTCCGATGCTGTCAACCAAGCCGCTCCAAATGCAGTTTGACGGGAACACGTTGATTATGTCGAACGTCAAGCCAAGACCATGGCTCAAGGCGTGAAACAACCTCCCTCATCAGTTGTCATCCAAGGCGAAAGCAAAGCAAAAAGTTCGCTACCTCCCCTTCCAACCCTGCAAGGGCAACCTCAACCGATACTGAACAATCAGTACATCATGCAACAACCCATAACAAATGGGGTTGCATCTGCTGCGATGATTACAGGCATCATCGGGCTAGTGTTAACGATACTAGGTCCTATGCTTGAAGGAGTAACGTGCTTTTTCGGTTGGGCCTTTGGACTTCTTGGCATCATACTAGGTCACGTTGGATCCTCAAGGGCTTCGGAAATAGGTATAGGTCGTGGCAATGCAGTAGCAGGGTACATCTGTGGTTACGTCACAATAACGCTCTATCTCATTCCAATAATATTCCTATTGATTCTCTTTGAATCGTCGGGCTTTTGAAAATCCCTCTCTTAGTTGAGCCATCTCCTTCAAAAAGGGAAGCCAACTCGGATGGGTTGGGCGATTAGGGTAGTCTGGATATCCTTCCGGCCTTCGGAGCCGGAGACGTGGGTTCGAATCCTGCATCGCCCGCTTTTTCTTCACATCACTGCGAATGCGTTCGTTTCCACACTTGGACCGTTTCATCGCCCCAAGTTTCAATTTGTTCGAGGGTTAATCCGGATTGAGTAAGTCGTTGAGCATCAATGTTTGAGGGAACAGGTTCGCGATGCTTGACATTACTTTGGACAAGATAGAATTCGTCGACCAGTTGTTCGCTGAGGAATGAATGAATCGTCCTTGGACCACCTTCGATTAAGAGGCGTTGTTTTTCCATGTCTCCCAATCGGTTGAGAAGAGGGAGGAGGCCATTGTAATCAGCACCGACCTGGATGGTATCGAAACCGTCGGTGTAGACGGTTGCATTAGGATTGGTTCGCTCTTTAGGATCGAGAATGACGCGTAGCGGTTGACGTTCAGTTTCCACTCGTCGTATCGTGAGTGAGGGGTTGTCTCGTTCGATCGTTTCAGCCCCAACAAGGATTGCATCACAATCCATTCGAAGGCGATGCACCTCGTCGAGGCAGGCCTCACTGGTGAAACGTTGTGCTTCTTCGGAACGGTCATCAACTGAGCCATTGGCATCAACTGCCAGTTTTACCGTTACAATTGGGCGACGATGTTCGCACCAATGGAGGAACGGCTTCATTTGTTCAGCAGCTTCCTTCTCCAACAAGCCTGATTCAACAGAGATTCCAGCATCCCTCAAAACTTGGAATCCTTTTCCTCGTACGGTTGGGTTTGGGTCAGGATGAGCAACGATGACGTGCTTGACGCCTGACCATAGGAGCGCTTCTGTGCACGGAGGTGTTCTTCCGTAGTGGTTGCACGGTTCGAGTGTGACGTATGCAGTAGCACCGTTAGGGGATTGTCCTTTGGATTCAGCATCGTGAATAGCCATTTGTTCAGCATGGAGTCCACCAAGATGATCGTGCCATCCTTCAGCAATGACTTCCCCTTCTTTGACAAGAATACATCCGACCAAAGGATTGGGCGCTACGCGGCCACGGCCACGTTCAGCAACATCGAGTGCGTGTTGCATGAATGCTTCATCTTCTTTGGTCCACATGGATGGTCCTCATCGCCACCGAAAGGTACCGAGTTGAAGAGTCTGTTCGTTCATCCATGGATACATTGAAACCGTGCAAGATTCAGGAAACCGTATGGTCAAGGCGCATTTTATCATCAATCCTGCTAGTCGAGACTTCCGATGTGGTAAGGCTTGGCCAGGAATCAAAAAACGCCTTTCTGAACAAGGTTTTGACATTATTGAACACATGACCGAACGCATCGGTCACGGTGCAGAACTTGCTCATCAACTCAGGATGGAAATTGAATCCGGCGATGATGATGCTCCTCTTGTCGTCGCTGTGGGTGGCGATGGAATCGTTCACGAAGTCGCTTCTGGGCTCCGAGGTTCAACCATACCTCTCGGTCAGATTCCATTTGGATCAGGGAATGACTGTTGCATTACCCATGGGATTTCGCGCAACAATCTCAATCAAGCCATCGATGTTCTCATCAACGGTGTTGACCGAAGTTGTGGAGCTTGGCGACTGGAAGGCGTTGCTGCTCCGACAGTCGATGGCTATCCAAGCCCCCCTTCGAATCATTGGGATGGAGAAGCAAAGGACGAAGGCCGTACCGTTCGCTGGGTATTTCTGGAATCTGATGCGGGGATCACTTCAGCAATAAGTCGAGCAAAATTACGTCGAGCTAAGTGGATTAAGGGGCCGAAGAAGTACACCTACCTCGGTGTAACCACAATTCCATTATGGCCACGAAGAAAGGTCGAGTTAACTCTCGATGACGCAGATCCAATTGTTCAAGATTTGACCATGATGACTGTGACGACTGGTGAAACCTTTGGAGGAGGTTATCGGGTCGTTCCTAACATGTATCCAACGCGTGCAAATGGTTCCATCGTCCTCGCTTATCGGTTGAGTCGATTGCAAATGCTCTCTCTCATGGGGCCTGTCAAGAAAGGAAAACACGTTGGTAAGTGGGGCATTGAACAGATTGATGTTCAACGCGTCTCATTACGACCAATCGATGAGAATGGATCGCCTTCTGATGTCCCAGTAGGTCATCCTACGTTTATCCAAGCCGACGGAGAACCGTTGCTACAGCTTCCTGCTACATTGGAATGGCATCAAGACCAAATTGTCTTCAGGGGCGCCAAAGATGTGTCTTGGGCTTAGAGACTGAAATCCGAGAAGTCTTCTTGTTCCTCTTCCCAGAAGGATTCGTTCTGTTGCTGAGGCTCAGGTTCTGGCTCAGGTTCATCTTCCACTTTCTTGCGTACAGCCTTTCGTCGTCGAACCTTTGGTTTCTCAGCAGGTGCTGTAGATGTCTTTGGTGGCCCACGAGAGGTGCGTGGCGTCGAGGAGACAGAAGTTGGAGGAGAGGATTTGGAACTCGAGACAGGAGCGCCTCCGCCGAAGGTCGAGGTGGGAGGGACGAAGGGTTCACTTTCTTCGATCTGTTTTTCGACGCGCTTTGCATCGTCCGAGGCGACAACAGAACTCCCTGAACCAAATTCAGTGCGAGCGCCGGAGTCGCCCCCACTGCTAAGCGCGCTGTCAATGGAGAAAGAACCAAAACCGTCGTCTTCGTTCTTCTTTGCTTTCTTTGGCTTTTGTTCAGGTTTGGCTTGAGCACGTTGCTCTTCTCGTCGCTGGTCAGGAGTTTTCATCCCAGATTCACTAGCTTCTTTGACACTTCGGCGAACCTGTGCTGCTTTCTCCACGCCCTCCTTTCCAAGTAGCGTTAGTGCAATGCTGCGGGCACTCATCCTGAGTCGTAATGAAGAATACATGAATGCGCCAACTGCTCCGCCAGCACCGACAACGAGAACGAACAGAATAAATCCAGTTCGACCGAGTATTGCAACATCTCCAAAGGCGTATTCATCATCGTGTTCACCGTCAAGACTCACAACTGTATCAGCGAGCTCGATCTTGGTAACAAGGACATACATCTGGTTGATGTTCTGATTGCCTGTCTTTGCGACACAGTCTCTTGAAGCATCGAGGTCATTCTTCCAAATGCCTCCCATAACTCTGCCTTGATCATCTTCAACGAGATATCCAGTGATGCGAATTGGCTGATGATATTTGCCGAGAGCAGCCATTCCATCGTTGATGTTTTCACTCGCAGGAATCAAGCCGAGAACAAACCATTTGCTGTCTGAATCACGATCGATACTGTCCAGATCAGCAGTACCTGCTCCGGTCTCTGGAGCAGTAGGGTCGCTCCAATCTTTCACTTCGACACGTTCTCCTTCACCGGAACCGATGTTCTTCGCATCTGCAAATGACATGTATTGAATTGCAACGGCTGCAGAGGTTGCAAAGGCGATATCGTCAAACAAATCAGGATCGTGAGACTCATAGAGTTGAGATGCACTCATGTATCCTTCGAACTTGACTTTTCCAGGTTGGTCATCTCCAAGCGTTCCGTTGAAACATCCACGCTCAGCGTATTCCGAGTTGATTGTACTGCCTGACATCGTTGATGTGAATGTGAATCCACCATCGCCGTCACGGTCGACCGATATGTCGTCACCCCACTCGGGTGCAACGGGTGCAAGACACCCAGCAAGCAAGAATACGGATGCAAGAAGAATGCCTAGCAACCCTCGGCCCATATGATATGGAGAGGTCCTAGAGTTTGTGAATGCTTCTCTTGAAATGGATGGCGCGGAGAGAGGGATTTGAACCCCCGAGTCATAAGACACCGGATTTCAAATCCGGCGCAATACCTGGCTATGCGACCTCCGCAGTAGTCTCGCCAGAACGACCTCTATCAAACTCTTTTCGCTCGATTATTCAGATTTTGAGCGCAGAGAAATTGCTGCCATTGAGACAACTGCAACGGAGACGAGGAAGCCAACGGAGGGTACGCCCTCAGAATCGTCTTTGATGACGCCTTCCTTCTCTGCTAATTTGACAACATCTTCGACAAAGTCAGAGGCCAACCATGAGTCGTCAACATATCGAACTCGAGGTTCTTTCTCTTCATTGAGGATGTAGGTGTAGGCAAAGTGACCTACGGTGTATTCCGGTTCTGATTCAACAGGAATACAGGTCAACATATCGTCTTCAGCCCATTCGTATCCAGAATCGCACATGCAGTGAGCACTGCTTCCAGATCCCATGACCCATCCATGGCCGTCGCATTCTGTTTCTTCAACAAAGGCAAAGCCAGGGTCAGGAATGTCGTCGTGACTGGTGTTGTTGGATGCCCATGCCAAGGTAAGGGGTTCATCGATCAAATCCATTCCAACGTCAGCATCATCCCAACCGTTTGAGGTTTCATTCCAGACGTGGAGTTGCCACCACCAACTCCAATCATTCGGAGCAGCAACACCATCGATGCTGTTCAGGAAGTGGCCGTAGGAACTGTCTTGGATATCGACGTCGATTCCAGCGCCATCAAATGCACCTTGGGTGAGATGATAGCCTGTGAAGGAAGAGACATTGGTTGAGTCGGTTGTGTTGTCTGGATAGACAATTTGGACGCTCGGAGTGTCGATAGCAGGGGCTTCGAGTAGACTGGTGTTTGCACTGGAAGCAAACCATGCGAGGTGCTCGTGTTCCAACGCGTTGACAGAATCGACACCGACTGTGGAATCTTCCCATGTTTGGGTTTCTTCATCGAATAATTTGAGGCTCCACCACCAACTCCAATCCTCAGGAGAGTCGTAACCGTTGAATCCGTTGATCATTGTACCAAATTGAGAATCGGATGCATTCACAGTCCAGCCTGCCTCGGATGCAGCAGTGGATGTAAGAGTCATTCCAGTAGGAAGGAACATCAATTCCTCTGCAGTTCCATCGGGTTTGACATACACCACACTTGAGTTGTGGACTTGTCCTTCCATATCGCTGATATTATCGTCGTGCGAATCGAGAACGTACTCTTGTGTGTAAATCGCAAACAATCCCCAGACGTCCTTGACGTCATCAGTCGGCCCTGTCAAATGAGGCCAATCAACGCCATGGAATTCCATGTATTGGGTCAAAACATCGGGTGTGTCGTATTTGGGGTCGAGCGTGATTGATACAAACTCGACCTTGTCTTCGAGCTCTTCTGGAAGGGTGTCGTGAACCAGTTTGAGATTCTGTGTAATGACTGGACAAACGTCAGGGCAGCGGGTGAAGAAGAAGGAGACGACGACGATTTCTTCAGTGGCATCCGAGAAATTGAATTCTGAATTGTTTTGATCGACGAGTGTGAAATTATCTACACTTGAATTGTTCAATTGGATGCCATTGTATGCAGATACTGGCGAGCCAATTAGTGCAACAGACATCAGACAAGCAACAACAACGTAAACGGGAAGCAATCGAATTTGTTGATGTTCAATATTCATAGGGTTCACTTCATCTAATGCTACGTAGTGTTTGTTTTAAATCAGCGTAATAATTGCTCAAACGCCAGATATTAACGGCTAGGAACAGAGGTCGAGAACGTGAATGAATCATCGTTCAGTAACCAACGAGTCCCAGTTTGGTGTGCACCAACTTGGAAGTCCAGTAACACCTTCAGGGTTGGAGAGACCAATGCCCCAAAGCATCAACAGAACGAAAACAGTTGGGAACAGAGCCACACGAAGGTAGATTCGTGGATCGTCCCAAAGGTGCATGAAGAATGCACCGATTCCGAAGCCTTTGACGATTCCAACAACGATGAGGATTGCCCAAACCGCTGTGAGGGATACCGGCGTGTCGGTTCCGGGCCATTCTTCGAAGAATACAGCCCCGACCTCAAACAGTGTGAAGATCATCAATACGATAAAATTCCAGAAGTAGATGTCCTTGCCCATGATTAGTTTATGTTCGCCCATAGTTTCACCTCAATACAAATAGAATGCTGGGAAGATAACGACCCATGCCAAATCAACAAAGTGCCAGTAGAGGCCGAAGTATTCGACACCCTGTGCATTGTCCTCGTTCCATTCAACCGTGTCTGCCTTGAAAATCATGTACAGCATGATCAGCAATCCAGCAAAGACGTGCACTCCGTGTGCACCGGTTGCAACATAGAAGATAGAAGCAGTCTCACCAGCTCCTGAGAAGGTGAAACCTTCTGCAATGAGATGGCTCCACTCAACCAACTTGAGAACGATAAACATCGTACCCAACAAGAGTGTAACGATGAGGTAGTTGCGAACTGCTGCCTTCTTGGTTGGCATCAATTTGCCAAAGACGCCAGTCGGTACCTTGTAGTCATGGGACTTTGCAATCTTAAGCGCTAAAACGATGGTGTAGGATGAGATGATCAGTGCAAAGGTATTGACCGCACCTGGAAGCATGGTCCAGAAATCACCGGTTCCAACAGCACCACCAGGTCGGAGGTAGTCGGATGCGGTAAGGACGTAATCCGGGTGTAGGTCGTGGCGTGCGATGACATCGAACGTTCCGTCTCCGTTGACATCGACTTCTCGGCAGGTTCCCTTGTCAAAGGCCCACTTTGTGCACCATTCAGTACGCATACGAAGGTAGGAGGAGAAGAAGGTAGCGAAGACCATCACTTCAGACATCAAGAAGACCCAGATACCTGCCTTGCGGATGTGTTGTCCAGCGAACGGGTCTGAGGTAGCGAGTTGCTCACCATAGCCGTTGAACGGCAGGTCTTCTCTCCACCAGTTGGCAACACCGATGGTAACGACAGTCAATCCAATCATGGAAACCGACATGTCACCGATGGTGCCCTTTGCGCTTCCCATCATCAAGCCGTGCAGAGCATCAGCAAAGTCAGGGAATCCGAGAAGGAAGAGCAGACATCCAAACGAGAAAATGATTGGAGATGCTGATCCATGATGTTCATGCTCATCATGACCATGATGTTCGTCATGATGTTCATCGGGTTGGGATGAATTCATCACTCCACTGATGACAAGGAATGCTGAGAAAATAATTCCAACAAACAGGATTGCCAAACCTGCAACTCTGTAGGTGAGGTAGGAAAGGTGAGCTTCAATCTCATGGTGATGCGCCTCTTCCTTCGCCTTGTAGAACTCATTTGACTCATCCACACTTGTGATGTTTCCAGCAGTAACTTCTGCTTGCCACTTCTCCTTGACTTCGTCGTAGTGGTGTTCCTCATCTTCCCAAGTCAGGTGCTTTGCGCCTGCAGCCACAACGCCGAGTCCGACGTATGATGCAAGTGCGATACCGAGAATCATTCCGGCCATCAGAAGTGCGCGCATCCAAACAGCGTTTTTCACGTCGCTGCCTCCTCCGCCACCCATCAAATCTCCTCCCCTGTTGTGGTGAGCACTGCAGCACTAACTACAGCGGATTTCTTGGCACCTTCGCCTTTCTTCTTACCTTTCCATAACTTCTCCTTCATGGAGTTTTCAGCGTGGTGGCCGTGGATTTCATTCATGTCACGTTGGGTTGGGATGACGTGGAAGGAAGGTGTTGGTGGAGGTGAAGTAGTCGACCATTCGAGTGACCATCCACCCCATGGATCCTTGCCAGCCTTCTCTCCGTTCTTTCCGGAGTATATGATGTTCCAGACGAGGAGAAGTTGGCTCAATCCAAAGATGAATGCAAAGATGGTAATTGCCATGTTGTACTCGGCAAAGCCACTCTCAACGGTGTAGGAGTGTGTTCGTCGAGGCATTCCTTGGATACCAAGGGCGTGCATTGGCCAGAAGGCTGCGTTGTAGGAGGCGAACCCAATCAAGAAGTGCCAGAGACCAAGAGTCTCGTTGAGCTTACGTCCTGTTGCCTTGGGGTACCAGTAGTAAACACCAGAGAACAGTGCGAATACAGTACCGCCGATGAATACGTAGTGGAAGTGAGCAACGAC
>VMHT01072798.1_pt1 | contig 12495 bp, 17 predicted proteins | sample 4693611 | NCBI WGS metagenome assembly VMHT01 (sample SAMN12280063, study PRJNA550983) | marine metagenome | isolation source: seawater sampled from same location over 5 years 0.02-0.2 micron viral filtrate | place: USA: collected off the coast of southern California halfway between the port... ...
CCACACGCGAAGCCGTTAAAAAGTGTGTTAATTCCGCTTTGAATTATTTAAGAACATTTTAGGTCTAAATTAGACTTAAAATATTATTAAAAAAATTTAAAAAAAAAATTGATAAAAATTATCTAAACAAGATTGCCTAATACATTAACCATATCAGGATTATAAAATCCAGCAAGAGGCATAATAGATATATCCATAGGTTTATTGTGGTCTGTTGCTAATCCTAAATGTTGATGTCTTGCGTAACCTTGTGAGGGATACATATAATCATTTTTAGGTAATTCTACACGACCGTAACGAACAGCATCTGGTTGTCCTTTTACTGGTAATACTTGTTTCAAAGTGCTTCTAAATAAAGTATCGTTAAATTCTGGCTGTGTCTTACTTGGAACGGTAAAGTATCCAGGCATATGATTACGAACCATATTGTTTTTTTCTACATTCATACTCATAGCAGGGTTCATATCGGTAAAGTTTGGCTCACGAGCGTTTTTAAGGGGTTTAATTCCCGCATAAAGTCCAACGGCATCCACCATAGTTTATAATAAGTAAATATTTTATTTTTTAAACATTTATTTATTATATTTTCATTTTTTTTATTTAAATTTCATCTACGAAATTATCTCAATCGCACGTCCCGAACCAATACGTAATTCAGCAGTACATTCAGCGAACATAGTGAGATTACAACTATCAATGCCTTCAGTTTCTACCGAACCCATAGCAGAAACGCTACGAGTATCAAGGCCAGACGCTAGGCGGTTGTAATCACTTTCGGGAAGGCAGAAACGGTAGCACTGAACGAAGTGGTCTTTCTTATACTGGTCTAATGTAAGCATCTTGTTTTTCTCACCATCAACAGCACCGAAGGTCATTGATAGAGCCTCTGGTGTAGTCATACGGTAAGCAGGAACAGAAGCGGAATTGACCTGTAACTGATGGTAAGCAGGAGTATCCGCATCAGCAAGAATTTGCTTGAATTGGAAGTATTTGGAAAGGTATTTCTCTTCGTTAGTACCGAGAACACCACCCGCGTCATACTGGGGTAATCCCACATCAATAGTTGTAGTCGTAGCACCATCACTCGCACCAGCGAAAGCATCACCACCTACTTTGTAGCCAGCGGCAATTGCGGGAGCCGCCTTCGCCGAATAAGTGGAAGGACGATAAGCCAACCAAAGTCTATCCCACGAAGCAGAATTGACGTTGAAACGGGAAGTGCCTGTGTGGGTGGAGGTGAATGTGTAGTAATTCTTGAAGGGAAGCGAAAGGTAGCCAACCGAGGCGATACGCTGTTCTACAATCTGGTCTAAAACCGAAGTAGCCATACCAAGAACCTCAACTTGTAGCGAAATATTAGACAACTTGTAAGTTGGATTACCAGAGCCTACTTTATCAAAATTGTCTGCGGTGGTTCCAGCACCATCGGGGAATACACGACCAGCGCTAATAGGGCAGACAGTATCGTCGGCAAGTGTAATTTCAATTGTAATTTGGGGGCAAATACCAGTATCAAGGATGCTTGGCTCAATAGAACCTAATAGACCTTCCCAATTATCAATGCAGAACTGGTCGTCTTTACCAGCATACGCCTCTGGGTCGGTATTACCGAAAGTAGAACCATCGTGATACGATTTAGCACGAACGATATTGGGGTGACCGAGTGCCGCATTACAGGTAGAAGGTTTGATTGCCGCTTTTGCATGTTTGAGGACGTTATAATGTTGAAAGTTATTCTGCACGAGAACACCACCCATATATACAGCAACACGTTCTACAAGAGACGATATGTCGTTAGGAAGCGAAGCACCAGCACCAGTAGTTACGCAGTTCATAAACATCCTGCAATTTTTCAAATTGACAAGCGAATTTGAAGGCATTTCAAATCTAATAATTTTACCCGAAGTAGCGTCGTCACTTGACTGCGGAAACACTTTAAACTGCGAGGTAGATACACCTTGGAGACGCTGCATAAAGAACGAAACATTTGAAGGAAGAACACCAGCCATTACTTTTATAATATATACAAGATAAAAAAAATAAATTAAATTAAATTAAATTAAATAAAAAATTAAATTAATTAAATTAAAAATGTAAATAAATTAAATCTGAAATTAAATTTAGTATTTTGGTTGTCCGTAATTCTGCCAAGTTAATACAGATTGACTTTCTCTGGCTTTAGGTGGTGGCTTTACTCCTACACTTTGTAATTTTGCTGGTTCAAACATTTTAATTATATCAACACGAAGAACCGCTGTAAAGTATAAATTGCCTAAAGTAGATTGAAATTTATTATCAAATGAAGTAACACCAGCGGTAGTAGTTTCTTTCCCTGCGGCAGTCCCTAAATCTCGTTCAGTTGAAAGACGACCTAATTTACGCCCCTTGCTGTCTGTTAAGAAAAGTCTTAAATTAGACAACTTACGTTGTTGTAAATTCATAAAGTATTCATCACCAGTAGCAGAATTGTAATTAATAAATTCAACGTCCTTAAATACTTTTGCTAAAATATCGCTATTAATTATATCAGCATTATATCTACCTCTGTCGTTAGACAATACAGACATCTCTAAACCATTCTGGGCGTTATTACAACGAAGATAAACATATGGGTCAGTCAATCTTTGCATTGGGAAATAACCTTGTATTTTAACAGTAGTAGCACCAGCCGCAATACTGTCTGCTGTGATTTTAAGACTATCAAAATCAGTATCAGTAGTATCATCTTGACGAAGACCTCCTAAAAGACAATAAGCATCTCCTACACTTTCGGGCATTTGAATATGTAATTCTGTAAGTCCATGAGCGATGGTAGAACCACTACCGTTTTTAGCGGTTAAAGTTATTTCTAAAAGTCGGTCATCAGTAGAACCCATAGTTAAACTGGCTGGGGCAATTGAAGTAAGTTCAAATGAGGACGCTACGGTTTGAGTTTTGAGTTCTGTTGCTACACTTGTCGCGAATGCTGTTGCGAGGTCTTTTAAATTAAGATAATTTTTATGAGCGATACTTACAGTTTCGTTAAAAGCAGTTCCATCAGTTCCACGAATATTAAATCTACCATTATTTTGATTTACCATATAAGTATTGTTAAACATAGTAAAATTAAGAAGACTAATTCTAATTAATTCCCCATCTTTAGCCTCTATAGTTTGACCTTCAAAATGTATTTTAGTATCATCACCCTGCGAAGTGCGGTCACCTACTAAAGAACTCTTTTCAGTATCTATAAAGATATTAAAACTATTAACAATTTCCTGTCCTTGAAATCTGGAGGTTTGTAAAGACATCTTTTAATATACATCAAGATTTTAATTTAGGTTTTATTTTAATTATTTATTAAATTCTAAAATTTTTGGAATAACATATTTACTTGGGGTATTATTAATTTTTTCTTTTAAATCATTAATGTATTCTGGTGTGTTATTTTTACAAAGGTCATATACAATTTCAGCATAAAAAGGTGGTACATCTGGGTATAAGTCTTTCATAGTTTTTAGTGCTAATTGCTTCTCCTGTAATTGGTCGTCGGTATAATTAAATGGATTTTCGTGTTGTTTTCTCTCAAGACCTTCAACTTCAAGTGGAATACTCATTTATATATACATAATATTTTATTTTTCTAAATAATACATTTAAATTTTATAAATTTTCTTCTTCAAGACCTTCAAATCTATTATCGGGGGTCATTTCTATTGGTAAAATGTGCTGTCTTCCTGATGCGTGATACGCTCTCTCAATCATATTTAATTCTTCTGGATTATCTCTGTAATTTCTATTTAATGTATTTAGTATATAATCATCTGTAAGTTGTCCGCCTCTTGGATTAAAACCTCCTGGTGCGAATGTTTCATTTAAATTTAATAATTCATCACGACTTGCTAAATTCGCTAATGTGGCTCTCATTCGTGCTGAAATGTAACTTCTTGAACCAGGTACTACATTTGAATATACGTCTTGTCCTTCTTTGCGGTTAAATCTTCCTAATGAAAGCGTAGGTGATACTTGAACTCCACCTGCTCCATATTCAGCGGGTCTTGGTAGTGTTGGTGTGTAATCGGCTTGAAGTCTTCCAGCAAAAGCAGTCTCTAAATTCTCACTAAAATTAGTTGAACCTATACTCTTTCTATAATTCATAATAGCATCAAACTGGGCTTTCTGTTTTCTTTGTGGAGCGGATATACTCGCAAAATTCGCTAAATCATTAATAGGAAAACGAGATACATTTTTATGCTTTGGGGTTCTTGAAACTTTAATACCTTTGAAAATGTGTTTATCTAAATTGATGCCGTGTAGAAATTCTTGACCTCCAATATCTATTGGGAAAAATTCTGGAAATCTTTCTTTAATTGCTTGGTCTGCTAATACACCACTTCTTGCCATAGTTTATATAATACAAATATTTTATTTTATTCTAAATTATCTGGTATTATAAATTCATCTAATCTTCTACGAAACATACTCGGGTGTTCTTTCTTCTTATGTAGGTCAATAAACAGAAACGGATAATTTGACCCATCGCCAATTGAAGTATCATATACTTTATTAAATACGTCTTCACCTATCTCTCCCGATACACTTTCAGCAACGTCTTTCATTTCTTGCCTATCTTTTGTTTTAAATAATAACATAGTAGTACATTGATTTCTAATGACTTTATTTAATCCACCAGTTTGACACTTGAAAGATTGTATCATAAAAAATAAACTTACTCCAATTGCCCCGCCTTCTTTGAGTTGTCCTACGTGTCTGGAATATGTGGATAAACCATTTAATTTACGTGGTCTTGAATAAATACCAGAGCCTAACATATCATCAAAAATTACTGCTATTCTTGGTTTCTCTCCATTCCATCTGTGAGTTGGTTTTATAAAGTTGCCTTCATCACTAAAAAATTGTAGCAAAAGGTCATCGTCCATATACTTACCATCTTTAAGGTCAGTCATTAATTTATTGTATCGTTTGACTTCCTCCTTGTATCTCTCTAAATCTTCCGCTTCTTTTTTAACGATGTCTTTTATTTGGTCTATAACGCTTGGGTCGTCTACATCTTCAAATACGTGTTCTATCTTTAATCTATCCATAAGTTCTTTATTAGAATTCATAGTAGGACTAACGGCAATAACATAGTCAAATTTCATTCTCTCAATAAGATTAATAATAGCGGTAGATTTGCCCGATGCTCTCTTGCCTACAGCAATACAAACCTGATGCATTTTAGGCATAAAAGTATCTGTTTCATATAAACCACTTTCACTTTTAGGAGGGATAATTTCCAACCCTTTTATTTTACTGGTCTTCATTTATAATACATTAAGATTATATTATATTTAAAAATTATTAATAAATATATTATAAAATTACTTATACATTTTGCTACCTGTTTTTGGTTTTGTAGGTGGGTTTTTCTTATCATCTTTGTTCTTATTTTGTTTTGCTAATATTGCTTTTTTGAGAGCAGGAGGTAAATTGGCTTCTTGTTTCGCAGTTAAAGGCATATTTATATATTTAATAAATATTTTAATTTATTATTTTAATAATTTTTTATTATTAATTCTTTTCTTATATTACCCCCTACATTACTCGCTTTATTTTCTGTTCCTCCTTTAACTGTAATTCGTCTTATATTAAAATCTTTAAATAAATCTATTATTTCAGCACTATCATTAATAGTTAAAATAAATTTACCTTTTATATTTTTTAATTTATCTTTTAATTCTTCATAATTAATAATAGAGTCATTATATAATCCTTTTGATTTTTCATAAGGAGGGTCAAGAAAGAAAAAAGTATTTTTACTATCATATTTAAAAGTGTTTTTATAATCACCATTTAAAATAGTTGTATTTTTCATATATTCAGCATATTGTGGTATTTTTCTTAATTTAGGTTCAATATTAGCATTTTTATAAATATCACCAACTCCTGTTGAACCAAATGTTCCACATAAAATATATATTATTTGTGCTAATCTATCTAAACCAGAATGACTTTGCTTAACATATTTTTTAACTTCTTCCAAACTTTTATTTTTAAATCTCTCAATATTATCAATATTAGGATTACTTTTCATTACTTTAAAAGCATCAGTAATTGTTTTATCTTTATCATTTAAAACACTTTTAATATTATCATCTAAATCTAAAAAAAAATAAATATCACCGCTACCGACAAACGGTTCAACATAAATATTAAAATTTTTAGGTGCTAACGATTTAATAGTTTTTTCAATAGGTTTCTTCCTTCCAACACGACATAAAGGTGATATTAAAGACATTAATATATATACATTTAATAAATATTTTAATTTATTATTTTATTCTCTCAACTTTATTTAATAGTAATTTCTTTTATTCATAAATCCTCCACTAAACATATTATTATACTGGTTTTTTAATGCTAATTCTTGTGGTGTTAATTGTCTTGGAGGTGGTCTTATTGGTGGTTCTGGAGGCATTTGTTCCATCTGTAATTGAGGTTCTGGAACTACTGGAACTACTGGAACTTCTTTCTTCTTTCTTGAAACTCTTTTAACAAATACTACATTATCATTAGGTTCAAATTCATCACTATCATCACTACTCTGTTCTACTATAATTTTAGTCTTCTTTTTACCTTTGGGTTTAGGTGTTTTAACTATTTCTTTTTCTGGTACTTCTTCTTGAATGTCTTCCTTAATAGTAGTTTCCTTTTGCCCTCCTTCGTTGGGCTTAACGGATTTAAGTTTCTCTACCTTATCTTCTAACTTCTTTGTATAACTTTCTTTTCGTATAGCATTGGCTTTCTCTCGTGCTAATTTTAATTTTTCTAATGCCTCTGGTGATAATACTTTACGAGGCTTTCCGTTCTTATTTAGTTTAGTTGGTTTAGCATTTTCAGGTGCTAATTCATTTATAATTTCTTCATTAATGATTTCTTCTTCTTCGGCAGACATTTATATAATATACATTAGATTTTAAATTTAGAAAAATAGACAAATATTTAGAGAATTATTTTCTAAATATAATATATAAATGTTGAGAGAAGACTTAATAAAAAAAGCAAAAAGTCTCGGTGTTAAAGGTATATATCGTATGAGAAAAACTGATTTAGAATGGGCTATATACCTTAAAGAAAGCGTGGATTGGTTTAATGATATTGCTGGTAATACTATAACTATAACAGATGAAGAAGTAGATATATCATTAAACGAGATTGACCTTAATTCAGTCGGGGTCAAAGGGGAATGTCCCCTTACAAATTTTAAAATGTGGGACATAGATAAACATAAACAAATGTGGTTAATTTCGTAGAAAAAAAATATAGATATATATTAATATAATTTAGATGCCTAATTGTCTAAAATGTGATAAACCTTTAAAATCAATTGGAACAGCCAGAAAGAATGGTAAGTCTCACCCTGACTGGACTACGAGAGAATATCATAAATGTTGCTGGGTAATAATTAAAGAACAAGAAGCAAATGAAAGATATATTAAATTTATTACAGGTAGATTGTGATTAATTAAGTTATAAAATTTACAATTTAATTAATTTATTAAGTAAATCTGGTCGTAGTATCTCGCTCTGGATAAAGCGGTGTAAAGCATTTTTTTATAATTTATAAATCTTATGTCTATGTATAAATTGTGTTCCGCAGTTTCTCCTTGAATACTATGAGTTGTATAAGCGTGTCTTAATTCACAAGCGGTATTGTCTGGTTTAAATTTTACAATTTCTCCGTTAGAATACATTTGTGTATTTTCAGTAATGTAATACTTATCAAGGTGTTTATATGTTTCTGTAAATATATCCTTTCTCTTATTTGTATATGTTAATATCATATCATTTACATTATAATCTGGAATGTCTTTTATATTCTTAAAATTAGTAAGTATGTAATCTTTAATGTCTTTTGACCCGTAATTTGACGCCATCATATTTCTTATCTTATTTAATAAAAAGTGTAGTTTATCACATTTAACTCTGTGGTTTGTATTATGTTCTTCATAGTAGTCAAAACCTTCTTTTTTGAATGATGTTCCTTCGCCAATGTTGTCTAACTGAAACCCGATGTCGCCACACATAATAATTTTTAAACCAGCAAAGCGTTTTAGTATTAATTCTTTACTTTCATTAGACATCATACTAACTTCATCAATAATAAGTGTATTATAATTTCTTGCGATTGCTCCCCATTTTTCGGGGTCATCTGTTAAAAGGTTATACCAAACATTAACGGGTTTATTGTATTCTTCTGCTTTTTTTCTTGCTAATTTCCAACTGGGGGCAAAATAAATACAATTTACAATACCAGTGTCCGTTAATTGTTTATGAGTTTTACCTCCGCCGCCTACGCCAGTATGTAATTCTGTTTTGTAATTTTCTTTAAAGTCTGCCTCACAAGACCAAGTTTTATTAATGTAGTAATTAGAACAATACATACCTGTTTCAAGATTGTTTTTAATTTCTTTGTCTTCGCTACGGAAAATGTTTAAATGTGTATAATCACCGTAATAATAAATACCATCAACACAAACTCTAATAAGGTCATCATATTCCATAGACATAAGTTGCTCCATCATATTAATTCTTGTATAACTTTTAATAAAAGATGCGATATGAGTTAAGTGTTTGTTTTCGGTTCTGTCTATTAAAAATCTTACTTCGTCTTCATAAGTCTTATACTTCTCTTCTGGTAAATAACTAATTAAATTTTTAATGTAATCTTTTTCGGCATTCATATAAAAACTTTCTTTATCAGTATAACATTCTAACGTTCCAACAAATTTAGCATACCATTTTGTACGCGTAGCGTTTCGTCCATCATCTACTATATTCAACCAATTCGGGTCATCAAAATTAAAATTAATTGAATTTCCCCAGCAACCTTCTGTAATATCAAATGTAGCACCTTGACTTTTTAGAAATTCTAATTCGGGACTTGGATAAGGATTACCATTCTTCCATATTAACATTTTTTCATTTAATTTATTTAATTTGTCTGGTAAGGATAAATTAGTTATAGTATAAATACCAATACCTACTACACGGTCAGTTTTACGGAAGTCGGTAATCTTACCTAAATAACCATCATAAAATTTACACTTATCAACATTCTTGTATGCTTTTTCCATATCCATACATTTATATTCACCAAGTTGTATTTCATTTGTGTCTTCTATATCGGGTTGTGTATTAATAAAATCAATAGTAAGATTAGCATTACAAGATGCTCTAATGTATTGACTTAAATTACGGTCTTTAAAGTCACATACTTTACAACTTGATAATCCAGTATCTTTCTTGAACTGATTTGTAAATTCGTTGAAGTCTTGTTTATGAATGTAAGTATATTCCATAGTAGAAATAGAACTAATAGAATTATGATTTCTTTTGAAAATGAAGTATTCATTATTTTCACGTAAGTTATTATACATTTCTTCCATCTCTTCACAAGAAATTTCTTTGTTCTTTTTATTAACAATTTCGTTATGAGTAAATCCATCAACGTGGTTTAATTTAGTATTAATGTATTCAAATGTAGTTAATTGTTTTTTATTACATTTAACTTGTAGTAATGGTTCTAATGTATCAAATGGTAATTTAATAATTATATTAATCTGTAATTTATCAGCAATAGTCTGTAATTCTTCTTTAACAACACCAGTTTCTCTATACTTTTCTTCTAATTTTTTTGCTACATTTAATTTACTTTGGTATTTCTTTCTTGTACCTTCGGTAGTAGAATTATTTGCTTTGTCTTCACACCAGTTTATAATAGGTAAGAATAAACAATTTGTAGTTCCTTGCTTGAACGCTTGTGCTATTCTTTGTGGTCTAATAGTTTCGTCTCTTGTAATAATAAGTCTTGCGTTTGGATACTCTTGGAAAATATCATTATAATCTACATCGTGATATAAATTAAAATAGATGTCGGTATTTTTACCATCTAAATCAACCACGAATGTTTTTATTACATTACCGTCTTCTACTAATGAAATTCTAACAGAACCATTTAATCCCTTAAGGTCTTTTAATTCTTTCCAAATAACACCGCTTCTTGGATTATCAATTTCAATAGAACTGTTCTTTACACGGCGGTTCATCTGTTTTTGTAATTTAGTTTTAATTACATTTGAGAATTTTGATTTTACTTCTTGAACCGCAGTTGTAAATGTTTTTTTAGTAACATTTGTTTCGCTTGAAGAAGTAAGCGTTTTTAAATTATCAGCCAATCGCTTAACTACATCTATGCGTTTATTTGTAATTTCATTACTAAAAGATTTAAATGTTCTTGGGTTTAATTTGGGTTTAAGGTCGTTTAATAATTTTTGAGTGTCTTGTCTAATTTTTTGATTTTTAGACAATCTCGGCATTTTATTTATATTAACAAAAGATTTTAATTTCATATTTAATTTTCTATAATATTAAATTATATTTTATTTTTAAATCAATTTTTTTAATATTATAGAAAAAATTAATTATTTTTAAATTTGTAGTTTTCCTAAACATTCGGTTCAAATATTTTATCAATTTTAATATGTCCCCAACGATTTAAAAAGGAGTTTTCACCATTTCTCATAGTTGTATCCGCTCTGTATTTCGTCATAATTCTTTTTACATAATCACCATTTAAATTAAGTCCCATACCTTCGTTTAAAGCAGATATAGTAGTAAATTTACCTTCCTTAAAAGTATTTGTGTCTTTATCAAAAATAGTAATCTTCCATTTTAAGTTTTTGTTATTTACTACACCTTTCGCCTTTCCTTTATAATTTGTGGATTTATCCATTCTATATTTTATATTATAGAAATATTTTATTTTATTTCTAAATCAATTTTTAAAATATTTTTTTAAATACTCTACAAATATATTTATCTTTATTAATATAAATTTTAAATACAATATGTTCTTCTTCTTCAATCATATCAATAGCGGGAATATTTATCTCATCATTGTATTGATTATTATATAATTCCCATACAGTTTCTTCATCGCAAGTTAATAAATAATTTTCACTAAACATTCTATATTATAGATAAATATTTTATTTTATTTTTAAATCAATTTTTAAAATAATTTATTTATTTATTTATATAAATGGAAAAAAGTGAGAGGGTAGTTAGTCATTCAAGATACAATTATTATATTTATTATAATTTATACAAAGAAAGATACAAGATGAATTATGAATTAAAAAAAAAGAAAAATGAGTTAGACATCAAATATAGAAATTATTGTAAAGACTACTGGATTAATAACAGATGGAAAGACGAAGAGAGTAAGCAACTCGTAAAAGAGTAGTAAAATATATTCTATTGTCTTCACGAACAAGTTTATCATATTCAATTCTTTTTAGTTGAGAGATATGTAGTCTAATTCTGTTAGTAATATTATTTAATAATTTTAATACATTTTCATTAGATTTCTTACGAAGCAGTTTGAATACACATATAAAGTCTTTAAGAAGTTTAATCCTTGTTTCATTACATATTAATTGCCCGAATTCTGTATCATAATTTAATTCTTTTTTAATGATATAAGATTTATCCAATTCATCAAACAAGTAATCAAGTGTAATATTAATTTTATTATTTATCTGTTTATTCATAAATGTATTATGTATTATATATAAATTTATTTTATTTTTTTATCAATTTTTTTTTTAATTTTGAGAGAATAAATAAAATAAATGTATTGTATAAAAGATGAAACTTGAAAAAGTAATTAAGAGTGACGCCAAAGGGAAGAAATGGACTGCTATATTTTGTTTATGTGAAGGGGCTTCTTGTTGTAAGGACAATAAAAAAAAGAAAGTTCATTTTGGAGCAACGGGCTACACCGATTATACTATTGGAGCAACTGACGAACAACGCAAAGCATATCTCGCACGTCACGCATCAGGTAAGACAGCAAAAGCAGATACACCCAACGCATTAAGTTATTACATCTTATGGGGTAATTCAAAAAGTAGAATACAAAATATAAAAGATTATAAACAAAAATATAATATTTGATTATAATAAATATGCCTGTTCCATACAAAGTTACATTTAACGATGATGGAAATAAATGTCCTCGTAACATTATAGAACTACGAGAGAAACCCGAATGTGGTGTTCTATTTAGAGAAGAACAACCATTTAAACCAGACAATAGATTTCCATTACCAAAAGGATTTGAATTAAAACACATTTCAAAAATTCCAGGAAAAATTAATATTCCACAGGGTATTATGCCATCAACTGTTATGCCTATGAAAGAAGACCCAAGACGATTAGCATTTACAGAAAACGAGTTGCCCCAAGATGAAAACCAAGTAAATATGTCTCGTAGAATTAACGCTTATCGCACGGATTATGAGAGAATACCGGGAATGCCTGAAACAGAATTACCACCTATTAGAGAAAATATACCAGAAATTTCAAGAACATTTACTCATCAAGACGCAGATAGAGTTATACAAAGTTTAGATGATATTATGCCTATTATGCAGAGAGATATGTTAGTAG
>VMHT01137569.1_pt1 | contig 12494 bp, 9 predicted proteins | sample 4693611 | NCBI WGS metagenome assembly VMHT01 (sample SAMN12280063, study PRJNA550983) | marine metagenome | isolation source: seawater sampled from same location over 5 years 0.02-0.2 micron viral filtrate | place: USA: collected off the coast of southern California halfway between the port... ...
ACTCAACCACGGTTTGCTCTGTAACGCTGAGCAACTCAGACATGCGTGGAACGGACAGTGCCTCTACGTTTGACCCATCGACTGACACAGTAGCTCGAGTAACTCTGGTAGACACTACTACGGCTAACACTGACATGCGTGGAACGGACGGTGCCTCTACGTTTGACCCTGCCACTGACGTGGTTGCACAAGTAACTCTGGTAGATACTACTACAGCTAATACCGACATGGTATCCGTAAGCGGACTGGCTCTCGAGTCAAGCGTACAGGCACTCAACGACTTTGACCCTGCTACTGATACCGTAGCACGAGTAACTCTGGTAGATACTACTACAGCTAATACCGACATGGTAGACGTAAGCGGATTGGCGACTGCTGCCAGCGTCGCAGCCCTCAACGACTTTGATCCGGCTACTGACACAGTAGCCCGAGTAACTCTAGTAGATACTACTACGGTTTGCCTTGTAACGCAGAGCAACACAGACATGGTAGATGTATCTGGCTTGGCAACATCAAGTGAGATCGCAGCCCTTAACGACTTTGACCCATCGACTGACGTGGTAGCCAACGTGACGACCGTGAGTACGTGTACCGTCAACAGCGACATGAGGGGCACAGACGGAGCCAACACAGTAGTCCCGGACAATACAAGTATCGCAGCAATTGAAGTGATCGCAGATAAAATTGACACGGCACTACAAGCGGACGGGTTGGTTTATCAATGGACTACGAACGCCCTTGAGTTAGCCCCTACGGGTGGTGGTGGCGGTGGTAACGCAACGCTCGCAAATCAGACGCAAATACTCAGCGACATTGCGGCCCTTAACGACTTCGATCCTGGCACTGATACAGTCGCACGCGTAACGCTTGTAGACACTACGACTACCAGCACTGACATGGTAGACATAAGCGGACTGGCTCTTGAGTCAAGTTTACAGGCACTCAACGACATATCCGCACAGGATGTATACACCGTCTTCACGACGGGCAACAATGCTGACTCATTCAAGGCGGACGTAACTAGCCTTGCAAGTCAGACTAGCATATACGCCCTTAACGATTTCAACCCTGCAACTGATACCGTAGCCAATGTGACTCTGGTCGATACCACAACAACCAACACAGACATGCGTGGAACAGACGGGGCCTCTACGTTTGACCCAGCGGTGGACGCGGTAGCGAATGTGACCACGGTGACAACTGTGGATACGTGTACCACTAACAGTGATATGCGGGGTACAGATGGGGCAAACACAGTAGCCCCAGGTAATTCAGATATTTCTGAGATTAAAAATAAGACCGATCAACTACGCTTTACAGTAGGAAACCAGGTAGATTCTAACGCTTTAAGCGGCAGCGGCGGCACTCCTGTTGGGCCCGGAGGTGTTAGTACTGAGTTAGTTATGAAATCTGCCGGACAACCTGTGGATAACGCAGCCGTTTGGATTAGTACCGACGCTGCCGGTACTGACATCATAGCAGGTACGCTTTACACAAATATGAACGGAAAAGTCAGTTTTATGTTAGATGTGGGAAGTTATTATGTTTGGGCCAGTCGCTCAGGCGTGCAATTTCCTAACCCTACTACACTGACAGTTACGTAGGAGTAACCCATGGTAGATAAAATTATAGACGGTACACCTGTACCTTCATCGCCACCTGTAGATAACTCATGTGGCGACCAAAACCAAATTACAGCCCCGCAAACAGCGGTAGATGGTTGCCCTGTATTACCTAAGCTGCAATGCCATGAAGTATCTCAGGGACAAGATGCGAGATTGCTTTGGAACTTTAAAGATGAGTCAGGTAATCTTATAGACCTAGCTACTTGTATTGGTTCCGCTTGCAGTGAGTCCGAGTCTTCTGACGTTTCTTTTGATGACGTAGGAAATCCAGACTGCGGTGTAGCTCTCCGTATGCGAGAACTGTCCGGATATAATTCTCAAGATCAAATATTTTCAATAGGTGTAGATGTTTTAGAAGCTGGTACTGGTAAAGTGCGGGCGGCTGCTTTGCCTGATGCTTTAGTTAGAAGTCCTGGAGTCTACTTAGAAGAGTGGGCAGTTATGACTTCTGACAAACGGATGCTTTTTAGTAATCAATGCATTACATTTATTCGCCCAGGTTTATTTGGAATAGATAACGCAAGTGTTCGATCATTAGGGCCTCCATCTATTCAAGACATTAGATTATCTTTACGAGATAACTCTGGTGCAGATAACACGTTACTAGACGAAGTAGAGTTTGATTCTTCCGAGATTGCACAGGCTGTTTTAAGGCCTATTCAATTCTGGAATGAAATACCGCCTCCACTCAATCCTCTACTAACAACAAAAACATATCCTTTTAAAGAGATATGGCTTTTAGGTATTCAAGCTTACCTTTTGGAAATCGCAGCACATAATTACCGAAGAAACCAGCTTGCTTACAGTGCTGGTGGGATTTCGGTAGATGATAAAAACAAAGAGCAAGCTTACTCTGCGGCTTCTGCTAGACTTATGCAGCGTTTTCAGGATATGACTAGAGCTAAGAAGATAGAAGTAAACATATCTTTATTCTCTGGTTCTGTTGGCTCTCCTTACTCTGGCCTTTTTTATTGAGGTGACGTATGACTGGTAGCAGTTATGACCCTTCATGCGAAGGCAACTACTGTCCCCCGGACTGTGAAAATGTTTTTGACATGGTACACGTTTCGTATTTAATACGAGGCGGTACGCGTGTTATGTGGGAGTTATTACCCACGTTTACCGATCCGCAGCCTTGGTCCTTTCAACTACAAGTTGGAGAAACCGGAGTAGAGGCTGCCGACGATTGGGAAGATGTAGGTTTACCTGTTGAGAACACTTGTTATGCAGTAGACGCTACGCAAAGGGAGTATGGTAAGAATCAAGCGACTCATTATCGAATCAAATTGGTCACATCTAAAGGTACTTACTATTCCGATCCCACCGCAAAATCTGGAATACTTCAGCCTAGGGATTGGCGGATTGCTCAAGAGATAGTCCGCAAAGAGCGTTTAAGGTTTAAGTATAGCTCACAGGACGGCTATATTTTGAAACGCAGGTCCAACGGTCAAAACTGTACCAGGTGTTTAGATTTACAGACTGATGAAGTCACTGATCCGTATTGCCCGCAATGTTGGGGCACCGGAAAGCAGTGTGGTTACTATTACCCCATGGGCTGCATCTGGGCAGACTTATCTCCGAAGACACAACGAACGCACATAGACAATAATGCTACACGTGGCACGGTTTCTGACGTAGTAGTTAGCGGTAGGATGTTGATGTTGCCGCTTATTGAGTCGAATGATGTTTGGGTTTCTCGTAAAACTGACGAGAGATATTACATCCATTCGATACAGCACGCTGCTGAAATTAGAGGAGTTCCGCTTGTCGCTAATGTAGAAATGCGTCCTGCACCTTTTACGGATGTTATTTATAGCATTCAAATTCCACAGCAAGACGCCTGGGTTACCAGCCACACGTAGGAGAAAGCATGCCTCATATTCCTCGTTCTATGGCACCTAGCGGCCAGGTAGATTTTGGTGCGATTCCCCGTGCTCCTAAGTCTACAGCGAAGAAAGCAACAGTTCCGCTTAAATCGCCAAAACCGGTAGCGTCGCCAAACCGACCTAGCGGTAACGGTATTAAGTTAGTACAAAAACTAAGTATGCGTGACTGGGACGTTGATCCTGTCCGCGTCTTAGGTCATTTAACAGGTAAGGAGGTCACAGCCGATGAGTTCAGCGGAATGGTGTCCAACACCTGATACACCTGCAAGTAAAGATGCTTGCGGAACACAAAGTACAATCGACCTAAGCTACCTTTGTGCTAATGGCTGGCAGCCCCTGCTAATTACAGGGTTTTTTAGGGATTTGTTGATACGTCAATGGTCTAGCAAGACTAATCTTGTAAACCCGGAGATGCAGCAATATCTATGGAAGCCAGACAAGACATCAGGTATATTAATTGAGAGCGTACACAGATACCGGGACGACTTAGTAGGTAAGCGACCGGCTATTATGATTAAAAGAAATTCTTTCCGAAATATTCAAACCGGTTTCGGCGGGCGAATATTCGGAGGAGGAGCGGCGGCCTACGAAAACGAAAAGGGTGCGATTAGTCGCCACACGACTCTCTTTGCAGGGTCACACACTCTTTTCTGCATCCATGGAACGGGTGCTTCAACAGAGTTACTTGCGGCAGAAGTGATAAGTCACATCGTGGCTTCATTGAACCCAATCCGCAAGGAACTTGGACTGAGACAATTCTCAGTGACAGAAGTCGGGGCTATTCAGGAGATTGAAGAATCAACTGAAAATTATGTAATACCTATTACAGTTGGATGGTGCTACGAGCACGTCTGGGAACTGCGAGAAGTATCACATCCCCTACAAAGTGTTTCATTGACAGGTCTTTTTGGTGATGAAGTCGGATTAGGCTCCAACTACCAGGGACCATAGGCTTATTTAGGCAATGGAGGCCAATAAATGGCTACTTATGTTCTTCCTCAAGTTCTGGTTTTCCAGGACTTTACCATCCAGCCCGCCGTCGCTGCGAACCCGCTCTCAGCACATATCGCGGGTGGTCATGCATATCTGGTTCGGGAATCCGAATCTGATGAGCGTGAGTTTGGTGCTCTCGGTTATTACGATAACACCTCAGATAATGCATCGGCATGGCCCAACAAGCCAACCGGTGCCATGATTGATACTAGTTACACAAAGCTCTACGTTGAGAATGCTTTGTTAAACTACTTCAATGACGACCTTAGTGCGGGTAGTACTATTACTAAGGTTGCTGGTTCTAACAGCAAAATTGCATCTGACACCGTTAACTTCAAAACTAACGGCGGTTTCGCAAGAAACTCAAATTTGTATGACAGGGATGTTGCAGTTGGTGACGTAATTCGCGTACGTGGTGTTCCTACTGGAACTGACGCTACTGGCGATGCTGTTACCCTCTGGACTTACGTTAAAAGTCTCGTAGCTAACGAAGTTGCTGCTGTTATTGCAGCTGCTTCCGCAGACTCAGCAAACGCTGGCACGACTACTCAGTCGGAGACAATTACGCAAGTTCACGGAGCTGCTTACGAAAACTGTATTACTGCTGCTGCTGATGGTAGTGCTTATGACGGTTTGGCCGATGGTCAGCCAACGGAAACCTATACTGTTACTGTCCTCGACAGTTCGGTAGGTGGTGACCACACTACAGCACGTCTTCGCGTTGTATCTGCTAGTGGAACTGACGATGTTGCTGAAGTTACACCTTCGGCTGCTGGTGTTGCTACCAACATTGGTACTCGCGGTTTGACTGCAACCTTTGACGAAGCCGATACCGCTGCTTGCTCGCTTTCAGCAGACAATGCAGGTATCAGCGATGATGACTTGGTCGCAGGTCAAGAGTGGACTATTGCAGTTCAGCAGGACTTTACTGCTTCTACTGCTACTTCCGGCGGAACCTATTCTTCAGGTAACGACACGACTTATATCGTTGAAGTTACTAAGGGTGGTGCTTTCTCTGCTAGTCCTGAGATTTCTGTTAGCACGACTAATGGAATTGACCAGAGCGGTCCTCATATCGTTTCAGCTCTCGCAAGCGATGTTACTATCGGCAGCGAAGCCGTCACTATCCAGTTCGGAGCCTCTACAGAGGGTCTTAGCAAGGGTGACCGGTTCTACGTCGAAGTTACTGGCGTAAGTGAAGGTGCTGTTCGTACGATTGAACTGGGTAACAACCTGGATCAAACTTACGCAGACGGGGATGAAGTTGGTATCCAGCTTTACATCCGTAAGGCCCTTCTTGAGGTTTCTGCTAACCGCACCGGTTATGCTCCTCTCACGAACTGGGAACAGTCCGAAACTGAAATTGAAGTTAAGGGTGGAATCCTTGCTTATGATTCAACCTGGACTGATGCCGGTGTTTCTCTGCCGCTTGAAGTAGCTTCTGCTTCAGCACTTGAGTACGGTAAGCTCTACGTAGAGTACCGAGCTTGGCAGGCAGACCTTTGCAGCAAGATCAACTCTATTATTGATGTTGCTAGCATTGATGACATCTCCGGTAAGCTTACTCCTGACAACCCACTTAAGTGGGGCGTTTACAAGGCACTTCAGAATAGCAACGGAACTCCTGTTCTTTACACAGGTGTTTGCGGTCCTGACAGTGCTGACAACTGGGACGAAGTATTTGAAATCCTGCTTACGCGGGATGACGCATACAATCTCGTTCCGTTGACACGTAACGCAACTGTTCTTGGTCTATACCAGGCACACGTTGGGGCTAACTCGTCCGCCACTGAAGGTCTTTGGAGAGTTGCTTGGTTTAACCTTGCAGGTGTTCCTGAAATCCCAGTTGTTTCGGCTGGTTCTACGGTTGTTAACCACACATCCGCAACCACGTCTGACGGAAACCCAGCTCTTGCTGTGTTCGAAGATGACTCAGAAACTTCAGGTACGCAGTACACGATTGTTCGTGTTCCTGCTGACAATTCTGATTTTGTGGCTAACGGAGTACGCATAGGCGACATCGTTAGAGCACAATACACTGGCGACGGATTTGGTAACTTCACTTACAGTGAGTACGTTATCGAAGAAGTTCAGTCAGAAAACCAAGTTCGCGTAAAGACTGGACCTGCTGGCCCAATCTCTGTCGCTGCTAAAATCGAAGTCTGGCGTAACCTTAAAGCTTCGGAAGAAGCTGATGAGGTAGGTAAAGCTGCTGGAGCTTGGAATGATCGTCGCGTCCGTGCCGTATGGCCTGACCAGATCGAATCTTCTGGAACTATCCAAGAAGGTTTCCACGCTTGTGCTGCTCTTGCTGGCTTGGCTTCTGGCGTTCTGCCGCATCAAGGTCTTACGAACGTTGAAGTTGCTGGTTTCTCCAGTGCTGCTCGTACGAACGATAAGTTTAATAAAGGTCAGCTTGATCAGATGGCTGTTAAAGGCGTTTGGTTGGTTGCTCAAGCTCTTGATGGTGAGATTTACTCACGGCATGCAGTTACTACTGGCGATTACGAAAACATCAATGACCGCGAGGAAATGGTTGTACGTAATGTCGATAGTATCAGTTACAGGTTCAAAGATTACTTCGCACCATTCATCGGTGTTACTAACGTAACTCCTGCAATGGAAGATGTTATTCTTGGCGGTATGAACAAACTCATACGAGTCCTGCAAACTGAGCGTGTTACTCCTAACCTTGGCGGTCAGTTGATTGACGCTACGGTTGATCGTTTCTTTGTTTCAGCATTGTTCAAGGATCGCTATGTTGCGTTCATCAACTTGAATGTGCCTTACGCATTGAACAACATCGAGTTGCACCTGGTTGTGTAATTTAGCCGGTGGGCGGGGCACGATGCCCCGCCTGCCTTTTCAATTTTGACTAACCGTTAACGTTGGCACGTTAACTTAAAAACTAGGAGTTTTTAAACTATGGCAGCTATTTATGAAAAGCAGCAAACAAAGTTCGCTGGAAGCTTCGCTTCCGATCAAGCAGCTTTGACGATTGGCGGAGATGCGAACACCCCACTGGGTATCGTACAGAACGCTAACGTGTCGTTTGCTCAGAGTATTAACCGGATTTATGACGTCTCTAATGGCGGCATGAGTCAGGGAGTTCCTGTTTTCTACGTTGGTGGACGTACCCAAGGTCAGGCAACTATCGCACGAGTACTTGGACCAGAGTCCGGTGCCCTCTGTGATTTTTACCGTCTTATGGGCAACGTTTGCTCGCCTAGTGACATCACTTTCCGTTTCCAGGGTGGTTGCGAAAGCAAAAACCGTACTGGTAGCGTTGCTGGAGTCACCGAGACTGAAGATGTGGCTATTGCCGCAGCTGTCGGTAACGCAGAAAACAACAAAGTCAGCTACACCCTACAAGGTTGTGTCATGACTAATGTTGGAATTCAAGTAGGGGCACAGGACATGATCGTTAATGAGAATGTCACCCTTATGTTTGCTAACCTAGAGTGTGCAGGTGGTTAATTTATAACCTAGCCAGCACATCTGGATTTCAATTATGGGGCTGGCCTGGTATAACTAGGTCAGCCCTTTTTATTGAGCTTTATGCTCCTAAACGCACCGTAAGGTGAGAGAATTATATGCCTGCAAACTACGGCAGTAAATCTGCAAGCAGGCCTGCGGTTTATAACGAAAAATCTTCCGGCACCTCTCCAGGTGACGGCGGTATTATTTCGGACTTGCAGGCTAGTGACGAAGCTAAATCGGTAACTTCTCAGGTAAACTCTGGGCAGCAAGCCAGCGATACGCAGGGCACGTCTGCTACTCACAACAGTCAAACGCAGACTGATTTACCTTTGCGTGTAGGTACTGTTCTTTTAGCTTTTCCTTACGTCCACTGCTACAAAGTCCAACTCAGCGGACGCCAGGGTATGTGCATAGCTACAGCCCTTACTCGTAGCTCTCTAACACCTATCGGCGTAAAAGAGTCTGATGTTATCCCTGCGGGATCTTCTGTAATCGTCTGGCAGCCTAGAGATTCTTCTATTGCTTATATCTTGGGCGTAGTGCCGTCGCCAACCACTGACGACGCAATGAACCTATCAGACCACATACAGCAAGGTGGTAACTCTGGGCCTAAGAAAGTCGAAGCGTATAGGCACGTAGTTAAAACACCCACAGATGCTATGGGCTGGAAGCCGCAGTCTTCTGGTCGGCCTATGGATGGAACGGCTGGGGAGTACGTTCGAATGTCTGAGACAGGCATTGGACTACTTATTGATTCCTTTCAGGCTTATCTACGAGTAAACGAAGCCTGCGGGTTATGGCTTAATTACTTTGATAACTACGCAAAGTTATCTGCTTTGTCTCTAAACCTTATGTCTTATTGCGAGAGCAATATCCAGACTTACGACGAGGGTGAATTATTTTCTCTCAAAGGTTATGCAACATATCCGTGGGAAACTACGGGAATGTACAAAGACGGAGAAAAGTTTAGTAAAACTAACGGTGAAGATATCCAGCTAGATAAGGAACAGCCATTTGGGCTGGAGGACGTTCAAGACTACGCACAAACCCCTGTGTTTAGGTTAACAGACTATACAGGGTATATTGGACAAGGTTTTAATCGGACCTTAATGAAGCCCGCTAAGGACAGCGGCGTTCGTAAGATGTCTGATGCAGAGGCCGATAAGGATGACGGCCTTTTCCAGGAGCTAGTTGCTTTAGACGGTAGTTATTCCGTCCGGTCAGCTAAGCAAATATTATTCTCTAAATACCCTGCTATTCCCAATCCTAGACGCAGACGCTCTAACGAAGACGGAAAAGGCGACGATAAAGAGTACGGCGGAGATTACAAATTTAGCGGTAAGTTTGGCAGCGGCGATCCTCACGTAGTACGAGATTGGGATGACAGCGAAGAAACAGACCAGCCAGCTTTATTACGTACTGCGGGAATACTAGATTTAATATCTCACCACTATAATTGGAAGTCTACTCACCCTTTCTTTTACCACACAAAAGATTACGCATACCCTGAAGAGAGCGAGCTAGGTGCCAACGTTCAATACTTATCGGGCGAGTTCTCTAAGTCTTATGTTAACGAAACAGCAACAACTCGTAATCTTAAGATTGATGACAGATATCAGGACGTTAAGTATTTTAATACTGCATCTTACTTTTCTTTGCTAGAGGATGGTGGTGTAGTTATAGCTGACGGTTATGGCTCGCAAATAACTATGACCGGCGGTCAAATTAGGCTAGAGGCTGGCGGTGACTTGATAGTAGCTTCTGGCTCCCGCGTAGTTACGTTAGCGAAAGAAGCGATAATCAGAACAAAAGATAGCGTAGACATCTCGTCTAGCGATAAGGATGTTCGAATAAAGGCGGAGAAGAATCTGCAAATGCTGGGTGGTAACGCAGGTTCTGGTGGCGTTTTGATCGAGTCTAAGGGCCAGGGAACTCAGCAAAACTATGCTAAGAAGTTAGGAGAAAAGGTACAGCCAAGTGGTATTGTTCTTTTATCTAAGGGCGGTGTCGTAGCTACATTAGCAAGCACTGTTTACACCCGGTCAGGTATAACTAAAAGCGGAGAAGGCCGTGGTTCTATTATCACGGATTCCGCTAAAGGTCAGGGCGGTGTTATATCCTACGGGCAAATACACACTTTCTTTCAATCTAGTGGCGTGGGTATGTGGCACCCTCCTACTGGCGAGGCAGGAACTATTACTGCGGCCCATTACTTCAGTAAAAGCTTTTCTTTTATCCAGGGCCCAACTTTAATGGATAAGACTGTTGCCGTTCTGGAGGGTCACCTTGGAGTTCAAAAAAGTATTCTAGCTTTAGGTTATGGGATCTATGGTAACCGTCTAGCTTGTCTAGGTGCTTGGCCTAAGATTGGGGACACTAAAAAAATAATTCCAGAACTTGTTGCTTGGTTTGAGCCGCTTAAAGAAATAAAACCTAAGCTCGTACAGATAGGCAGGGTTTATTTCAACGCTTACTTCCCTAATTTTATTTGGAAACCCAAACAACCTGGAAATACAAAGCTTGTGTCAGACGAAATAGGATTCTCTTACCGAGACGACTCAGATGAGGGCAGTACTGTTTATGGGTACGATGAAGACTCTTTTTGGTTCTTAGAGACACGATGGCAGCAGCTCAGACGCACAGGCTTAGCTACAGGCTCCCAGCAAACGTGGCAAGAGAAAGCAGTAGAATACCAGGGCAAGCAGCTTCACCCTTGGCCTGGACGTAAGAACTGGGAAGATAGGGAAGCATTTTTAAAGTATGAAAATCAAGGAGGGTTTTTATTGTACGACACCGCAGGCTATGCGAAGGACCGTAAAGCCAATCAAAGTGATTATGAAGAACCGAAGTTTTCGGCGTTTCAGAAAGCTGCATGCAACTCAGAATTTAAGGTTTAAAATATGGATTTTAACCGCATGTCTGACGAAGAAAAGAAGGTCCTTGAAGAGGTCGCTAAGGCTAAAGGTCAAACTTTAGATGAGGCCTTGGAGGAGCTAGGTCATGCTGTACAGAAAGAAGACGAAACTGTAAGTATTGAAGAGCCTAAAGCTGTTGTAGAAGAGCCGGTACCTGTCCCCGTCGATCCGCCTGACGACGATTTAACGGTAAAAGTAGAAGAGCCGCCTGCTTTTGAACCCCCACCCGCAGAGGAAGAAATACAGACCGTAGAGGAAGAGCCTGTAGGGCAAGACTTAGAGCAAGGCTTTGCTACGGTTAATAACGTTTGCATCCAGTGCGGTTGGGATCAAAGCACTCCTGTTATTGGCGACCCGGATAAACACGAGAAGTTAGCCTTTCTACAGTGCTTGTTAGGTCAAAAAGTATTTAGCAAAAATTACAAACTGTTTGGGGGTCAACTAAAGATAGGCTTTAGAACCTTAAGCATAAAAGAAATTGATGCGTTGTACGCGAGTACGTTTGCAGCACAGAAAGCTGGCGTTATCGCTACAACTGCCGATTACTATGAGTATTTAAATCGTTTGCGGTTATATTTACAAATAACCAGTTTATCGTCGCAAGTAGGTGCTTTGCATATTCGCTTACCTGACGGGTTTACGGAAGAAACTCACCCAGGTTCTAAGTCTTACTGGGATACTTACTTGAAAGATAAAGACGTATACGTAGAAGACAAACCGTTAGTAGATCAGATAGCCGATTACGTTGTGTTAGAGGTGCTTAAATCTGAGCACTTACAAAGAGTAGTCACTAATCAGTGTAATAAATTTAATCGACTTGTAGCTAAATTGGAGGCTTGTGTAGATAACCAGGATTTTTGGAAGGAGACCGAGCAGCTGTCTTGACGATCCAATCTGCTGTACGAGGAGTCGTAGACTACTCTGAAGCAGATATTCACAGCCCTAGCTGGTGGCGTCGATGGCGGTTTTTAATGAAAGGCATGACAGCAGTAGATAACGGTGAACTACTTAAGACTGCATTCCAATTTCAACTTGCTTTGGTCTCCAACTCAAATCTGTCACCTTCTGACTTTTCTTCAGTGCAAAGGTCAGCTAAGGATCTATATGCAGACATTCAAGGCAACCTTAAACCATGGACAGGAGCAACTAAAGAAGACCGCGACACGAACATGCGAAATGAGTTTGCAGCTCAATGGAAGGAGATCGCAGGCTTTGATTTGGATGACGAAGACGCTAAAGCTAAGTGGGAAGATGAAATTAGGAATTACCAATCCGACTCGGCCAAAGAACTACAGGAACAACAACAAGCGGAACACGATCTAAAAGAATCGTTTAACCGACGAAAACAGGAAATTTTAAACAGACGTTTAAGACAACAGCAGGGACGCTAAAGACATGATGGACCCAGCCCAAATTCAGATGATGCAGCAAATGGGCATACTAGGTTCCCAGATGGGATTTCCGGGTATGTTTCAGCCTGTAATTTCATCTGGCGTTAATGCTTTACAGCAGACTGCCCAAAGTTACGCACCTCCGACGCTTACGCCTGGCATGCCGGACACCACCCCATTAGCTCCGTTTGGACTGCAAAATTA
>VMHT01175705.1_pt1 | contig 12492 bp, 27 predicted proteins | sample 4693611 | NCBI WGS metagenome assembly VMHT01 (sample SAMN12280063, study PRJNA550983) | marine metagenome | isolation source: seawater sampled from same location over 5 years 0.02-0.2 micron viral filtrate | place: USA: collected off the coast of southern California halfway between the port... ...
ACCATGGACCCTTCATAAAGTTTCACGGTGCCCGGACCGAGGTGCTCTGCCAAGATAAAACTATTGTGTGGATGTGCTACATGATAAGCAATTTGGTGTGGACTCAGCTTTATTTTTTTACCTTTAGTAACCTTAAACTCAACAGTAAAATAAAAGAAATTTTCTGTGTATCCCAACGCATCCGGCATGCCAGGTATCGCTAAATTTTCTATGCGGTGCCACAATACTTTAGGTGTTGCCCTCTTAAATTTTCTGTAAAGTTTTGCTTCTGGACCCATAATGTTTTTGAGGTAACATTGTCATTAATAATCTTTAATATATCCCGGTGGCATTATAAGTAATTCTTCCTTATTTGGTTTCAAAACAACACGGATAGATGAGTCTCCGGGCTTGTTACTCTCGTGAACTTCTATACGTTTTATCTCTTCCAAGTATCCTCTCTCGGTCATGATATATATCTTTGCATTACTCACAGCGTTACCACGTTGGCCTTTAGGACCTTGCGTGAACTTATCTAAATACTCTTGTAGATGCTTAACGAACATTTCTAAGATCTGTATTTTCTTTCTTCAATTGATCGGATTGTATCTTATAGAACTCAACCTGATCTTTTAAATACGAGACTTCTTTTCTCAACTCAGCGTTTAAATTTTGATGAGATAGACTTATTCTCATTAAGTCTGCTATTCTCTCCTCTAAATCGTTTGGCCCTCTTTCTGCTTTATTATCTTCTAACGAAGCCATTTGTTGAGCAAATTCTTCTGCATCTTTATTTGTCATTACCATAGTTGACAATATAGGATTGTTACCTTAAATTGTCAATATGAGTTTTTTAATATGGCATCTAATAGCAATTGTGGCAGTAATAAGTTGTAGCTTTCTTATAGGCTATAGCATAGGGAAAAAGAAATGGGACTACCGAAAAGACTAACAGAAATGCAAAAGAGATTTGCTGAAATCCTTGTTTTTGGAACAGAGGATGGACCCGTTACAAAATCAGAGGCGGCCGTTCTAGCTGGTTACAGTAAAGATAGAGCAAGACAAGAAGGGTCAGAACTAACTAACCCAAAACAAAGCCCACTAGTGGTCCAATACATAGGAAATTTAAGAGAAGAGAAATTAAAAAAATATGAAGTAACTTATGAAGGACACGTAGCAGAGTTAGGAAAAATTAGAGAACGCGCTTTGAAAAAAGGCGCTTGGAGTGCTGCCGTAAACGCTGAGACAAATCGAGGCAAAGCAGCAGGGCTATATATAGACCGCAAAATAATAAAAACAGGAAAACTAGAGGACCTATCAGAACAAGAACTAGAACAGAAAATGAAACAAATTTTAGATGACTACTCACAGATTATAGACGTCACTCCCAACCCGAAGAAGATTGAGAAATAACATCTTTAATATTAGCAATCTCGTTTTTTAAATCTTCTATTTTATTTTCTAACTCTTTAATCTTATCTTTGTCTGTTTTTTTTCTCTTAACTGCAGAGGCACTATTGATCATTCGACTTTTGATATCAACAATTTTTATATTCATAGTTTAAATTATTATAGCAGCTAGTATGAAACCGATAGCAAAACCAATAATGTATTCTCTGTACAATAAGGCATATACTTCTCTGTCTCTCCATATTTTTTTAAGTTTATTCATTTATTTTATAATCCTTTCCATAGACACAATACATCCCGTAGGGAATATGTTTGTATCACTAAACACTTCATCTGTTTCATCATACGAATTAAACGTAATTAAATACTTTTTGCTTTTCTTAAAAACGTAGGCTTGTGTAATCATTTTAGCAATAGGCAGCTTCAACATTTCTTCTTTAGACTTGTGCCCCGCATCGCCGGTGATGTCGAGCCAACGGATAGTATAGAAGTAATACTTCTTTTTGTTAATAACCGCGTGTTTGTATCTTCGTTTACGTTTCATAAAATGTCCTTTTTGGATGTAAAATGTCCTTATATAGTAATTTTTACCATTAAAATGTCCTTTTTTATACCTAAAATGTCCACTATAATCGAATATTTTGTTGTCAAATATAGCTTTTTTGACATTATGGACATTTTACATCATCTAAATTTTTTTGAAAAATAAAAAATTTATGAAAATAATTACTATAGTGTCCATATCTTTGCCTAATTTATGCCATAAAGTCGCTTCAATATCGCCATCTTTGATTGTGCGTCTTCAATCTTGCCCAACAGCTTGTCAACCTCGCCCGTAATATCTACGTGTTCAGGTATGATTCTGCTACTTGTCATCAAGATAGTTATCTTGGCATTTGCATCAGCAATCTCCGCTTCGTATCTTTTGACCAAAGCAGTGTGTATTATTTCATGCGCCATAATATGCTTCCTCCTTTTCATCTCTTATTAGTTCATGGTAATAGTCTAGTCTTTTTAAGAAGTCGTGCTTTGCTTTTCGCAAATTAAGCCCGTCAATCTTAAATTCTTGATAATATAGGTCAGGAGTACATACCATAATTACGCATTGTTCAATGTTAGAGCCGTGTACTTGATCATGCGCCATGGCATATGCTGCAGCCTGCAACTTATAATCTCCAATCCATTCTTCTCTCTTGGGTCTGTTAGATTGTTTGAAGTCAATAATAGTTTCTTTGTCATTGTGCATACCAACTAAGTCTGTAGAGCCTGCGTAGAGGCCCGGATAATACAATGTGACCTCCGACCCGAAATATTCACTCACAGGTGCTAGACCGAGCTCTATGACCTTCTGAGCCATACGTTTCGTCTCTTGTCCTAAGTCAGTTAAATCCTCATAACCTTTACCCAGTACGTAGTTCTCTAAATACTTGTGCATACTCGTACCACGTGTAGCTGAAGCAATCTTAATTCTCTCTGCCTCTTTTTCGCCAACTTTCTTCTTCCAATCTTGTAGAAACTTTTGATCCTTAGTCTTACCAAGTATTGTTGTTACACTCGGCAACCTCTCACCCGCAACATCATATCTCCGTGATCCATGTTCCGTGAACCGTGTACTGTCAACATAGGTGTATTTGTTATTTAACTTTATCATTTTTCTTTCGATGTCGGCCCATGTACCAATCACCAGGTTCATAGTCCCAACGTTTACCATGGTGTCCTCGTACATCTGCGTACCACATTCTTAGTCTTACTATTAATTTTTTAATATTCATGTTTTTCTATATCAAAGTTCACGACGCAACGAACATGTTTCTTTGGTTGTTCGGAAGCATGGTATGTCTGTCCATCAAACATAACTAAAGTTCCTTGTTTTGGTGTAACTCTTTTTACTATCTTCTTACCTTTAAAAAATATAGTATCTCCATCCGCATCAACAACATAATATAAATAAACAGTATGTGGTAAAGGTAGATCAACGTGAGCGCTATCGTGGTCCTTACCATACAGTTTTAAATTTAAAGGCACCTGTAAAAATGTTCTCGCTTGATAGACCGGCTTTCTTGTATATGGTTCTAATATAGGTATAATCACATCTAAGAAGTGACTTACCACCTTACCCTCTTCAACAAAATTGTGAGAAAAACCAGGCCTACCTTGATTGTTTTTCGTATGCTTGTCTGTAATATCAAACTGATAAAACCAAGGGAAACTATTATCAGTATTATATAACATTCTGTCGATAATCATTTCTTGTTTTTCTTTTGATATACAGTTCTCTATAATCTTCATGTTTTTATCTCTATTCTCTTGCTTCCTGCTAAAGCTTTTCCAATTTTAACATCGTATACATTACCCGATACACTAATTCTTGTGCAGTCAGACTTGAAAGGACTTACCCAATGTTTAAGCCAAGCAGGAAAAATAAACATATCTAACTCTATCGGAAAATGAGATACAAAATTTATGGCATCTCTCATACCATCACCGTAAACAAATTGTATACCACCAGGGCCACAGCTTTTACCCTTGGACGCTTGGTTTTCAATTCTTAAAACTTCTGGAACCTGTAAATAGATAACAAAAGATAGCGTGCCATCGTGATCGTGTGGCGGGTTAAACTCGTGTTTCTTTTGATTATTAATCCAAAGAGCCGACAAAACATAGTCTGTTTTTTGTGGTTCTCTTTGAAAAAACCTAGCTTGAGCTTGATCGTAAATATGAAAATATTTACCAAGATAAGGCAGTATTCTTTTTCTAGACTCTGTGGGATACCCTGTTTCGTGGTCCAGTTGCCCTGCTAAATTTTTTCTGTAATCTAACTCCTTGTTTTTTCTATTCTTTTTCCACTCGTCCATAAGTATCATTCTTAAACCTTCATCAATTTGCATTCTAACAAGAGAAGGTCCCCAGTTGTGAGTTGTTACTGGTATCTCTGTTCTCGTATCTTTTGGATATTGTTTTTCTTTTTTCATTTGTTTTCCTATATTAATTGTATGTTAAAAGACCATACGATCCTGTCTTCTTTGGTTTTATTAGGAGTTACGTGATGCGCCAACCAAGACGGAAAAAGTATGATTTTATTTGTTAGTGATTCTTTCATAATACTGCCAGACTGATACATATTGTATTCTTTCCATGCACCATCAAACCAGTATCCTTCTATTTTAGGATTAGGGTTTAAAAAAACTATGTCACCACTATCCGCTCCAGATTTAGTGTAAAACGCACCAGATAAAAAAGAGAAAGGATGATTGTGTGGGCTGTTGTAATGATTTTGATTGTTAATAACAAACCACATATTAGCAAGAGATAAAGCATACTTTTCTTTAACCTTTAATTCTCTACAATAAACATAACTCATTTTAGTTATAGCTTTAATAAGAGGTTGTAGTACCGGTTCTTCTAAATGTAGATCATCGGAGTGAAAACCACCTTGGGTAGATGGTATTCTTTTTGTTTTTATATTTTTATTTTTAAGTTCGTAGGCGTATTTGTTTAATTCACTTACATTTACTTTAATGTTATCCTCTAATATAAAAGTAGAAAAAATATCTTCTTTAATCATCCTGTCTACCGTAACCTGTTCCTATCTTTCTGTTCTTCCATCTCTTGTTCCAACCATAAACATTCATCTTACTACCGTAATGTTCAAAGAATCTATAATAGACATCCTTGGTTTTCTTCCAAAAATATAAAATATCATCTATTGCATCAGGTATTGTTTTCATTGTCTCCTTTAAAAAACTTTCTACAGTGTTCAGCATACTCCTCATCACTAACGTGATCAGCAAACATATTTAACATAGCTTTGTATGCACCGCCGCTTTTGTAATCATCGCTAATTGTTTTATCTTTAAATACATTATCGTCAGCGGGAACACTACGTCTAGTACTCTCCCCATCTGACGCCGGGCTTCGACGCTTATCGCTTAGGTCCATTGGGCCGCTAGTTGCGATGCCTTGTACCCCTATCCCGGTAACTTTTCTAATTTTTATTTTATTTTTAATTGCCATAGTGTTTTACAATATCCTGTAATTTCTTTTTCTTAACAATACTATATGGCAAAACTTTGTTTGCAAACTTCAACGCTAATCTATGTGAAGCTCGGTATCGCCACTGTGGTTTCTTACCCATACCACCTACTTTTGCTCTGTAGTGTATGTTACCAAAACCTAAAAAATTTTTAACCCAATATATAACTTCTTTGTTTGTCATTGATATCTCACAGCTGTGTACTTGCACAGTCTTGTTAGACTTTTTGTTTCTTTGTAAATAACTCGATGCACATCCGTCAGCATCAAACAATCCTGCTAAATACTCAACTGTCATTTAACTTGTCCAAATGTTATCCTAACCATTGCTTTTATAGGGTCCCATGTAATCTTATCAATCTTCTTTGATTGACTGCAACTCATCAGGAATAATAGGATCAAAATCCCTAGCCCAAATCTTTTCATCTATCTCTCCTTCCGACCAACAGTTTAAACATTGTACTATTTTACCTATACTTGTTTTTAAATACCCATTACCTTTACACTCAGGACATATTCTTCTACCTGTCGACATAATCATGACTGTACTTTGGTAAATTAGTATACTCCTTTTCTTTTTGTCTTCTTACTTTTCTTTTCTCAGCCTCGTTTTTAAGAATTAAAATATTGTTCGTGGCATTTCTAATGCTTGCATGCTTTCCTAATAAGTTTGCTTCTCTTTCGATAACTTTGTTTAACATTTTTTCTTTGACGTATGTGCCTTCTCTTCCCGCCATTCTACATACCATGTTAAAATCTTTGCCGTGTTTGATCCAACGTAAAGCTTCTAATGCTGATCTTTCATCTGCTGAATAAAATGCATCATCAAAAGCCTTAGCTAGAACTGAGATCCAAAGTTTTTGTTGCGGAGTTTTATTGTATTCGTTTAATCGAATAACATCACTGTTCGCAAACGGTAGTCTATGCTTTGCCATTTTTCTTTTTCTTTCTTTTTTTCGCTGACCTTCTATCTGGTTTTACGTAAGTTGATAGTTTAGTTTCTAAACCTAACTTTTTTATTTTTTCCATAATTAATAACTCAATGGTCTGTGACATCGATAGTGCAAGACCAGGGGTCATTTCTCTTGCCAACAAATGTCCTGCAGTATATACCTCGTTCTTAAGGGAAGTATTTCTGTATTTTGTAGTGTCTGTCATATATTCTCCTTTCACACATTTATAGGATAATCCTAAAGGACTGTCAACAATGAAATTTATTTTAATTATGAAAATTTGTTCTGCCCTGTCGGGCAACTGTCTACCAGAACACAACGGTGGCGTGCATAATTCTTGGTATGACTGTGCGGCTGCAGGATCATTAAATACTCTTAACGCTATGGCAGAATTAGGTAAAGAGGATGTGAATAAAAGAAAGCTTTTTGTATCCTTTAAATGCGATCCAGTCTTAGGTGCTTGACAATGTGTTTAAAATATGGCAAGAATATGTTATCTTTTCTCACCTTATAACCTATTTCTCATTTCCCTCGTAGAGATAGGTTCGTTTATCGTGGTTCGTCACCTCCACAGATATAACCAATAACTTTTTTACCTTTATAAGTATGATAGTAATGATTTGACATAAAGGTTTTCTTTTTCTTTTCATGAACCGCTACGTTAGTGTGAAACCAACTGGAGCAAGATGTGTGTATTTCAAACGTATTTAGTTTGATGTCTCCACCAAAAGTTAAATACATTAATGTGATCATTATAGGTTTCATATGATAAAGCTTCCAAATATAAAAGCACTATATACCAGAATACATAATAAAAATGCAATCCACCAAAAGAATATAATTATATTCCACATTAGAATGATTCTAAACTAACGGCCTTGGCCGCGATATTTCTTACGCCTGGGCACGCGTTTAGAGTGGTGCTTTGAGTGTCTACCAGGTCTTTTTTTGGGAGTTCGTTTTATGTATGTGTTAACGCCAAAAAGCGGTTTCTTTTTAGCCATGTTTATCTTCTTCGTCCGGTAAAATACTAGCTTTAAACTTAGTTTCTTCGTTGGCTATAACATATTTAATCACACCATTTACTTTTTGTTCTAGATCAAAACCACAATTAACACATCGATAAAGGTGTGGTTCGAAAGATACAAGAAGTGTATCTGTTCTACACTCTGGACAATTACCAGTTACAATTTGTGAAGTGAGTGTTCCTATTTTAGTCATAGTTTATAATTATTCTACGACTTGTCCGTCTTTCCATTTCATTTCAGGAAGTCCGTTGTCATATTTTTTACCGTCAAAAGTTAAAACTTGTTTTCTGTTAGCGCCTTTCTCATTGTAAGATACGTGAACCCATCCTGCTTGGCCATCGTTTGGTTTGTAGTATTCAAGTATGAGCTGGTCAAAATCACAGTTAGCTTCTATCCAATAAGCTAATTTAATATTAGGAACAGACATAATTTCTAGGTCGACCGCCTGGCCTTTTGCATGTTGCGATGTTTTTTTGCTGCCGATCGCTTCGCAAAGCGCTTCGGATCGATAGCCTGATGTGATTGTAACTGGCTTATCAAATTTAGCACGAAGTGGTTCTAATATATTATAACAAACTTCAGTAAGATTATGTATCTCACCTGACCCCGGTGTATTGTCTATACCTTTACGAGCAGCCGTCATAGACTTAGTCATTTCTTCTAATGTAAAATGTTTACTTAGTCTCATTATTTTATTATACTTAAAATTTTCTTACGATCCATGTATATTTCTGTTTTAGCCTTTACTTTTTTGCAAGTAAATACTACTCTTTCTGGGTTTACCTCGTTCTGAGCCAGGCGTTTGGATTTTAAACAATCGCTTAACGAGCTTTTATATGTATGCTCTATCATATTTCCGTTTAAAGTTAGGATAAGTGCAAATACAGTTTCTATCATAAAACTCTGCCTTTATTTGGTCCTTTTTTAATTCTGTACCTATGTGTACCCGTGCCATTAATTTCTACCTCTTTTTTAAGGTCTTTTACATAGCTCATTTGTTTTGCTTGCTTCTCCATATCAGAGATATAATTTAAAATTTTTCTAGTGTTTCGGTCCATTTCCGTTTCTAATTATTTTTTCTACATCTTCAGTCAACTTCTCAGTTCTTTTCTTTAAAAATTCTATGTTAACTGCATTGTTTCTCATACTTTTAAGTTCTGCTTCTACGTCCTCTAATAAACCACTAACATGTTCTACAATCATAAAAAGTTCTGCCTCTCCAGCTGATTGACCTAACTCACCTCTTGGGTATTTAATTCTAAACTCTGTGTTTTGTTCTAAATCTTTCTGCATTAATTCTATTTTTGTGGCGTGGTTGTTGAGCGTTTCGTGCAGGCCAAAATAAGCCCAGGTTCCGATAGCGACCATCGCGATCAAACTGGCAACCGTCTTCATCGGCATTTGCACAGCTGCTTCTTCGCTAATTTTCATTGGTTTATTTGCCATTCTTTTCCTTATAATTGTCTAGTGTTACCACATCTGGGTTATCTTTTAAATACTGTTGTTTTAGCTCTGTCCAATAGCTAATTTTAGGATCAAAATCTCTGTCGCCAGCAAATTGAGATGATGACATCACACCAACTTTCATACACATATTGATTAGCTCTGCAAACTCCGGTGGTGGAGGGCTTATTCTAGGTACTCTTTTACACTCTTTAATAACTTCTAGTTGTGTTTTAATCTTCATTTGTTTTTCTTGTTCAGCAATAAACTCCTCTGTACATGCTGATCCTAAATATTTTCTATAAGTAAATCTTACACTTCTATCATCATCAGTGCCTTCATAATTATTACTAGGACTATTATGATTGTAATTATATTGATCGTCTCTTTGTTCAATAGAAACGTCAAAACTACCTCGACTACATGTGTTTGTTCCGTTTTGTAAATACTCGTTACGTGCTTGTACTGATGTTGCTACAATCAGAAAAAAAATAATCCAGAATAGATTACCTGTTAAGATCTTTGATATCGTATGCATGTTCCCTTACCTGGTCTGCTAGTTGTCTATATAAATTTTCTGCCATATCCCACGTTGCTTCTGCTGCAGATAATCTTGTAGCAATTTCGGTTAGTTTATCTTCTGCTACTTTTAAATCTCTTTCAATATTTACAAGAGTTGATTTGTTTGCTTCTATTGTATCCGTAAGATTAAGAACATATCTTACAGATGTAAATGTTCCTGCTAATATAGCTGCTACAACAGGAACAATTACAATATTCTTTTTTACCCATTCAAATCTGGATAATTTACTTTTAAGTTGTTTCTTTGCCATTACTTATAAAAACCTTTAAAAATCCATTTAACATACTTGTCCCATAGACTTTTAATTTTATCCCAAATTTTTTTAATCATGTTTTTTCTCCTCAATTTCGTAGAAGAACTTATCAGTATCTTCTGTTTTCCATTGACTTGTGTTTTCTACATTCCACTCAGAAGTTTGCACTTTCCAGTCTGGAATATTATCTTTTACTGTAAACGAAGGTATATCCCAAATGCATCTATTGTTAGGTTGTGCTGCATAGTTCCCGTCGTCAAGGGCTATGATGTGAGCACATTTGTGCTCATGCGGAATCTCTGAATGGTCCGTGTCAAGTATATTACTTTCAGGATGAGCAAAGTCAACCGTAAATAAGTACTTACCGTGGTGCCATTTTTTATCTTTTCCTATGTATTTACCAGCTTGTGCTTCTAAAATATCCCAAGAATGAACAGCAGGATAATAGCTGAAACAATTCCATAACTGAAGCTCATCAAGTCTGCGTCTAGGAACTTTTTCTGGATCAAAGCCTCTTTGAATAAACGCAGATATCGGTAGACGATAGTAGACAGCTCCATTTTCCATAATACAATGAAAAAGGATGGCACGGCCTGTAATAGCCGAAAGACCAAATATAATACAGTCTTCAACTTCACCAACATGTTTCTTAAGGTCATAAAGATACTCTTTTTTTATTTGTGCGTATTCCGGTGGTATGTTTGCATTTAAGTAAGCCATAATAAATCCTCATTTGATACTGCCCCAGTTGTCACCTTCTTCATAATCTACTTTATTAGGAACTTCAAGTGATACTGTTGACTCCATTATTTCTTTGATCTTATCAGCTTCTTTTTTATTTTGTATAGATATATCTAACTCATCGTGAACTTGTAGATGAGGCAGTATGCCTTCAGCATGTAAATCTATCATAGCCTTCTTTGTCATGTCGGCTGCAGACCCTTGTATCAATCTATTTAAAGCTTTGTATGTGTATGCTCTTTTTATCCCTGGTCCGTGTTCCGCGAGCGCATCATCGTGAGACAATGGCTTGTGAATACCGAACTGATTGGGCTCCCACAAATGGAACCTGCATAACCTACCAAGAAGAGTTCTTACCTTACCCTTACGTTGTGCTCTGTTCATCACAGCATCCATAAGTTGTTTAACAAAAGGTACTTTACTGTGATATTGTTTAAACAATTCTTCAGCTTGTAATTTGTTTACACCTAGCTCTGCTTGTAATTTATTTTTACCCATACCGTAAAACAAACCAAGATTGATTGTTTTAGCTTGCGTTCTAGGTATGTTGGCCATATCTGCTACAATTTTGTGAAAGTCTGCATCACCATCTTTATAAGCATCGACAACATCTTCTACAGAATAGAATCCTTGTAACGCTGCGTAGTGTACAACTAGTCTAGGTTCTTGTTGATTGTAATCAAAACAACCCCACTTGCATCCTTCTTCAGGTATAAATAAACTTCTGATCCGTGGTCCAAGTTCTTTGTTTCTTGCTGGTATCTGCTGTAGGTTTGGATTGTTCATACTGAATCTACCTGTAACTGTACCACCACTGTCACCACGTAACTGGTTTATCTCTGCATGTATTCTACCTTTGCCAGAATACTTTAGTATCGTATCCAAGAACGTAGTGTGTGCTTTGTTAATCTCTCTTGCTTTTGCAATCGCTTGCACAATATTATGTGGATGATTAGCTAAAAAGTTTTTAGTAAAACTTGGTGCACCTGTTTTCTCTGTTCTATCATAAGGTAAACCTAATTTATCAAATACTTTAGCAATAGATCTTGCAGCCCATATTTGTACTTCTTGTCCAGTTTCTGCATATATACCACCCAACAGTCTATTCTCTTCTTCAACCATTTGTTTTTTCTCTTCTGCTGCACGTTCAACATCTACACGTACTCCTAAAAATCTCATATCAACAAGAACAGGAAACAACTTAGTTTCCATTTCAAAAATGTTTCCAATATCTTGATGCATTATTTCTTTTTTTAACTCCTGCCATAGCTCCAATGTCAGTTGGGCGTCACGCTCTGCGTAAGCACCAACGTACATAGCTGGCAGCTTATACATCTCTGCTTTTGGATCTACACCCCAAGACTTTGCAGCTTCATATAATGCAGATTCATCTTTACCTTTACCAACGTAATCTCTACCGCAACCATTTAAATCATATCTAAATCTATTCTCATCTATCAACGATGCAGCTATCATTGTATCTACAATCGTTCCGTTTATTTTTAAACCCAATGCTCTTAACCAACATACGTCATACATTGCGTTGTGAAATATTTTTGTAGCTGGTGTATTAAGCTGATCTTGCAACCATTTTAAAACTACTTTACGATCCATATTACCACCACCTTCGTGAGCTATTGGATAGTATGCACACCAATCGTGTGTTGCTAATGATACACCCACAACATCGCCTTCGCCTACAACAGAACCAGATCCCATCCTTTTGTTTAAGTTTGGATCTTTTGTTTCTAAGTCGATAGCAATCTCATTATACTTACCTAGATCAGGAAAGTCTGTTGGTGGTATCCACTCTGTCTGTGGTTTAAAGATCGGTATCTGCATCATCACCCTCGTGTTTACATTCACCGGCTATTGCCATGTACGCAGCTGCATCTACATAGGTGTCTGATGTTGGTTGACCAAACTTTGTTCTGGCTACTTTTAACAAGGCCATCATGACAGCAGCGTCGTGTGCCGTTATCTCTTTATCTAAATATGCCGTCCATAGTTTTGCTATGTTTGCATGGTTTATTATTTTATCACCATAAGTTTTTGCTCTAGGTCCTATGA
>VMHT01108572.1_pt1 | contig 12491 bp, 8 predicted proteins | sample 4693611 | NCBI WGS metagenome assembly VMHT01 (sample SAMN12280063, study PRJNA550983) | marine metagenome | isolation source: seawater sampled from same location over 5 years 0.02-0.2 micron viral filtrate | place: USA: collected off the coast of southern California halfway between the port... ...
ACAACTCTACCTAAAAGTTCCTTACCTACTGAGACATCAACAATTGCATTAGTTCTTTTAACCGTATCACCTTCTTTAATTTTTCTATCATCTCCAAAAATTACAACACCAACGTTATCATTTTCTAAATTTAGTGCCATGCCTTTGGAACCATCTTCAAATTCAACCATTTCTCCAGCTTGAACATTGTCTAAACCATATACTCGTGCAATACCATCACCAACGGATAGGACTTTTCCAATTTCAGAAACTTCGGCTTTTTCACCAAAATTTTTAATTTGATCTTTAAGTAATTTGGTTACTTCTGAAGGATTTATAGACATATTAACTTTCTAACATTTTCTGTTCGTATTTTTTTAATTTGTTTTTAATTGAAGTATCAATCATAATGCTTCCAAGTTGTAGTTTTAATCCTCCTATTAGTTCTTCGTCTACCTTATAGTCAAACTTTAAAGTTGAGCCCATCGAAGAAGATAAATCTCTTCCGATACTCTCAATTTCTGTTTTGGATAATTCTTTTGAAGAGATTAATGAAGCTTTAATTTCACCTCTTTTTTGCGAACATAGTTTTAAAAAGCTATCAATAATTTTTTCTACAAAAAATATTCTTCTTTTTTCTATAAGTAAAAACATAAAATTTTTTAAATTTTTTGAAAAATTTAGTTTTTCAGCTAACAATTTAATAACATTATTTTGATTATCTTTGCTTTGCGATGGGTTATGAAAAAAATTAGATATTTCTGAGCTACTTTTTAAAAGAAATCTAAAATCTTTAATGTCTTCCTCTACATTTTCTAAATCATTACCATCTTTAACAACTTCAAAAAGAGCGCGAGAATATCTTTCTGAGGTTTCTGTCGAAAAAGATTTGTTTGTGCTCATTTTTGTATGAAATTGTTATGAAATAATGAGCGTTTCGTACCATAAGAGGTTATGTTGATCAAGTTACCAATTTAGGAATTATCCAAAATTTACAGGATCAACATCAACCGTAAGTTTAATTTTGTTCGAAATTTTCAAGGAATTTAGAAGCTTTGAAACTAGTTTTTGCTTTAAACTTTTCTCTTTAAATCTAATTAACAATCTTGATCTGTATTTTTTTTTTATCTTTAACAAAGGAGAGTCAACCGGACCCATAATCTCTAAATCATTAATTTTTTTTAAGTGGTTTTTGATTTCTCTTGCTCCATCTATACTTAAACCCTGGGAGTTAGCCGACACAATGATTGCGATCAGTCTGCTAAAAGGAGGTAAAAAGTTTTTTTTCCTTGAGATTAATTCTTCTTTTAAAATTTCATCAGGATTATTTTTAATTAGTTCATTTAAAGTATTATTTTCTGGAGATAATGTTTGATATACAATTAATGACTCAGAACTAAACCTTCCAGCTCTTCCACTTAATTGATGATATAACTGTATATTTTTTTCTGTTGATCTCAAATCATAGCCTCTTCCAGAAAAATCTGCATCGATTACAACAATGCAATTTAATTTTGGAAAATTAAAACCTTTTGAGATCATTTGTGTCCCAATTAAAATATCCACTTTATTATTTACAATTTTTTTAAATAAAGAATTTGTTTGGTCCTTTTTTTTCATATAATCACTTGAAAAAATTTCCACTTTATTATTTGGAAACAATTTTATTACTTCTTCATAAATTTTTTCAACACCCGGTCCATACATAATGAAATCACAAATTTTTCCATCTTTACATTTATTGAATAGTTTTTTTTCTGAAGAACAATGATGACACATAGCTTTGTTTTTATTTTTATGAAATGTTAAATACATTGAACAATTTTTGCATATCAGCTTATGACCACAGTTTTTACAAATTAAGTAGGGGGCATATCCTCTTCTATTAAGAAAAAATAAAATTTGTTCGTTTTTGTTAAGAAATTTTTTTACAATTTCAATACTTTCATTTGATATAAAGCTATTCTTTATCTTTTTAAAATTTAAATTAACAATTTTAGTTTTTGGAAGAGGATAATCATTGTATCTATTGTTAATTTTAAAATGTCTAAATTTTTTATTTTGAATGTTATTAAAAGTTTCTAATGATGGTATAGAGCTTACAAGATGTATGGGAATTTTTTCGAATAAAGCTCTAGCAATCGCCATATCTCTAGCATGATATATTACACCTTCGTCTTGCTTATATGATGTATCGTGCTCTTCATCTACAATTATAACCCCAAGATTTTTAAAAGGTAAAAGCAAAGATGATCTGGCACCAACAACTAATTTAATTTTATTATTAACTATTCCCTTCCAAATTATTCTTTTATTTTTTGGTGTAATCTTAGAGTGCCAAATAGCAGGTTCAAAACCAAAAAAATCAGTAAATCTTGACTTAAATTCATTAGTTAAAAATATCTCGGGAAGTAAAACTAAAGCTTGTTTTTTTTCTGAAATTATTTTTTTAATTCTTTCAAAGTATACCAAAGTTTTTCCTGAACCAGTTGTGCCCTGTAAAACCGAGACATCAAATTTATTATTTTTTAAATTTAAAAAATTTAAGGCGTTAATTTGTTCTTTATTTAAGTTATATCTTTTACCAGTAGTTGATATTAGATCTAAATCTTTGTCATCTCTTGCAAATAAATTTTTATTGCTACCAATTGTCATTTTTAAGACAAGGCCTAGTGGCATCATATTGTACATTGAAAACCATTTAATAAATTCTATTAAATTTTTATTCAATGAAAACTTCTTAATTTTTTTACTAATACTTTTAATTTGTATGTTTTTTAATTCACGACTTTCTCCTGGCCATATAACACCAATTTCTTTACTTTTTCCAAAAGGAACTTCAACGATATCTCCTGGTCTTAGTTTTTTATTAGTAGTGTTGTAAGTAAATGAAAAATTAAATACTTTTGGTAGCAATACTTGTGCTCTCATTATTTAATAGTAATTGAATTTTCGTTTTTTAGAAATGAATTGGTCTTTTATCAACAGCTAAAGCTGCCTCTTTTATTGCTTCAGTGTGTGTTGGGTGAGCATGGCAAGTTCTAGCAATATCCTCTGCGCTAGCTCCAAATTCCATTGCCAGTGCCATCTCTGCAATCATATCACCACAATGGGGTCCAATGATGTGTACGCCCAAAACTTTATCTGTTTTGCTATCAGCTAAAATTTTAACAAATCCCTCAGTTTCATTATTCACTTTTGCTCTTGAATTGGCAAGAAAAGGAAACTTTCCTATTTTGTAAATCTTGTTTTCCTCTTTCAATTGCTCTTCTGTTTTACCAACCGTGGCCACCTCTGGTGACGTGTAGACTACTCCGGGAATCACATCATAATTTACGTGTCCAGCCTGTCCAGCTAATATTTCAGCAACTGCTATACCTTCTTCCTCGGCTTTATGAGCTAACATTGGGCCTTTAATTACATCTCCTATAGCATAAATGTTGCTTATTGAAGTTTGTAATTTACTATTAACTTCTATTCTACCCTTTTTATCTTTCTTTACTCCGACCTTAGAAAGGTTTAACCCCTCTGTATAAGGTTTTCTTCCCACAGATACCAAAACCTTATCAACTTCTATAACTTCTTTTTTTAAGCTCTTAACATTAGTATAAGAAATTAAAACAGATTTACCTTGATCTTTAACAGACTCAACTTTTGATCCCATTTTAAATTTAATTCCTTGCTTTGATAATATCTTTTGAAATTCATTTGAAATTTCTCTATCCATGCCTGGAGTTATATAATCTAAATACTCGATTACGGTCACTTCAGAACCTAGTCTGGACCATATCGATCCCATTTCTAATCCGATGTAGCCACCTCCAATCACAGCTAATTTTGCTGGTACTTTTTCGAATGAAAGAGCTCCAGTAGAAGAAACAACATTTTTCTCATTGATTTCGATACCAGGCAATGAAGCTACCGTTGAACCTGTTGCAATAACAATATTTTTAGATTTAACATTGACCCTATTGTTATTGCTATCGTAAACAATAATATCATTTTTAGAAAAAAGAACTCCTTTTCCCTTAAAATACTTTACTTTATTTTTCTTAAATAAAAATTCTACTCCTTTAGTAAGAACTTGAATTGATTTATTCTTATTAGACATCATTTTCTCTATATTTAATTTTATTCCATCAATTTCTATACCTTGTTGATTAAAATCTTTTTTAGCTTTATGAAAATTCTCTGACAAATTTAATAAGCTTTTAGATGGTATACATCCTACATTAAGGCAAGTGCCTCCAAGTGCACCTCTTGATTCGATGCATGCAGTTTTTAAACCAAGTTGAGCTGCTCTGATTGCACATACATATCCTCCTGGTCCTCCACCAATTATTACTAAGTCAAAATTATTTTCCATTATCACATATTTAAAAAAAGTCTTTTTGGTTGTTCTAAAGACTCTTTCACTATTTTTAAAAAAGAAACTGCTTCTTTTCCATCAATTATTCTATGATCATACGATAAGGCTAGGTACATTACTGGTCTTACCTCAACTTTACCATCAACAACTACTGGTCTTTGTATTATATTATGCATTCCTAAGACTGCAGATTGAGGAGGGTTTAATATTGGCGTTGAAAGCATTGAACCATAAATTCCACCATTAGTAATGGTGAACGTTCCTCCTTGTAAATCTTCAATAGTAATTTTTCCGTCTTTTGCTTTTTGACCGAGGGTACCTATATTTTTTTCTATATCGGCAAATGACATCTCATCTGTTTCTCTAAGTACTGGGACCACTAATCCTCTATCGGTACCTACTGCAATACTTATATTATAATAATTTTTATAGACTATTTCCTCACCTTGAATTTCTGCGTTTATTGTAGGATAATTTTTTAATCCTATCACACAAGCTTTTACAAAAAACGACATAAAGCCTAACTTGACTCCATATTTTTTTTGAAACTCTTCCTTGTAAGTGCTCCTCATTGAGATAACTTCACTCATATCAATTTCATTAAATGTTGTTAGCATAGCAGCGTTTTCTTGAGCTTCTTTTAATCTCTTTGCAATTGTAAGTCTCAATCTTGTCATCTTTACTCTTTCCTCTGGGCCGTGATTTATTTTTCTTTCGGACGGAACTGGTTTAGATCCCATCAAAGCCATGATATCTTCTTTTAAAACAATGCCATTTTTTCCAGAACCCTCTACTCTACTTAAATCAACTTTTGATTCGATAGCCATTTTTCTTGCAGCTGGAGAAATTTTTTTTTCTATTTTTTGTGATACTGGTTCTTCATGAACTTCTTCTAAAATTAATGGTTCCTCGTCTTCGAGTTTTAGAGTGGGCTCTTCTATCTTTTTAGATTTTATTTTTTTTGGTTTTACAGTTTTTTCTTCTTTAAATATTTTTGGTTGATTATTGTCTTCTATCTTTTTTGGTGGGCTATAATTATTATTATCGTTAACTTCTTTTTCTTCGCCTGCTAAAGAATTATCTACTGTTCCAAGTAAAGATCCAACATTTACAGTCTCGCCTTCTTTGACAGCGATACTTCCTAGTATTCCGCTAGTTGGAGAAGGAACTTCAACATTCACTTTATCTGTTTCTAGCTCTACTAAAGGCTCATCTATAGAAACTTTTTCTCCCTGCGATTTTAGCCATTTTGAAACCGTTGCTTCTGTAACTGACTCTCCTAGGGTGGGTACTGTAATTTTTTCTGCCATTTATTCTTTAAGTATCTTTTCTAATATTTCTTTTTGTTGTGCAAGATGTTTGTTTAAATTTCCGGTCGCAGTAGTAGAAGCAGCTTTTCTACCAACATATTTTACTGATTTATCACCAAAATTCACCATCTCTAATGTACGGTCAATATAGTTTCTTACTGTATTCCAAGCACCCATGTTCATAGGTTCTTCTTGGCACCAGAAAAATTTAGCTTTTGAATATCTTTTTAAAATGTTCGCTAACGTTTTAGCAGGAAAGGGATAAAGTTGTTCTAACCTTATAAATGTTACCTTATCATTTTTATATTTCTCTCTAGCTTCGATCAAATCGTAGTAAATTTTTCCTGAACACATCACTACTTTTTTAATTTGATCATCCCTTTTTTTAAGTTCTAATAAATTATTTATTTTTAAATAAGCATCATCCTCTAAAACTCTATGAAAAGTGCTTTTTTTTGAAAACTCTAAAATATTTGATACACATTTTTTATGTCTCAAAAGAGATTTGGGTGTCATAATGATTAATGGCTTCCTGAACTCTCTATGCATTTGACGTCTCAAAACATGGAAGTAATTTGAAGGTGTTGTACAATTTACTACTTGAATATTTTCTCCCGCACATAATTGCAAAAATCTCTCCAATCTAGCTGACGAATGTTCAGGTCCCTGTCCTTCATATCCATGAGGTAATAACATTACAAGTCCACTTGCTCTACCCCATTTAGACTCACCTGAGGAAATAAATTGATCAATTACTATCTGTGCGCCATTAGCGAAATCACCAAATTGAGCTTCCCATAAAACTAATGTTTCAGGTTCTGAAAGAGAATATCCAAATTCAAAACCTAGTACAGCGAACTCTGATAATAAGCTATCAATAATTTCAAAATTTTTTTGTCCCTTAGAAATATTATTCAGCGGAATATATCTTTCGTGACTTTCCTGGTTTCGAAGTACAGCATGTCTCTGGCTAAAGGTACCTCTGCCGGAATCTTGGCCTGATAATCTTACTGAGAAGCCCTCAGTTAACAAAGTTCCGAATGCTAAACTCTCTGCTGTAGACCAATCAATTGCTTTACCAAGCTTTATTGTTTGCGCCCTTGAGTCAAATATTTTTTTCAAAGTCTTGTGAACTTCAAAATTTTGAGGAATATTTGAAATTTTTTTTCCAATATCAATCAGTTTAGTTTTATCTACACCGCTTACTCCTCTTTTATCTTTTCCAAGACCTGGCTTGAATCTTGACCAGGCACCATCAAACCATTTTAATTCTGACTTATAATTTTTTGATGAGACAAATTCTTTTTCTAAAAAATTTTTAAAATTTATTTTTTCTTTTTGTAGCTCATTTTCTGAAGTTAACCCTTCATGACTAAGTTTTTTTCCGTAGATAGAAAGAGTTGTTGGATGAGATTTAATCTTTTTATACATTATTGGTTGAGTAAATGAAGGTTCATCCCCTTCATTGTGACCAAACCTTCTATAGCAAACCATGTCAATTACTACATCTCTATTAAATTTTTGTCTGTACTCTGTTGCAATTTTTGCACAGTGAACTACTGCTTCAGGATCATCTCCGTTAACATGAAATATCGGTGCTTGAGCAATTTTAGCGACATCAGAAGGATATGGTGATGATCTTGCAAACCTCGGAGCCGTTGTAAATCCAATTTGATTATTTACGATGATATGAATTGTTCCTCCTATATTATGTCCTGGCAGCCCTGACATTGCAAAACATTCTGCAACTATTCCTTGGCCTGCAAAAGCAGCGTCTCCATGCATTAATACCGGTATAACTTTTTTTCTTTCCTTATCACTATGAAAAAATTGTTTTGCTCTAACTTGGCCGAGTACAACTGGATTTACCGCCTCTAAATGTGATGGGTTATCCGTCAAACTTATGTGAACAGAATTTCCATCAAACTCTCTGTTTGAAGATGCTCCTAAATGATATTTGACATCGCCTTCAAAATCTTTTGTGGTACCTACTGTTTTGCCAAAAAATTCACTGAAAATTGCTTTAAAAGGTTTGCCCATAACATTTGCCAGTACATTTAATCTCCCTCTGTGTGGCATACCAATTTTAATTTCTTTCGCACCTAAATTTCCGCCTCTTTTAATTATTTGTTCTAGTGCAGGTATCAGTGACTCACCACCGTCAAGACCAAACCTTTTTGTGCCAACAAATTTTACATGTAAATATTTTTCAAAACCCTCTGCTTGGATAATTTTGTTTAGGATTGCTTTTTTTCCATTTTCTGTAAAAGTAATATTTTTTTCTGGTCCTTCAATTCTATCTCTTATCCAAGACTTCTCATCTGGATCACCCATATGCATAAATTCGTATCCGATAGTTGAACAGTAAGTTTTTTTAAGAATTAATAGAATTTGATTTAAGTCTGCATATTGTAGTCCAAGAACTCCATCCAAAAAAATTTTTCTATTATAATCATTTTTTGAGAACCCATAGCTTTCAGGTTTTAATTCAGGATGTTCTTCTTGTTTTTGAATTGATAGTGGATCTAAATTTGCAATTAGATGTCCTCTGATCCTATAAGCTCTAATAAGCATGATAGCTCGCACAGAGTCTTTAGAGGCTTGTTTAACAGACTTAAGATTTAAGTTTGTTGTCTTTTCTTCATCAACTTTATTTTCTTCTAATCTAATTTTTCTTCTTTTAATTTTTTTCTGTGGACCCCAACTAGGGCCATTAAGATTATCATAAACAATTTTTTCACTTTCACTTAATCCATCAAAGAATTTCCTCCATCCTTCAGGTATAGATTTGGGATCGGAAATATAATCAGCATAAAATTCATTTATAAATTCTGAATTATTGCCCGCTAAGAAGGATGTTTTTTTATATAGAGTATTATTTTTAGATGATGACATTAAAAATTTATTCTAACATAAATTTAAAAAAATCAACCATTTAGTTTTTGATAAAGTGTTTTTCCTATATCAGCTGGTGATTTTGAAATAGAAATTCCTGCTGATTTCATGACTTCTATTTTATCTTCTGCCCCACCTTTTCCACCTGAAATAATAGCTCCGGCATGTCCCATACGTCTTCCTGGAGGAGCAGTCAAACCAGCTATAAAACCTACCATTGGCTTTTTAATTTTTTCTCTTTTTAGAAATTCTGCAGCCTCTTCCTCTGCCGAACCGCCTATTTCTCCTATCATAACAATTGATTTGGTCTCGTCATCTTTTAAAAATAACTCTAAGCAGTCAATAAAATTTGTTCCATTAATTGGATCTCCACCAATTCCTATGCAAGTTGATTGTCCCATTCCGTTTGCAGAGGTTTGGGCTACTGCTTCATAAGTCAACGTCCCGGATCTTGAAACTATTCCGACTGTACCCTTTTTATGTATATTCCCGGGCATAATTCCAATTTTACATTCCCCAGGTGTAATGACTCCTGGGCAATTAGGTCCTATTAATCTAGAACTGCTTTTTGTTAAAATTTTTTTAACTCTTACCATATCTAAAACTGGTATACCTTCAGTGATACATACAATTAGTTTAATTTCAGCTTCAACAGCTTCGATTATGGCTTCTCCAGCAAACTTGGGAGGAACATAAATCATCGTAGCATCAGCTGATGTATTTTCTTTTGCTTCTCTAACAGTGTTAAAAACTGGTAAGTTTAAATGTGTTTGACCTCCTTTTTTAGGAGTAACTCCTCCAACTAATTTTGTTCCATATTTTAAGGATTGTTCTGAGTGAAATGTTCCGTGTGTTCCAGTGAAACCTTGACAAATAACTTTGGTGTTTTTGTTGACTAAAATTGACATTATTTTACTGCTTCAGTTATTTTTTTTGCAGCATCATTTAAATCGGTAGCTGATAATATTTCTAAATCAGATTTTTCCAATATTTCTTTTCCTTGTTTGTAATTTGTACCTGCTAATCTTACAACAAGAGGAACTGACAAATTTATCTCCCTAGCAGCATCTACTACGCCTTGTGCAAGAACATCACATCTCATTATTCCCCCAAATATATTAATTAAAATTCCTTTCACATTTTCGTCAGAAAGAATTAATTTAAATGCTGCGGATACTTTTTCCTTTGAAGCTCCACCACCGACATCTAAAAAATTTGCTGGTTCTTTTCCATAGAGTTTAATTATATCCATAGTTGCCATTGCCAATCCAGCTCCATTAACCATACATCCTATGGAGCCATTTAATTTAATGTAAGCAAGATCATGTTTGCTAGCCTCTATTTCAGCATCATTTTCTTCATTTAAATCTCTAAGTTTTAATATTTCTGGCCTTCTGAAAATTGCGTTATCATCAAAATTCATTTTAGCATCAAGACAAATTAATTCTTCAGATTTTGAAATTATCAAAGGATTTATTTCAATTAAACTTGCGTCTTTCTGTAATGTAATCTCGTAGAGTGATTTTATTAATTTTGAAGCAGTTTTTTTTTGATCATCATTAAAATTAAAAATTGAAATTATTTTTTCTATTTCTTTTTTGTCTGGACCATCATTTTTAAAGTCTATTTTATTTGTAATAATTTTCTCTGGTGTTTCCAAAGCAACTTTTTCTATATCCATACCTCCTTCGGTACTACTTATAAAAGCTATTTTAGACGTCTCACGATCAATTAGGCATGAAAGATAAAATTCTTTAGATATATCTGAGGCCTCCTCAATATAAAGTCTTTTAACTTTTTTACCTTCTGGTCCTGTTTGATGTGTTACTAGAACCTTTCCCATCATCTCTGTGGCTTCTTTTTCCAAAATAGAGAAATCTTTAATTAGTTTAACGCCCCCAGCTTTTCCTCTTCCGCCAGCATGAATTTGGGCTTTTAAGACAAATTCTTTACTTTTTAATTTTTTAATTTTATCTTTAACTTCATCTATAGAGAAAATAACCACTCCATTCGAAACTGGAGCACCGAATTCTCTCAAAATCTCTTTGGCTTGATGCTCATGAATATTCATTATTAAATTAGACCATTATCAATTTTTTTAGCAGCATCGAATAACTCTCTCACTGATTTTATAGAATTCTCAAAATCTTTTTTTTCATCTGAAGACAATTCCAACTCAATAATTTTTTCCACCCCGCCGGATCCAATAATTACAGGCACTCCAGCATATATCTCTTTAACGCCATACTCGCCATTAAGATAAGCAGCACAAGGAAGTTGTTTTTTTAAATTCTTCAAGTAGCTTTCCGCCATTTCCACTCCAGCTGCTGCTGGAGCGTAAAAGGCTGAACCTTTTTCCAAATATTTTACAATTTCTGCTCCACCTTTTTTTGTTCGATCGACGATACTCTCAAGTTTTTCTTTTGAGATTTTTCCCTCTTCAACTAATTTAAATATATTTTTTCCCTCAACAGACGTTGCTCCTAACATTGCTACCATTGTGTCTCCATGTCCACCTAACACGAATGATTTTATTTTTTTCACAGGCACTTTTAACTCTTGTGATAAAAAATAAATAAATCTAGAAGAGTCCAATATGCCTGCCATGCCGACCACTTTATTTTTTGGAAAATTAGAGTATTTTTGCAAAGCCATCACAATTACATCTAATGGATTTGTAATACATATTACAAAAGCATTTGGTGATGTTTTTTTAATTCCTTCTGCCACTTCTTTTATAATCTTAAGATTTATGCCAAGTAAATCATCTCTTGTCATACCAGGTTTTCTCGGTACACCAGCTGTAATAATTATTACGTCTGAGTTCTTTGTATCTTCATAATTATTTGTTCCGGATAAATTTACATTAAACCCTTCCACTGGAGAGGATTGTGCAATATCTAATGCTTTTCCTTTTGCAATACCGGCTGCGACATCAAATAAAACTACATCAGCCAACTCTTTCATTGCAATTAAATGGGCCAAAGTTCCTCCTATTTGTCCAGCGCCTATCAAAGTAATTTTTTTTCTCATCAATTTAATATCCTTTCAATTATTTCATTGTTGGCATCACAAATTCTGGGTCTGATCGTAAACCTGAGGGCCACCTTGATGTGATAGTTTTTAATTTTGTATAAAATCTTACTCCTTCAGGACCATGCATATGTTGGTCTCCAAACAAAGATCTTTTCCATCCACCAAAGCTATGAAAGGCCATTGGGACGGGAATTGGTATATTAATCCCCACCATACCAATCTTGGCTTTATGAGAAAAAGTTCTTCCAGAGTCTCCATCTCTGGTAAATATACTCACGCCATTTCCAAATTCATGATCATTAACTAGCTGAAGTGCCTCATTAAAATCTTTTGCTCTCACAACAGACAAAACAGGTCCAAAGATTTCTTCTTTATAAATTCTCATATCTTTTTTGACATGATCAAATAAACAGCCACCTATATAATAACCACCTTCATACCCTTGTAATTTAAAATTTCTACCATCAACAACTAACTTTGCGCCTTCTTTCTCTCCAATATCTACGTAGCTTTTCACTTTGGCTAGATGTTCTTTTGTTACTAATGGTCCCATTTCAGATTGTTTATCCATACCTGGACCAACTTTCAAAGCTTCAACTTTTTTTGCTAAGGAGTTAACAAGCTTGTCTCCTATTCCGCCGACCGCCACTGCAACAGATTGTGCCATGCACCTTTCTCCTGCTGATCCGTATGCTGCTCCCATTAAACCATTAACTGCTTGATCCAAGTCACAATCAGGCATTACAACACAATGATTTTTAGCTCCTCCTAATGCTTGGACTCTTTTTTCATTTTTTGCACAGTTTTCATAAATATATTTGGCAATTGGTGTAGAACCAACAAAGCTCATAGCAACTACATCTTTATTATTTATTAAAGCATCTACAGCCTCTTTATCTCCA
>VMHT01048472.1_pt1 | contig 12489 bp, 13 predicted proteins | sample 4693611 | NCBI WGS metagenome assembly VMHT01 (sample SAMN12280063, study PRJNA550983) | marine metagenome | isolation source: seawater sampled from same location over 5 years 0.02-0.2 micron viral filtrate | place: USA: collected off the coast of southern California halfway between the port... ...
ACCAACTTTAACATCCATTGGGATTACTTTTCCATCTTCAGTTTTTGCACCTCCACCAATAGCAACAACTTTGCCTTCCTGAGGCTTTTCTTGTGCTGTATCTGGTATAATTATTCCTCCAGCAGTTTTTTCACTGCCATCTAAAACTTCAATTAAAACTCGATCATGTAACGGTCTAAATTTCATAAATTCTCCTTTATAAATACTGACTTCATATAGAGATTGGTCTTACTATTTCAAGATATATGTAAAAATAAGTTTATTAAAAAATAAGGGAATTTGAGCTTTTTTTGGGTTATAGATTATTTTAATGACCAAAAATTTAGACAAAGAAGGACTTTGCTCAATTGTAGATAATTATCACCTATTTTATATAGATTTGTGGGGAGTGGTTCATAATGGCATTTCTCTTCATCAGGAAGCAATTCGAACTTTAAAAGAGATAACAAATAAAGGTAAAGAGTACATTCTTCTTACAAACGCACCAAGACCCAATTATGTAGTGAGATCTTTTCTTGAAAAAATGGGAATGGAAAAAGAAATTAGAGACCACGTTTTTACCTCAGGGGAAGCTGCGCTAAATTACTTGAAAAAAAATTTGATTAACAAATCATTTTTTCATATTGGACCACCCAGAGATTTTGATTTATTTAAAGATTTTGAAAAAATGAAATTAGATCAAATTGAGAGTAGTGAATATATTTTGTGCACAGGACTATTCGAAAAATATGAGAAAGATTTAAATTATTATAAAGAATTATTTATTAAAAATTTAAAAAAGAAAATGATTTGCACCAATCCAGATTTAATTGTTGATAGAGGGGACAGAAGAGAACTATGTGCAGGTTCAGTTGCTATGGTTTTTGAAAAAATGGGTGGAGAAGTTATTTATTTTGGAAAACCTTATCCAGAAGTTTATAATCAATCTATAGATAATAAAGGAAAAAAGGTTCTTTCAATCGGTGATAATTTAAACACAGATATTAAAGGTGCCAATCTCCTTAATTATGACTCATTAATAATTTCTAATGGAATACATAAAAAAGAAATCAAAGAAAATGGAATTGATAAGACATCAAAATCATATGAAGCTATTTGTAACTATATCCAGTCAGAACTAAAATGGTAACGTCAATTAATTTATATAATAGTTTTAATATAAAAAAAAAGCACAAAGGTTCTATAATCCTAATCGGAAACTTTGATGGCCTTCATTTGGGTCATCAAAAATTATTTACTCAAGCGAAAAATTATAAAAAAAAATATTCCTTAAATATTGGGGTTTTAACTTTTGAACCAATGCCAAAAATGTATTTCAATAATAAAATAAAGAATTTTAGAATATCTAGCAAAGAACAAAAAATAGATCTCCTTAATAAAAATAATGTTGATTTTGTAATTTTAAAAAAATTCAATAAAAATTTTTCTAAGATTAAATCAATTAATTTTATCAAAAATTATTTAGTAAATAAAATGAATGCAAAATTCATTTTTGTTAGTAACAATTTTAGATTTGGTAACAAGAGAGAAGGTAATGTTAAACAGCTTATTACAAATGAAAAAAAATATAATTACAGAATAGTTAAACCCAAGCCACTTAAAAAGAAAAAAAAAGTAGTATCATCATCTTTAATCAGAAATTATTTACAAAAAGGTAAATTGGATCAAGTAAATAAACTTTTAAAAAGAAATTGGTCTATTATTGGCAAAGTTCAAAAAGGAAAGCAATTAGGAAAAAAAATTGGCTTTCCAACTGCAAACATTGATATCAAAGATTATATTTTAGCATGTCCAGGTGTTTATGCGGTAAGAGTTAGAATAGAAAAGTCTGGAAAATTCATTAAAGGTATAGCTAATCTAGGATATAGACCGACATTCAATGGAAAAAAAATATTATTAGAGGTTCATTTATTTAATTTTTCTGGAAATTTATATAATAAGTATTTAACAGTTGAGTTTTTAAAATTTATTAGAAAAGAAAAAAAGTTCAAAAACATAATACAATTAAGAAAACAAATTAAAATTGATCTAAAAGTAGCAAGAAATTAAAATGAGCAAAGACCAAATAAATTTACCTAAAACAGCCTTTTCTATGAAAGCTAATTTACCAATAAGGGAACCAAATATTTTAGAATTATGGAAAAAAATAAATCTTTATAAAGAATTAAGAAGCTCAAGAAAAGGTGCTGAAAAATTTGTTCTACATGATGGCCCCCCTTATGCCAATGGAAATATTCATATGGGAACAGCATTAAATAAAATTCTTAAAGATATAATTGTCAAGTTTCATCAGATGGATGGAAAAGATTCTGTTTATGTTCCGGGTTGGGATTGTCATGGGTTGCCAATTGAATGGAAAATTGAGGAGCAGTACAAAAAAAATAAAAAGAATAAAAATGAAGTTCCAATTGTAGAGTTTAGAAAGGAATGTAGATCTTTTGCAGAAAAGTGGATTGAGGTTCACAAAGAACAATTTAAAAGACTGGGTGTTATTGGAGACTGGGAAAACTATTATTCCACAATGAGTTTTGATGCAGAGGCTCAAATTGTAAGAGAACTTGGAAAATTTTTAAAAGAAGGGAGTTTATATAGAGGATTTAAACCAGTTCTTTGGTCTACTGTAGAAAAAACTGCTCTTGCAGATGCCGAGGTAGAATATCAAGATTATAAATCAGACACTATATATGTTTCTTTTCCTATAAAATCATCAAGCATTAAAGACCTTAATGAGTGCAATATAGTTATATGGACAACCACTCCTTGGACGATTCCTGCAAATAAAGCTTTAGCTTATAACGAAAATTTGGATTACTTAATTTTAGAAATAAATGATGACGGTGATTTCAAAAATAAAAAAATTGTTATAGCGGAAGCACTATTAGATTCAGTAATTAAAGATTGTGAAATTAAAAATTATAAAAATATTAAAAAATTCAAAGGGTCAGATTTAAAAGATACCATTTGCAATCATCCGTTTTTTGATCTGGGATATGATTATGACGTGCCTATGCTTCAAGCACGTTTTGTAACAACCGAACAAGGCACTGGAATAGTTCATTGCGCACCTAGCCATGGACCTGATGATTTTAATCTTTGTATTAATAATGGAATTAAGGCAATAGAAACAGTAGATGGCGATGGAAAATATACTAAAAATGTTTCTTTATTTGAAGGTACACATATTTTTAAAGCAAATCCAATTGTAATAGAAAAATTAAAAGAACAGAAAAAACTTGTCAAAAATGGTGAACTGACTCATTCTTATCCACACTCATGGAGATCAAAAGCACCATTAGTTCATAGAGCAACTCCACAATGGTTTATTTCTATGGAGAGCCATAAGCTTAGAAATAAAGCTTTAAAAGCAATCGATGAAACAACTTTCTATCCAAGTAAAGGTAAAGAGAGACTAAAGTCAATGATTGAAACGAGACCAGATTGGTGTGTATCAAGACAAAGAGTATGGGGAGTTCCTTTGCCTATTTTTTTAAATAAAAAAACAAATGAAATATTAGTAGATGAAGAAGTTTTTGAGAGAATAGCAACAATCTATGAGAAAGAGGGTTCAGACTGTTGGTTTTCTGATGATCCGCAAAAATTTTTAGGAGAAAAATATAAAGCTCAGGATTTTGATAAGCTAAGCGATATTGTAGAAGTTTGGTTTGATAGTGGATCAACACATTCTTTTGTTTTAGAAAAAAGAGAGGATTTGAAATGGCCAGCATCAATGTATCTTGAAGGTTCAGATCAACATAGAGGATGGTTTCATTCATCCTTGTTAGAGTCCTGTGGGACTAGAGGGAGAGCTCCGTTTGAGTCAATTTTATCTCATGGTTTTGTTGTTGATGGCAAAGGATTAAAAATGTCTAAATCTCTTGGAAATGTAATTGCTCCTGAGGATATTCTAAAAAAATATGGGGCAGATATACTTAGAATTTGGGTTGCATCATCCAATTATGCTGAAGATTTAAGAATAGATTATTCAATACTAGATCAGCATTCCGAGTCATATAGAAAAATAAGAAACACATTTAGATATTTGCTTGGAAATTTAAATGATACATTTGAGGATATAAATTTAGAAGACATTGATATTACTAAACTGCCAGAATTAGAGCAATTAATGCTTCATAAACTTTATACTTTAAATATAAATTTTAAAAAAAATTTTAAAAATTACGATTTTCACAATCTATATAAAGAATTGTTAAATTTTTGTACTGTAGATTTATCATCCTTTTATTTTGATATAAGAAAAGATACTTTATATTGCGATCCTAAAGATTCTGAAAAAAGGAAGGCAACTTTAACATTATTAAATATCACTTTAAATTCTTTAATTAAGTGGTTTGCTCCAATTTTATCATTTACAACTGAGGAAATTTATCAACTTATTTCTAAAAAAAATAAAAGTATTCATTTAGAAAAGTTCTTAGATTTTCCAAAAAAATTCCAAAACTCAAATTTAAGTTTTAAGTGGGAGGAGCTAATTAAGATACGAAATGTCTGCAATTTAAGCATTGAGGAAAAAAGGGCTTCGAAGGAAATTGGATCAAGTTTAGAAGCTTCATTAATTGTAAATCTTAATAAAGAGAAATATGAAATGCTGTCTGGTATAGATCTTTCTGAACTTTGTATTACTTCATCTGCTAAAATTATTAAATCAACTTCAGAAGAAATCTCCGTTCAAACTTTGAAAGCAGAGGGAGAAAAATGTCCAGTATGTTGGAAAATTAGTAAGGAAGTTTGTAAACGACATCAAAAATAAAAAGATGATTAATAAAAACTTTTGGAATTATATTTATATTTTATCAATATTTTTGTTAGATAGACTAACTAAAATAATGATTACCAATTTTACTCAAAATAATGATCAATTTTTTATAGAGGTAACATCATTTTTAAATTTTAATTTAATCTGGAATAAAGGAATAGCTTTTGGGCTATTTTCATTTGATGAAAAAAGCTATTATAATTATATGTCTATATTAATTGTGATAATAACAATAATAGTCTTTTTTTTGATGATCCGTTCTCAAGGAAAAGAAAAAATAGGTTTTTCAATGATAGTAGGTGGTTCTTTAGGGAATTTGTTTGATAGATTAGTCTATTCATCAGTTCCAGATTTTATAGATATTCATATCAATAATTATCATTGGTTTATATTTAATGTTGCTGATATATTCATTACAATAGGAGTTATGTTGCTAATATACTCTGAAATTTATTTAAAAGAAAAAGCATGAAAATATTTTTGATATTATTTATTTGCATAGGCTTTTTAAGTGCATGTCAATCTGCTAAAGATGCAATGACTTTAAAAAAAAAATCTAGTAGCGATGAATTTCTTGTTGAAAAAAAAAATCCTTTAGTTTTACCACCAGAATATGGAGAACTTCCTTTACCAGGTAATTTGGAAATAGAAAAAACGAGTGATGAAACTGATATTAGGGCTTTGCTTAATAAAGGAAAAACTTTAGATCAAGATAATGCAGCAAATACCACTCCCACATCAATTGAAGAATCAGTTTTAAAAAAAATTAAATAATTTAATGTTAACAAAAAATATAGACTTTAAAAATTTTACATTAAAAAAAGATAAAATTCTAAATACTAAAGTTTTTCGGCTTTTAAAAAATTTATTAAAAGAGGATAATCAAATTATTAGCTCAACTACAAAAAACTATGAAAATTCTTATAAAAGAAAGATTATTTCTAAATTTAAAAATAAATCAATTTTTGTATTGATTGGAATGGGGGGCTCCATTCTTGGAGCTAAAGCAATTTTTAATTTTTTAAGTAATAAGATTAAAAAAAGATTTGTTTTTATTGACAATTTTCAAAACAAGAGTTCTGAATTTTTAAAGATTAAAAATAAACTTAACTTAGTCATTTCAAAGTCAGGAAATACCCTTGAAACAATTGTAAATTCAAACGTTTTAATTAAAAAAAATAATGACAATATTTTTATTACTGAAAATAAAAACAGTTATTTAAAATCTTTAGCCAACAAACTTAAAGCCGAAGTTGTTTATCACAATAATTTTATAGGAGGTAGATATTCAGTGTTATCAGAAGTTGGAATGTTACCTGCTGAATTTATGGGATTAAGCGTTAAAAAATTTAGAAGATTTAATGCATTAGTTAAAAACAAGACTTTTATAAATTCCATAGTCCAAAATGTATCCAATACTTTATATTTATTGAAAAAAAAAAAAATTTAACTCTGTTATTTTAAATTACGATGATAATTCATCAGACTTATTTAATTGGTATCAACAATTAATTGCTGAGAGTTTAGGAAAAAAAAGTAAGGGAATACTTCCCTTGATATCAAGTATGCCTAAAGACAACCATAGCTTAATGCAATTATACCTAGATGGTCCTAAAAATAATTATTATACATTTTTTTTTATAGAAAATTTTTCGTCAAAAAAATTGAATAACAATAACCTGCTTAAATCTCATTTATATTTAAAAAACAAAAATTTTGGTGATATTAAAAAATCCCAATTTCTTGCTACTCAAAAAGTTTTCAAAAAAAAGAATATTCCTTTTAGAAGTTTTTATATCAATAAAAGAAATGAAGAAACTTTAGGTGAACTATTTACTTTTTTTATTCTTGAAACAATCTTACTTGGTAAAGTAATGGGAGTTAATCCTTATAACCAACCATCTGTCGAGTTGATTAAAACAGAAACTAAAAAAATTTTGTTGAATACTTAATTCCCAATAATTATTTTAGAAATACCATAATTTCTATCTATCAATATATTTAGTTTTTTAGTGATTTTAATAGTATCTTTTTTATGTCGATGAATAATCAATACCCCATTTTTTTTTAGAATCTCAGAATGTTTTATTTGGTCAATTAAAAAATTTATATTCTCTTCTTTATAAGGTGGGTCCATAAAGATTAGATCAAACTTTTTTGAAAAAATTATATTTTGCTCAAAAATCTTGAAGCAATCTTTTTCAATTATATCACTTTTATTTTCACTTTTTAAAGTAACAATATTTCTTTTTAATATTTCTAAAGCAGGTTTGTAATTTTCTATAAATATAACTTTTTTTGCACCTCTAGAAATACACTCTAATCCAAAAGATCCTGATCCAGAAAATAAATCTAATATTTCAGAATTAAAAATATTTAAATCAAATTGTTTTGAATGATTAATCAAATTAAAAATAGACTCTTTAACTAAATCTCTTAATGGTCTTGTATTTTTATCCACTGGAAGTGCAATTTTTTTTCCTTTGAAAATTCCACTTATTATTCTCATTAATTTATTTAATTACTTTAAAACCAATATCTTTTCTATAAAATCCATCTTTCCAGTCTAGCTTATTAATAAGATTTATAGCTATTGTTCTGCTTTTTTTGAATTCATCAGATAAAATTACAAAATTTAAAACTCTACCACCGTTTGAAAAAAAATTTTGATTTATTTTTTTTGTACCGGCATGAAAAATAAATTCATCGTTTTTAAGTTTGATTGAGTTTAAATTTTTTATTTCTAAATTATTTTGGTATTTCTCAGGGTAGCCTTTTGAACACAAAACAATACATAAACTTTTTTTTTCTGTCCATTCAATATTTTCTTTGTCTAATTTTTTTTGAACACATGAAATTATTAATCTTAAAAAATCATTTTTGAGTTTAGGTAGAATTGTTTGACATTCTGGGTCTCCCATTCTCACATTATATTCTATTAAATAAGGTTCCTCATTTACTATCATGAGGCCTGCATACAAAAAACCTGTAAAATTTGTATTTAATTCATTTAAACCTTTCAATGTAGGCTTTATGATTTTTTCTAAAATTTTTTCTCTTAATATTATGCTATCTAACTTTGATGGTGAATAGGCACCCATCCCACCAGTATTTTTTCCTTTATCACCTTCCAGAACTCTTTTATGATCTTGAGCGGTTCCAAAAAATTTGATTGTTTTTCCATCAGAAATAATAAAAAAACTCATTTCTTCACCATCGAGAAATTCTTCAATCAAAACTTCATTTGTTGAACCAAATTTACCACCAAAAATTTCTTTTACAGCTTCTATTGATTGTGCTTTGTTTGCACAAATATATACCCCTTTTCCTGAAGCCAAACCATCTGCCTTAACAACGATTGGAAAATTACAATTAGCTAAAAATTTTTCAGCATTAACTAAACTATTAAAAATACCAAACTTTGCAGTTGGAATATCGTATTTTTCACACAACTTTTTCGTAAAAATTTTTGATCCTTCAAGCTGAGAGGCAATTTTATTAGGCCCAAAAACAGGAATGTTGTTATCTTCAAGGAAATCGACAATACCCTCAACTAATGGCTTTTCAGGACCAACTATGACTAAATCAACTTTTTTCGTTAAAACAAACTCTTTTATTTTTTCAAAATGATCTATGTTTATATCAATATTATCTGCAATCATTTCAGTACCAGCATTACCGGGAATACAAAAAATTTTATCAAGGTTTTCCGACTTTTTTAAAGCCACACAGATTGCGTGTTCTCTTCCACCACTTCCTATTACTGCAACTTTCATATAATGATATATAAACTAAAAATGTTTAAAAAATTAGCAAAAATAAAATATTTACCCAATAATTTTGAGATCTTAGAGGACGGAGATCATGTAATATGTGCCATATCAGGTAAAAAAATTAGTTTGAATGAATTAAATTACTGGAATGTCGATTTACAAGAGCCTTATTTTTCTTACGTAGAAGCTAGTATTAAAAAAGAAAAAAAAAATTAAATTACTTCCATCTCCCATGAGTCCAAATCCATTGATCTGGGTTTATAATTATCATTTCCTCTAAAATTTTATTTAAGCTTAATGTGATAGTTTCAACTGTATCATTATTTGAAAATGTTTTGATTTCACATATTTTAATTTTAAATCTGTTATCTTTTAATCTCTCAATATAAATTGGGACAACTTTAGCCCCAAACTTTTTGACGAATTGTGCAGGAATTGTAGTAGTTAAAGCACTACTATTAAAAAATTTAGAGTTAATTCCTTGTGAAACTCTTTGGTCAATCATTAATGCAATCGATGTTCCATCTTTAAAATATTTAAGCAATTCTTTTGTCCCTGAGATTCCTTTTTTAACTTGATTTTTACATATATATTTTTCTCTAATTTTTTCCATTAAAGGATTCAGAAAATTATTATTTAAAGGCCTATATACAGCAGCAAGATTAATACCTGATTTTTCCAAATGCATTGCCATTAACTCAAAATTATTAAAATGACCTGAAATGAAAATTACAGGTTTAGAATTTTTTTTTATTAAATCAAGTAGATTTTGATTTTCTATAATTATTTTATCAGAGAAATTTTTTGAAAGTCTAAAATTTTTTATAAAAATATATTCAGCAAGAATTTTACCATAATTATTCCACATCTTTTTAATTATTTCCTTTTTTTCATTAGCATCTAATTTTGGGAACGCCAGAGATAAATTAGAAAAACATATTTTGTTTGATCTAAATAGTGGACCTAACAACTGAAAAAGTTGACCTGATAAAATAGATGAATACTTTAAACCTATTAATTTAAAGATAAAAAATAACAAAGAAATTATAAGAAATTGAACAAAATACTTTAATTTTTTCATAGAATTTTTTTTAAAAAATTTATTAAGTTTTCTTCATTTTTAATTTTTAAATCTAACTCAATGAATTTGATATCATTTGAATCAAATCTTGATAATTTAACGAAATCTTTTTCTGTAGTAATAATTTTTGCATTTAATTTTCTCGCATGTTCTTTAATATTTTCCAAATCCTTTTTTGTATATTTATAATGGTCAGGAAAAACTTTCTCCTCAACAACTTTAAAATTTTTTTTTAATAAAATTTTTTTAAAACTGTATGGATTTCCAATTCCAGAGACGATTAGATAGTTATTTGATAAGTCAAATTCTAATAAGTTTTTAATTTCATAACTTGTTTCAAATATGTTAATATTTGAATTAAATTTTTTTATCAGCTTTATTTGGTTTTCAGGAAAATCTCCGTCAATTTTTAAAAAAACTCCGTCATATTTAATTAAGCTATTAAGCTTTTCTCTTAGTGGGCCTGAGGGAATTAAGTTTCCATTACCAATAAAATTATCAGCATCAAAACAGACAAAATTCAAGTCATATGAAATGCTTTTATCTTGCAGACCATCATCAAAAAGGACAATATTATTTTTATTTTTCTCTGCCTTTAAAACAATTTCTTTTCTTTTTGTTGAGCTTATAAAGTTTGTTTTTTTTTGTAAAATATCCATTTCATCTATTTGAGAGACATAAAATTTTTTTGCTGTAACAACATCAAAATTTAATTTTTTTAAAATTTCATATAATTTAATAGTAGTTGGCGTTTTGCCTGTTCCGCCTAAATAGATATTTCCTATACAAATTGTTTTGATTTTGTTTGATTTTTTTTTTGATTTAAAATTTAAAAAAAAGTTATTTAATATAATGGGTAAAGTAAAAGGTAATAAAGAAATTGAAATTAAGTTTGGTTTTTTTTTATCCCAAAATTTTGGTTTTTTAAATTTCATTTTTCAAAAGTACATTTATTTGATCATATGTCGATATTAAAACTTTCTTTCCAATTAAATTCATTTTTTGTTTAATTTTTTTAGATTCGTTTTTTTTCAAAAATAAAGAATTTAACGAATTAGCCATTTGTTTTTGATTATTGATTTTTTGTGACATTTTATTTTTTTTTAAAAATTTATAAATTTCTTCAAAATTTCCTATATTAGGTCCATGCAATATATTGCATCCGTATCTTACAGCCTCCAAGGGGTTTTGACCCCCATGATTAATTAGAGATCCTCCAAGAAAAACATTTTTGCAATTATTATAAAAGGATTTAGTTTTACCATATGCATCAACAATAAAGATATCAGTGTGACTATTGATTGTTTTTTGAGATTGATATGTATGAACTTTTAAATTTAATTTTATTAATTCATTTTTAATCGAATCTACTCTTTCGATATGGCGTGGAATGATAATAGTTAATAAATTTTTGTGTTTTTTTTTTAATTGTTTGTGGACTAAACTACAAAATCTTTCTTCATTAAAATGAGTACTTGAAGCACACCAAGTTTCTTTTGAGGAAATAAATTTTTCTAATTTTTTATTAAGGGATGCCTCCTTTTTTTCTGTTTGAGAATATTTGAGATTTCCTAAAAATTTAATATTTTGAGCACCTAATTTTTTTAAAAAATATTTTGTTTGGTTATTTGATGATAAACATAAATCAAATTGACTAAAAATTTTTTTTGAAAACTTTGGTAATTTGTTCCATCTTGAAAAACTTTTTTTTGTAATTCTCCCATTTAAAAGAGTGATTGGTATATCTCTCTTTTTCAAATTTAAATACATATTGGGCCACACTTCAGAGTCTATAAAAAATGCTGCTGAAGGCTTCCAATAATTTAAAAATTTATTTGATATAAAATTTGTATCTATTGGAAAAAATTGATGTACAATTTTTTTAATTCTTAAATTTTCAACAATCTTTGAAGAGCTGAGAGTATTTGATGTAAGTAAAATTTGTTTAATTTTTTTATTTTTTTCAAATTTTTCTAATAATGGGACAATACTTTGAATTTCTCCTACACTTGCACCATGAAACCAAATTAAATTCCCTTTGATTTTTTTTTCTGAAAATACACATAATTTCTCAGAAAATCTCTTAATACTCTCTTTTTTTTTTAATAATCTTACAATAATAATAAGTGGCGATAAGAGAAAAATTAAATTAATAAAAACTCTATAAAAAAATAACATTATGTTTTTTTGATTTGTTTTTCGTAAAAATTTTTATAGACACTCGATGTATTTAAAAGTTCATCGTGCTTACCTTCACCTATCACAGAGCCTTTATTGATAACATATATTTTATCAGAATTAAGTATTGTTGAAAGTCTATGAGCTATTACTATTGTCGTTCTACCTTGGGTAAGAAAATTTATAGCTTTTTGAATTTTACTCTCAGTTTCAGCATCCAAAGATGAAGTTGCTTCATCAAGCAAAATTATTGAGCTTTTTTTGAGTATTGCTCTGGCAATTGAGAGTCTTTGTTTTTCTCCACCAGACAATCTAACTCCATTTTCTCCTATAATAGTGTCATATTTTTTTGGCAGTTTTTCTATAAATTCATTTGCAAAAGAAAATTTTGCAGCTTCTTCTATTTCAGTATTTGATGCTTTCGAATTAGCATAAGCTATATTATTTTTTATTGTATCATCAAATAGTGTCGTGTCTTGACTAACTAGAGATATATTCTTTCTTAAAGAAAAAATGGTAGAATTATATATAGATTGATCATCAATTTTGATATCACCACTATCGGAATTATAAAATCTTGGAATAAGATTTAAAATTGTAGACTTACCAGCTCCACTATGACCGACTAAAGCTGTCATTTTTTTTCCTGGAATATTTAAATTTATTGTATTTAAGATTTGAGT
>VMHT01062637.1_pt1 | contig 12485 bp, 16 predicted proteins | sample 4693611 | NCBI WGS metagenome assembly VMHT01 (sample SAMN12280063, study PRJNA550983) | marine metagenome | isolation source: seawater sampled from same location over 5 years 0.02-0.2 micron viral filtrate | place: USA: collected off the coast of southern California halfway between the port... ...
AAATTGACTTTCCTTTTTACCCTCTCATCTAGGCATCCATCTAGACTAATAAAACACATCGAGAATTAAAATGACCTCCACTATTGTTGAAGAGAAGAACGCTCTTATCGATATCAAGACACATTACAAGAAAGATGATGATTGCTTGGAACATTTCATCAGTCTTCTCCGTGAATATGTCGATGAAGATACTTTGGACGAATATGATATCAGTTCTCTTTCTTGGGGATACACTCAAGGTTATAGTAGAACTGATGGACGTAAAAAATATTATAACTTATCAGAATGTTTTGACCGCGGTGTTGTTGATGATGATTGTAATTCAATTTGCTTTGATATTAAGAAAGGATATTTGACGCTCAACAAAGGAAAAATTATTAAAAGCGATTATAACCATTTATCTAAAAAGACTGAAGAGAAGTTCCTTCAAATATCGATATTGAAAAAAGAGTTCAACGATTATGTTATGAAGAATGATAAGGCGAACTGTAATGGTTGCGGAAAGAAGCGGGTGATAAGAGACACGATTGTTTCACTCCGGCGCAGTTTCAAAGACCGCACAAAGCGTGATAAGCCTTTCAAAGTAGAGGTGAAATTGTGTAATAAATGTTATAAGGCGAAGGTTAAAAATAGTGAAGAAATCGCAAAAGAATATCTTGACCCCGAGTTAATTGAAGAATATGAAGGAGATAAGCCTAGTGAAGGAGAACTGATTGGTATTGAAGCCCCGTATGAAGAATCTGAAGAAACTGGAGATGAGGCATGTGATCCCGTTGAATTACCAGTAATTAATATTTATGAAGGCGAGTTCAAGGGTATTAAAACTAAAAAAGGTGGTATTAAAACAATTTATAAATGGAAAAAGACTGAAACATTTAACTTTAATGAAAGCGGATAATAATTTAAGACCCAATTAAATGTAATATATTTTTTTTAAATGGACTTAAAGAACTTTGATTTAATAATTGTCGCAATTAATTTTTGAGATTTTACAAAATTGATTTTCATTTTTACCCTTTGACCCTGATATTATAAGATGAGCCTAGTATATAAAAACACAAAAACCTTCTCTATTAAAAAAACTTATCCAGAATGTATCAGTTTTACTTGTGATAGTTGTAATAAAAATTATTGGAGCGATGATGCTTTTGAAGTCTATTCAAGTCCAAAAGTATATAAGATTGAAAATGGAGTAAAAAAAGTCATCAGTCATCGCAAATATTCAGGAACCTGTATCTACTGTAATGTTATTTACAGGTGAGTGAAAAACGGGAAACAAAATTGATTTTGATTTTGACCGGCTGATTAAGGCACATATATCGAGACATCGAGAACAAGAATGCCAAAATCGTGTAATCGCTCATCAGTTATAATCAATTATCAGTTCCAGTGTGGCTTAGTTAAAAATCAGCGGGGGCGTGAAGACCGACAATTGAAATTGTTTTACAAACTCCATCAAAAGAAATGTTCCGTCTGTGCGAGTGTTCCATTTATTCACGGTAATAATACAAAGAAAAGCGAACACAAAGTTCAATTCACAAAAACAAAAGAAGATATACAAGAAATTGTAAGATTAACAAATGGAATGACAAAAAAGAAAGAATTAGAATTGGAATAAAAAAGAAAATTGATAAGTAATCTATTTCTTCTTACCGCATTTATCACAATAATAATAGTTGTAATAGATTTCTTTTAACCAAATTACATATTCATTTATTTTTCTTTGTATCATTTCACACTTATTCAATTTCATTATTAATAACATTATATTATAAATTATTATTATGAGTGATTATAAATTAATTAGTGTTAAAAAGACTGATAAGGGTAATTTTAAATATGAAGCAACTTTTAAAAACAAAAAGACTGAAAGAACAAAAACAACACGCTTTGGATACAGACCTATGAAGGACTACACACAACACAAAGACAAAGACCGCCGTAAAAATTATAGAAGCCGACACGCAAAAGATCTGAGAACAAATGACCCAACTAGAGCAGGGTATTTAAGTTATTATATTTTATGGGGTGATAGCACTTCATTACGGAGTAATATAGCCAGTTATAAAAAAAAGTTTGGATTATAGTAGCAAAAGATGAGAAAATTATTAATTGTAAGAGAACTATGTAATGGCTTTGTAAAAGTAATAAAAGCATTAACTAAGTGTAATTTTAAATTAAGATGTTGTTTTGAAAGTAGTTGTAATACTCCGCAAGAAAATCAAGATTATGATACTGATATTAATACTGTAATAAATAATAATAAAAAATGTAAGACATTAGCAGAACTATAATGCCTATTTTAATTGGAGCAACTGTATTTACTATTTATTATTTATTTATATACGGCATGACTTTAGATTTATTATTGAACTCAAGTGAAAGTAAAAAGTCCAAGATATTTGAAAACAAATAAAAGGTGGGTAGGTAAATCAACACAAACAATCGGCTTCAATAGGAATTACATTTTGGAAATAATTTTTTTGATATTTTTTATTGAGAAAATAAAATTATTCAATTCAACAAATCCTTATCAACTTTTGATGCCTTACCGCCCATAACGGCTGAATATAACCTCGCAACGCCCCACTGTCCCCCAGACATCTTACCTCTCAAACTTGAACCGCCCCTTTTCTTACCATCACTTACGCTTCTTACTGACTGCGGATTTGATAATCTCGCACCTTTTCCTTTCTCTACAATCTTAAGAGCGTTTTTATATTTAATACCGCTTAACTCCGCAATCTTTTTTATTGAATGACTTTCATTTTTATCAAATCCGTGTTTTTTATTAAACTTATTTCTCCAAGTCTCAACCATTTAACTATTAGTTTAAAATAATAAAATTAAATTAAATTAGTAATTTATATTATCAAAATGGCTTCTCTCTCACAAAATGCTATGAATAGATTAACTGATTATTCAATTACTGATGAAGACAGTATCGTAGATATAAGAACAGAGCTTCTCGACCCAATCGTTTCATCAAACTTCCGTTATCAGTTCAGACTTGATGCTTCATCATTTTTAGACAAAAACACTATGCTTTTATTCAAAATGAGCCAGTCCTCAGGTAATTCACAGCGTCTCAACGTTGTTAATGGAGCCTTTGGTGCTTTGTCCGCCATAGAGTTTCAGGTTGGAGACTTTCAGGTTCAGCGTATTGAAGATGTTAATTTATGGGCTACACTTAACTCACTTCTCCGTGAAACCCCCGCAGTTCAAAACAAAAAATTAGGTCATTATTTACAAAATCAGGCTAAGTATGAAGTATTACAGTCCAACGGTGCTGGAGACGGTCAATTAACCGGTGCTATTCAGTTAGATAACACAAACTCAGGTATCAACTTTGGTGCTACTGCTGACGGTTCCGGTGCTGGTGTTAATTCTATGAGTATTCAGGCTGATGCTGATAATTCAGTAAAAGTCGGTATTCCTTTAGGCATGATTTTACCTCTTCTCAGAGACCGTGAAATACCACTCTTTGTTTTCTCACAGTATAAAATACATATTACTTTTGAGTTCTCTAACAGACCACAAGACTATGTAAATGATATTTCAAAAACTAACTTTGCTGGGGGTGAAAGAATGGCTGCCTCCGCAGGTGATGTCGCCTTCCACGAAGTTCAGTTGCTTGTTGATTACTTAGTCCTTCCAGCCCGTGTTAATAACAGCGTTCTCGAACAGACAAGACAAGAAGGTGGTTATATGTTAGATTTTATTAATCCACTTAATGTTAAAAAACGCGTTGATGCTAGAACCGCAAACACAAAACAGAGAACCGAACACCGTATTAATGTAGTAAATATGGAATGCCATTACATTCAGGGATTCAAACAGTTCGAACACGCATCAAGTTTCGCACAAAATTATTATGATAAGATTTTCTTAGGTCAGCGTTGCGATGGTGTATCAAGAGAGGCTCTCCAGTATAATGTAAATGGAGTTGATATTTTCACAGCGGGATCAATTACAAATCCAGTTGAACTTTATAATAATGTTTCTTACACATTAGACAAAGATTTACAGGTTGTTAAGCCAGTATTTATGAATGACCCTAACACACAGGCTTCACTTCTTTCACCACCTGAACTTGGCTTACAAGGAAAGTTCAAACCACTTTGTCTTGACCTCCGTAATGGAGAACCAAAAGTTAGAGGTGGCGGTAGATTTATTGGAGATTATCCAATCCGTGTAATTTATGACGCGACTGGACACGCCGCTCAGACAACAGACTGGTTCAGCGGTACAAATGTTGTTTGTGCGCCAGATGACCTTATGGCGGCGAACGCAACTTACTTTGTAGGTGTTTCAAGAGTATTGAATGTTAAAACTCAGCCTAATGGTAATATGAGTGTTGTATTAAGTGATATGTAATACTTTTAATAAAAGTATGGTAAAATCAGTATTTTTTAAAAAAAAGTCTATTATATATAATATAATGTCTTCCTTCTATATTGATATAAATGCCAAGAACTCTAAATTATTGAATGATAGTAATAATAGGTTTAGATATGAATTACCTAATTCAATTAATTTACCAACAGGCACTCAAATTACTTGTCTTCAATCAATTGTAAATCAGCAAGGGATCACCGGAGCGAGTATAACAATTGATGAAAAAATAACCGAAAAGTTGATAGTTCAGTATTATATGAAAGATACTGATTACTTCATGCCAACCCCAAAACTAGAAGAAACAACAGCATCAACAATTGGAAGTTGGGACGCAATTGTTAGAATAAATCAACATTTGAACGGTTTTAAATACAAAGGCTTTCCTAATTTTACAAATAGTTATGACGCAACTGAGCCTCTACAAGCACGAGGTAATTACGGTCATTTTTCAACAGTAAATAATGAAATAGGTGGAACTGAGATACCTATGCCTCTTCTTATGAGTTGTGGTTATAACGCCGTTGATGAGGGCAATACAAGCGTAGCAAATGAATATGTTATTCCTTTTTGTGGTGAAATTGATATTGTAATTAACAAAGGGACATATAGTGTAAAAGATTTATCACAATACATAACCGAACAAATTAATGGAGTTAAATTGGCTGATTTTAAAAATGAAAATTACATAAAATTACAAATTGACCCTGATGAACCCCCTGATGATTTACCCAGCGGAGCGACTTATTCAGTCCCTTATAGAGGTTTCGCAATAAATAATACAACAATCAGATCAATTAATACATTTAGTAGCGGTCAAGCATCTAATTTTGAAAGTGGCACAGCATTTAGATTAGAACCATATTCATTTGAATTATCAGGTGGAGGCGGAACAAAAATGGTTTCACCTAGACCACTTACTGTAAAAGATAACTCAGTTTTTCAAGCCGTAGCATTTCACCCCGAGTTTGCGAGTGAATGTAGAAAAAATGTTATTCAAGGTTATATTTTTGAAGATGTAGGACAACCTGACGCTTATAAGGTCGCAGGTTTAGCATCAAGAATTAGTCCCTACGTCCAGATGATGAACTTACTTGAAGCAAGAGATTTAAAAGGGGCTGACCCTGATTTAAGTTATGACCCAACTAGTGCGGGTGTTGGCGTTGGAGCAACTAATTTTAGTTTAAAATATGATGAAGATGGTGGTTTTTTTAGTTTAGACCATTTACATAGCGGTAGATTTATCCCAACTTATGACCGATTTGGTAATAAAATGGATAGTAGCGGACAAGAATGTATTTTTATAAAACGATGCGTAGGTCAAAATGACGATACAAGAGACGGTCAAGCACCGGCGAGACCTGATGTAAATAAGGTTTTACCAGCAGGGTGGAGCAAGACTTATTCGCAACCTATGACTTCAAGTAGTGGTGTTATGGTATTAAATTGGGCTTATAATACAGCCAAAAAATACGGAACAAAACCTCCTATTGACGGTCAAAGAGAAGATTTAAGAGCACAAATACAACCTGATGTTTTAGAAAATATTGATAAGTTTAGATTATATGATGAATGGTTTGATGACTCTGAGAAAGCACAAAAAGCGTGGGAAAATACACTTTGGTATAAATTAGGTTTTACTTATAATGATATTCAAAAAAGTGATAATTTTAGACCATTTTATCAGCCTGACGCACTAAATCCAAATGAAATAATTAAAAGTAGAGCCGAAGGATTTACAACTACGGCTGAAATTGACCCTTCATTAATACCAACCATTTCATCTATGTATAACGGACAAGGTCATTCAGCAAGTGAGCCATCAGCCAAAGGTGGCATCATTCCACTTAACGCAACAATTAACGGAATACAAACTTATAACACACTAGATATTAATGTTCCTTGGGATTTATTCAATAATAACAAAGCACTTGAAACAACATTAGGTCATACATATGGCGGATACAAAGGTTCTTTTTATACTGGAGCAGTAATGATACCAGTTATAACAACTCCTTCACCAGTAAGAGCATCTAGACTTCCAATTTTAAATGATAATGGTTATATGATTGTAAGCACGGATATTGTAGAACAAAATGATATTGTAAAAAATAAAACAAATCTTGGGATAATTGATTTAATACCAAAATCAAATCTTAATAATCAAGACTATGTTGCCGATAGAAACTCATTAACTCATACAATATCAAATCCAAAAATTATTAATTCAATTAATATTGATATATTGAACCCTGATTTAACTGATATTAATTTAGAACCTAATTCAAGTTTATTATTACAAGTTGTATTACCAACACCAAAACAAACTCTTTTAATACAAAATGCCGTATTACAACAAGCGGAGCAAAATGTAGTTCAAAACGCAAGTCAGTTGGCTCAAGCAGATCAAGCAAAGGGTAATCTAGTTGATATCCCACAAAACTTACCTTACACAACACTTGATTTTACACCAGAAGTTTTGATTGAAGGAACTGAAGAACCAACTGGAGAAGGTGGGGGCGGTGGTGTTGTTGAAACCGTTGAAGAAGTAATGAGACAACAAGTAAGAGGATTAAAAGATGACCCAACCCTAAAAATTACATTCAAAGGACGAGAGTTAAGCCTTGATGAATTAAAACAAGAATATTCAACCGCTGACCCAGCAACTAAAAGACAAATAAGAGCAAGAGTTATAGCACAATTGAACCCACCTGAGGGAGCATCAAGTGAATTATTTTTAGATGAACTTGGTTTCTCAGCCCGTGAAAGGTCGCCTTCACCTGAACCTAGAACCGCTGGAGGCGGAGCAAAAGAAGAAGGAAAAGCAAAAACAAAAATATTCACAAAATTAAGTCAAGTATTAACAAAAAGCAGACAAAAAGGTGGAATTGAGGCTGAAATACAAAAATTAGCACAAGAAACTGGTTTAACAACTGAGTTCATTAATCACTTACCATTCCGCTACGCTGGACTTATTCAAAGGGGTGAAACATCTGAAGCACAAGAATTAATTAAAAGACTTGATAATCCAACATTAAGAAGATTTACAATTTCTTACGCTGGTGATGTAAGAGAATATGAAATAAGAAAAGGAGTAAAAGCGTTAGGTAAAATCAAATTAGAAGATTTGCCACCCGCTATAAGAATAAAAGGTGAATTAAAAAGGTCTCAACAAGAAAGAGAAAGAAGAGAAGGAAGTGCCGTTTCAACTGAAACTGGTGCGGAAAGTGGAGTTGGAACAAGTATAGCAACTGAAGGAGATGTAAGAGAAATCTAATCACCAAACATTACTTTAGCAATTGTTTTATTACTAAAAAATACTAATGAATATCTTGTACCCTTAAAAGGTGCGACTGAATGATAATGTTTCGCTCCATTAAATCTAAACATTTTATTTCTATTATTGACTGGGTATCTTTCATGCCCCTCCCAATTTTCAACAATCAATTCACCGCCGGTGTAATCACCTAGACATAATAAAATACTTTCTCCAACATTTGTTCCATCAATATGGCGCGGACACGGAAAGTTCTTATTCATTTGAACGCTAGTAAAATTGAAATCCGGAAAATACAATTGTTGAAACTCTTTGAATACATCTTGTAAAAAAGGGTAATCGTCCATTACTTTTGTTTTATATAGACCCTTATAGGGACTTGATGTTCTATTTATTTTATTACCTTCTTTGTCTTTTTTTAAAAAACCCTTCCAAGTGTATCCGTAATTCATACTACCCATACTATTATCATTCTTGTGCCTACACATTTTTTGTCTTTCAGTTCCTGAATAAAATTGTATATCTTCTAATATTGAATACAAAACACCTAAATCACAATACCAATCATTTATAAAATAAGTCATATAACTTCATTCTCGATAATAAAAAAAAACAGTTATTTTAATTATTTTTTAGTCATTTTTTTCAATTGCTTAATTAATTCACTTTCAAAATTAGGGTCTTCACGGATTTCTTTTGGAAAACTTGCTATGAACTTTCTTGCTCTTGATTCTGCTTCAGCCCTTGATACTTTCTTGGCTGGTTCTTTCTTAGGGGGTGCTTTCTTGGCTGGTGCTTTCTTAGGCTCTTGTTTTCTTTTTGCTTTCTCTCTTAATTTCTTTCTATCAGTCTTATTTTGTGTTCCAACACAAGTTATATAGCGTCCTCCAGCGGGTGTTGTTCTAGTAAAACAAGGTTCAAATCCTTTCTTTTTTTGGGGCATTTTATTATTTATTATATTTTTTCAGAATAAATGATTTCATTATTTTTTAAAAGTTGAATTGTTGTATAAAAACCAGTATATCTATTCTTAAGATATTGATAATACTTATCATTTTCTTCTAATGATTTCCAAGTCATAAGTGGTATCAATAGGCTTGCGTTCAAATTAAATAACTTGATTGAATAATTATTTAATTCATTCTCTTTTTCATATTTGTTAATTAAATCCATTAACTCCATTTTGCTAAGATTATTATAATCTTTTAAATTATATCCTTTACAAATATCAATAAGGTTAATGATATTCATTACTTTTTACTTTTAATAAAAATATTCTCAATATTTTGACTTTTAGGTTTCTCTAATTTACTTATCATTTTAGAAAGGTTAATTGAAGGTATTACTTTTTGAATATTTTTAACACCTTCCGCAGTCATTTTAGAAGAGGGCTTAACTAATTTCTTTTTTTTTTGAGGCATGATTACTTATTAATAATTAGACATATTATTTGATTTGTTTTCACATTCACATTTTTTAATACAAAATGAAATAATAAGTTCATCTATGGTAGAAACTGGTAATCTTTCATTTACAAGGTCGTGAAACCAAAAGTTAATTGAATTGATCTGCTGTTCTTGATTTTTCATTTCGTGCTTAACTGGAGTGTGAGGTTCATATACTTGTAATCCTACTGTTGGTAATGATGCTGGATCTGCTGGGTCAAGAGCGGTCTGCTGAGAAGGTGGTATTGAAAGTAAAACTGGATATGATGCCCCTGCTTGATTTGCTCCTGTTGATAATTCGGTTGTAATGTAATTTGTGTAATGTTTGATAGGTAAATCAGTATATATTTCAAAACCATCAGTAAGATAATCGTTGGTTGGAGTAAAACCAACACTAGCCCAATATACAACAACTTCACTATCTTTTGGAATTGTTATAGGTTGCTTGAAAAAAACTCTTGCTTGGTTTTCAACTACACTTGCTTTTAATGTAAAATTATATCTCATTTTATATATTAATACTTTTTAAAAAAAAGTAATACAAAAAACATTAAAAAAAGTAAAAAAATTACTGAGCGCCAAGTAATGCTTTTGGGTCTAATCCAGCCTCTGCGGTAGTTTGTGCTACATCACTTTCACCAGTTTCTTCAACTTCTTTCTTATGATGATGTAATCCTTCAAATAATCCAACTAATGAAGTAATCACTCCGGCAACCTCGCCTACTGGACCGAGTGCGTCTAATACGGCACTCGCTGTGTCTAATCCTGCTGTTAATGCGTCTCCACCCGCTCCTGCTACTTTACTTAAAATATTATCAGATGCTTCACTTGCTACGCTCTTAGTTGCTCCTGCGAGGTCTTTTGCTCCTGTTTCAGTTAATTCACTAACATCGCCTTCTGCTCCCCCTGCTTCAGGTTCAGGCTCAGGTGCTTCTTTTTGTGCGTCTTCACTATTATTGCTTTTACCGTCTTCATTACTCTGAACTCTTTGGGCTTTCTTTGCTTGATATTTTTGGTAAATCTTTCTTCCTAAGTGATAGGCTCCAGCGGCGGCGGCGACTTCACCACCCGCAGATTCAATACTATCTTTTGCGTGTTGGAACTTTTCTTCAAGTGTGTTTGCTTTTCTTTCAGCGTTATCACTTGCCATCTCATTAGAGTGGCTGATGTTCGCATTAATATCTCTTGAATGTTCTGCTAATAATTCTGCTAAACTCATTTTATATATTATTATACTTTTAAAAAAAGTAAAAAAAATAAAAATTATATTTCAATTATTTCTTCTTCTAGTCCTAATCTCTTCTTTGCTACTTCAAATATTTTTGGGTCAAGTTCATATCCTATGAAGTTTCTTTTTAACTCCTTACACGCAACACCCGTTGAACCACTACCCATAGTTGGGTCTAAAATTGTATCTCCTTCATCACTCCAGTATTTTAAGAAGAACTCAAGAATATCAATAGGTTTCTCAGTTTGATGATGTCTTTTACCTATGAATACCTTTTGACTATCAAATACACTACAAGGTTGTTTTGGTGTATAACCATATGTTCCAAAATTATAATCGCCTCCTTTTTCCCAACCATATCCACTATCTTCTATTTTCCATTCATCTTCTTCTTCTAATACACTTGCTGGTAATTTGGGTTCAAAACTAGGCACTCTTGGTTTATCCATATATTCTATATTCCATCCGTGTGCTGATATGCCTTTTTCATTAATTCTTTCGTCTTCTTCTTCTAATACACTCGCAGGATTGGGTGGTTCAAAAACCGCTCCAATTTTTCCCATAGGGTTTCCGCTTTTTTCGGCTACATTTTTATCAATTCCATAACAAGTCTTTGCTTCCGCTTCTTCAATTACACTTGCTGGATTTGGAGGTTCAAAATTATTTGTACCTTGAGTGTTGCCTTTTGCTTTTACATATTCTTCATTACCATAACAATAATCCTTTTCTTCTTCTACTACACTTTTTGCTTTTTCTTTTTTTGCTGTTATTGTTTTAATTCTCTTATGGTATTTATCTCTATTATATTTTGGTGTTTGTTCGTAAAAGAAATAAACCATCTCGTGATTTCTCATAGGTCTATATCTACTTTGTAATCCGCCAGTCTTGTTGCGTTTCTTCCAAACCATATCCATTTTAAAACCCTTCTCCCAACTCTTAATAAGAGTGTATCCAAACTTAGTAGAACAAAAGTGAATACACGCAACTTTTTTACTTTTTCTTAATCTTCGAAACTCAGCCCAAAACTCGTCTAAGTTTATTATACTGTCCCACTTACAATTTGTTTCACCATAAGGAAGGTCGCAAATAAATAAATCAATACTCTTGTCGGGAAGTGATTTCATCATCTCCAAACAATTACCATTAAAAATAGAGGTCGTCATATATAGTTAAACTAGATATTAATTTTCTTCAATTTCTTCAATTTCAGTTTCTTCAGAATCACTTTCACCACTTCCTTTTTTATATACAATTTCATCAAAATTGCGTCTCATTTCAAGGTCATTAACATTCATAAAACAAATATCATAAGGCTCTTTCTTACATTTTTTATAATTTTCAAGAAACATCTTCTCATTACCATTAGGTGCGAGAAAGTCATATTCACCGGCTATTTTTTTCAATTCTCTTTCAGCCATCTCACCTGCTATAATTATACCCATACTCATAGTGCGAGTAATTGGAGTAAGGAACTTATAATATTGAAGAGTAAGAATGATTGATAACATGCCTTCTTTGCCAGTATGATTATTCTTAATATGTCTATACTTTGTTGCTAAACTTGAAAACTCATCAATCTTACCATTCTTGCCTTGTCTAAATCCACTTGTAATTGCGTCATCTAACACCAAAAGATACCTATTGTCGTCTTCATCATTTTCAATCATTTCAACAATTGTTTCTAAGAGTGTTTCACTATATTCTTCAAATACATATTGGAAGTGGTCTATTATATGAGACATAGCCGGATCTGAGTAAGCGGTTGGAGATATTAATATTTTTATTTGGAAGTCATCACCATAAAAGCGGGGTGATAAACATAATGAGTTCAATAATGTGCTTTTACCAGCCTTCACCCTTCCAAGTATTGTAAGAAAGAAAGGAATAGGTAAAAGAGGATATTTATTTACAACATTCAAATTAGTTTCATCAATTTTAACTGGATAAATTGATAAGTCTTCTTTTTTTTCAGTCTTCATTACTTATATTATAATGAATTATTCTTTTTTCACTAATTTTACTATTTCACCTACTTTATTTCTAAGGTGTTCTTTTCCTTTTAAAATATCACTTCTCTTAATATAACTAGATAAAACAGAATCTAACTTATCAAACTCTTCTTCAGTATCACAACTTTCTA
>VMHT01088812.1_pt1 | contig 12483 bp, 22 predicted proteins | sample 4693611 | NCBI WGS metagenome assembly VMHT01 (sample SAMN12280063, study PRJNA550983) | marine metagenome | isolation source: seawater sampled from same location over 5 years 0.02-0.2 micron viral filtrate | place: USA: collected off the coast of southern California halfway between the port... ...
ACGATGAGCCAAATTCTATTTAAATGGGTTGCTGCCTGTGTAGCCACAATATCAAACACTGATGTACACCTTGAGATATGGACAGAACACGAATGGATGTCACAGTGCCACGTGTCTATCACTGAACGTGGTTTCGACCACCCAAAGCAACAATGCTTTTGTATGGAGAGACAAGATGACGCTTAAACGTATCCATATCAACCAACATGTTATCAGAGCTAACGCAAAGTCTGGTGATCGTAACCCTGTAATCACTGTCAAAACCAGTAAGTCTAACGAGTACGCACACGCTGTACATATCATGGGCGGTAGCACAGTAGTATACAGCCCTGACAAACCACTATCATGTGGTGCTAAAGTCTGGATAGAAACCGATGCAGAAGTGGTACTAGAACAATGATTAAAAAATATGATGAAGATGATATCGTAGAAGCTATTAAAGATATGTTACACTCTTGGCCTACTGAATCTGTATACGATTATGCATATGAATGTCTATATGATGACTACATGGACAGATCTAAACCTATAAGTAATATTGATAAACTTATGAAAGAATGGGGTCCAAAATGAACTACATACATGAAGTGTATATCCCATGTGCAGTGGGTAGAAAAACATTTGAAGATGCCAAGACACTTCTAACTAACATTCATGGTGGCTGCACAGCATACAGCGGTACTGGTCACTGGAACCATGAAGGTGAAAACACTGATGGTACTAAAAACTATGTACAATTACGTGAAGAAGTCTGGATTGTTCGTGTTGTATCTGATGACCCCACATTCTCTGGCCTCAATCTAATTGAAGCTGAACTATTCAAACACAACGAGAAGTGTGTCATGTCCACCACTCAAGAGATATCAGTGAGATTTCAATATGCTTGACAAATATGTATACACACGCAAAGACGGTGGTGAAACTTGGTGCTATGGTCACATGCGCCTTGACAGCAACTATGCTGTCTGTTGTGAAGATGAAGAGCTAGATGGTATCTGGGCTGGAGACATAGACTTCAACCCAACAAACTGGCGTGAAGTCTGTGAATACCTAGAAGAACATTATGATTCACAGATAGTACAACTGGAGACTTGCTAATGACCAGACTAAGGGTAGAACTATGTTACACCACATACGGTCAAGTCTTTGTAAATTTACCAGAAGGTATGGGGGTTGACGATATTGACCATCTATATGTCAAATGGGCTGAAGGAGGTATCACTTTCACTGATGATACAACAATGACCTTTGATGCTGAGTGTAACGATTGGGAACACGATTTCAAACGACCTGACTCAATTGATTACTATGAGGATGACGAGGATAACGATGAATATTGATATTGATAAAACAATTGCCACTATCGGATGGATACATGTTATATTCATTGTATGGTATTTGACATGACCAAACAAGACTTTGAGTTCTTTGCTAAGTTCTCTGTAGATTACTCTCTACCAGATGAAGCTATCACAGAACTACTAAATCTCTTTCAAAAACGTAATAAACAATTCTGCTGGCAAAAATGGTGGTTCCGATATAACAAACTCAAAGCCAATGGGTAAGTTCAAAGAACTAGCTATAGTGCTAGAAAATCTAAAAAGGATGAGGCCAATCATGAAACTACGTTTCGATGTATATAATAACTCTGTTGTATCAGCAGTTACAGCTTTTGAAATTCTTGAAACAACATGTCCAAATGTAACCTTAAGCAAACAAAAAAGATACAACACTGACAAGTACCATTACAACGTCTATGGTGATGTAGATACTACAGACATTTCAATCTTACACGATGCCTTCGGTGGGGTAAGCGGTTGGGTAGATTCAGCCAGTGACCTTGACTAATGACAGTCATTGAAGATGTATATGCTGAAGCCGATGGTAAAATAGCCATTGACTTCGGCGGTGAAGAAGTCCTTCTAACAGAAGAAGAAGCAATTACTCTTTATGTCGATCTTGGATTCGTACTTCAAGATCTTGATCAATCTCGTACAGTACAATAGAAAGATAAACCAATGCTGAAAATTATTGTAAACCCTATCGGACGACAGAACCTGCAATTCAGGCGTACTACTAGCCAATACGGACCTAAAGGTTCTTGGTCAAACAACCAAGGTTACCTCTCAATCTCGCGGTTACCTGCTGCAAGCCCTAACGGTACTGGTGGTAACTTCTGTAGCCGTCCTAAAGTATAACCAAAAATCCCTGGGTACACTTATGTGTGTACTCAGGGATCTCTTATTTTATTTTTAGTAACCGACAAAACGCATATGCATCTTTTTTGGGTAACCGACAAAATGCATCAGTGTCGCGGGGCAGTCGCTTCGGCACTTGCTTGGTCTAATAGTTCTTGCAGTTCTTCATCAGATAAATCTTCAGCCTGTATTTCAACATTAGTCTGATCAACACGTGCAAGCTTTGGAGACTCAAACTCTGCAAGAGTCTTTGCTATATCTAATGCAGTGCTCATGTCATCTTTCTCTAATGCTTTAAACATCATTATCTTAAGAACATCTAAAGAAGTCATATCATTTGTAGAGAGAACATCATCTTTATATTTGCCCCATTCATACATAGACATCTTAACAGCTTCTCTCGCTTCTTTATTAGCCTTACGTGTAGCTACACCTTTCTTTTGTGCAGCTTTCGCAGTTTCAGTTGTCCAAGAACCGTTAAGATTTTTGAGACTTTTTGGGTTAAAAGGCATTGTTTTCTCCATAAATTGTATATACCCCTTATAGGTATATCTTATGCCGCAGACAAGCTGCGTCATCAAAAAGGTATAATTCTATAAGGGGTATATAAAATAACATGGAACTAAATGAATACCAATCAAAGGCTATTACAACGGCAATCTATCCAAAAGAACAAGCACTTCCATACTTGGCACTAGGGCTGTCAGGAGAGGCTGCAGAGGTTGCAAATAAAGTGAAGAAGATTCTTCGCGGAGATTATGACAATGATCCAGAAAAATCTGAAGAAGCCCTTAACGCTATTGCTATGGAACTTGGTGATACTCTTTGGTATATCGCTGTCCTTGCCTCAGAATTGGGTGCTAGCCTTGACTCTATTGCTAATTCTAATGTGGCTAAACTAGCTGCTAGGGCAAAACTAAACACACTGAAAGGATCAGGAGATGATCGTTAATAACACAAAACTACCAGTTGACGCAAAAGAACGTAAAGCTATCCCAATATACACAGGGTTCATAAAGTATTTCCCTGATGCAATTGTAGAAATCTCAAAAGTATCTCTCAAAGGTGGTATCCAACATGGTCAAACACCGGAGACACTACACTGGGACAGGTCTAAATCTGGAGATGAACTAGATGCCATGATGCGTCATTTAATTGACGAGGATTGGGCGCAAGTAGCTTGGAGAGCCTTAGCGAATCTTCAAAAACAAATAGAAAGGTCTAAAAATGATTAAACTATATAGCCTAATCATGGACAGTAAACGAAACCCACTATCCTACATACCTGATACCAACACACGACACATGGTAATGCAAGTACTAGCATGGATGTGGTGCATTATCTTTGCCATGTCTGTAGGATCTATCACTGTTTTCGGTATCAGTGCCATAGCACACGCTCTTCTAATTGGTGGTATCTTTATTACAGCAGGTGTGTTTGAAACAGCTAAGCGTAAACCTAATTACTTTGGTGGATTAGGTAGAGGCAACGGGGGTGAACATGAATAATGCCTGAGTGGATACAGTATTGGCTTGTAATTATGATAACTATAAACACTACAGTAAACCTAATAGTGTTCTTTAAAGGGAGAAAGTTTAAATCATGACAGAGCTACACACATTCTGGGGGGATGGTCAATATTCTGACAGGAAATCTCACGTGTTCAAAGAATTGACAGGCTACTCAGTAGTCATGATCAAAGGAGAAACCGTAATTGAAGACAGACTTATCGAAGGACACTCAGAACAATATGCAGAAGATTGTGCAGAAAACTGGGTATTGGGTGTAATACCATGAAACTAGACAGAGGTAAAGTTGATCACGTAACAGGTAAACCTTTTAAAAAGTTTAAATGTATAGAATGTGGTGTAGAAATATTAACTGTATCAATAGACAATGGATATAAAGTCTGTCCTAAATGCGACATAAAGAAAGTGAAAGACAGTGGATGAAGAACCTAGTAAACAAGTAAAGAAAATCAGAAGGCGTAGAAAAATACTAGACCGATACAAAATAGCTAAAGGATGTATTGATTGTGGGTATAACGAAAACCCATACGCTCTTCAATGGGATCATAGAGACCCTGCAGATAAACTATACACGCCTCACAAAATGGCTTCTTGTAGTATTAAAAACATTATCAAAGAGGCTCGTAAATGTGACATACGATGTGCTAACTGTCACACAATCAGGTCTGTTAAAGAAAAACATTACCTAGAAAGAAAAGCTTATGAAACTAGTATATGATATTGAAACCGATGGTTTTGATGCAACAAAGGTTTGGTGTCTTGTGGCATACAACCTAGACAATGGATCAATATACAAATTCAGCGATTATGATGACTCAATACCATCAATGGATGATGGATGTGCTATTCTTAATAACGCAGAAGTATTGATTGGTCACAACATTATTGGCTTTGATAATTTAGTTATGGAAAACCTATACGGTTTAAAACTAAATGAAAAGAAAATATATGATACTTGGGTTATGTCTCAAGTTTTACAATACAAAAGACCCCACAAGCATGGACTTAAAGGCTGGGGTGAACATCTTAACAATTCTAAAATTCAATTTGATGAGTGGGATAAATACTCTAAAGAAATGCTTAGGTATTGTGTACAAGATGTAAAACTAAACGTAGATGTATTTAATGAATTGATGGTTGAGTACAAAAGAATTGCTGCTAAAAGACCTACTATTAAGGAAGGTCTGCTAATTGAGCACGACACAGCTAAGTTTAACGCACGTGTAAAGACTCGTGGTTGGAATTTCGATAGTGTAAAAGCAAAGAAAAACTTAAAAGATATGAACACTCGTATGCTTGAGATTGAAAACATTTTACACCCACAATTGGGAACGCATAAAGTATACACAGATAAAGTAGAAAAGTTTCCTAAGTTCAAAAAGAATGGAGACTACACTGCTGTAACTGCACGTTTGTTATCTGACTTTTACAATAAAGAAATTAAAACAACCGACATACACATACATGAAGCAGGTAAACCGTTTCAGCGTTTTACTGTAGAGCAAATTACACTTGGTTCTATGGAGCTTGTTAAAGAGTGGTTGCTTACAATTGGTTGGAAACCTGATGAGTACAATCGAAAAAAGGTTGGAAGAGAGTGGATAACTGTTGGGCCAAAGATCACTGACACATCTCTAGCAAAGCTTGGGGATATGGGTAAAATGATCAGTGAGTATTATACCTTACGTAACCGTAGCTCTGTTATCAAAGGGTGGCTTGAAGTTCTTGTTAATGGTCGTATACATGGTAATATGTGGACTATTGGTACTCAAACATTTCGTTGTCGTCATGAAGTTATTGTAAATCTTCCAGGAGTAAACGCCCCCTGGGGTAAAGAACTAAGGGAACTGTTTATCCCTGATGACGATTGGAAAGTTGTTGGCGCTGACAGTTCTGGCAACCAGCTTCGTGGTCTGTGTCACTATGTGAACAATGATAACTTTACTAATGAGGTTATCTATGGTGATCAACACCAACGTAACGCTAACGCTCTTGGGTGTTCTCGTCCTATTGCTAAGAACTACTTGTATGCCTACCTGTTTGGTGCTGGTGATGCTAAGCTTGGTTCTATACTAACTGGTAAACCTAATGCTAACGCTGGTAAAAAGTCTCGTGAAGACTTTGCTAAAGGTATTAAAGGACTAAAAGAACTAAAAGATAAACTGGGAGAAGTCTGGCGCAGCACACAATATGCTTCAGGAGAGGGTTGGTTCCCTGGCCTTGATGGTAGACCTGTGTTTGTATCTGGAGAATACCAGGCACTTAACTATCTTTTGCAAACTGCTGAAGGTATTACGTGTAAATCTGCACTGTCTTACTCTATGAATAAGATTGATGAGGAAGGATTACGAGCAGAGCCACGGCTATTCTACCATGATGAGATTGCTTATGTGTCTCATCCAGAAGATGCCGATCGTGTTGGTGAAATACTTCAGGAATCCTTTAAGAAGGGACCAGAGATGTTTGGTGTAACTTGTATGGAAGGCGGGGATTATGTCATTGGCAGCAGTTATGCAGACGTACACTAACATAGAAAAAGTACCCTTTGGGCCATCAATTGAGCACCCAGGGTACTCTGTAGCTTTTCACCCAAAACCAGATGATATTGAACCAAAAGAATGGTTTGATGTATTACGTTATTTCTATACTACAAACGGATACATCATTCTACATCTACTCGCAGCAGTTCAATTTGAAAGAGACCCACTTCAACCCTACCCTTTAGAAAATAAAATAAAAGCTTGGGGTATTGATGTGGTCTACAGATAAAAGGAAAAGATAATGGCACTAGCATTAATTGATGCCGACTCTATCTACTTCAGGGCTGCTTACAGCAACTCTGATGAGGTAGAAATAAGAAAGGTGATTGACTTCACCGTAAATGAATGTATGGCTTACGCCTTCTCAGAGCCTCATGAGTGCCGTGTAGCACTAAAAGGCAGGGGGAACTACCGGAAAGACCTTTACACCCCCTACAAGGCCTCCAGACCCGCCTTAAAAGAGGAAGTAAAAGCATCTCTTAACTACGGTCACAACTACATGAAAGAAAAGTGGGGCGGTATAGAAGCAGATGGTATGGAAGCAGATGACTTAGTATCTATATGGGCTTATGAAGCTCGTGAAATGGAATTAGACTTTGTTATTTGTGGTATTGATAAAGACCTAAAACAAATCCCTGGTCATCATTATAACTATACTAAGAAAACTCATCAGTTTGTAAACGATGATGAAGCAAACATGAACCTTATGCTTCAATGTCTTACTGGTGACAGTACTGATAATATCCCAGGGATTAAAGGGATAGGCCCAAAGAAAGCTGAGAAGATCTTAGAAGGAGTTCCAGCTGGTCAACGTTGGGAAAAGGTTATTGCTGCATGGAAAGAACACAATGCAGGTGACCCTTGGTTAAGTCGTAAACTACTGTCCATGCTAACCACTTGGGATGAACTAGAGGAGGTTCAAAAGAATGGACGAGATGAGTCATTACTTCTCAATAAAACCCCTGAGTGCGAACAAAATGTGGAACCGAAGGGGGAAGACAACGTTCAAGTCAGCGGATTATCTGGAGTATCAGAATCAAATTCGTGATGAACTTATGGGGACTGACTGGCCTTTCGGGGCTGGTCAAGTTTCCTTTAACATCATAGCAGGTCTGTCTAATAGAGGAGCAGATCTGGATAATGTAATTAAACCAATACTAGATACATATCAAGGAGTGTATGAGAATTTCAATGACAATAAAGTTTACAACATCGAACTTGAAAAACGAATCGTTAAACGAGGACGAGAGTTCCTTGACATCCGAGTACGAGAGTATGAAGGAGATCAAACAAAAGAGACTCAACAAGAAACGAGAAGCAAGTTACAAGAGGAAACTAAATCGTCAAGCTAAAGAAGAAAGATGGAACTAAATGGATGATGAAAAAAGATATGTAAAAGGACCATGCCCATTCCCTGGGTGTGGTAGTTCAGATGCGTTTGTATCGTACAGCGATGGGGTGGGTCACTGCTTCAGCTGTGGTAAATCAAAGAAAGTAAAAACAGAAATGGATAGTTATGCACCCGCCACCTTTAATGAGCTTACTAAATTCTCCGATATTGATTCTTATCGTAGCTATAGTATTTCTTCTCGTGGTATCTCTAAAGAAGTAGTAGATTACTTTAATGTAAAAATGAGTATAACCCCAGAAGGGTTACCGGAATCCCACTATTACCCATACACAAAGAACGGTAAGATCGTAGCATACAAAGAACGAAAACTGCCTAAAACATTTAGTGTTCATGGAGATTTTAAAGATGTGGAACTATTCGGACAGGAACAGTCGGTGGGTGGCAAGATGCTCGTCATCACCGAGGGCGAGTTGGATGCACTCGCTGTTGCTCAGGCATATAAACAAAAGTACAATAGGATCTACCCTGTTGTATCGCTTCCCAGTGCCTCAGGCATCAATAACCTTCTGGCGCAACGAGAATGGCTATCTAAATATGAATCTGTCATACTCATGTTCGACTCGGACGAAGCTGGTTCACAAGCAGTGGAGAAAGCGGCACGAATTGTGGGTACGGGCAGATGCAAGGTGGCAACGCTTAAGGGATGCAAAGATCCATCAGAACTCTTCCTTAAGCATGGACCCGATGCTGTCGTGGAGAGTATATGGGGCGCTAAAACGTGGTCCCCTGCGGGAATTGTCATGGGCGAAGCAGTCTGGGAAAAGCTCAAAGAACGCCAAAATGTTGAGTCGATTCCTTACCCTGATTGTCTTGCAGGACTCAATGAAAAACTTAAGGGGATAAGATATGGTGAGATTACTTTGTTTACCTCTGGCACTGGTAGTGGTAAGTCTACTGTCATTAAAGAGATTGTCCTTGACCTTCTTGCTAAGACAGGTGATAAGGTTGGACTCATTAGTTTGGAAGAAAGTGTTGGAGATACAGCCGAAAAGTTTATCTCCATGCAACTTAAACGTAACATCATGGATACTCCATCAGCTGACGAAAGCGAACTGCGCCGAGGATACGAAGCTGTGTTTGGTGACGAGCGATTGGTTCTCTTGGATCACCAAGGCTCCGTTGGGGACGCATCTCTTATCGACAAGATCGAATACATGGCCCTTATGGGTTGCAAGTACCTCGTTCTTGACCACATTACTATCGCGGTATCGGAAGGCTCTGAAGGGTTATCTGGTAACGAAGCGATAGACAAAGTAATGTCCGATCTACTAAAGGTTGTAAAGAAACACAATGTGTGGCTAGGACTTATTAGCCACCTACGCAAGGCACAAGGGGGTAAAAGCTTTGAGGAAGGGAACATCGCATCTATTGATGATATCAAAGGCAGTGGCTCGATCAAGCAGATCTCGTTCGACATCGTTGCCTTTTCAAGAAACCTTGTTGCAGAGTCAGAGTCTGAACGAAACACAATCAAGTTCAAAGTACTCAAGTCCAGATTCACAGGACTTACTGGACCTGCAGGATCTGCTACATACAACAACAAAACCACTAGGCTAATAGCTTCTGGTGGTTTTGACGAATACTTTACAGTATAAAACAGAAAGAGGATTGTATGAATCCATTCGACAACATCTCAGAGTACCTAGTTGATAAGGTCTCAAGGGTTAATCCAAATAACCCTAAGGCAAACTCAGGTGGTGTACTCTTGAGATTGTATAAAGAATATAAAGAGGAGATGCCACGACTAATAAACGTGGCTTTCCAAACAATACAAATGAGATTCACCTACGATACCTCAGATAGTCCTGCAGGGACTGCACAGTTGACAGCTGTATCTACAGCAATAGGTCAACGCATAGCACGTGTAATCAAAAGGGAACCCCCTGGGTTACCCTGGAACATGCATGTGAGGTTGGGTGATCTCTTTATAGAAGCTTTCTATAACTGTGGGTACATAGATATATACTACCCGAAGACAAGAGACACTAGCTATATTGTATCAGCTACAGCAAAATGGATTGACTTAGCAGACATACCTGAAGCTATGTTAAGAATAGCATTAAACCATACGGTCTTAACAAGGCCAGAAAAGATCTCTAAGATTATCCAAGAAGATGGAGAGCCTGTAATTAAAGAGTGGACTGAAGAGGACAACGCACAGTTTACACCCATGCTAAGAACACCTTGGATTGTTTCCGTAGATAAACTTCAACGTACAGGTTGGAGAATTAATCAACGTGTATACGATGCTCTAATAGCTAACAAAGATTCGTTTATATCATCAACTCCCGTAGAGGATAATGATGCTAAAGAAATGAAACGAAGAAGCAAGCTAGTAGAGTGGGGGTTTATTACTACCAAAGCTAAGCTGCTGTATGATCAAGATGTATTCTATCAGTATATGCAAGCAGACTACAGAGGTAGGTTGTACTACTCAGAGTCTTTTCTAAACTACCAAGGGTCTGACTTAGCCAGAGGCATGATGACCTTTGCTAGGGGCAAACCCATGACAGAGGATGGTCTTTTCTGGCTAGCAATCCATACTGCAAATAGTTTTAATCAAAGCTACGGTATTGATGAAATACCAGAATGGTGCGAAGCTGACTATGCTAACTACTTAAAAGATGAAAACCTAGAATCTATAAGTGTTGATAAGTTTACTCTTGAAGACAGGGTAAGATGGACCAACGATAACATGGAAGTTATTGTAGAAATGGGTAGAGAATCTATTGTAGCAAGCATAGCTGAAAAGCCTGTGTCATTTCTTTCTTGTTGCTTAGAGTGGTTTGATTACCAAAGAGCAGTGAAAGATAATAGAATCCACGTAAGCCACCTTCCAGTGCCTGTAGACGGGTCTAACAATGGATGGCAGCATCTAGGTGCTATTTCTAAAGACAGCCAGACAGGGAGGCTTGTAGGCTTGATTCCGGTGGATATACAACACGACTTCTATGTACAAACTGCTAAACAACTTTATCAGTTAACAACTGATGAAAGACTCAAGGGTATACTAGATCAAATGCCAATGAAGCATATCCGAAAGGGTATCTCTAAACGTGGCAGCATGACAAGAGCATACTCAGCTGGTGCAAAGAAGATAGCTGAAAATATGTTCTTTGATTGTAAGGCCGAAGACTTCCATGTAGAGTATGGGATTACTCAAGATGATTGTGATAAACTAGCTAAGCTTTTAATTAAAGCAATCAACATGGTATGCCCTGGCCCTCTTCATACTATGGCGTACCTGCAAAAGCTAGCTCAATATGAGATAGGTGAATATGCAAAGTATGACAAGTATGGTAAACCCGCTGGTCCTGATTACAAACAACTAGTAAAAGACCAGAAGGCTTTGTACACTAAGAAAGATAAAAGTGATGAGGACATAGAACTTCTCAATGAACTTACAGTTACTCTTAGATCATATCAAAGTAGACTTATACACGGTAATGGTAGAAGTGAACTTAAATGGGTAACCCCTTCAGGGTTTAATGTGATCTACAAAAACTTCACTACAGCTACACGAAAGTGTAGAGGTACTATAAGTGGCTACAAATCTGAGTCCAAAGGACACAAAGGAGTGAACCATGTGGCAAGAGTACCTACGAAGACCCCCGATATTCGCGGGTTTATGTGCGGGGTTAGCCCTAATTATATCCACAGTCAAGACGCAAGTCATATGGCCTTGGTTATTGAAGAATGGAATGGTGATTTCGGAGCAGTACATGATTCTTTTAGTACTCATGCATGTGATGTCGAATCATTACTAGCGAGGACTAAACAAAGCTTTATCGAAATGTATGATAAAGAGAATTACTACGACTTGATTCAACAAAACATCATCACTGATGCAACTAACCTTGACGTAGAGCAACCAGAGCTAGGCGATCTAGACGTAACACAGATCTATGAGTCTGATTACTTCTTTGCCTAAGGAGAAACCAATGAGCGATAAGAAATCGTACAACTACTTGGCTCTACGTGGAGCACCAGTAGATGACATGGAGTATGTGGATACCTTTGGGTTACCCCCAGAGTCTGCATACTCAAACAAAATTAACGAAGATATGCTACAGTATAATTATGATAAAGCAGTTCAACGTGGCATGGAGCCTAAAGAAGCTGAACAAATAAAAAAAGATGCTGAGCGTGACATCAGAGAGCTACTAGCTAAGAACGGTATGCTTAAATAAAAAAGCCCCTACTAGTTTCCTTAATTGGATTCTAGTAGGGGTATTTTTTTTAATGTGAATAGTACTGAAGGACTGCTAGGTCAGGATCATTGCTGTTTATATTAGCCATAATCTTTGACTTCAATGCAGACTTACGGGATTCAACTTCTTTAATAAAAGATTCAAGTTTTGTATCAATCTTCATCTTTCTTTCAAGAGCATCCATAAATATTTTTAAATCTCCTGCAGTTAATTCTGTGTCTGAATCAATAACATCATTCTTACCAACCCTAGAGAATTTAGTAAAGCCATTCCTTACCATATCTTTTTGTAGACTATTGACTACATCAAATATTTCTTCACTTTTAGGAGGAGGGTACATTACTTGACCAAGTTTGTTAGTAATATTTAATATTTGTTTTTGATTTGAAGTAGTATAAGTAGAGAAAAGATAATCAAGCATCGCTCTTTCATTACCCATCAACACCTGGTCTGGATCTTTAAACCTTTCATCTAAAGACTGTCTTAGTTTTTTCAAAGCAGTCTTTGTTTGTTTTAAGTAAGACCATTCAAAGTTAATATCTACCCATGCTTTGTTTACATTTTCAAGTACAGCATCATACGAAGCAGCATCC
>VMHT01119410.1_pt1 | contig 12483 bp, 19 predicted proteins | sample 4693611 | NCBI WGS metagenome assembly VMHT01 (sample SAMN12280063, study PRJNA550983) | marine metagenome | isolation source: seawater sampled from same location over 5 years 0.02-0.2 micron viral filtrate | place: USA: collected off the coast of southern California halfway between the port... ...
ACGTGGACAAGATCTGGGAAGAAGGGGACTCCTTGTTTCCCGATGACTTTGTATCAAACATTCTGTATGAAGCACCAATCACTGCCACGGATCTGGACATTGGGACTCCTGAATTGGTGGAGACGCATGGTAATTGATTTGCTCGTAAGATTCCTACCATTGATCTCTGCGGTTCTATATACCACTGTTGGCATTGGTTATTTCATTCGCAAGGATTATGCATGGTCTCTCGTATGGCTCTCATACGCTCTCTCGAACATTGGACTCGTAATGGCAGCAGCACCTAAGTCATGAGTAGTAGTAGTAAGAATACAGTGATTGACAATCAGCAGGATCAGGCCTTTGGCAGACATGATCCGTATTACAGATGTAAAATCCTCACGGGATTTCATGATGACAGAGACGAAAAATATTGTAAGAACGTTGTGATGTACATGTTCAACAAGTATTTCGATCTCGAAACCACAAGAGTGCAAGTTCACCTGAACTACAACTACGAAGATCTCAACTGTTATGGTATGTGTGTAGAAGGAGTTGTTCCTCACACCTACATTATTCATGTCGCACGGGATCAGACGTTGCGTGACTGGGTTGCTACACTCGTACATGAGATGATTCACGTCAATCAGTGGGAAACTGGCGAGTGGACTGGCGATGGCGAAAAAGAATGTGAAGATCTTCAGTATAAGATCACGGACCGACTCTGGAAAGAAGGAGTGCTTTAAATGTTTTTGGATATGCTTTGGATTTTGTCGATTATTGGGGCGATTTCATGTTGTATGATCGTCATCGTGCTGACTTTTCTCGCGGGAGCATCAGATCGGACTCAGCAAGCGAAAGATTACGAGATTATCCTCGCGGCTTTGCTCGAAAAGATCGAAAGTCAAGAGAAAAATCGCGGAAAAGACGAAAAAAGTGAAAATTCCTGAAAAAGTCCGATAACGAGCGGAAAAAAAGATGGAAATATCTCCTAAAATCGGGAATATGTCCTTCGTAGTGGTTGCATTGGTGGCTGTTTCTGGTATAATAGACGTATCGAAAGGAAACGATCAATGACTGACTTTGATAAAGCAATGAAAACCTCTCCCGACTCCGAAAAGTGGAGTTTCACTTACGATCTCCGATTCCTGCCTGGTGGAATTGATATTCCATGTGACGCATTCGGGAAAGTTCACCCCGATTTTCAGGATCGCTACGATTCACTCTGCGCTCTTCGAGAAACCCTTCACGGAAACATCCCTCAATGACAAATACTGCAACAAACACCCTGACGCTTTTCGCAGTACAATGCAAACCTTATTATTCCGAGTATGGTTGCCTCTTCGTTGTCGCTGCTCATGACGAACAGGATGCGCGTAGTATCATCGAAGGAGTTTATCCCGTTTCAGAAGTTACGTTCTCCGAAAAGCATAGCAGTATCCTCAACATCGGAACCGCTAACGACACAATCGAACGCGGAATCGTTTCCGAGTTCACCACCTAATAAGGACCGAACCATGTGTACTTTCGACGAACAGACCAACACCGATCTTCCTGGCGAGATCTACGATTGCCCCGATCACGCATACGAATCGTGGAAGGAACAGCAAGCTGAAGAGGCTCAACGTGAAGCGTGTATGAGCCGAGAAACTGGATTCGACGAGCGGAGTCTCGACGAACTGATGACACTTGACATTCAGGACCGCTGGCGGGAGTTGCTTGCGGATTCTGATGAACTGATCGACGATGATCAGAAGGACCCAAACGGCTAAATAATAATTCGTCAACTCAAGATCTGAATGTTGTTCCAATCTGTAAACTCTCTTACAATATACACACAACGAAAAGGATTCTCACAATGAAGAACCAAACCAAGAAGATCGCCAAGCGTACTGACAAATTTCTCGAAGCCGAACCAATCACCTTTGGACACTGGGTTGCACTGTTCCTGATCGCTCTGATCGTCGCAATCGGTCTCGGTGGATGCAACACCATTGCAGGATTCGGACAAGACCTTCAAGCCGTAGCCAGCGGAACGCAGGAGTATCTCACGAAAGACTCCAGCGACAACGTGAATCAGCGCAATGATCCGTAAAACACGACGAGGCAAAGAATGGAATCGGGACGGCTTCGGCCGTCCCGCATTCCGCTCTTCAACATGGTCCAAATCATCGAAGAATCGTGATCCGAAAAACGATAGACGAAACTGGAAAAAGAATGAAATTCGCAGCAATGAGCAATAGAGTGTATAGATTCGACTGGAAGTCGGTCCCCAACACAAAGAACTGCATCTACAACGACTCGCACTTCTTGAGCAGTGGGAACGACGACATCTGTGTTCGATTCTCTCTCATCAAAATTGGCAACAAGAATAAAGTTGCCGTTCACTTCACTGGAAAGACTGGAGAAGGATTCTGGCAGCCGTGGGGTGCATGGGAGGGTTGCAATCTGCAAGGTAACACCGAAGAACATGCCAGAATGATCTGGAACAAGATTTTCGATACTGGAAAGTACCGAGTCGGAAAGCCTGCTGGTTCAACAACGGCACAAACACGATACGAAAATTCACAATGGGAATGTGCAATTGATTACGAAGATCGCATTCTGAAGAAAAGTTCTAAAGCATATCACAACATGTGATGGAGACTACATATGAAAACCGCAATGCTCTCTCTTCTCGTTCTCGCTTCTCCCGCATTCGCATTGACAGACAAGGAATTCAATGATGTACTACGAGCCATTCGCGTGGTGGAATCAAACAATAACCCCGACGCGGTTGGAGACAACGGAAACGCGATTGGTATCTACCAGATTTGGCGAACCTACTGGACCGATGCAACCGAGTTCAGTGGAATCGGTGGAACCTACCGAGACTGTTTCAAACCAAAGTATGCTGACAAGATAGTTCGCGCATACATGAAGCGGTACGCAACCAAGCGTAGACTCGGACGCGAACCAACCCAAGAAGACATCGCTCGAATACACAATGGTGGGCCAAACGGCTACAAGAAAACAGCGACATTGAAATATTGGGACAAGGTAAAAGCAGTCCTCGAACGAGATCGGTGAAAACCGATCTCTTTTTTTGCATTTGACAAGCACGAAAAATAGTGTAAAATATATCTGATTCAACACTTTTCAACCCTAAATACTAAGGAGTACATCATGAACCGAGAACAAATGATCGAGGATCTTCACCGTGGAGTTTGCACCGTGGTTTTCGAAAAGAAGGATGGAACCATCCGAACCATGAACTGCACACTGCACCCCGATAGATTGCCAGAGCAGCAACAACTAAACGAAGTTGGCTCTTCATACTCCCCCACAACAACATCGAATCAAGTTCGTGTCTTTGACACAGATCTTAATCAGTGGCGATCATTTATTTCTGATTCGGTTCAGTCTTTCACCTCATCTCAGTTACTCAAGGAGGCTTAATATGGCTGGAAAAAACGTAGGTATTGATTGGTACAAAGGAGCATATGCAGTGTTAGAAAATATTCAAGGGAAATTCATTCCAATTGAAACATCTAATAATGTGTACGACTGTATTCGATATGCTTGCACGAATTATGACCATTTAGACACTATCGATATGTCCGATGTTGTATCGGAGATAGCTGTTTTGGAAGCCCAAGAAATAACCAAGTATAAAGGAGTTGCATAAGATACAATTTGTTTTGTATAATGCAATTTAAGTGAACCAAATTGTATCTTATGCAGTAAAGCAAAGATGCAAAGAAAGAAAAAAGCAACCCCGAAGAAAAGACGAGAAGCATTTGTCTACCCAGAAGATATAGACCAATGGCTTTCAGACTTAATTGATATAGGGGAGAACGTTGTTCTTGCCTATGAAGGGTATCTTCTCGATCAAGTGGATCACGTTCAACTATCGAGAGCGATGCAGAAACTAAGAGCTAATCTTCCGATGAAGACTAGAAAACCAAGATTCTTTGAAAAGGATAGTGAGAGTAAATAATGTACAGACTTCATATTGACATTCCATTGGGACCAAATGAAAACGATGCCATTCAACAAGTAGAGGATCTCATGCACTGGCACTTTGCTGATGTAGATGCAAAAGAAAAGATTAAATACTTGATGGGGAATGTCGATCAAGTCAACTATCGACTTGGACATGATGAAGATCGTCAGAAGTCCAACTATCTTAACAAGACCGAAAATGGTCATGTTACCAACAAGAAGTTACGAATTTCTCTGAGTGATTCAGCGGATGACACTCAAGAAGAATTTGATTGGGTTGATAAAATGGAAATTTAAATATTTTGTTGCGCCCCCGTTTCACAAGAACTCCTACATAGTACTGATATAAATCTGTGTGTAGGAGTTTTTGTATGCGTAGGGCATTTAAACCATATCTTCGTCATCCGCTTAGTAAAAAACCAACGGTTACTAGTGATCCTTCGATACCAACAGAATTCGAAGTTACCATTATACCGCAATGGGACACTGTTCTTCGTTATGCTGGCAGTCCTCTCATGGTCCCAGAGAAAATAACTGATCCGAATGAACAGTTGGCTGTTCGCGGAGATGATGTATCGTACAGAGACTTAGACGAAAATGGGAATGATCGAGACTGGATTGCAATTGGTCTCGCCACAGACAATCAACCGATTGATGAGTTCAGATCACCAAAAGAACACCCAGAATTACCAGATGATGGGGATTCTAGCAATGATGGTATTGTCTATACAAACATAGGACCCACTCGCTCTGTTCTTTCTTTTGATCTTCGAGATGCTGTTCCAACCGAAGCAGTGATAACAAGCGCCTTTCTAGAGCTTGTTCCAATCACAGACAAACATGATGACGATGTGTGGAATGAGTTTGGTGGTGTCATCAATGAAAATATTTGGCCGAGTGGTGGTGTCCCATGTGAAATTCATAACTTAATTACACTTGATGAAGAAACTGGAGATACTTGTACATGGAATGCAACAAAAAAAGCAACTGGTAATCCCGTTGATGGTGTTCAATATCCCGTGCCAGATAATAGATGGCACAGACAAGCTGGACAGGCCCTACCAAACCCAATCGGTGCAGCACAGAACAGTAGAAGATGGGATCTCATGGAAGGGCAACAACCATTTGATTCAGCCGTCTACGATGGTTCGGGTTTATCTGATATTGTTGGATCGGATGGGAATGAAGTATACGGCCATGTCGGATATGGATCGATGGGCGGTGGTCTAGTCACAAACGTTCCAGAGGATGTGAACACTCTAGCTGGTTTTAGGATTGAAAAGGAAGCTCACACCGAACAGCATGACGCAGATGCCGAAATTGATGAAGAAGCTATTGCAAAATTCCAAAACATAGATGTAACTTCAACGGTACAGTTTGCACATGAAAATCAAAACGGTCAATGTAATCTTCTTCTTCGTGCAAAGCACTGGGTGTCAACGAATTTTAGTACTGATCAAACCGACATTCCAGAAACATTCGAACCACCCGACCTTGAGCTTACATCTGTTGTCCTATTAGATGTGCAGGACAACGACACAGACATTCAATTGGATCACGAGGCATCAGTTCGGTTTAACCCTGCAACGTTTGATGTTGATGGTAATGAAGAGACCACTGAAACAGAAACATGGTTAGAGAAAAGTGCCCGAGAAGGCTGGAATGTCACCTATGATTGGCAAGTGAAGTATCCCACAATAAGTAATTTTACTTTTACAGTGTTACGAAATGGTTTTGAGGTGGCCAATCAGAACAGTGGAGATGGATCTGAGTTTGACGGAATTGTAATCAGTGAAGGTGACGTACTCACAGTCGATCCGATGCAATCTGAAGGTGGTTTCAATAACGAACATTATTTTGAATTTTTCGTTGGCGATCCTAACTCAGAAGACGAAATTGCCAAAGGTGTAGGTGTAGACTTCGTGGTTGATGCCAACGACATTCCAGCGGCGGGTGAGGATCCTGTTACTGTTTCCGTTGCGGTTGGAGTGAGAGCAATGGGTGCCAATAGTGGACTCGACGAGTTTAATAATCCTGCGTCCTTCCCTCAAGACACTATTGGGTTTAATCTTGGAAATATTCCTGCGGATCTTTTTGAGGTTGAAGACCCAGTGTTTGATTTTGTATTCAATCCTGAAATTAACCAAGACGATGATTTCGGTTCCCCGATCGATCTGAATACAACACAAGTGGCAGAGGTGACACTCAACGTCACTAAGATCAGACCTGGATTTAACTGGACGGATGGAGGAGAAAATTCGACATTCTTTAGTAATGGAGGTACAGCGCAATTAACCAAAGAGGGTGATACCAGTGATAGTTTTCTGTTGAGCGTGGAAGAAGTAGAGGCGACCGTGAATCCGACTGCGAGAACCGCTTCCTACAAATGGAAGGTTGAGTTCACAGGACAACAAGCACTGGATGAACTCGACAATGTAGGAGCGGGTGACAGATTCCTCTTAACATTGGGTCACTCACTTGCCGATGTAGGCACCGATCTAAACGGGCTAGACTACGGAGATTCGGCAAATACTTCTGTGTCACATACATTCCAAGTCGGTCAAGTAAATACTAGTAACGGCTTTGACATAACAGATCCAGCCAATAGGCGTGGTGTGTTCGAAGTGTTTGGTATTCATAATTTGACAGATGCGCCTCAGTCTAGCAACCCCGATCATGCCACACGAGCAAATCAACCAGACTCGTCTGTCAAAGCCCCAGTAAGACAAGTTGAACTTGCCCCAACCCAACTCAAATGTGACACGGGAGAAACGTTTAATACTGTTCTCATGCCCATAGAAGAAGTCAGTAGATTTGATGACAATCCTTTTACGGGGGGAATACGAGGAACAAAAAATAAATTTGCTGTGCTTGCAGGTGGGGTAAATCAATCTGGAATAAACGAAAGTAATATCCGAACAGATACTGGATCGGTCCCGAATGTGCCTGGAACTAATCCTGCACGGCCCAATCTAGTCACCAGCGGTGGTGTTGGGGAGTTTGTTGAAAGGAAAAGAGAGGCAAATGGGACGTTGACAGATATTTTTGTTCCAAGTGATCTTGCGGTATACTATTTTAACAGAAACCCAGAGCCGGGAGATCTTTGCAGGGCTTCTAGATGTGAAGACCTGGATAATACGGGACAAGATTGTAGTTACCATGTAGGCGAGGGAGCAAACGAGGCAATTCCCGGAGAAGATTTTACTGGATGCCCAACAGAACAGGATCTGGGTTGGGTATATTACAGAGGATTAAGTAAAGTTGGGGGGTTGAATACCACCAACGGTAGGTTTAGAATAACTGGAGAATTGACCAGAGACTACAACGTAGATGATTTCGATAGTGATTTCAACGAAGACGATGGCCTTGAGTATGTTTTATGGGAGAAATTATCTGGTGATCCAGATGGTGTTCTTGATGTGGTTGGTGGTTTCGATGGAACAGATCCAAATATAGGAGCTTTCGTGTTCCTACTTAACGATAGGTATGATAATGTGGACACACCTACCGACGAGGAATTAGCAGATAGAACAAAGTGGCCTGTCCCCCTTAGCACTGCTTTCAGGCTAACCGAAGATACGTCCAGTCCAGTAAGTAGTGATGACGCACGAAACAATCCTACTCTTTTAGATCAGTTTTCGGATGCAGGTTCTAGGACAGACATCATAGACATAATTGATTACGAGATAAAATCATTGGATAATGGTGGAGACTCCGATTGTGTTTTTGCAACCATAGATGAGGGTGGAAATGAATTGGGGGCGCCCATTGATGACGGATCAACAAGCAACAATGCTAATGGATTGCACCACCTTCAAAGACCAAAGAGATTCCACGGTCTTCCCACAAGAGATTCTGATGGTAAAATCATTCCGTTGACAACCGCTCACTCCTTGTTCCTTGGGGCGCCAGGATTTGAATCAAATGATTCGTTAACTGACATTTGTGAAATAACTCCATACAATAGTCTGGACTTTGCTGATTCTTTGAATGGACCGTGGGAGGGGGATGCTATGGACCAAGGGATTGGATCATATTGTAACTTTAAATCCCATTTCTGGAATGGAAAGGGAATAGACAATGATTGGTTTGGTGAATTTGCCGATTTGTTTGATGTCTTTGCTGGAGAACAAACCACCTTACCAACTGGAGGTCCTATTCCTTTGATCTGGCGAAGAATGGACACGCCTTACTTTGTTCATCACGTCAACAACAATTTTAATACAACAACACCGTTACCACATCCTCTTACATCTCAGATAAATCCACAATCATCACTAGCGTATCATGGTATAAACATTCTTCATGGTAATTTACACAAGAGATTGAGAACAATTAGAGACGAAATACAACAAGAACACAATATTGAGACCACTCCTATTGTGCAGTACGTTGTCGAGGTAATAAGAGGGGGGAGTGTTTATCATAGAGATTTGTATAGGTTATCTGGTTCACAGAGTACTGATCCGAACACCCCCGCAGATGCAGATTTTGTTTGTAAAGCATGTCGATCTTCTGTCAATCCAGATCCAAACTGCCAGGATGCTTTGAATTATAATTTTCAGAATGAAGTACCAAGAGATCTGGCCGACACTCTCTATCAATTCGGAACTGATGGTGAAGCATGGAGAGATGACACCCAAGCTGAAACCAGTTGGTATGCCCCATCTGATTGGAGAGCAGGAGATACAATTCGAGTCTATGCAATCGCTCCTCATATTGAAGGTGATACCGTAATCGATCCAAACACAGGAGATATCATATCTGCCGATCCAACCCCACCAATTACTCGAATCAAGAAGTATTGTACAGTGGGTACGTGGACACGCCGAATCAGTTCACCTCCCTGTTGTCTAGATGTTCCATTTGGCCAGAACTGTGCAGACGGAACCGTGTGCGTGATCTCGTGCTACCTACCTCCTGACGACTGGGGTGGTATTGATCCCGATTCTTCTGGTGGTGCTGGTGGTGGTGGCGCTGGTGGTGGTGGCGCTGGTGGTGGCGCTGGTGGTGGTGCTGGTAGTCCCTAATTTCTCTCCACCGACTACTTGACAACTCAAAGAAAAGTGGTATACTTACTGATGTCATGCGGGACGGAAGCGGATGGCATTAGCAGCACCGCTTATAACGGTGTCCTCGTGGGTTCGAGCCCCACCCGTCTCATTTTGGAGAAGTACTATGGCACTTAGAATTTACATTGCAGGACCGATGAGCGGTCGACCTAATCTCAATTGGGATGCCTTTGATCGCAAAGAAGAGGAACTCAAACATGCTGGATGGGACGTTGTAAACCCCGCAGCAATGGACAGAGAGACTGGACTTGATCCCGAAGGTATGGGAGAGTATGATTACGAGGACGCAGCACGACGAGACATAGAAGCTCTCAGGGAATGTGATGCGATCTACATGATGGCAGGTTTTCAGTTCAGCAAAGGAGCGTGCTGGGAACGCGCCCTTGCGAAGCACTGGGGACTGAAGAGATACTATGAGATTCCCCGAGAGGACCATGAAAGTGAACATATTCGTACTCGATAAAGATCCCGTTACGGCTGCTCGTACACAATGCGACAAGCATGTGGTCAAGATGATCGTGGAGTCTGGACAGATGCTGTCCACCACTCACCGCGTACTTGATGGTGTCGAGTACATCGACCGAACAAGAAACGGTAGACGTATCAAGAGATGGCGACTCCCAGACAACCGTGAACAGTTTCTGTACAAGGGATCATTCGTCAACCACCCCTGTACGAAATGGACGATTGAGAACAGCGCAAACTACGACTGGCACACTACACATGCCCTCGCGTTATGTTACGAATACACTGCCCGATATGGCAAGACACACAAGTCACAAAGTTTGATTGAGTTTGTTCGAAACAAACGACCTGACAATATGCCTATCAGCGATGAGCTAACTGCCTTTGCACAGGCAATGCCAGATGAACATAAGGTCGTTGGTGACGCAGTTCAAGCCTATCGCAACTACTACATCGGTGAGAAGCTGAGATTTGCCACTTGGAAAGATCCCCAGAAAAAACCTTGCTGGATTTCTGAGAATACTCCTCAAGTCTCTTGACTATTCAGTCGATAATGATACAATACAACAGTTGAAGATTACTACCAGTTGAAAGGGCAGTAAGATGTTTTAGGTGCTTAAAGGATATATGCTATTATGGATTATATTATTAAAAGTGTCCTGTTCACTCTAACTCAGGATCGGTAGAAAGTTTAGAGATCTTCACTGCTGCATTAAGAAAACTCTGGCGTTACGGGTGACTCGCCACCACCCATTAGCCTCCGTAGCTCAGTTGGTAGAGCAATCGGCTTTTAACCGATTGGTCACAGGTTCGAGTCCTGTCGGGGGTATTCCACTGGGGTCGCGCCTCAGAGATCGGATAGTCGCACACGTACGGCGACGAAAAGCGGGTGTCAGAGAGAGGGATACCGATGTGGGAGGCAGTATACATGCCGTCAATGGAAAACCACTTGCCCCGCCTGCCGATATTAAACTAAGAAAGCATGTCAATGAAACAATGGATGAGAATAAATCACGCGGACGGAACACAGAAGGTGTTCTTCACAGTGAATACACAACCCAGATGTTTTGATATGTCTTCGGCCGAACTTACGAACGAAATTAACAAGAAGGTTCAGGCATGTCAGAACGAAATTGACATGTGGGAAGATCTTTTAGAAGCACAGAAAGAATGGATTGATGCCTAAAAGAGTCCTTGACAAGTTTGATCTAGAAGCAGAACGAGAAGGTTCTGCTATGAAGAAGCATACCGTTCTCCGCGTTGGGTGGGGTAAGGGTATCACCAAACAACGTAACATGCACAAGCGTGGTGGTGAGATCCTCACGACTCGCGTGGTGAATCGCATGGGAGTTTTCAAGTGAGATACTGCATTGATTGTGGCAATGAGATTCCTGAGATTCGTCTTGAGTTCTGTCCCGATACAGACTACTGTACCGATTGCGTTGACAAGCACTCTGAACCCGTGGTTGCTCGTATGATCTACAACCACAAGACGGCTGGTGAAGTGTTCATCGCCAAGGGCAAAGAGAACTGTAGAATCCTAGACAGAGAATACACGAGGGCACGATGAATCGAAAAGTTGACTGGACACCAGCACGTCCTATGACGGAAGCAGATAAGAAAGCAGCAAACCAACAGCAGTATGCCTACACTGTTCTTTTGATCATGACAATGATCAATATCATGTTTGGTGTTCTCATGGTTTCAAAGATCGTACCTGTTTGGCTTGGAATGATTTTTGCCTTTTCTGCCATGGCAATTGTGTTCGCAAAGGCAAAGAACAGGCTTCTGGATTCAGATGAAAGCCTTTTCGAGACTGCCGATGAGTTTCACGACAGGCGGAAAAAAAGTTGAAAAAAGGTTGTCAAGTGAGTTGACAGCACCCCGAAGATAACGTATAATCTACACAGTTGAGTTGAGGAGCAAACGGATGCGACTCCAAGACTCGTTTAAAGTTCTAAGCATCCAAACGGAGACTCTTGATTATGTCAAGCAACACTCTTTCTAAGAAGCGTCGTGTCATCAACCACCTTTCCAGCGGTAAGGGTCTTACCCCCGCAGAAGCCAAGTCGCGCTTCGGAGTTGGTAACCTTCGCGCCACCATCAGCGACATTCGTGCGATGGTTGAGTCCTTTGGTAACTGGGAAATCACCACGGAGCCAACCTCCACTGGTAAGACCCGTTACTTCATGGAAGACACCCACCCTGGCAAGCGGGTTATGGGTTTCGACTCCAACGGTAACCGTTACGTGATGTAATCGTTTCCGAGATCTAGATTCCTCTAGATCTAACGATGGGGACGATTCCGTTAAACGAATCGTCCCTATTTTTTATGCGCCTGTAACTCAATTGGTAGAGTGTTAGTTTTCCAAACTAAATGTTGACGGTTCGAGTCCGTTCAGGCGCTTTATGAAATCAGACTTTATGATTGATTCTATCGGTAAGAAAGAAGCGGGATCACTGCTTCTTGAATATCATTATCTCAAGGATCATTCCCGTGGTTTCAAATCAGGATACAACTATGGACTGTTTCGGAATGAAGTTATTTCAGCCGATGGACCTCTTGGTGTTTGTATTTTCACAGGCATTCCAGTTCCCGAGATCGCACAGTCTGCATTTGGATTGAGTAGAAAAGAACAGGACGGTCTGTTCGAATTGAGTCGTGTGTGTCTACACCCAGAAGTTCAAAAAGAAGAACACAATCTAGGATCGTGGTTCATTGCACGATGTATCAAGAAACTTCGATCCGAAACAAAGGTTCGAGCGATTCTAAGTTATGCAGATTCAGATTTCCATGAAGGAACGCTTTACAAAGCATTGAATTTCGGTTACTATGGACTCACTGATCCCAAGAAAGATTTTTGGATCAAGCAAGCTGATGGATCATTCATTAAACACTCTAGAGGAAAGATGAGTGGTCTTGAAGGTGAGTGGAGAAGTCGAAGTAGAAAGCACCGATACTTGATGGTGTTTGATAAGAAGT
>VMHT01151667.1_pt1 | contig 12483 bp, 8 predicted proteins | sample 4693611 | NCBI WGS metagenome assembly VMHT01 (sample SAMN12280063, study PRJNA550983) | marine metagenome | isolation source: seawater sampled from same location over 5 years 0.02-0.2 micron viral filtrate | place: USA: collected off the coast of southern California halfway between the port... ...
AAATGCTACCTCCTAATGTAGAACTGGTGTTTTTATTCATGGACCCCTCAGCTCCTATGCCTCAAGCTAAAAGACGTAAAGATGGTACTAAACGAAGCCACGGTGAATGGGCAAGTATAAATGGATTCCAATGGTTCAGTGAAGAAAGTATCCCTGATAACTGGGTAGATAAAAAGTTTAGGGAAAGCGAACAGTTTAAAAAAGAATACTTTAAAATAGAAAAGGAAACAGAATGAGCGATGTAGTAAACAATCCGGTGCATTACAACAACGGAAAAGTAGAATGCATCGAAGCTATTGAAAGCATGCTTACTCCCGAAGAATATGTAGGATACCTTCGAGGCAACAGCCTCAAGTATAGATGGAGGTTTACGTATAAAAATCTGGAAGAAGATTTGTACAAGGCAAGATGGTATGAAGATAGGATGTTAAATTTTATTCAGGAGAACAATTATTTCAAAGGAGCAAACAGTGACAACTAAAATAGGAATACAAGATTACAAAGGAATAAAAATAGATTACGAAAGAGAATCTTTACTTGGTGACTTTGCCATAGCAACCTTAAAGGATAGATACTTCTGGGAAAATGAAGATCATGCACAAGAAGCTTTTGCAAGGGCAGCTATATTTGGAGCAACTTATAATGAGAATACTGACTATGCTTTGGCACAACGGCTTTATGACTACAGTAGCAAACTTTGGTTTATGTTTAGCACTCCTATCCTTAGCAACGGGGGAACCAGCCGTGGGCTTCCTATCAGCTGCTTTCTTAATTATGTACCTGATTCCCGTTATGGGTTATCTAATCATTATGATGAAAACATATGGCTGGCAAGTGGAGGTGGAGGCATTGGTGGATATTGGGGCGATATTCGTAGTAATGGGGTGGATACTTCTAACGGCAGTAAGTCTACTGGTGCAATACCCTTCATGCATGTTGTAGATAGCCAGATGTTAGCTTTCAATCAGGGCGTTACCCGAAGAGGAAGCTATGCTGCTTACATGAATATATCTCATCCAGAGATTGAAGAGTTTATAGACATGCGTAAGACTACAGGTGGAGATATAAATAGAAAATGTTTGAATCTTCACAACGGAGTTAACATTACCAACGCCTTCTTGGATGCTGTAAAGCATGATAAGGATTGGAGATTGATAGATCCTAAAACCAATACAGCTATCAAGACAATATCAGCTAGAGATTTATGGTGGAAATTAATATCCACTAGGGCAGAAACAGGTGAGCCTTATATAGTAAATATAGATAATTGTAATGAAGACATGCCAGAAGAACAGAAGGCTTTAGGTCTTGATATTAAGCAAAGCAATCTATGTTCAGAGATAACACTAGCAACCAATGATGAACGGACGGCAGTGTGCTGCCTCTCAAGTGTTAATCTTGAGTACTTTGATGAATGGTCTGATCTTGATACATTTATACCTGATCTTATAACTATGCTTGATAATGTACTACAGCATTTTATTGACTATGTAGTGGACGGTAGCTTTCCAAATCATAATGAATACATGAAAGATAAATCTTTAAGCTTTGAACAGTTTAAAACTTGCTGTAGAAAAGACAGGTCAGGTTATATTAAAGCTGCTTATTCTGCTTATCGTGAAAGATCTTTAGGGCTAGGGGCTATGGGATTCCATAGTTATCTTCAGAAAAATAGCATATCTTTTGAGGGTATGTATGCTGCCTCATTTAATCATAAATCTTTTTCACTTATAAAAGATCGAGCTGCTGCTGCCTCACGTAGTTTAGCTGTGGATAGAGGTGAAGCTCCTGATATGACAGGGAGTGGTAAGCGTAACGCACACTTACTTGCTGTTGCTCCTAACGCCTCTAGTTCTATTATATGTGGAGTTACTAGTCCTTCCATAGAGCCTTTCAGAGCAAACACTTTTACTCATAAGACTTTATCTGGTAGCTTTAGGGTAAAGAATAAGTACTTAGATAAGGTTCTTAATGAATTAATTACTACTAAAGCAGAGCGCGAGAAAGCTTGGAAGAATATAGCTGCACACGATGGTTCCGTACAGCAGTTAGATATACTGTCTAACGAAATTAAAGAAGTATTCAAGACAGCTCCTGAGTTAAATCAGATTTGGATTATTGAACATGCCTCTAGTAGACAGAAGTATATCTGTCAAAGCCAGAGCGTTAACTTATTCTTTATTCCTCCTAAGTCTACAGCTGATCAAGAAACTCATAATGAATATTTACAGTATGTGAATGATGTACATTGGGCAGGTGCTAAGAATCTTAAATCAATGTACTATTTAAGATCAGATGCAGCGCGAGGAGTCGAGAATGTTAATATTAAAATACCTAAAATTAATCTAGAAGACGAAGGATGTTTAAGTTGCGAGGGATAATATGAACTGCTGGCATTGTGAGTCAGAATTAATATGGGGTGGAGATCACGACATAGACGATGAGGACGATCCGTATTGTATGGTAACTAATTTAAGTTGTCCTAAATGTGGAGCGACTGTGCTAGTATATTTACCAAAGGAGTGAGATAAGTGAGCCTATTAACAACAAGAGAGTACTATAAACCTTTTGATTACCCGTGGATGTTTGACTACTATTTTCAACAGAACCAGATGCATTGGTTCCCAGAAGATGTACCACTACATAATGACGTTAAAGATTGGCAAGACATGTCTGATCTAGAAAAGAATTTACTTACACAAATATTTAGATTGTTTACTCAGTCTGATGTAGATGTAGGGGCAGGTTATGTAGATAGATACATGAAGATCTTTAAGAAACCTGAAGCTCGTATGATGATGGGTTCATTTGCAAACATGGAGTCTATACATCAACATGCCTATAGCCTTCTTCTTGATACTGTGGGCATGCCTGAGACTGAGTACAAAGCATTTGCAGAGTATGAAGAGATGTCAGATAAGCATGAGTATATACATAACTTAAAAATATCTTTGAAGGATAAAACTTCTATAGCTAAAAACTTGGCTGTATACAGTGCCTTTACTGAGGGACTTCAACTGTTCTCTAGTTTTGTTATATTGTTAAACTTCCCTAGATTTGGCAAGATGAAAGGGATGGGACAAATTGTTAGTTATAGTATAAAAGATGAGTCGCTACACGTAGAGGCGATGACTAAATTATTTAGAGAATTTATACAAGAAAACATTGAGATATGGACAGATGATTTTAAGAAAGAAATTTATCAATCATGTAGAGACATGGTAGAACTAGAGCAAAAGTTTTTAGATTTAGTGTTTGAGATGGGAGACATTCCCGGTCTTACACGAAAGCAAATGTCAGACTATGTACACTATATTGCTGATAGACGATTACTACAGCTAGGATTAAAGCCTAACTATAATGTAAAAGATAACCCTCTGGATTGGTTAGATGATGTACTAGGAGTAGAACATCAGAACTTCTTTGAAGGAAGAGCCACAGCTTACATGAAGGCTGGTCTTAGAGGTAATCAAGAAGGGATTACGTTTGCGTGAAGACAGCTAATATAATATCTATGGCAGTACAAGTAGGTACAGACGGAAACTTTTACATTGAGTATTCCGAGTTACCTTTTGAAAAAATAGATGATGTATTTCGTAATAAATTTGAAGCATCTTTAGTTAAAAGTATTCATAATTTTATGGATCATAAATTTAAAGATGCTGCAATTTCTTTATCGAAAGAAATAAAAACAGTAACTTCTACTATTAGGTAGGGTACTGATTGGTCCTAATCATGGTGCTTACTTCAACAGCTCTTTGGCCCACTTGCCTACTCCACCTAGAATTTAAAAACTCATCAGCTGCTTTGTCATACATTTCTTTAGCCATAAAGTCTAGAGCTTTAACAAACTTAGCCAGCGTAGGCACACCCATATTAAAAGCCATGTTAAGAATGGCATCTTTCCTAGCCCCTTCTAAAGAACTATAGAAATCGAAACGAGATGTTAACTCACTATCAAACTTTGCTATATCATTCTTTAGAAGGTACAGGGCTTCCTCTTCAGTAATACCACAGTCTTCTAGATTTCTGCCTACACCTATAGTTAACTTATCTGAGGTGCAGCGGTAGGGCATTGTCTTCATGCCTTCATGTCTGATTAATAAATCGGTTAGTTCCATACAATTATAGCCCTGATCTACCATACTTAGTGAACATTGGGTTTCTCATTATTACTTCTTTTGTTTCGTTAACATTGTAGATAGGATCAACTCCATATTTTAAATGCTCACCTCTTTGCAGTTTATTTTTCACATCGTGAAAGGATTGTATTATCATACGCTGGGCATCCAGCTCATCATCTGCAAGGTCACGTAGCGAAAAGCCATATGCATTGTTAATCATATCTGTTGTTTCAGTTTTAGCATCATCTCTAAATAATGCCTGACCTAGTTCTTTACCTTGTAGTAAAGCTCTATTAATAAAGCTATCTCCATGCTTATAAGATAAGTAAGCATGATTGGCTACATTCCAAACCTCGTTGTTGAAAGGTGCGCTAAAATCTCCAAACCCTGCTTCGTCTGTAGGAACTCTGAAGTCTTCCGGTATCTCTCCTCTATCAATAGCTGCGTTTAAAAAAGTAGCTACTTCTTTTTCATGCTCTCGTAGATCTCTTCCATTAAGACCACGCATTGCTGCACCTTTATTAAGAAGCTTTTCAAATTGTTTTTCTAAGAAACCTCCTACAGAGAGAGCCTCTCTAGAATCTTCTTCTTGCAGGGCTGCTCCTACTGCAGCTCCAGCTGCTCCCAATACTTTTATCTGATCATACACAGGATGAGACTTACCTCGAACACTTATTTCTCCTACCTTATCACCTAAATAAACCTTTCCTTTTTTGGTAGGTCTTAGTCTAGGCTCTGATGCAGACTTCTCGTATCTAGAAAGCTCTACTCCTTTAGGGAACTCTGTTCTTAAAGTATAGTAGTGTTGCTTACCATCCTCGACAGAAACCAAAGGGAAGTTAGATGGAGGATTAGGATCAAATCCTTCAGGAGCTTCTGTCCACTTCCATCCTGCTTTCTTTTTAAACAGATTAGTTTTTATCTTTCTTCCTTCTGTAGCTGTCTCTCCTTCTAAAAGGTTCTTTGAGACTTTCATTACAGGTTTACCCTCTGAAGTAACTCCAATTACAGCCTGCTCTGGATATTCTCCTGTAATATCTTTAGGAGAACCTTCGCCCATCTGTAAGTATCGCCCTCCGGGTTGTTCACCCATGTCTCCTATAAAGGGTTTAAACTCTTTACTCTTAGGATCAAAGAACCTTTGAGGTGCTGGCATTACATTCCTAGCAACTTCTTCATCAGGTATATTCTTAGCAAAATGTTTAGCTAAAGCTTTGAGTAATAAACCACCTCCTCCGTATTTCTGGCGTGAGTTTAACCCTCCTGCTGAGAATAACTCTCTAGGATCATCAGGATCAAACGAGGTAGCGTTAACATTCTTAAACTGCTGAGGCTCAAAGAGTATATATGAATAATCTTCTACGTCTTTGTATGCCTTCTCTCCTGTGTTTTTATATTTGATACTATCGAAACCGTATACTTTATTTAATATATTCCTAAGCTGTTTGTTGATATTTGCTTTTACAATATCGCCCCTGAAACTTTCGTTACCTTTGAGTAACTCAGAGCCATACTCATCTGTAAACTTATAGCTGCCTATATCGTCTAGGAATTTATTTATTACACCAAAGCCTACGTCCTCCCCTGTGTCTTTAAAGTGGGCCTCCATAGCTCCTAATAAATCCTGTCTGTTCTTAGAATCAGTAGCAATACTAAGCGCATCCCACATTCCAAAGTCAGCTTCTACCACCAAAGGATTCTTAACGTTAATGTATCCTTTCTTTAATGAAACGGGTATACCTTCTGTAGGTGCAGTAGTAGTAAATATTTCATCTAATACTTCATCATCTAAATATCTTTCAGCAAACTTGTAAGAATCATTGTCCATAGATTTTAATACTATCTCATTAGCTTGTCCGAAAGTTCCTACGTGTACTCCTAGTTCTCTAGGAAAAGCAAATGCAATATCATAATCATAATCTATACCACTAGAAGTTCCTCTGTAGACAGGTTGTTTTTCTGCGGAGTCTTCTACAAACTCTTGAGCAGTACGCGCAGTACTAATCTCATCTACTTCTATTCTAGTATTTCCCGGCATGTCTTTATTTAATTCCTCAAACATTACCTTTTCTTCCGGGGATAATTTATTTATTTCATCTGCTAAGTTTGTCTTTATAGTATCGTTGGAGGGCTTTATATAGTAACTAGTAACTTCTTTAATCCTACTATCTTGTTCTGCTAACAGCTCTGCTAAGTCTTTTCCTTCCCTATCAGCGTTATTGATTGCGTCAGCATACTCCATTTTGATGTTGTTTATTTCTGCAGCATATTCTTCTATACCTTCATCCTTTAATACTTTATTCATATCAAGCTGCTCATTAAGAGCTACATACTTAGGATAAAGCTGTGCTGCTTCTTCATCATCATAAACAAAATCTCTAGCTTTAATGTTGTCTAGCTCGTTAGTAATGTTAGATGTCATTGCTTGCATGTCACCTAAATCAGGCTGCTTACTTAAAGATGCAGCAAGCGTTCCTGTATTCTCAAAGGTTTTAATTTCATCATCAGTGTATCCCCTTAGTCTAGAAAACTCAGGGCTGTTAACATTACCGTCTACCTGATCAAGTATTTCTTGAGGTATTGGAGTGTGCTTTTCATCTAACAAGACTCTTACTTCATCTCTTAGGAAGCGTTCGTATCTAGGATTATCTGTAGAGGCATCAGGATCTAGATACTTAGTTTCATCTGCAGTCTTTACTATATTTTCTGCAGCCTGTAGTGCGTTCTCTTCAGATACACCTTTCTTAGAATATTGTTTTATAACATTAGCAATTGCTTTAACAACAGCACCACCTGCACCGAAGGCTTCACGTTCTTCTTCATCTATGAAAGCCCCTCCAGCTTGAAGGTTATAAGGCATACCTGTCATGCGATCTATGCGCTCATCAGGCTCTTCAGGTGCTTGAGGTACATCAGTGACTTCACCACCTATAGCAAACATACCTCTTCTTAGTATCGAATCTTTATCAGGGTTATTTAAATGCGTACCTATCATAGAAGCACGTTTAATGTTTAAATCTCTAGCAATACTAGACGCTGTTTCATCAGGTCCAAGTGGTGTCTTTTCTATCACTCCTCTTATAAGATCAGTAGATACCTTCTCAGGAAAATATTTACCAGCTAAAAATCTACCAGCTGCTTTACTTGACATCCCTGAATCTTTTAAAAATTTTGCAGTCTTTGCTCTACCTACAACTTCTACGGATGCTTGTACTTTTGTATAAAATTCTTGAGCATTTCTGTATCTTTCTTTTTCTTTATTTACATATTGATTAACAATTTTTTCACCTTTAGTTCTATAGTCAGCACTAATACCTACTAGATTTGTGTTCGCTCTTGTATAGTCTCCAGCAGCAAACCCTAATATATTTTTAGCATCAACTGGTGTGAACCTAACACCCAAAAATGTAGCTGCTACTTCAGCAGTAGTAGGTCTAGTATTTCCTGTATACTTATTAGGGACTTCAGCTATTCCTTCAAATATATTTTTAGCCTGAATAGTTGCTCCGGGAACCCAACTGCTTAGTACATGTTGAAGTGCCCCGATGCCTTTTTCTGCATTTGATAACCCCGGAGTGAAGATAGGCTTACCTTCAGGGGTTCTACCATTTCCAGATTGATATGCGTAAGCTACATCGGTTAATGATTTTGTTAGAATGGTTTCATCTACAAAAGGTTTTAACAGAACCTGAGCGGAGCCTAGCATTGCATCTCTTATGTATTTATCTGCAGATTCTCCTTGTAACCTGCCTTCATTAATTTCACGGTAAGCAGCTAACAATGGTTCTTTTATAACACTATAACTATCTAGAAACTGAGTATCAGCTGTGTATATTTCGTCATCAATTTTTAAAAATAATTTAGGTGCATCTTTAGACCACGGAGTAGTAGTCAGGTCTTCAATAGATTTTCTTTGATCGTCATTAAATCCTGCTAGTTTAGCTGAAGTAGCTCCTGCAGCTGCCCATACACTATTAGTAGCTGCAAATCCAGCTAGTCTAGCCCTACCTCTAGCAGCCAGTACATCACTTCCTGAACCTATTTCTTTTATTGATTGCCTAACAATATTACCTGAAGTACGTAATATCTCAGCAGGAAAACTAACAAAACTACCAACAGGTAATTCTCTTAAAGCTTTTATTCCTTTAGGAACTCTGTCATAGTTAGGGAATGTATTACGTATTGTTTCTGCTGCCTTCTCTTCTAAGATAGCTATTTGTTTATCTGTTGTGTACTTAGGAAATGCTCTCTTTAAAGTATCTAATTCTTGATGGTATGCATTTACTTTAAACATATCATCAGTAGCTACATATAAATCTTGTATGCCATCTACAGCTCTACCATATCCCTTACCTAATTTCTTAGACAATTTGTCAGGGTTAAGCATGACATCATAATCAGAGTCCATCAAAGCTCTGAACTCGCCTACCTTAACGTTAGTATTTATAATTCCTAAGCGTTGGTATTTTTCATAAGCTTCATCTAAATTAGTATCTCCTGCTCTTGCTATCTGATTAAGAAGTACTTTACCTGTAGCTCCTATATTTGCAAAAGGATTTAGGCCATTAGCAGATCCAAACTGAACAGCACCTAATAAGTTTCTAGCATGCGTAGTTACACTGTATACAGTCTTAGCTGCTTGTGATCCTCCCTTTAATGCTAAGAAGTTTCTATAACCATTAGCAAGAAAACCTTCGCCTTCAGTTAGCCCTAAGTTAGACTCTTTATTTTTTATTGCTGTAAATATTTCAGGCGTAGTATATTTACCGTCTAGTTTAGAGTTAGTACCTGTAATTTTTACAAAATCTCTAGGACGTTTAGCTGATTTGTCAAGAATATAATCTCCTTGTTGACCAAGCCTATCTAGATTATTGTAGAACTTACTAGTCTCTGCAAACCTAGCCATCTTACTTACTGTTAAAACAATATTATCAGCAGGATCTTCTATCTCTCCCATCAAAGCTCTAATTTCAGGTGCTATTTCTTTTTTACCTTCTAGTATTTCTTTATTAATCCTCTTTACTTTAACACAGTAATCGCCAGCAGCAGAGCGATCAGAAAATCCTCCTTGATCTAGTATATCGTCTACAACATCATTTGCTTCTTCGTAAGCTTTTAGCTCACTCATATTAGGATCTTTTAAAAGTTTTTGATTAGCAATATATTCTTTTGCGTCATTCAGTACATCATCGGCAGGTGTGTATCCTGTATCTTCAAACAGTTTATAAGATCTTCGCATGTAAGATCCTACATTCTCATTAACTAGTTCTTTAACCTTCAAAGGAAGAATAGAACTGCCTGTTATATCTCTAGATAAATCATCTATAAGTTGTCTAGCATTAAGTACTTCTTCTGCAACATCTGAAGTAAATCCAAACTCGTCTTGAATATCCATTAAAGTAGTTTTACGATCAGGCTGCATAACGTTCTTCAGCCTTTCTGATGATAAAGCTTCTTGTACTCTTTCTGTTATTGTAGAATCATCTGTAGTTTTAATTACTTCATCTATAGCTGTAGTAAGTCTACGTGATATATGTTCTGCCCTAGACACTGCTGCTCTTTGGGCATACTCAGCATCATCAAAAGCACTCTGAGCTTTGGGAGTAAAGTAACCACGCGAGGTAAACACTTGTCTAAAGAACCTGTTTAGTCTACTGCTTTGCTGTTGTCTTACTTGAGCAGCTCCTTCAGGCGTTTCGTTAAACTCTATCTTATCTTCTCGATTTTTTAATCCTGCAGTTTCTTTGGTGTCCTTTAAAAAATCAACGAAGATTTCTCCCTGTTCTTCGGGGCTAAGATCGGTATAACTTTTCTTAAACATTTCTCTAGATTTCTTAGCTAGTGTTATAGCTCCTTTACCACCGCCTAGTAGAACTTCTCCTAATAATCCTATTCCTAATCCTTCTCCGACTAATTTAAGTCGCTGCACAACTTCGGAATCTTCTTCATCAGCAGCCATAAAAGCTATGTAATCAGTTACTATTGGGCTTTCAGGAAACATATCTTGAACCAAATTAAATACATTTTCTTCAGGATCAGATAGTAATTGATCAGTAATTACACCAGTAGCAAGACCTTGTACTACTCTAGGCAGTGCTTGTATTGCTTTAGCTGCTTGTACTTTAGAACCTACTGCAACATAAGGAACTATTTCAGCTACCATTCCCGGTACGGTTTCAGTATCAGCTATCTTTCCTGTTTCAGGATCTATAAGTTTTCCAGAAGTATCTCCTGCTAATGTAGATCCTACAGCTGAAGACATCATGGTTTCAGCAGCTTTTTGCTGCTCTTCATTTAAATCATCAGGCAGCATTCTACCTACAAAAGGCTTAATTAAACTAGTAGCTGTTCTAGCTGCTACTCTTTGTAGATCTGTTCCTACTTCCTTAGCACTTTCTAGAAAACTTTTATCGTCTTCCTCTTTAGTTTCTACTACAGGCTGTGAGACTTCAGCAACTTCTTCATCTTGTTTTTCTACCTTATAAATTTCTGACAATTCTTCATCGCTAACGTCATCAGGGACATTATTTATTTTTCTACCATTAGCTAATATGACTGTTCTAGGCATAACTAGTCCTTATCTTCCTTGTCGATTAAACTCTTCGCCATCAACAAGCTGTAGAATACCAAAATAATCGTTCATTACTTTTCTCATTTCTGTCATTTTTTCATCTTCATTTTCAATGTCCATAAGCCTAGCAATAATACCATCAATATCCCCCATTTCAGTGGCTAGAATATCTACTATACCTTGACGTTCTGCTGCTTTTATATCATCTTTAATTAAATCTTCTCGTTCTAATAATGTACTATAGATCTTACCAACCTTAGAATATTCTACTCCTGTCCTAATGTTAGTTATATCTATACCTTGTTTATTTACTAAGGTTACTAACTCTCTTCTTCCATCAGCATTAAAATCTGTGCCTGCTTCTTTTTGATGGTCAAACCTAGTACGAAGTTCAGTAGCTAGTTTTGATAAACCATCAACCCCATCTACATTTAAATCTAAAAGTTCTACTACTGCTATATCTTCTGACGTTTCACCTGTAAATATATTTGTTGTTTTTGTAGTTGTGCGTTTTACAACTTTATCATTTACAGTAATTGTATCATTTGATACATCTACTTTTTCTTTTGTTTCAGGTTCATCTAATTGATTTACAAAATATGTATAATTATAAGCATTAACAACATCTTTAGTTTCTTCATACTGTTCCATAAAATCATTTAAGGCTGTAGCATTTTTAGAAAGTGGCCCGTTAGTAATAGCCTCTACTGCTTCTAGATCATAATCTTCTTTAGTTTTTCCTGTGTACATACTACGTATACCACGACTAAGGAAACTTCCAACATTTGCTGGTCTGGCATTTTTAGTAGCTAAAGAAACAACAGCATTAAAATCATCAGTAGTTCCTACTTGTTGTGCAAGAGCATAAGCCTCATTATGATTTGCTGCAAGAGCCTCTGCTAAACCTCTCATTTGAGTAGTTATCTGAGCATCGTATACATCAGGATTAGATGCTATGTCTCTCCAATCTTCTCCTTTTCTTTCAGCCAATTGATCTTTAATCTGTTCTTCAAACGATCCTCTATAAGTATCAAAGAAATATTCAGAAGTTGATTTACCAGAATTATCAATTTTATTTTGTACAGCTTGTATTCGGTTTCTGTTAGCGTCAGCTACTTTAAACTGCATACGCTCATTCATAACAGGGGCAGAGTTAATAAAATTAGTAGTACGTTCTCTCAATGTATCGTTAATAACTCCTTTTAAAAGAGTACCGCCTACATTAGCAAAGGTATCTACAACAGCTTCACGGCTTCTACGTTTTGCAATATCTTCATACTGCTTTCTTCGCTGTGTTTGTAATTTACTAAAAACTGATTCAATTGACATTTTCTATCCCTCTAACAAACTTTTTTCTTTTGGAGCCATTAGGCTATCTTCAGGAATCTCATCTATCTTCTGCTGTATTTCTTCGGGTATAGCACCTCTTGGTATATTAGGCTTTGATGCTGCCATTGCTACAGTCTTGCCTGTGGCTTCATCTTCAGCTTCCTGTTCTTCTTCTTCCTCTGCATATATTACATATTCAATTCCTGCTCTTTCAGCAAGTCCCATAATAATGTAGGTAGCTGGTTCAGCTAGTAACATCATAAGATCAGGGTTCCATAAGCCTTTGTCGAATCCTGAAAATAAAATAGTTTGCACTATCTCCATTACAGGAACGCCTTCCATAACTAGTTCCATGACTTCTGGATATACTTCCTCGTCAATAACTTTAGTAAAGAAGTATTCAATACCTTCTCTAAGATTAGTTATCTCAGGAGCTTTTTCAAACTCATAGCGTTGTTC
>VMHT01199968.1_pt1 | contig 12482 bp, 14 predicted proteins | sample 4693611 | NCBI WGS metagenome assembly VMHT01 (sample SAMN12280063, study PRJNA550983) | marine metagenome | isolation source: seawater sampled from same location over 5 years 0.02-0.2 micron viral filtrate | place: USA: collected off the coast of southern California halfway between the port... ...
CGACGGCGTATGGCATATCGGCGGCGCCTGGGTGGACGGGCAGGGCGGCGGCTGTGCCGCGCCCAGCGTTACGCCAGCGGCGAGCGCCGATCTTGCATTCGAGGGCCGTATTGAAGCGCGCAGCTGGGCTCGTGCCAACGACCGTCAGCGGCTCAAGCTGCGTGTCGTTGTGCCCAGGCAGACATCGGATATCGCGACGCGCAGCACGGCCGTTGTCGAGGAAATCACCGTTCGCGATACGCAAGGCCGGCTTCAGGCGCGCCTCGTGCCCGGCAGCCCGCTTGCCCGCGCCAGCCTGTTCACGCTGGATATTCCCAGCCGTGAGGCGTTGCGAATCGAAGCCCGCGACGACCGGGGCAATCGCTATCGAACACACGTTGCCATGAATGCCGAAGACGAGGCGCCGTAATGCGTGTTTTTCTCGCCTGTCTGCTGCTTGCCCTGAGCCCCGTTGGCGCCTGGGCCAGCGATTATTATGCGTTGACGCCGCAACACATCGCCCCCGATACCTATGTGTTCATCGGCGCGCTTGAAGGATTCGATTTCGACAATCACGGCGCCGTGGCCAATAGCGGCTTCATCGTCACCGAAAAAGGTGTGGTGGTGGTCGATACGGGCCCGTCGCGGCTCTATGGCGAAGCCATGCGCACGGCGATTGCAGAGGTTACCGACCAGCCTGTTGTACGGGTCTATATCACCCATGCCCATGCTGACCACTTTCTCGGCAACAACGCTTTCGAGGATGTGCCGATCGCGGCACTACCGGCCACCGAAGAGAGTATTCGCAGTGCCGGCGAGGACATGGCGAGCCATCTCTACGATCTCGTCGGCGCGGCCATGCGCGGCACCGCGCCCGTGGTCCCGAACGAGACGCTCGCGCTCGACGCGGCCACGAGCAAGCGTATCGACTACGGTAATCACCGGCTCGAACTTATCGCCGCGGCGGGCCATAGCCCGGCCGATCTGATGATTCTGGATCGAACGACCGGCGTGCTCTTTGCCGGCGACGTGGTTTTCAATAATCGGGCGCCGGCCACGCCGCATGGCGATATCGCCGGTTGGCAACGGGCGCTTGCCGCGGCGGGCGAAAGCGGCTTCAGGATCGTGGTCCCCGGTCATGGGCCGGTCGCATACGATACGGCGCCGTTGGCCCAGACCGCGGATTATCTGGCCTGGCTGAAAGATCGGCTGCAACAGGCCGCCGCGCGTGGCGAGAGCGCTGCCGAGGTGATGTTCGAACCGCTGCCGCCGCGCTGGGCTGCGTTGGCAGTACAGCCGGCCGAGTATCGGCGTTCGGTAAGCTATCTCTATCCCGCTCTGGAGCGAGCGACGCTCGACCCGTCGCAAGACTGACGAGTGCTGCCCGTTTGCCGTTCAGCGCCCCGGTGCACGGGTGAGCTTCATGCTGATATGCCCGCCGGTAATCATGCGCTGTTCGCTGGTCAGGCGTTCGTCGCGCTCCAGACGGGCCAAGCCCACGCCCGGGCAATACCATTCGCGTTGCTCGATAGGGACCTCGGAGGGCGCGAACCCGGCACCGGCGCCCAGATGAAAATGCGCGGTGCCCACAGCCAGCACGCAGTGCCGGAAGCGTCCGGCGGGTACGTCCACGGCGACGTCGTCGGCCTCGATACGGTAGTCCAGCGTGACCGTATTGCCCGGCGCGTGTTCGCTGATGAAGGTCCGGGCGCGATCCAGCAGATAGGCATGGGCCGGCTCGCGCCAGCTCGTACCCACCGTCGCCGGTAGCGGCAGGATCTTGGTTTCGGGTTGATCCATGATCGGCGTGTGGCTGGCGACCGATTTAACGGCCACGCGGTAATAACCGTCATCACGCTCGGCCAGGTAGTAGCGGCTGCCGTTTTCGTTGCGACGGATCGCGATGCCCGGCTCGCCGGCAAAGCGGCGGCGCTCGACGTTCTCCATGGTGCGCGTGCTGCGTTCGGGGGCGGCCCCCTTGCGTTCGGTCACCACGCTGTACTCCCAGCGCAGGCCCGGTTCGAGCGGGTAAAGCGCATCGGCATCGGGCTGGGCGCCGCAGCCGACCAATACGGTGCCAAGCCATGCTGCGGACAATACGTTTGCCAGTCGGAATATAGCGCGCACGGCTATTTCTCCGGCAGCATGGGTTCGGGCAGATCGCGCAGCTCGATGTTCTGATGATCGGGCGCAAAGGTATTGTCTTCGCTGACCACGCGCTCGCCGTCGCTGCGATCGGCCGTACCCATCTGCAGCTGGCCGTTGCGCATGGCATCGCGTGCCCGCTCCAGCCGCGTATGCAGCTCACGGTCGTAGGGCAGGGTGAAGGCCCGGGGTATGCCGCTGGGCTCGTCGTTGACGATCGGTGTGATCCATAGATAGATCCGCCCGGCCGCGCCCTGGCTTTCATCCGGCTCGATCACCGACGATGCATTGAGCAGAAAGTGATGCGGCAGCGCCATACGCGCCGGCCAGCCGCGTAGATCCTGCAACGAATGCCAGGTGACGAAATACAGGGCGCTAATTAGCACGATACAGCCAAGGCGCACCCACAGTGGCCAGCCGCTGCGGATATTGAGCGCGAGCACCAGTACGCCGAGAGCCACATAGGCGCCGCCGAGCAGCCAGAGAGTCTGTGTCATCGTCGGTCCTCGTTGTGTGTTGGCGCGTGCGAAGCGGGTGTCATTGCACGATCGACTTGGCCAGTGTGTTCACATTGCTCACCGAACCATCGGGGTTCACGGTAAAACGCACCGCCGTATGTTCCTGGCCGGGATAATCGAGCGCGACCTGATCCTTGAAGACAATCTGCAGGCGTGGGTTGATCCGGCTGACCACCACATCGGCGAGGATCGGCTGCCCGGTCTTCGAGTCGTAATACTGCAGATTGACCACATATTCGCCCGGCGCCCGCCCGCGGATGGTCACGATTTCCTGGTTGAGTTCGTTGGTGATGCGCTGGCCGTCGACGATCATTTCATCGTTGATCAGGCCGCGGTCGTCGCGATCGAGATTCATCATCCCGGCTTCCGGATTCAGGTACCACACCTTGTCGCCGCCGGGGCCCTGCACCCACAGATCGACATCATCCGGACGCCCTGATTCCCAGGTTGCGGTGATGATGTATTCCGCCTTGGCGGGGATTTCGCCGGTCTTCGCGGGCGGGTTCAGGAAGAACACCGCGATCAGGAACATGAAGGTAAAACCCAGCAGTGCATTGAACAGCAGATCCGTAAACGGGTCGGTATCGCTATGGCGGCGTTTGCGCCGAAAGGCCATGGCGTAATCAGCCCAGGCGCTGTTCTTGGGCGAAGGTCACAATGCGGGCCTGCAGGCGGTCGGCGGCGCGGTCGAGCAGCAGGTATTGCAGGCTCAGCACCATGCTCGTGGTCAGGCCGACGAGGGTGGTATAGAGCGCCACGCGCATGCCCTGGCTCATACCGACGAGCAATTGCTGAATCGCGGCCACATCGAAAGACTGGGTGCTGTTAACCGTGGCCAGCATGACGATGAAACCGATCACCGTGCCCAGCAGCCCTAGCTTGATGAGGGCGCCGCAGATGAACCAGCCCATTTCGTGGGCGCCGGCCAGGCGCTCGCCCAGCACATCGACCACCGTATCCGGCGGTGGGCCATCGCGGTGGGAGCGCAACTGCAGCAGCGACGCAAGATAGGCGCTGGCGGCGCTTTCGGGCTGGATGCGGTCATCGACGGTGAGCGCGCCCGTATCGCTGCGCTGCAAGCGCGCGCCGTTGTCCACGTCACGTATCACCCGCTCGAAGCGCGCGGTCTCGCGCGACAGCCAGGCGCTGCGTATGCCGCAATAGCCCCAGGTGACGATGAATATCAGGCTGATGAGCAGGCTCACGCGGGTCATGTCGCCAGCGACGAGCGTTGTCAGCACGTTGTATTGCTGGGCCACCCAGAGCACGAAGACCAGCACGCCGGTCATGATCAGCCATTGCTCGAATACATGGCCCGAGCCGGCCCCGGGCCGAGCGGTTTTGAAGCGGGTCAGCGATACCGCCATGGCTCATCCTCTCGCAGCGTTGTCGCGCCGAGCGCGCGATTTTTTGTTGTTCTCGTAGGCACGATGTTCTATCGAGCAGGCACCGGTCAGCCGAAGCTGTCGTGAACGATGTTGTGATACCACGAGCGCGCATAGTCGGCCTCGGCCGCGCGCGTGGTGGGGTCGGCGGCCAGGGCTGAAATACCACCGGCGTTGGCAATGGCGGTCAGGGTATTGCCGTCGAGCGTATACACCTCGGTTACGCTGATGCCGTAGTCCGGTGCCACCAGGCTGTAACAGGCGTTGATCAGCCGTGTCTCGGCGGCGGGTTCGCCGGCTAGTTGTCGCGCTATCGCATGCGCACACAGCTTGGCCTGCATGTTGGCCGCGTAGGCCGATTTGGGCATGGGCTCGGCGCGCGCAGCATCGCCAATGACATGCACGCCCTCGTGGCCCGGCACCGAAAAATCATGGGCGGCTACCGGCACCCAACCGGCGGCATCGGTCAGCCCGGCATCGGCTGCCAGGCGGCCGGCTTTCTGGGGCGGAATGATATTGAGCACATCGGCTGAGTATTCGTCGCCGCCCGCGGTACGCACACGCTTGCTTGTGGCATCCACTTCGACCACGCGTGCCCCGTCGCGGCGGCCGCCGCGCCATTGCACGCGTTCGCCGTAGCGTGCGCCCCAGCCGGTGCGAAACAACGGTTCCTTGGAAAAATGATCCTTCGCATCGAGGATCAGCACATCGGCGTCGGGTTTGTGCTGCTTGAGGAAATGGGCAATCAGGCTGGCGCGCTCGTAGGGCCCGGGCGGGCAGCGATAGGGGTTGTCCGGCACGCTGATGATCACGCGCCCGTTGTCGGGCATCGCGCGTAGCTGATCGCGCAGTGTGCGCAACTGGCGGGCGCCGCCGGGCCAGGCATGGGGAATGCGCTCGACATGGTCGGGGCCATAACCGTCGATTGCGTCCCACTCGAAATCGATACCGGGGGCGATTACCAGCCGGTCGCCCGCGATCGTTCGGCCGTCGGCCAGGCGTATACGGCGCGCCGTCGGCTCGACGCCATCGATATCGGCATGCACGACTTTGACTCCCGCCGCGCTTAGCCCCTCGTGGGTCTGGGTGATCGCCGACACTGGGCGTAGCCCAGCGATGACCGTATTGCAGAAGGGTCCGGTCACGAAACTGTCCTGGCAATCGACGAGCGTCACGCGAACCGACGGCGCAAACCGGCGCAGTGCAAGTGCGCAAGTGGCACCCGCGAAACCGCCGCCCGCGATGACCACCTGGGGTGGCGCCGCGCCGGCGCGACGTACCGGTAGGCCGAGCACACTCAGTGCAGCGGCGCCGGCGAGCCCGCGCAGCAGGCGTCGCCGGTTGTTACGGGGCACGACGATGTTCTTCGGCCGCGCTATCGGTAGCGGCGAAATAGTCGGCGAGCGCCGCGATCTGGGCGTCGTCGTAGGCTGGCGCGATTCGATTCATGATCGTGCCGGCGCCGTCGCGAAACGCCTGCATGCGTGCGATGAACATGGGCTTGTCCAGGCCGGCCAGAGACGGCACCGCGCCGGTGGACTGGCCTTGCGGGCCGTGGCAGGCGGTACAGGCGCCGGCAAGCGTTTCGCCTTCGGCAGCGGCTGCACCGGCGCGCCCTACGCTGAACGCGATCAGCATCATTGTCACGGCGAGTACGCGATAGCTCATCGTTTTGAAACTACGCTCGCCGCTGTCGCCCGGCAAGAGAGGGCGCTGTGCTTGGCAGTGCATCGTTGTCGGCGTTCGTGGAAGATCGTGTCGTCAGCCGCGTGCGCCGGCTGCCATTGTCCGCCTGCGACTATCCGCGGGCTTGCGTGCAGCAACCGTTAGCGGGCAATTTAGACTTGCAAACAACAATATATCCGCGTCCTGCGATCGAGCGTGGCGGGATTGCTAATAACTCGGTCGGCAAAACGTCGACCATGGCGACGGTGTCGAGGCGGTGCGACCGGGATACCGGCAGGAGATTCCATGACTACACCCGCGCGTGTTGCAACGCGTTTGTGGCTGGCAGGTTTGATCCTACTGGCGGCGTGGCTGGTCGGCTGTTCCGCCGATACGCCAGATAATGCGGCTGACCCGCTGCGTGTCGGCGTGCTCAAGTTCGGCACCGTGAGCTGGGAGATGGAGACGATCCAGCGCAACGGTCTGGCTGAAAAGCACGATGTGGCGATCGAGGTCGTACCTCTTGCTTCGGAGAACGCGCTGGCCGTGGCGCTGCAGGGCGGGCGCGTCGATCTGATCGTGTCCGATTGGCTGTGGGCGGCACGCCAGCGTGCCGAGAACCGCAACTATCAGTTCGCGCCGTATTCGCTGGCTGTGGGTGCAGTCATGGTCAATCCGGCTTCGGGCGTGGAAACGCTCGCCGATCTCGCGAACAGGAAACTGGGAATCGCGGGCGGGCCGGTCGACAAAACCTGGTTGTTGCTACGCGCCTATGCGCAGAAAACGCAGGGTATGGATCTCGAACGCGTCGTCGAGCCCACATTTGCGGCGCCGCCGATGATCAATCGCTTGCTGCTCGATGGCGATCTGCCGGCTGCGGTGAATTTCTGGCACTACAACGCTCGGCTGTCGGCGCTGGGCATGCGGCCGCTGCTCAGCGTTGAGCAGATGCTCGCAGGGTTGGGTATCGACACCGTACCGCCGCTGCTGGGCTGGGTTTTCGCCGAAGACTGGGCCGACGAACATCGCACCGAACTGCAGCATTTTCTGGCCGCCAGCCACGATGCCAAGCGCCTGCTGAACGAGTCGGATGAGGCCTGGGCGCCGCTCGAGCCGATGATCAAACCGGAAAGCGAGGCCGTGTTCGCCGCGATTCGCGACGGCTATCGCGCCGGTATCATCAAGCGCTACGGCGCGCCCGAGATTGCGGCGGCCGGGCAGTTGTTCGACCTGCTTGCGACCGAAAGCGATGGCCAGTTGACCGGCGGCGTCACGCAGCTGTCGGCCGATGTGTTCTGGGATGGATATCGCCAGCCATGACACGCCGCTGGTGCGCTTTCGCATGAGGCGGCAACAGACGCTTGTGCGTGCCGCATCGCTGGTCGGTCTCGCGCTGCTGTGGCAGATCGTGGCGCTGATCGCGAACAGCGATGTGCTGCCCGGCCCGCTGGCCGTTTTCTACAAGCTGATCGTGCATACGGCGTCGGGCGAACTGCCGTACCACCTGGCAATCACCCTGGCCCGCGTGGCGGTGGCGTTTGGGCTGGCGATGGCCATCGGTACCGCAGTCGGCATCGTGATGGGGCGCTATCAGCAGCTCGATCTCGCGTTCGACGGCGCGCTGGTATTGGGACTGAATATCCCAGCGCTGGTGACTATCATCCTCTGCTATGTATGGTTCGGTTTGAACGACGTTGCCGCGGTACTTGCCGTGGCCCTCAACAAGATTCCGACCGTGGTGGTGATGGTGCGCGAAGGCGCGCGCGCGGTGGACCCGAAACTGCTCGCCGTGGCCCAGGCGTATCGCGTGCCCCGGATCGTAACCTTGCGACAGGTGTTCCTACCGCAACTCTACCCTTATCTCATGGGCGCGGCGCGCAGCGGCCTGGCGCTGATCTGGAAGATCGTGCTTGTCGTGGAGCTGCTCGGGCGCAGCAACGGCGTGGGCTTTCAGCTACACCTTTACTACCAGTTCTTCGATATCGGCAGCATTCTGGCTTATACGCTGGCGTTTGCCGGTGTGGTGTTGCTGGTCGAAGGGCTGGTCATGCGCCCGCTCGAACATCGGCTCACCCGGTGGCGTACATGAGCGGGCTGCGTATCCATATTCGTGAGAAGCGCTTCGACGGCGCGCCGGTGCTGGGTGAATGCACCATTGACGCCGCGCCGGGCGAGTTCATTGCGCTGGTTGGCCCGTCCGGCTCGGGCAAGAGCACGTTGCTATCACTGGTCGCCGGTCTCGATGCAGACTACGACGGCGACATCACCTGGAACGGCGCGCCGCTATCCGCAGCCGGCGAATCGCCTGCGCATATGGGGATGATGTTTCAGGAACCGCGGCTCATGCCGTGGTTGAACGCGCTCGATAACGTGAGGCTCGCCGAAGCCGAACGTGTGGCCCGCGAGCCAGGCTACCAATCCAATGCGCCGCGGCTTCTCGAAGAGGTGGGGTTGGGTGAAGCGCAACACGTCTGGCCGAATCATCTATCGGGCGGCATGCAGCGGCGCGTGGCGCTCGCACGTGCGTTCGTCGTCGAGCCGCAGCTGCTGCTCATGGACGAGCCGTTCGTGTCGCTGGATATGCCTACGGGCAATCGCCTGCGTCGCTCGTTGCTGCGTTTGTGCGAACGCCAGCGTCCGCTGGTGCTGTTTGTCACCCACGATCTGCGCGAGGCCCTGGCATTGGCGGATCGCGTGCTGTTTTTTGGTGATACGCCGGCCCGTGTTCTGCTCGACCACCCCGTCGAAGGCGCGCGCGGCAAGGATCTGGAAAGCGCCGAGGTGGCCTCGGCCCAACAGGTGCTGCTCGCGCGTTATCCGCAGCTGCTCTCCGGCATACTCGACCCAAGCCAGGTACAGACTTACGACGAGGACACCGCATGAGCCAAGCCGCCCTCAAAGTCGACGCGGTCAGTAAATCCTATGGCGCCGTGAAAGCCCTCGATACGCTGTCGCTGGCTGTCGAGCAGGGCGAGTTCGTGGCCCTGCTGGGGCCCAACGGCGCGGGCAAGAGCACGCTGTTTCAACTGCTCACGGGGCTTTTCGTGCCGGACGAAGGCGCGATCGAAGTGGCTGGATACAACATGCGTCGCGATTCGCGTGCGGCGCTGGCCAAACTCGGCGTCGTCTTTCAGCAACCCACGCTCGATCTGGACCTGAGCGTGGTCGCCAATTTGAAGTTTCATGCTCGCCTGCACGGCATGGGCGCCAAGGCGAAAGCGCGTATCGATGACGAGCTGGCACGCATCGGCCAAGCCGAACGCGCGAAAGACCCGGCGCGGGCACTGTCCGGCGGCAATCGACGCAAGATCGAGCTGGCGCGTGCGCTGCTGCACGAACCGGCGTTGCTGCTTATGGACGAGCCGACCGTGGGCCTCGATCCCGGCTCGCGCGAGCTGTTGGTCGATTATGTACACAAACTCTGCGCCGAACGCGGCATGGGTGTGCTGTGGGCGACCCATCTGGTCGACGAGGCCGAGCGTGCGCACCGCGTGATCGTGCTGCACAAGGGCCAGCGCATTGCCGTGGATACGCCGCGTGCGTTGTGTGAACAAACCGATACCACTTCGCTGGGCGCAGCGTTTCTCGCCCTCACCGGCGAGGCACCCAAGAAAAAAGAGGAGACCGTTTGATGCGTTTCAATCGATACAAACAAGTCCAGCTCGCCGTTGCAGCGGCCGTTCTTTCTGCCAGCCCGATGCTGTTTGCTGCCGGCACCGGCAATGTCTATGTTTCCAGCGAAGACGACGACGTGGTCACCGTCTTCGACGGCCAGAGCATGGACAAGATCGACACTATCGCGGTGTCGGAGCGCCCGCGCTGGCTGGCGTTCTCGCCCGATCACAGCACGCTCTATGTGGCGTGTGGCGATGAGGATTCGATCGATGTGATCAATGTCGCCCAAGGGAAGGTGACCGACCGGCTTACCGATATCGATGATCCGGAAATCTTCGCCATCGGCCCGGATGGCAAGCATCTGTATATCTCCAACGAAGACGATGCCCAGTTCACCATCTACGACATCGGCGCTAAGAAAGCCGTCACCCAGATCGACGTCGGCCAGGAACCGGAAGGCGTACTGGTCACGCCCGACGGCAAGACGGCCTATGTCACGTCCGAAGTGGCGAACATGGTGCACCGCGTAAACCTCGACAGCCACGAAATTGAAGCCAATATCGTGGTCGGCAACCGGCCGCGGCGTTTTGCCCTGTCCGAGGACGGTCACACGCTGTGGGTGACCAACGAGCTGTCCGGCTCGGTATCGCTGATTGATACGCAGACCAACAAGGTCAGCGACACCATCGAGTTCAAGCCGCAGGGCTTTCGTCCGGAAGACGTCACACCCGTGGGTATCAAGTTGTCCGAGGATGGGCAGCACGCGTTCGTCACGCTCGGGCGGGCGAATCACGTGGCGTTCGTGAACGCGAAAACGCATGACGTGGAGGACTATGTGCTGGTCGGCGACCGGGCCTGGGGCATTGCTCAGAGTCGCGACGGCAAACAGCTTTATGTCACCAACGGGTTGTCCGACGATATGTCGATCGTGGATATCGGCCAGCGCAAGACACTGCGATCGATCCCGGCCGGGCGCGTGCCGCATAGCGTGGTCATCGACACGGTCGCCGAGTAATCATGGCGCACGGTGAAACGCTTTCGATAAACGCAGTATTGCGGCGTGCCGTGTTGCTGTGTCTTTGGGTAGGCGCAGCGCTGTGTCTGTTGCCAAGCGTTGCTGTCGCCCAGCAGGATCTCAAAACCTTCGACCTGGGCTATATCGGCTGGAACGACGACCCGCGCTATTCCGAAGCCCGGATCGAGCGCGAATACCAGGGCGAACCCTGGGGACGGCCGATCGATGGCGCGCGGGTAGCGATCGACGAAGCACGTTTTCCGGGGATTGCGGCCGGGGTGCAGTTCGGTCTCGATGAAGCGCTGGTTTCCAATACCCGCGAAGTGCTGGAGAACGTGCGCCGTATGCGAGATGCGGGTACGCGTTTCATCCTGCTCGATCTGCCCGCCGGCACCGTTTCGCGGGTGGCCGCCGAGTTCGCCGGCGACGAACTGACGTTGTTCAACGTGGCCGCGCACGACGATCGCCTGCGCGGTGCCCACTGCCAGGCGAATCTGCTGCATACGATCCCGTCGGATGCGATGCGCAACGATGCGTTGGCGCAGTATCTGGTTTCGCGCCAGTGGAAGAACGTGTTGCTGCTGGTTGGTCCCGAGGCCGCAGACAAGGTGCTGGCAAAGTCGTTCGAGCGTTCGGCCAAGCGTTTCGGTTTGAATATCACCGGTACGCGCGAATTCGTGCTGGGCAACAATCCGCGTGAACGCGACAAGAACAATCCCAAGTTGCTGACCTCCGGTATCGACTACGACGCGGTCTATATCGCCGATACCCAGAGCGAGTTCGCCCGCCACGCCAATTTCGCCATCCAGAAGCCGCGGCCGGTGGTGGGCAGCGGTGGTCTGGTGCCACAGGCTTGGCATTGGGCCTGGGTACGCCACGGCGCACGTCAGCTCAACAACCGGCTGGAAAAGAAGGCCGACCGGCATATGACCGCCTACGACTGGGCCGCCTGGGTAGCCGTGAAAGCGGTCGTCGAAGCGGTGCAGCGCACCGACAGCACCGACTATGCCCAGCTTGCGGCCTATGTCCGCGGCGACGACATCAATCTCGATGGCTTCAAAGGGTATCGAATGGGCTTTCGTGATTGGGACGGCCAGCTACGCCAACCCATCTTGTTGGCCAGCGGCAACTGGGTGGTCGCTCGTGCGCCGCTCGAGGGGTTTCTGCACCCGGACAATTATCTCGACACGCTTGGCTTCGACCCACGCGAATCCGCCTGCAAACTCACGACCGGCAACGAAGGTTCCTGATCCATGGCCCGTATCGCCCACGTGTTCCAGGCGCTGATGGCGGTTTCGTCACGCGAAACGGTCAAGTTCATGCACCAGCGGGGCCGGCTGGCGTCGGCGGTGGTTCGCCCCAGTCTGTGGTTGCTGATCTTTGCCGCGGGCTTCAAGAACGTGTTCGGCATCTCCGTGCTGCCGCCTTACGAGAGCTATATCGAGTACCAGGTTTATGTCGTGCCGGGGCTGCTGGGCATGGTGTTGCTGTTCAACGGCATGCAATCGTCGCTGGCCATGGTCTACGACCGTGAAATGGGACTCATGCGTTTGCTGCTCACCGCACCCCTGCCGCGCTCGGTGCTGCTGGCCTGCAAGCTGCTCGCGGGTACGTTTCTGTCGGTGCTGCAGGCCTACGCGTTTCTTGTCGTCTGTGCCTTGTTCGGTGTGGATCTGCCATGGTGGCCGGGCCTGCTCACCGTACTACCCGCGCTGATTCTCACTGGGCTCATGCTCGGCGCGTTGGGTTTGTTGCTGTCGGTGTATATCAAGCAGTTGGAAAACTTCGCCGGCACCATGAACTTCGTGATCTTCCCGATGTTCTTTCTGTCGCCCGCGTTATATCCGCTCTGGCGGCTGCAGGAGTCGGGCGCGACCGTCATCTATCAGCTGTCGCGTATTAACCCGTTCACCCACGGCGTCGAGCTGGTGCGTTTCGCTTTGTATGGGCAACTTAATGCCGTATCACTGGCGGCCGTTGCCGGTACGCTGGTCGTGTTCTTTGCGGCGGCTGTTTGGGGGTATGACCCGCAGCGCGGTCTGGTGCGGCGCCGCGGCTAATCGATTGGCGACGTGCTGATTGCGCGCCAGGCTGCTTCGACGAATACGTCCGTGTGATCTACCGGTGCGCCTGATACGCGATCGGACAGCCAGGCCCGAC
>VMHT01053437.1_pt1 | contig 12481 bp, 20 predicted proteins | sample 4693611 | NCBI WGS metagenome assembly VMHT01 (sample SAMN12280063, study PRJNA550983) | marine metagenome | isolation source: seawater sampled from same location over 5 years 0.02-0.2 micron viral filtrate | place: USA: collected off the coast of southern California halfway between the port... ...
CAATCCACCCCATGTTTTCTGTGTATTGAACTTGTAATTAAGTATGTCATATTTTTATTTGTGTGGTATGTGTTTTGAAGTATTTACTTTGTGGGTCAAAATTAAATGCTTTTGAAAACCGGAGATGTATTACTGTTTAGTGAGCGACCAAGTAGTTGCTGTATGTATATGTTTGATTCCTTGATAAAATGTTGTACGTGTTCAAAGTATTCTCATGCAGCGTTGGTTGTGGTTAATCCTCCGTGGGCTCCAGAATTGAAGGGTACTTTCGTGTGGGAAAGCTCATGGCATGGTGTTCCTGATCCCCAGGATGATATCGTCAAGTTTGGCGTGCAGTTGACGCCTATCGAGTTCTATACACATCAATATCCCGGGAGCGTCAGTATATTTTATAGATCACCATGTTCGGACGATACGCGCGAATTATTTTCGGATAGTGCACTGAAGGCTGTTCACAATAGGGTGTACAAGCATAGGTACGACACTAGACTCTGTGATTGGTGTTCTGCATTATTTCGTTATCGAAGAAAAAGTCAAATCCAAGTGTTCACATGCTCTGCTTTTGTGTCATATGTTCTGACTGAACTCGGAGTTTTGAGAAAGAACACAGCTTGGACAGCTATATCTGCGGCTGAACTGTCATGCACGAATAAAAGGTATCCAAACTGGCAATGTGAATATACGGAAGATAAGTTAATTATGCCTAATGTTACAAATCCGGTCGATTGAAAGGATTTGTAACAGATCTGTCATGTGAACATAAAAAAATATTAAAAATGTCGAGCAAAGGTATTGTCGACAGTAAGGTGGAAAGCAAAACAGAATTGTCCGAGAAGGAAGTAACGTTGGTGAAATGGGAAGAGTGGGCACTATCAGCTGAGGAACATTTCCACGCTCTTGAGCTTTGGCAGCGTCGACCAAATGGACTGCCTATGGGTCATCATCGATAACACCATATACCCATACACGGACCTCGTATATCTCTACATTGCGATTCCATGGCTTGTGCCAAATCATGATGTTGTTCTTTCCATGTCCATAGCGGAACATTCCATTGGGTATCATGTCCGGTTTGATGCATGAGTACCCGTTCTCTTTCTGTGAATAATGGTTTTGTGGATTTGAGTATGCCTGCAGCTTGGTGTGTGCCCCTGCGCATGAATACAAACATACATTCGTCGTCTTCGTTCAATAATACGTCAAAACAATTTTGAAGCATTGGTATATTGACTCTTTGGCCGTCAATTAGGAATTGAGCGAATACCCGCAAAACATCTTCGACTGTTGCCTCAAAATTAAGTGGCACAAACCAGGATGCTGCACATCCTCTTTGCAATAAATTCCTCGAGGCAATCTGAACTCGCTCTGCTTGCATATACATAATACAAATGATTTATATACGCAAAACATTAAAATGTTAAAGGTTTTAATTTTCTAAAAGTACCATCAAGTTTTTTATATTTCCAGTTGAACCATTTTTGCACATCTTCATCTGAAACTTGATTTGCCAATTCTTTAATAATATCAGCTTGCTGTTGCTTGTCCATGTCCCTGGTGTACTCTTTTCCCGTAGCATAAAGATTTACCCCACGATGATATCTATGTATACGAAGATAGTATATTTGATTCGGCTTTAGGTCGCCATGCCATCTAGACTGGCGGCTTGGCAGAAGCGACAATTCAAGCCATGCATCATCCTGATCTATTTTAAATGTCTCAGTTGAGTTATATATGACGTTTGCAGGGCCCCTGGCAGTGTTCCTATCAAACCACAATCCAATGAGGTACTGCTTGAGCTGATTACGCCTTAATGTTTCCATTTTTTTGTATGTCATTTCGCCTTTAAATACGGTTAAGCTGTCAATGGTACCAATTCTTGATTCCCAAGGTCCTTTTCTTCATCAGTTTCTTTTTCAGGTATGAGTGATGGGAATTCCGTGGGAGCAATAGGTAATTGAATCTCTGCGCATATGGAGTCGTATTCGCGTTGAATCTCGTCTTCGTCAATTTCGAATGCAGGTTGAGTCCCTGTTAATGTGTCGTTAATTTCACAAGCATCTTCAATCATTTCTGCGAGCGTCTCTTGTAGACGTTCGACTTTTTCGATATCGTGTTCATCTAGGAATTGCCGATAAGTTTTTGTTGTGGATTGCACGGCTTTGATGTGCATTTTTGTTACATTGAGAGATTCGAGTTGGTAACGTTTGTTCATACAAGCTGTGAGTCTATTTTCCATATTGCTTTTGTGATGACGTATCATGTGTATGGTTCTCATGTGCCTCATACAATCCGATTTCCTGTGCATTTTCAGGCGCACTAGCCTGAGTTCATTTCTTATTTGCGTTTCATATTTATTGATGAGTAAGTGTAGGGTTTTCTCGACGTCTTGTAATTGATGTATACATTCTACGACCTGTATTGTTGAAGATTTGGAACACAAAGTTCCCATATGCGTTTAGTGATAGGGAGTATTTATACACATCCGTACAAAAAATAATGCCTCTCCATGTATCATTTTATAAACCTGTAGACTACTTTTCAGGTGTATTCAATCAGTTGGCAGCTTGGTGGACAGCTGGAAACTATTGTCATTGTGAATTAATCGTTGAGACGACGCCTACCGCTATAATGGAAGTCGTGAAAGACATTTATACTTCGGCACAGAAGGGCGCGTATGCACCTGACGACTGCCATCGTATCATAGCTCAGATAGAAATGTATTTTTTCGATACAGGATTTAGAAAGACAGCGCAATCTTCTGAGAAGCTCACATTATCTTTTTCGCAGATATTAGGCCAGAAAGCTTCTGTCCGGGTTTTGAAAGAAACAGCCCACGATACATGGTTCAAAATCCCGTCGGAACATGATGAATACGCTGTAATCTTGCCCGCAAGCTTTGAGGTTACAGCCGAGCAGCAGCAGCAAACCTTAAACTTTGCGATCGAATCTTTGGGAAAAGAGTATGATACCACTGGCGCATTATGTTCATGGCTTCCATTTAGTGGTAGCGATCAAGCCGAAACAAGAGAAAAGTACTTTTGCTCCGAATTTGTTGTAACAGCTTTCCAGCGAATTGGATTTATGGAAACATTAGATGCAAAACGGACGACACCTAACTCATTGTACACATTTTTAAAGTCATCTTAACCATACAAAGTATAAATACTTAGTTTTGTTGTAATATGATGGAAGACCCAGAGTCTAAGAATGCATTGGTCAACGATGTCGAACCTGCCTCGGCACCATTGACAATGTGCTCTATTGTATTTCGTCTAAAAAGAGAAAAGCTAGCACTTCGTGAACTCGTACGCTTTGCATCTGCGGTCGTCACTATTCAATTTATATGTTTATATGGCATATTTTTTATGCGGCCCCCATTGCCTGCACAAGTTCCATTTGGTCGATCGTTTGCAGTTATATCTATACTGCCAATATGTATATTATACGTGTTCATTTATGCAAATATAATTACTGGTCCGTGGGGATCTGAAGACAGTCGTTTCTGGTGCGATGTTAGAATTATGTACGTGCGAGGATTCAACACTATCCGCACAGTGATGAATATGTTATCCAGCTCTTTGATGTTAATGTTTTTGTCGGTTATGCTGGGGAATACAAATTCCCTGTCACTTTCGTTAATTTTTATAGTCTGTGTGTTATCAGAATGGCAAAGTGGTTGTGCGGAAAACACAAATCAATATGAGGTCAAGGCGTTTGATAAGTTTATGGACGGAAACATTTTGTGTCTAGAGACGTTGCATTTTCATCAAATCCAAAATCGTAGGGAGCGTCAGAAATGGTCATCGTTCATATTCTCCATTGTCATAAAAGTTTACTTGGTCACAGTGATTCTTCTTGCCGCAAATTTGGACGAAGAGATTCTTGTGTTTCAAGTGCCTATTGCAACACTTATCATTATATATGTACTGTTGATTCCACCCATACAAAGTTTCATGTTTCTCAAAGGGGTTTTGACTTTCAGCCAACTTGAATTGTACAGAATTATCATGGATCTGATTTTCCCGATGCTCATCGTTACATTTTCACTTGTTTAAAACACATGTGAATATTTAAATGTCGAATAAAAATATAAAGAATATTGCGAATGACCTTACGTTTAGACAGTCTACCCCAACATGTACGTGATTTTTTGTCAACATTAAACTCCCCCCAACTGACGCGTAAATTCTGTGTCAATTACCATTTGAACCCGTCGGCTCTCGAGCATTTCTCGATGGAAGATTTGGCCAGCGACTCACAACTATGGCTTATTGGCACCAAAGAAGCCAACAACAGGAACGAGTGGTTAGAAGAGGTATATCCAAAAGATATCCAAGGCGCAGATGACATGACCGAGTCTGTACTCCAATGTGGCAAATGTAAACAATATAAGGTAGACTACTATCAAAAGCAAACACGCGGTGCCGACGAACCAATGACACTTTTTTGTCATTGTCTCAATTGTGGGGCACGTTGGAGACAGTAGAACAGTCAAGGGGAACACCAGGTGCTACATCTTTGGATACCCGCTCACCCTCAGAGTCAACACACCAACAAGATCCAGTTGAACCCCAACATTGCTTTGGATGCCAATTGCCATTCTCGTGACATTGTGGTCTATAACTACCAATCAAATACATCGTGTTCTGAGGACAAGGAATAGCCGTAACAAAAGAAAACAGAATCCACACAAAACGCATAAAACTATTATTAAAGTTAAATATTTATACATCAGATGAGCTGTTGGAACAGTATATGTCTACCATTCATTTTCATGTTCAGATGTATTGTCAACATGACCCCTTGTTGCTTTAAAACAAAAATGCAAATGAAAGAGCCTTTTGATGTACAGTTGCAACTCAACAAGAACAAAAATGTCGGTTACTTTACGGATTATTATGCCAACAAAATATGCACGCGTGATTGTTTCTACACATATATAGGCCTTTCTTTGCGCAAAAAGCATTCCAAATCACAGCTAAACTATGTACAAAAACTTGCGAAATACATGTCTGCCGCTGGACAGGTGCCGGCAAGCTTCACCTCATCATGGTACAACGAGACACCCATATACCTAAGAAATGAACGCGCAATCATAGATTCAAATATGTTCTTTATCATAATGGCCTGGGAATGTTGCGAATTAAATCAAGACGCAGTAGAAAAAATATACATTACTATCCAAAGAGCATTTGAATGGTTAGAGACATACGTATGTCAAAACACCATTCATGAACCCATCGGTGTTTCCTGGGAATACACGCTGAAACATTCTGGTCACTTACTACTCTCCAATATACTTATGGTTCGTACGATCCGATGCATGGAAATGCTCGCAATGACATTTAGGGACGAACGAAATGCGCGCAAATTCAAAACAAGGTTTGACAATGCGCGTGCCAAATGGGTGCCGGCCATTTACAAATCGCAACAAACATTACCTCGCATACTGGCAGTGTATTGGAATCTTGTACCCAGGAACTTTATCATCTCATTCAATCAAGAATTGAAACGATATACATATGTACCACTAAGAACAGCAGGGCCTATTGTTGACGACACTACATGGAATGCATGGTTATATGGCCGTAGTGATGTGCATACAAGTGTTATTTGGCCATGGATAGGTTTCTTCTGGATATGTGTTCTAGTGCAACACAGCAAAAGACAACTAGCACAGGGTTGGTGGACGTCATATATTGAGTATCATCAACTCCAAACGTTGCACAATATATATTCCAAGGAAACGTTTTTGCCTGTCAGAAGGGCATTTCTAAAGGCGATGCCTGCACACTCGGTTACATTATCAATGCACATGGCTGCGCACCAAATGTTACACGGGACACCTGTATAAATAAACACAGACCGTAAACAAACCGTAAACAAATTAGGTGTATAATAAAATGTTTAATTAGCAAATATGTTTTTTTTAATTGACGATCTAAAAGTAATTAGATAAAAATGTCCCTTGAATGGACAACAGGGTCTCAACTGGGACTTGACGGAAAAGAAGGAATAACTTACGTAGGTACGATAAAGCACCGCTATAAAGGTTCTTGCTTTGAGGTGCCCGTGGCTCTGCGCAAAGGTGAGCGCGTGGCTGTCAAAACGTTTCGCGCAAAAAAGTCAGTGTCGCGTATTGAGAAGGAAGCATCGCTACAGCAGACGTGTTCGAAGGCTGGGATTTCCCCAAAAGTATATGGCATAGATCGTGAAAAGAAATGCATTGTAATGCAAATGTTGTCTACTTTGCCTGTCGACACATATCGCGGAGATGCACTGCCAGAAGATTTGCAATATCAGATTTGTGCGCTTATGAATCGTTTGGACAGGGTCAATGTATTGCATAATGATATGAATGCGCGCAATGTCATGTTAGACGATTCTGGTCGGCCATATATGATAGACTTTGGCCTGGCAAAACCGATTGGCAAAAAGGTGACCAAAAAGTTCGGGGAACACCCGAACATCGCGGTAACATTGTGGGGATTGGTTCGTGGATTTCGCCGCAATAAAATAGAGTGTCCTATTATGGAAGCGTGCTTGGAATCAAATAATCCAGGCGAATACTTCGATCTTGGTGAATCATTGTTTGAAGTATGTGGTCATCGTCGTAAAAAAAGAAAACGTTAATTAACTATATATAAGTTTACTCAATTCATTGTATTGTGCGTATGTGGGTCGACCATGTCCCAATTATTGAGGACGGTTCATTAAATGGTGTTGTATGTCATCAGGTAGTTTCATCGGCGTGTACACCATGCGAGTATGAGATTGTCGCAGCATCAGCAGGTCGTGGTCATCCTAAACATGGCGGAGATAAAGGTGTAGGTATGGCGGGTCAGGATGTGTATGGACATACAAGCCAAAGCATCTATGTGGCCGATGGTCACGGTAAGGATGGGCTTGCTGCTGCACTGGACACTGTTCGAATAGTGCCTTTGCTGGAGAATCAAATTAATCCAAAAGATCTTTTAAGATGTCCTAAGAAACAAGCACACCAGATGCGCTCACTACTCGTCAAACATATGCAGGGAGCAGACTACACCACTTCAGGAGCTACGTTCACGCAAATGATATTGGTATCATCTCGTGGCCGCCGCTGGGTTGTCACAATAAACATAGGCGACAGCGAAGCATTGTTAGTGTATCGAAATAGAGTGCATGTTTGCTCATCTGCTCATGTATGGGAAAGTCAGACAATGTATCAGCGTTATGTGAACCACAGCTCCATCATAAAACCTGTTTGCTACAATCGTTGGAATGCAAGTACATACAAACTCAAAGACCCAAATGGTTCTTATCGCCCAATGCTATTGTACAATGTCGATGACGGTAGAGTGTCCATCAATCAGGCAAATGCCGAATGGATTTCAAAGTTGTGGGAGAGAAAGAACCGGCCCGAATTACAATTTGGTACACAATCTGTTCGTATGCATCCGAGTCCTCATGAGAATTGGGGCTCCAGTGTGTTGCTTGGAGGTCGCGCACGAGGACAAAACATGGCAACATATGGTGATCAAACAGAGCGGCAGCAGACGGGTGTACCTTTTGAAATGGTACATGTCTATGTTCATGAAGTGCCCGAAGGCGAAGATGTCGTCGCAGTAGTACAATCTGATGGTGTCTCAAATAGCCGAACACTAGAATCTTGTGGCCAGATGGCATGGTGCCAACGGGATGTCAATAACTATTTGGAACTCATCGAGTCACCAAGGGATGATATGTCTGTTGGCATGGCTTATTTTTGCAATCCTCGTTTGTCAGTCTCCAAATGACGATTCCATATCTAATGACGTTAAAGATCCGCGACATATCTCGCACGCACTAGCAGCAGTAAGCGATGCTGCAATGTTGTGCCCGCGTCTCTTAATAATAGCATTGCGAGAAACATTGGTATCTTTTATATTCTGAGAACACCACAAAAATGCTACGCAACTTACAAAGCTTCCGAACACGATTGGTGTCCATCGAAGTGTATAGGGAAACCTGTGCTGGCAGCGTAAATGCCACAATACAAGACCCTCAAAGAAAGTTGATAGGGCTGTGTATCCATAAGCTTTCTTTATCCTAATATCTGCTACTGAAGTCTGAATGGATTCGGCAAAATAGTAATCAGCCATACGTTCTGTGATCCAGTATATCGAAGTCAATATCCAGGGCCCAGGCCCAATGCCCAATTGGAATAAGACAGCAACTGCAAGAACAATTCTATGATGTTTTGATGCGATTACCGATACAATAGCGAATGGTATTATGTTCAATGCTTGGTAATATGTTTCCCACTGTAGTATAGACATGGAAGCGATGACGCATCGTATAATAAATGTTCTGTGCAAATTGATTTGTTGCCATTTGTCTTGGCTAAGTATAAACACACCATGCTCGGCAGATATAAATTGAATAGCTGTAGAAACAGATAGAATAATGGACCAGTACATATCTGTCCACAATGTTAGCATTTGAAATGATAAAATAGAAGCAAGAGTCATGACAATGGAGAGAGTAAGGCTACATTGAGTCCATATACTGTGTTTATTCCACATGTGATTATAAAAGAAATGACTTAAATATTCTTTTTAGGGTATAAAATCCATCCAATAATGTAAAATGATATTGCCAACGCGTCTTGCCACTCGAATACGTCATTGAGTTGGACGATATCCGACATTAGTGTTGCTATAGGGTGTACGCATTCAAATATGGCAATGGCATCTGTACTTGTTCTACACGAGAACTTGGCGATTACCCAGTATTTGCACGCTACACACGTTCCACCAACAATGACAATAGCTAGCCATGCGTCAGCTTTGTACATATATGCGGCGGCAATATGTTGCGGTGTCCATATGATCATCACCAGGAACATGATGATAACACCAATGAATGTTCCTCTGGCTATATGAGCTAGTGGTTCCTTCGAAATATCCGACAGCATTACAAACCATTCTGTGATACATAAGACATGGACCATACTTGCGATGAATGCGACCCAAACCATCCATAAATCTTGTTTCCAAGACACGCCAGACCAAATGAATAATGTTCCAAGCATCATCATTATGAGAGCGCCGCATCTATTTTCGTCGAAGGGGGCCTTTATGCGAAGGGCAACGAATAGGGGGATAAAAGGTTGAAATGATACAGATACACGGTATCCTGTCCACAGTACTGACACAGAATACATCAGGCATGGCAATACCCATCCAATAATGCTAAACTTCAACCACCATGCAATTGAATGATATTGTGTAATATTTTGTGCCTTTGTTGTTAGACCTAGAAAAATTGCAATCACTGTCATCCTCAGCCAAAGCATGTGAATAAGTGAAGCGTCTGGGTCGTTCCTGACTAACCAGGCCAATATATTATCCCAGCACGCATGACCAACCGCAGATAAAAAAAGGGCTGCGACGATCATGTATTGCAAGCTATCGCAATTATATACTATATAATGTGTCTTATGAGTTGTAATGTATTTTGCGGACAAACATCCTGTGCGTACACGCTTTGATACGATTCGAACAATAGCATCGGTAGTCTCTGCGGTTTGTCTGTTGGCATTGACTATTGGATTTTTTGCGGCGGGCACATATACGGTTCGGACGGTATCTCAACTACAGCAAACGTATCATCCCGAGAGGCTCGGGTCGATCATCTCCGATGCATCGGATACGATGAAGACAATTCATCAGACGACAACCATGCTTAAATCATCAAGGGGGGACGTTACTATCATGGACGACTTGCATAACTTGATAAAATCGCTTGAGGACTTGGCCAACTCATTGCAAACTTTACACGTGGATCAGTTCCTAAAAGAATCATCGACTTGGAGAGATATTGGGACACATTTCTTTCAAGGCCTCAAACACACTTTGGAAGAGCCAAATTAATTCTCAATGTGCCACAAGTCCTGGAACAGCTCCCATATCAAATCGCCAAGTGATAATTCGTCGATATGACTTTTCCACATAGCCCCAATCCAATTCAAGTTTTTCTTGTTTAGTTGTACGTCATCTTCCAAAGAATCATATACAATGAAAAACCTCTTCAATATTTGCATCCAATTTAATATATTTGAAAGTTCAGTGGTTTGCCTTGCAGTTGCTCGGGCATTGCCATGCGCAATATTACTATAACAAGCATTTTGTTCGGCATTCCCTGGCGGACTAGAGTATCTCTCAAAATATGTATCTATTGTAATTCCACACTGTCTATATACCTCAAATACGGCCTTGTTACGCAAGTCGGATAACCTGATATACCCGAGTATTGGAATGAAATTAATTTCTTTAACTATTTGTGCTGCCCGCTGCCTTGGCGTGCCCGTTACATCATCTACCCTTTGTATAGCAAAACACAATATATTCTCGATCAACTTTTTATTCGACTCGAGCTCGCGTGAAAACTCAGTTTGCAAAGCCTGTAGGAAAAAGTGTTGTATAATATTCTTTGGGTCTGTTGAAGTCAGTTCGTTCAAACTTTCCTTAAGCTTTCCAACTTGATCTTTCCAAATCAAATGCTGCTCTTCTATATTCATGTCACATTTAGTATAAATCGGGTATATATTCCATATTTCAATAAACATGGATTTTTTATTGTTATTATGGCCGACAGTCATCTCAAAGAAGAAGACTCGCTAACCCCATTGAGAGAACAAGAATGTTACATATGCTTTGAACACTGTGTGACAAGAAAACTCTGTAAATGTAACTTATACGCCCATGAATACTGCATTGAAAAATATATGAAGTGTTTTGATACAGACACCTGTAGAATTTGCTATCACTCTTTACTACCATTGCCACCGCCACCCCCACCGCCTAATAAATGGACTAGACTTAGGGAATGGCTTTGCTGTATCAGCGTTCAAACATGAACGAATAGAATAAGAAAGGGTGTATATAAAGAATTACAAATGTACATAATTGAGATGATTAAATTTTTAATATATAGTTTACTCATGTTGGCCGCAAATGCCTTTTGCGGCATATCGCATGATCAAGTTTGGACATGCATGTTAGGCGATACTTGTATTAACAAATATCAACTCCACTCTGCTATCCGATCGAAAACGAGGAAATCACTCAGACGTCAATTCTTAATGGCAGTGGAGGGCTCAAAATATCATAAATTATTTGACGATTGCGATGCTGACAATAATGGTTGTCTCGAGATTTCAGATATCATCTCAGCAGGAGACTCTTGTCAACGTTCGTGCATATGGAGACAAACCATGCACGAATTACTATGCTAAAGCTTACACTACTGAGCGACATACAGGACATGTCATTGATCGTTGAAACCATTTACCAATACAGTTCCTGTGGAATACATGAGCACATGGAAGATACTGCAAATCGTTCGTCATAATAGATCCCAAACAAATCGAACACGATTTACCTGAATTTCTATTTGGAATGCTCACGCTTGGCTCTTCCCGCAAACGTCGTCCGGCCGAAAACTGCTCCACTGACCAAGGACTCGCACCAGAAGAAGGCATGCCGAAACGATGATTTTGGAATCCAGACACGGCTGTTTGCAAAACATGATGGCGTATATCATCCTCTACCACATTTATGTTGCGAGTACGATGCTCAATTATAATCGTTACGGGTCTCCCGTTGAACCCTAAATGTTCCCGAATCATTGTGTGGATATTATATGGTGGATCGTGTACAAGACAATGTCCTCGCAATTGACTATACAGGTCAGAAATGTTTGTATCAAAACGAATCAAACAACGCAATTCCGACGACATTACGATTACAAAGACGAGGACTTAAATATATCATTCGCTTGAATCACCAGAATCTTTCACAAACAACTTTTCATACAGTTCAACAACGTGAGGTTTCAGTCTCGGTAAAGTATCCATCTCCTGACCTAATACAATGCCACATACAAAACTTATTAGTAAAAAGAACATTTAATTTAATTTAAGAAACTTTAAATACTTATTTTATGCTGAAGTTGGCATTTCGCCAGTAAATACAGGCGCAATATCCTCCCCCGAAGTTGGAGAATCTTCAACTGGAACATTTCTGCCCTGCCACCAATGCTCAATTTGTGTTTGCACAGATGGCAAAGGCAATTGCTGGCCCATCCACACACCCAATACATACCCGAACAAAAACTCTAACATACAACAGAGGTCAGCTTATCTATATATTATCTATAGAGAAAATGAACTCGGATTCGATATGGATTCCTTAATCACATTAAACCTGGCACCATAGGGTAATATATTCTTGAGCCATGTATCACCAGATTGATTGTACTTCTTGACGAGCTGGTCAATTTTTGTGATTTGTACTGCAGCCAGCGCGCCTGCAGTCTTGGGGCCAATTCCTTTTAGCCTTTGAACAGAGTGTAATCCCATCTTACAAACCTGTAATCCCAACTTACCAACTTTGGTTGACTTTTTTGCCATTTGTGTTTTTGACTTTTTTGCCATTTGTGTTTTTGACTTTTTTGC
>VMHT01122089.1_pt1 | contig 12479 bp, 13 predicted proteins | sample 4693611 | NCBI WGS metagenome assembly VMHT01 (sample SAMN12280063, study PRJNA550983) | marine metagenome | isolation source: seawater sampled from same location over 5 years 0.02-0.2 micron viral filtrate | place: USA: collected off the coast of southern California halfway between the port... ...
GTCATCGAGGCTATGAGGTGGTCGAGGACAAAGTGTCTGCAGAGTTTGCTATGAGCGCTGACGAGGCGTTTTGCTGCGGAACCGCCGCCGTGATTTCACCCATCGGTTCCATCACTCACGACGGAACAAAAACCGTGTATGGAGACGGCGTCCCCGGCGCCATCACCGTTGAGTTGTACAACGCGTTGACGGGCATCCAAAACGAAACCGAAGACGACGTCTTTGGTTGGCTTCATCCGTTGCCATGACGGCGGCCAGAAACGATGTACGCCAGCCCCATGCTCCCCGCTGTGAGGCTGATTGACGCAAACGGGGTGTCTTCGCTCACCGGCGCTTCGGGCTCCGGTTCAAGAGCGGGTGCGGGCTCAACGGTGATCGTGCCGACCATGCCCGCAGAGGCATGCGGCTCGCAAACGAACTCGTACGTGCCGTTGGTGCCCCGTTCAAACGTGAAACTGTAATCGACTTCTCGTGCGGGGTCGCCCGAATCAAAAACTCCGTTGTTTTCCACAGCGTTGTGGGGCAGGGCTTGACCGCTCCAGAAAAAGCGAACCGTGTCCCCTTCAACCACCGTAACCGACGAAGGTGAAAAACGGAGGTTGGTGCTGTCCACCGATACCACCACCGTTTGCGGCTCCTGGGCCTGTTCAACGGAGGAAGCCGATGTCAAATCCCCTTGGAGGGACGCTGCGAGCAGCACGAGGATACCGAGCAAAACAACGGGGCGCATGTTCAAAAATCAGACCCAAAGGTTATCAAATTCTGTTTGAACATCAGCGGTTTTTGAAGCTCTTTCGTTTCTTGAAACCGCTGCGCTGCTGGGTGGTTTTTCGTTGAGAGCGAGCTCGCCTATCGCCTGTTTTTGGGCCGCGTGCCGTTTGTTCTTGTACGGCTTGACGTTGACTTCGTTGCAGTTGACGCCACTGACCGCCGATGAGTTGCAGGAGCTCCTCTTTGCTACCGGCCCCGATGGATTCCTTTGCTCCCGCCGCAGACACCCAAAGGCGACCCTCCCGAGCGTTCGGGCGGCGAGGGTGTGAAGTCTGTTCTTCTCGCTTGATCTTGCGAAGACCGACGGCGCGGGCCGCCATGAACAAGCCTTCCAAATCAGGCTTGAGAACAGAAGCGTCCTTTGGGACACGACGGCCTGACCTGCGAGAGCGTTTCATGTCAAAATACCCCGGCCAGACACAGAGTCGGTCAGGGTTGTGGTCCATGGTCTCGCCTCACAAGACGCTGTAAGCGTGCTTTCTTGAAGCCGTCGCTTGGTTTCACTCAAGCAAAACGCCGTTGATGACGCCGTCCTTTCCGGGTCGGGAGGTGATTCGAACACGCCCTTGGTCGGTGTCGATGACGGCCCCTTTGACGAGGATGTTTCGACGAACATAGTTGGGGTCGGAGGCGTTCTCAACCACGCTGTGGATGGTGCCCAAGGTGGTCTTGCCCGTTTTTGAATTGTTGATGCTGACTTGGTTGGCCGCCATGACGCGGACCATCGTGTTGCCACCGGTCTTGCGGTAGACCTTGCGCTTGGGCTCGCCAACAAGGGCAAATTGCTTCTCCGTGGAGATCTCGGTTGCCCGCTTACCGCGAGCTTGTACCTTTCGTCCACCGGATGGTTTGCGTCGTGAGATTCCGTGCCATTGAGCCATGGTGCTGCCTCCTGCGTCGCCAGCGACCAGCACGGGCTATATGAAAGCAACCCTCAAGCGCAGGCGACGTCGATTTCGGACAGCACCTCACCCGCAGCGTTGATGAGACGGGCTCGGACACGGTCGCCTTGGAACAGTTGCCCAACGCCTTCGGGGGTGCCCGTGAACAACGCATCCCCGCCCCTCACTGGAGCCCATGCCTCGAGCGAGGCGATTTGCTGGCGAGGTGTGACCGACATGTCGCTCAGTGGGGTGGACTGGCGAAGTTCTTCGTTGACGACAAGCGAAAGATGCAAACCGATGCTGGGGTCAACCAAGTCTTCCCAGGTGCCGTTCCAAGCGGACCACCCGCCGATGACGGCGCTGGACCGGAAGCATTTCCCTTTGGTCCACGGGAGTTGGTCGGCCCGCAATTCACCTTGCGTCAGCCGGTCGGTCAAATCCAAGCCGACGGCGATACCAGCGGGCTCCAAGCGATCGTCGAGGCGAACCACACACTCCACTTCATGGTGCACTTCCCCGGGATGGCTCGACACCGGAAGCGGCCCTTCCCGATGAAGACAACCGGACGGTTTGACGAAAAAAATTGGCTCAGTGGCGGGCTGGTTACCCAGTTCCAAAGCGTGTTTCGAGAAGGTCCGGATGGTGCACCACATCGCCATGGTTGAACGAGCTTTTTTCGGTTCATCAACAACGCGATGCCCAAGGATGATAGCCTCCAAACATCAGGGGGAATCATGGCCAGCGAATGGAACGTCCGCAAACGCCGACCGGTTCGTCGCAAGCACATCGCACCGCTTCTCAAGCGACTCGAAACCGACCTGGCCATTGACTTGAACGTCGACGGAGCGTTCCTTGAGATGGCGGAGTACGGCCCGTGGAACATGGTCTTCGTCGACCGAACGCCGCTGGTGTTTGAGTTGATTGACGACGGGGACGAACGACGGGTGTTCTTGACGTTGCGGGGTTTCCTCGCACACATGGACGCCCTCAAGTGGGTGGAGGTGGATCACGGCGCCATCCCGTTTTTGATGAACGGAGCCGACTGCATGGTGGCCGGCGTTCACGCCTCTGAAGCGTCTGTAAAGGCGGGCGATCTCGTCTGGATTCGAGACATGACGCACAAGCGTCCGCTGGCCCTCGGATGGGCCGTGGATGACGGAGAGGTGATGGTTGAGAACACCAAAGGCAAGGGCATCAAAACCGTTCACTGGGTTGGCGACGAGTTGTGGGAAATGGAATAACGGCCCTCGTGAGAGGAACCCAAATAAGGGAGTCGCGCCAAGTGGTCACCATGAAGCGAATCGTAGCGATGGTCCTTGTGTGCAGCCTGTTGATGACCTCGGTCGTGACGGTTCAAGCCGCGAAGGCGACCGGCGGAGAGGACGTCAACCCCGACGATGATGCACCGTTCACCGTCCAAGAACGCACCACGCCGTCTCAAGACGGGCAGACTTGGACGCTGACGCTGGCGCTCGACCAGGAGGCCGTGGACAACGGCACCACCCTCGCCTTCACCACCCAAATTTGCACCAACGACGGCGTGTGTGACCCGCCGGTGAATCAAGACACGATCGTAAGCGACGACGGAAGCACGTTCACAACCGACCTCACACCGCCCAACGACCATTCCTACGTCAACTGGCGAGTGAAGGCGACCTACAGCGATGATTCCACCGAAAATTTCCCCCAGGGTGAGTGGTACAAAACTTGGTCCACCTGCTACTACAACGACGGATCGTTTGGAGGAATCCATGCCGACGGGAACGGGTGCGACGTTCCAGCATCCGGTGAAAGCGAAGGGTTGCTGCCCTCCATGGGCATCGCCATGGCGCTGACGGCGCTGAGCGGCGCTGTCTTGGTTGCTGCCGGTCGTCGGACCTGATTCACGTTCGCTGGTGGTGCTCGACCAGGCGCTCAACAAATCGGCGCTGCTCCACGCCCCAAGCGGTCAACAACACACTGACCACGCTTCTTGATTCGTTGAGGTCGGCCCCCGAAAATCCTGAACCCCTCAGGTCGCTCTCAACCAGCGGGAGGTGTTGGCCGCTGAAGGTCAATCTGCAGCCCACCTCTTCCGCCACCGCTGAACCTGCGCTGAACGTCATGCTTGAGCCCTCGACCTTGCACGCCACCCCACCGGCTTTGAGAAAGCGTTGAAGCGCTGCCAGGAGCTGTTCACCGTCAACGTCGTCGGTATCGCTGGCACCGCCGTAGGCGGACAAGAAGTCCAGTTCCGTGTCGTTTTGTTCCATCAAATGGTCCAAGCCACGTCCGTCGTTGGTCATCCACCCAACTCCTCGATTGAAAGGTTGGTCCATCCAATGAGGCGCCCGTCCGTCCCGTCCACGAGCAGTGAGAAGCTCCGGTCTTTGCCGCTCTCTTCCCACTGGCGCTGAACATCGATGGTGGTCGCCCCGGAGGTGTCGAGAAGGTCGCTGAAATCAATACCAAACCCGGTTCCGGGGACCACGACAAGATAGCCCATGCTGGTCGAATCGTGCAGGCCACTTCCCGTGAACAACGCATCGGGCCCGGTCAAATCCGGGTACCGTTGAGCGTCCATCAATCGCGTTTCAAGGTCGTGAAGCGGCAGCGCTTTTGGAATGGAATCGCGGTTGTGCGTGATGGACTCGTCGAAGGTGCCTTTGGCGATGAACGTGCATGTCTGGTCGGAAGCATCGCCCGACACGGAGAAGTGAAGCCAACCCGCAGTGGTGTCGGAGTCCACCCACGAGATATTCCATTCCGTATCGGTCCCGTTCTGTTGGTCCACCGCTCGCCACACGTACCCGTCGTTTTCAAGCGCCGTGACGGCACCTGAAGCCACGCTGTTGAATTCACTGATGCACGTCATGGCCTGGTCGAGCGGGTGAGCGCGAACGGTGGAATTGTCAGGAAGATGGGTCCCGTCAACCCCCCAGTTCACGACCTCATCGTCGTCTGGGTTCAAATCGTTGGCCTGCGGGCGATTGTCGTAGGTCTTTCCGAGTTCAATGGCTTTGTAGCCACGGGTGAGCGTGGTTCGCTCAAACGTGTGATGAAGTTCCAGTTCGCCGTCGGGAAGGACGGCGTCAATACCACGTTGCTGCCACGCAGAACAACTCGTTCGAGAGGCTTCATCGCTGCTGATGGCGACGTCAACGGTTTGGCGTGCAGCCCACGGACTGTCTGCGTCCAACCACATCGTCATGGTTGCGTAGCCCAAGCAAAAGTCGCGCACGTCTCGGTGGCTGGCCGTAACTTTCCACATGTTGGTGGACCCAATCTTCTCTGAACCGGTCACTCGCCATTCCCAACCCGAACTGGTGCCGGTGGCGTCTTTCGTGATGTAGGCGTTTCCGAAAAAGTCGGCGAGTTCAATCGGGGCGATGACCATTCCAAGCCCGGGCGAAAGTTCCTCGAGATCGCCCAAGAGACCGCCCACGCCGTAGGTGAAGGCCGTCCCGGTGTAAGACGTCGCTGAAAGTGTCGCGGCAAATTCCAGTTCAGTGGCCAGGGTCACCTGCTCCCTCAGTTCCTTCCAGGTCGTCAATTTGAGGTCGGCCTGACCGGTCGTGGTGTCCGTGGTGGTGTCCGAACATTTACCGAAGAGTGGGTAGTGACCTGAGAGGTCGAACTGAGAAAATGACATCTCGTTCACGCTCTCAACCGAAAGCCACGACATTCCCTGGCCGCCTCGAACCTTCACGGCCCCCAGCCGGTCTTCGGACGACTGCGTGCTTAATTCAAGGACGCCCCCGTTGGTCACGGACGCCGTGCTCTCGCCTTGAAACATCAAACGGATTTTGCAGTAATTGGGTGGATCTTCCAGCTGGTCCGTGACCAGTTCGACGTACTCCTCAGAGGCGAGGAAGGTCCCCTCGGTGATCATGTAGCCCATCGTATCGCCGTATCGAAGTGAGTCTGCGGTGAACGGCTCGAGTTGATTGTTCACGTAGTACCATCCACCGGCGCCCAACAGCACCAGCGTAAGAAGCACGGCGATGGCTTGCGGTCGGCGAACCATTTCCATCAAGGTGAGCGGTTTTCCTTCCCTTGACACGTCGGGCAGCGGCGTTGAAGCACTGGAGGTTTTTGGTAGAGGGACGGCGTTCGTATCCGCTCGGTCAACCTCGTCAACAACGTTAACCAAATCCGCTTCGAGCACGACCGCATCAAGGACCTCATCGTCCAACGTCTTCGAAGTTCGAGCAGGGAGAGGCACCGTGGAAATCGTGTCGTCGTCCTCAAGGGAGAGCATGACCGGTTCATCTTCGTCCTTTGCGGGCTCAGCATCAACCACGGCATCGTTCCCGTCTCCACTCTCTTCAGAAGCCGGCTGGAAGGTGGCGGTCGATTCGTCAAAGACCTCGATGCCCAAGGTCTCCCTGTCCACCCCTGCCTCAAGCAGACGAGACAGCAATTCAGCCTTTTTGCCGCTGGCGGAAACATCGTTGAGGACGCACAAGGCCTTGAGTTTCGCCACCGTTAACGTGGTGGTTGGCTCGTCTCCCATGGTCAACCCTCAGCAAACCGTAGGCTCGGTGCATTTCAAGGCTGGCGTTGTTTTGCAGCGGTTTTGCATCAAAACCGAACAGCAGGTGCCCACTCAAGCCTCGTAAGGGACGTAAACGCCATCGGCGTTTTGCACGTAGACCGTTTGGTCGTAGGAACCGTCCGGCATCTTGCGGAAGAAGTAGCCGTTTTCGGCGGCCTCGTAGATGGCCTCGGGTGGCGTGGAAGGTTCATGTTCCAACGCTCCGGTCGGCGCTTCAGCGGGTGGAGCGGTTTCTGCGACCGGCTCGGGAGGCCCTGACGGTCCGGCCTGGCCGGGTGGTCCGGGCGGTCCGCTCGGACCGGAGGGCGGCGCACCACCTGGACCGGCAGCGATGCGGGCCCGACTCGCTTCGGACAACACCTTTGACTCGGTCGTTTCGTTTTCACCCTCGAGAACGGTTCGTAGGGCTGCACCGTGCTTCTGGGCGCCAACGAACGCGAAAGCGGACAGACCCAAGCACAGCAACCCGAGGAAGCCGCCGATGAACTGGTTGGGGTAGACCTTGCCCTCGACGCTCAGGGACTGCCCGTCACCTGAGATTTTCTCGCCCTCTCCGTCGATGTATTCAACGATGAGACAGTAATGACCCGGGTCGATGTTGAATTCAAAGTCGTAGGTTCCATCGGCCAGCACCCGACCGTCCGAGACCTGGTACTGAAGGGCGTGCGTGCCGCTCGCCTTCGCATCCCGCATCTTTTCGCTCGCCGTGAAGTCCGTGCAGTCTTCGTGCTCAATCAGGTAGACGGCGATGTTGACAACCGATTGGGGTGGGGGCGAGGAAGCCGTCACCGTGAGTCGCACAGGAACATCGAACATGTCCTCACCGTCAAGAGGGAGCCCCCAAACGAGACCAATGTCCTTTTCTGCTGAATTGCTAAAGCCGTCGTAATCGGCAGAAAACGGCATTGGAAACAACGCAAAGAGGAAGAGAAGGGCCGCAACGCCGAGATAGAGAAACACGTTCCAACGCGATTTCTTCAGGCTCTCCTCACGCTCCGCGAGGGACATCTCCTGCATCGCTTCGTCCTGGTCCTCGTCCACGGCAAGTGCACCCGCTGCATCGGGTTCCTCTTCGCTCATGCGACCTCCACATCCTCCGAGCACTTCAAGAGCGCGGCACGGGCGTCATCTCACCATGGGAACCGATGGTATCAAGACCAACGCCTCGGCGCCCAACGATATGAGCATTCGGTTGGCTGTACTCAGTCGAGGTCCGCGGCTCTACAGCACTCGTCGCATCGTTGAGGAAGCAAGAAAGCGTGGGGTGGACGTCGAGGTTTGCGACCCAATGAAGTTCTCTCTGGTGGTCAACCAAGGCAGCGTGGATGTGTTGCACCGCGGTCAAGCCTTTGCGAAAGACGCCGTCATTCCCAGAATCGGTCACTCCATCACTCAACACGGCGTTGCCGTGTTGCGGCACATCGAACAGCTCGGGATTTGGACGGCCAACACCGGGCGGGGCATTCTCCAGAGCCGAGACAAACTCAACGCTTCCCAGATCCTCGCACGAAACCGAATCCCCGTTCCCAAAACCGTCTACGTCCGCGACATCCTTGATGTGGAACAGGCCATTGACACCGTGGGTGGACTGCCCGTTGTGGTCAAGGTGACACAAGGCACCCAGGGGGACGGGGTGTTCCTTCGCCACACCGCCTTCGAGGTCCGCAACCTCGTTCAGGGCTTGCTCATGACCGGAAAATCGGTGTTGGTTCAGGAGTACATCGCCGAGTCCCACGGGAAGGACATTCGCGCTCTTGTGGTCGGCGACAAGGTTGTGGCCTGCATGAGGCGCCGCGCCCGCGGCCGAGAATTCCGAAGCAATTTCCACCTCAACGGCACCGTGGAAAGCGTCGAATTGCCTGAAGGCTACGCCGAAGCCGCCTGCCGTGCGGCGCGTGTCTTGGGCCTGAACATCGCCGGAGTGGACCTGCTTGAAGGCAACAACGGCCCGCTCGTTTTGGAAGTCAATTCTTCCCCCGGCTTGGAGGGCATTGAGAAGGCCAGCGGTGTGAACGTGGCCGGCGCGATCGTCGACTACGTGATGGAAGACACCGCGTTTTCCGAAGTCGACATCGGTCAACTGCTCCGAACGGTTCCTGGCTCAGGTGTGCTTTCGCTCCAGTTGCGCAACCACCCAAAAATGGTTGGAAAGCGCCTCGACGAGGTCTTCGCCTCCACCCCCGTGTTCGCCCTCTCGCGAGGCGACCGCCTGGTCTGGAACCCCGACCACGACGTGCAACTTCGCTACGACGACGTGCTCGTCTGCTACGGTGAATTAACCGAACTTCGCGCCTCGCTTCGTCAGGCCATGCTGGGCGTGCCCCGAGAGGCACTGATGTTTGACGAACCCGGCGACGGGCCCGAGCAAACCGAAGTTTGAACCTGTGGTGCGAGGGTGTTCAACGCCAACGCATTTGTCCGGCCAACCAAGCCTCTGTGCGGCTGTTTTTTGCCGGTGGATCAAAAAACAGAACAACTATTTGACACGATAGACTCCCGAACCACATGTCTCATGTGGGCGATATCGTCCCTTACTACCTCCGACACCTCGGGGACATCAACCTGTTCAAAGGGCACACCGTTGGACTCAGCATAATTCACGCTGCGCTTTCTCTTGTGACCTGTTTGGTTCTTCTCGCTCTCGCATGGTTAACCATTCGTGCGCGGCCGGAGCGGCCCGAAAACCGATTCATGTTCGTGCTGCTGGTCGCTGAGGCCTACAGAGTCATGGTCACGTGGTACAACATCTACCCCTTCGAAGGAAGTCCCGAGTTCATCGAGCTCATGCAAACGTTTCGCGTGGGCTGGTACATCTGCGGATTGACGTGCATCATGATGTACGTCTGCACGGTCTCGTTCTATCCAATAAAAGGCCTGGAATTCATGACAAAACCAATCATCAAAAACAATCTTTGGTGGGCCATTCCCTCGATAGCGACGGTTGCGTTCACCTCGTTGATTCTTCTCTCCCCGGGTGGAACCGTTGATGTCATCGGTGGCGCATATCACGTGTATTGTGCAGAAGGCATGACGTCCCAGCCCGCTGAAATCATCAGTTCAGAAGGTTCTCCAGACTTGGTCGGTGTGTGCGAGGATTACGCACCCTACGTCTACATGGTGCCGGGCAATTCCACCGTTGGACAACTCCTGTTGGTGCTCCCGGTGTTTTCAGCGGTCATCGCCATGGTGTTCATGCGCAAATCCTGGAAGTCTTTGGCCCAAGATCCGGAAACGGAAAGTCAGGCAATTGAGGCGCGGTCACTCTTCATTGGGTTTGCGGGGAAAGCCATCATCAAAGGAGCCATGGTGTTTGGCATTGTCTCGATGGTGATCATCTTCGGGGACTGGAACCTCGCCGACGTCGCCACCGTTTCAGACGAATACGGCGACCAAGCGTTGACCATCTATCTCTTCATTCTCTATGGATTCCTCTTCAGCATTCTTTTCACGGGCATGCTGGAGGGTTTCATGTTCACATACGGCGTGCTGAAAAACGAAATCCTTGGCATCGATGAAACATTGCGTAAAACATTCAGCACCGCAATCTTTGCAACCTTGGGCGGCGTTTCCCTCCTTGTCGCCTCTGAAATGATGGAAGACCTTGTCGGAGGTGGAGGGTTGATTGGAGGATTGATCGTCGGATTGCCTCTCATTGTGCTAAGAAAACCAATCTTTTCGGCCATCAACAGTTTCTCAACGGTCTTGATGCCTGAGGCGTTCACGAAAGCAGAATTGTCGTACATTGAAGCCTACGAAATAGCAATGGAGGATCGAATCATCACCAATGAAGAACGTAAATTCCTCAAATTGCAAGCCAAGGCGTTGGGGTTGGACGACGATCGAATCGTCTACATTGAATCCTGGTACGATTCGAATCTCGAGAATGAGGAAGAGTGAGATCACCCCTCTCTGCAGCCGTGGTTGTTCGCTGGAGGATTGTTCCGTTCGCCGTGACTAAAATAATATAATCAAAAAATGGGAATTCAACCATGGGAGACGTGGGCACGCCCGTTGACTACTATCTCCGCACGCTCGGTTCGTTCATCGGATATTGGCACATGCTGGCCATTTTCAGCATCTTATCCGGCATCTTTCTGCTGTTTCTCGCCTACCTCATTCTCAAGGCGAACCCGGAAAAAGCAAAAAATCGCTTCATGGCCTTGATGCTGGTCACAGAAGCGCTCCGTTGTTTCACCTCGATGCTGTTCTGGGTGTATTCGTGGCCCGAAGACATGTTGAACGTGTTGAGGCCGGGGCGCGTCGTTTACTACACCATGTCGCTCCAATTGTTCTTCCTCTACATGGCTGCAGCAACGTTCTACAGCGAAAAGCCGTGGGCAAAACGAATCTCAAATCTGTTCAAATTCCACGGTCTTTACATCCTCCCGTTGTTCTCTCTAGGGGTCATTCTCCTGGTGAGTCATTTCATGGGAGGCACGAACGTGTCGATCGGCGACATAAGTTGGATCTATTGCGAGAGTGTCGGTCCCGGACAAGGAACCACAGCGACCGGCGCTCCACTCCCGTTTGAGGTTTCATGCATCGAGGATTACGAGGCCCTCTACCCGATGACCTTCACCAACGTGGTCGTCGGCCCGTTGAGTCGAATCCTGTTGTTTATTCCGCTCATCGGTGCGATTGTCGCAACGGTTGCGCTCACACGGTCTCGCAACCGCATCGCCGACCAAAAGAACACGAATCTCATCGGCGAGGTCCGAGCCGTCCGATTGGGGTTCATCGGAAAGACCGCCATGCAAGTAACCACAACACTGATTCTGTTCTGGATGATTTTGATCATCGGGTCCCCTCCAGATTTGACCGTCAGTCCGTTCAATCCCGAGCTTGAATTATCGCCCGCTCTTCTGATTCTGCCACCGTTGATGCCCACGGCTGTTGTGATCGCTGCCTTGTTTGAGGGGGTTATCTTCACGTACGCCGTGATCAAAAACGACATGTTCGGCATCGATGAACAACTTCGAAAGACGTTCACCACCACGGTGTTCGCAGGGTCCGGAGCAATTCTTTTCCTGGTCAGCACCGAACTCATGGAATCGGTCTTCAATCAGGGATGGATTGGAGGTGTGTTCATCGGTATGACGCTGTTGATCTTGCGCAAACCCATCATCGCCACCTTGGGTGGTGTATCGTCTCGACTCATTCCGGAATCGCACACGAAAGAAGAGTTGGGGTACTTGGAGATGTATTACCTTGCGAAAAAGGACCACACGATCACCCCCAACGAACGGTCCATGCTCGACTTGCAAGCAAAGTCCTACGGCATCACAGAGGAACGAAAGTCCTACCTTGAGGAATGGTACAACGAGATGTGGGAAAAGGGCGGCGACAACAACGACCTTGCCCGAAAATACGGCAAAAGCGGCATCAACATGATGGGTGTGTTCAGCACCACGGGCGAAGCGCCGATCAACGAACGAGAAATTCTGGACGCGTTCAACATCATGGACAAAAACGAGGACGATGTCATCTCAAAACAGGAGTTTTCTCAAGCCCCTGAAGTCTCCAAACTCCCGCAGGAATCTCAGGAAGAATTGTTCGATGCGATCGACCTCAACGAGGACGGCGTTATTCAGTTCGATGAGTTCAGAATCCAAGCGCAGGTCACCGAATCCGAGGTTCTCGCCATCAACAAAGAACAGGTGTACATGGAAGCCTACAAGGTGGCGATGGAGGATTTCATCATCACCGACGACGAACGCAAAATGCTGAACATCCAGGCGAAAACGTTGGGCATACCCGAGCAGCGCGTGGCTGAGCTGGAACGAGATTACAACGCCACCGTTGATTCGGCCGCACGAGCATGATTCGCTGTCTCTAATCGAGTGCATTTCCCACGCCCCATCGCAACGATCAACGTTGGTGAGTGCTCAAACACATGGGTGGGCATGAATAGGATGGACTGCGAACCCTCGTGAAGATGCAATCTGCGTACACGGGGGTTAACCTACACCTTTCCAATTGGTGATATCCCGTCATCTATTGCACGGAAATCATTAATCTCTGACTGTACCACCTCCATAGAATGAAGTATCAATATGCACATGTGTTCAATGACATCGACAAGTTGAATGATGCCGGTGAAGTAGGATGGGAGTGCTATGCGGTCACAGCACATTACACATTTCTGTGGGGCGTAATCTTTGGATTATTTCTCCCGCCACCAAAGATGTATCACATCAGAAAGAAAAAATGAGTACACGACACATACAACGGCCCCCGTTGTATTCGTATACGAACACAACCGTAGCGTTGTGAAGGACGGACTGAGA
>VMHT01124696.1_pt1 | contig 12475 bp, 10 predicted proteins | sample 4693611 | NCBI WGS metagenome assembly VMHT01 (sample SAMN12280063, study PRJNA550983) | marine metagenome | isolation source: seawater sampled from same location over 5 years 0.02-0.2 micron viral filtrate | place: USA: collected off the coast of southern California halfway between the port... ...
AAGAAGGTAAAAACAAAATGAGTGTATTAAACGCAGTAAGAAACAAGTTGATCCATATTGCCATGGCTTTAATTAAAAATAAAACCTATTATCAAAATCGCTTGGAATTGTCATAGAAATCGCAATGACGCGCAATGCGAAACACCAAACCCCAAACAACAAGTAGCAAACGAAAATCCGACAACCGACAACCCACAACCGAAAATCTTTTATATAAATTTTAGCATAACAAACCACCTTTTCTTCTGAATGTTTTAATAGTTTACGGCAACAACTAACTATTGCTAACTAACTCAATTAAAAAAATGAAGATTCAAAAAGTATTGGTGGCCAATCGTGGGGAAATCGCGATTCGAATTTTTAGAGCCTGCACCGAAATAGGAATTAGAACGGTAGGAATTTTTACCTTTGAAGATCGCTACTCCCTGCACCGCTACAAGGCCGATGAATCTTACCAAATAGGCCCCGATAAAGAGCCTCTAAAACCTTACCTGGATATAGATGCGATAATCAACACCGCCAAAGAGGTGGGTGCCGATGCTATTCATCCCGGGTACGGATTTCTTTCTGAAAACGCCGATTTTGCACAAGCCTGTAAAGACAACAACATTATTTTTATTGGGCCTGAAGTTTCAGTATTAAAAAGCCTGGGTGATAAAGTAACCGCGAAAACAGTAGCGGTAAAAAACAATGTTCCGGTGATTCAGAGTAACGAGAAAGACCTGGAAAGTCTGGATATTGCCATAGAAGAAGCCAACCGAATAGGCTATCCAATTATGCTGAAAGCCGCCAGCGGTGGTGGAGGCCGTGGAATGCGAGTGCTTAGAGAAGAAGCTGAATTAAGAAAGGCTTTTTCAGAATCTAAACGCGAGGCACTTAATGCCTTTGGAGATGATACCGTTTTTATTGAAAAATTTATTGAAAATCCGAAGCATATTGAGATCCAGATCGTGGGAGATAACCACGGGAATATGGTACACCTTTTTGAGCGGGATTGCTCGGTGCAACGTCGCTACCAAAAGGTGATTGAATTTGCACCTTCGTATAATTTAGATCAAATCACCAAGGAGAAACTTTATGAGTATGCCGTGAATATTTGTAAAGCGGTGAATTATAATAATATTGGTACAGTCGAATTTCTGGTAGATCACGATGGTAGTATATACTTTATTGAGGTAAATCCACGAATCCAGGTAGAACATACCGTGACCGAAGTGGTAACCGGAATAGACCTGGTTAAAGCACAGTTGTTTATTGCCGGTGGCTACAAATTAAGTGACGAGCAGATAAAAATAAAAGATCAGGCTTCGCTTAGCACTAACGGATTTGCTCTGCAATGTAGAATTACCACCGAAGATCCAGCCAACGACTTTCAACCCGATTATGGTACAATTACTACCTATAGAAGTGCCTCCGGATTTGGAATTAGGCTGGACGCCGGTAGTTTGTATCAGGGTGTAACCATTTCACCTTTCTTTGATTCTATGCTGGTAAAAGTTTCTGCCAGCGGAAGAACTTTAGATGGAGCCTGCCGTAAAATGCGTCGGGCTTTAGCTGAATTCAGAATTAGAGGTGTAAAGACTAATATTCCGTTTTTAGACAATATTCTTCAGCATAAAAAATTTAGAGAGGGTAGCGTAACGGTGAATTTTATCGCCAATAATCCCGATCTATTCAAACTCAAGGAAACCCGAAACCGCGCCACCAGGATGGTTGAATTTCTAGGGGACTTAGTGGTGAATGGAAATCCCGATGTAAAGGAAATAATAGAAAAACCAAAGCTAATAAAAGCTGATGTTCCTGCTTTTGATCATAACGTGGCATACCCAAAAGGAACCAAAGATTTGCTTACCGAGTTAGGTCCCGATAAGTTTGCCGAATGGTTAAAGAATGAAAAGAAAATACATTTTACCGATACAACTTTTAGAGATGCGCATCAAAGTTTGCTGGCCACCAGGATGCGAAGTACAGATATGCTAAAAGTGGCGGAAGGTTTTGTTAAAAATCATCCCGAAACATTTAGTATGGAAGTTTGGGGAGGCGCTACTTTTGATGTTTGCCTTAGATTTTTAAAAGAAAATCCGTGGGAACGTTTGCAATTACTGAGAAAAGCAATGCCGAATATCTTGCTGCAAATGCTAATGCGAGGCTCAAACGGAGTTGGTTATACCGCTTACCCCGATAATTTAATCGAAAAATTCGTAGCTGAAGCCTGGGAAAACGGGGTTGATATTTTTAGGATTTTTGATTCCCTGAATTGGATGAAATCAATTGCACCCTGTATTGAATATGTACGTAAGAATACTTCTGGACTTGCGGAAGCTTCAATTTGTTATACCGGCGATATACTTGACAAAAACAGTAAGTATAATTTGGAGTATTATCTTCAGCTGGCAAAAGATATTGAAAATGCCGGGGCACATATTTTAGCGATAAAAGATATGGCCGGACTATTAAAACCTTATGCTGCCGGCGAACTGGTTTCCGCCTTAAAAGCGGAGATCAATATTCCGGTGCATTTGCATACCCACGATACTTCGTCTATACAGGCGGCTACTTATTTGAAGGCCATAGAGGCTGGGGTAGATGTGGTAGATGTAGCGCTGGGCGGACTTTCGGGACTTACCTCGCAGCCTAATTTTAATTCCCTGGTGGAAATGACGAAATCTAGCGAGCGCAAAGCCCATTTCAATATGGAAAAACTTAATGAGTATTCGCATTATTGGGAAGCGGTTAGAAAGTATTATTTCCCATTTGAAAGCGGACTAAAAGCCGGTACAGCCGATGTTTACAAACACGAAATTCCTGGCGGCCAATATTCTAACCTTAAACCACAAGCCGAATCTTTAGGCCTGGCTTCAAGGTTTCACGAGATTACCGCGATGTATTCAAAAGTGAATAAACTTTTTGGTGATATTATTAAGGTAACACCAAGTAGTAAGGTAGTGGGCGATATGGCACAGTACCTGGTGAGTAATAATTTAAGTATTGAAGATGTGATGGAGAAAGGCGAAAACCTTTCTTTTCCGCAGTCGGTGGTGAATTTCTTTAAAGGCGATTTAGGGCAACCTCACGGCGGTTTTCCTGCTGAGGTGCAAAAGATCATCTTAAAAGATCAAAAGCCTTATACCGATAGGCCAAATGCGCATTTGGAACCTATAGATTTTGAAAAGCAATTTAAGGAATTCTGCGATATTTTCAAGGAAGGAATGGGCCGAAAACTCGAAATGACCGATTTTCTTTCGTACAAATTATATCCAAAAGTATTTACCGAATATTTTAATCATTACCGAAAGTTCGGAGAAGTAATGAATATTCCTACTCCTAATTTCTTCTACGGAATGGAACCCGGTGAAGAGATTACTGTAGAAATGGATAAGGGAAAAACGCTGCTTATCGAATTCTTATCGGTGGGAACTGCAGATGATGATGGACTCGTAGATGCGTTTTTTAAAGTAAACGGCCAGACAAGAACGGTGAAAATTCAGGATAAGTCGGTTAAGGTTGAAAAAGTAGTTCACCAAAAGATCGATAAATCGAACGATAATGAAGTAGGAGCACCAATTCAGGGTTCTATTTCCTCAATTTTAGTCGAAAAAGGTCAAAAAGTGAAAAAGAACGAACCTTTATTTGTGATTGAAGCGATGAAAATGGAAACCACCATCACTGCAAATAGAGAAGGCGAGATAGACGAAATAATTCACAAAGAAGGCACTATGGTCTTTGCTGATGATTTGGTAATTAAACTTAAATAAATTATAACTTTACTCGGCCTATCGAAAATTTAACGTCAGATTTGAAGCGAAAACCACGTAAAATTTTAGGTTGTTTGAGCCGAACGGATGTTTGAGATTTAACCTATTACGCTGGCGAGTTCCTAAAATTTAGTGGTTGAAAATTAAATCTAGTTAAAGTTTCGTAAGCCTAGACTTTTTTGTTTCTTTTTTGGCAATGCAAAAAAGAAAAGGTAAGACAGTTTTTTATTTTAAAATTTAAAGCAACAATAAACACCAAACAACAAACCCCGAACAAAAAACCGCGAAGCGACATGTTTCACCACACACATCCTTATAAACCTTTTATTCCGGAAAACGCTACAAAACTAATTGTAGGCACATTACCGCCCCCAAGATTTACGAAAGGGGAATTTAAGGAAGGAGACGTGAACTTCTGTTACGGCAGTCGGGACGGACTTTTATGGATTGTTTTGGATAATATTTTTGATCTCGATCTAAAATTTGAAACTACGAAGGCAGCTATAAAGCAACGCAAAGAATTTCTTGAAAAAAGAGGAATTGGTATCTGCGATATGGTAGAAAGCAGTAGGAGAGAAAAGGTAGATGCTTCCGATCTCGGGATGCAAAAGGTGGAACTTAGAAATATGGTGGGAATTTTAGAAAAACACCCAAAAATAGAAACCCTGCTCTTTACCGGTGGAAATTCCAAAAATGGTCCTGAGTATTTTTTTAGAAGACATCTAAAGGAAGTTGAAAGTGATATTAGGTTAAAAGTGATTTCTAACGAGGTGCCCAGGATTCACCAGTTTGTGCTAAAGGGCCGACTTATAAAAACGGTTTCTTTAACGGCACCATCGGGTTCGGCCAATCGAGCTATTGGTAGTATGGAGCTTTATAAACAACTGAAACAAAAGAACGAAGATTTTAATACGATAGATTTTAGAGTGATGCAGTACAGAGAGTGGTTTTAAAGTATTTAATATTCGTCATCGCGAGTGAGTTACGAGCGTGGCGATCTGTGCTAATGTTTCCTCCGTCACTTCGAGTTTCCGACTTGAGTCGGAATTATCGAGAAGTGCTTTGAAGTTACTATTAAAATGTTCTCGATACGCCGTTATTTTCGCTTTCGCTCAAATACCGCCACTCGAACTGACGCAGTCTTTCCCGGACCGTCATCGCGAGCGAGCCTCACGTCATGCTGAACTCGTTTCAGCATCTAGCATGAACTTAGACCCTGAGATGAATTCAGGGTGACTTATATATTTGGTATGTATAATAAGTTTAGGAAAAACAAAAACCCTGAATCTAAAATTATAAACTTTCAAATTCAGGGTTTTCAGACGTAGTCAACTTACAACTACTGTAATTCTTTCTTTTCCTGTTCGGCCATGGTGGTTGGTTTTACCTTAAATTTTTTACGTTTAGGTCTTAATTTTCCATGAGTACCGATCGCAATTTTTCCGCGTTTCGTTTTTTTGTCTCCACGTCCCATAAATTACTTTTTATTCTGTTGGTCTTTTATGGTTTTTTCATCAATATCAACCTTATTGGTCTGTTTATCAGTTTTCCCCGTTGGGTTGGTTGGATTTTCCTGACCTTTCTCTCTTTTTCTTTTATTATCTTCAATTGGACCGCCCATAATTGTTGTTTTTTTGATTCACTTACTAAGATAATAATTCAGAATCTTAAAACCTGCCAAGACCATGTTAGAATTTGGTTAAACCGGTCTGATGTTTTTCACAAAATCGCCTATATTATTTTTCCCATTAGCATTAAGATGTTTGATAAATGCCGAACCAATAATAGCGCCTTTTGCATATTCCGTAGCCTGGTTGAAGATATCTTCGTCGCTAATTCCAAAGCCTACAATTTGCGGATTTTGAAGTTTCATTGCTGAAATTCTTTTAAAATAATCTCTGGTTTCCTCACTAAATCCGGAAGTAGAACCCGTAACACTCGCAGTACTTACCATATAGATAAATCCGTTAGAAACAGAATCAATAAACCGAATACGCTCTTCAGAAGTTTGCGGCGTGATCAGGAAAATATTCTGAAGCCCGTTTTCTTCAAAAATCGACTTGTATTCTTCATTATACACATCAACGGGTAGATCCGGAATTATAAGTCCGTCAATTCCGGTTTCAGCGCATTTTTTGCAGAATTTCTCTACACCATACTGAAGAATTGGATTAAAATATCCCATAATCACTAGAGGTATTTCCACTGAGTTCCTAATTCCTTTAAGCTGTTCGAAGAGTTTATTGGTGGTCATTCCACTTTTTAGCGCTTTGGTAGAACTTTCCTGAATTGTTGGACCATCAGCCAGGGGATCGCTAAAAGGCAAACCGATTTCGATAAAATCGACACCGTTCTTTTCTAAATCCTGAATAATGGAAACTGTATCTTCAGGTTCAGGATAACCGGCGGTAAAATAGATAGAAAGCATCTTTTGCTCTTCCTGAAGTTTTTTATTTATTCTGTTCATTTTCAATATTATTATAAATCGACATTCTGAATTCATTTCAGAATCTAACTCGTTTAGATTTTGAAATAACTAGATCTCAATCAAAATCGGGTTGACGATAACTCATAATTAATTTTAACTTTTATAATAATTCCCCCTTCGGGGGCTAGGGGGCTTTTTACAAACCGAAATAATCAATATACGTACTCAAATCTTTATCGCCACGGCCCGAAAGATTGATCACTACTACATCATCTTTTTTAAACTTTCGGTCTTCAAAAATTGCCAGGGCGTGAGAAGTTTCAATAGCGGGAATAATACCTTCCAGTTTTGCCAGTTCCTGGCCGGCATCCATAGCCGCTTTATCGGTTATGGAAATAAACTCTCCACGCCCACTTCTAAATAAATTGGCGTGCATTGGGCCCACACCAGGATAGTCAAGTCCGGCAGAAATAGAATACGGCTCAGTAATTTGTCCGTCATCGGTTTGCATCAGCAGCGTTTTACTACCGTGAATAATACCTTCTTTTCCTAAAGCTGAGGTTGCCGCACTTTCACCGCTTTGTATGCCTTTTCCGGCAGCTTCCACCGCAATAATTCCAACTTCCGGATTGTCTAAATAATGATAGTAAATTCCGGCAGCATTACTTCCTCCACCTACACAAGCCACTACATAGTCAGGATTCTCCCGATTTTCTTTTTCTTTCAGCTGAACTTTAATTTCTTCAGAAATCACCGCCTGAAATCTAGCTACCATATCGGGGTAGGGATGCGGCCCAACCACAGAACCAATGATGTAATGAGTATCCAGCGGGTTGTTGATCCAATCGCGAATCGCCTCGTTCGTGGCATCTTTTAAAGTTCGGCTTCCCGATTTTGCCGGAACTACTTTGGCACCAAGCATCTTCATTCTGGCAACGTTTGGCGCTTGTCGTTCAATATCAATTTCGCCCATATAGACAATACATTCAATGCCCATAAGCGCACAAACGGTAGCCGTAGCTACGCCATGTTGGCCTGCGCCGGTTTCAGCGATTATGCGGTTTTTACCAAGACGTTTAGCCATTAGAATCTGTCCTACGGTGTTATTGACTTTGTGAGCACCTGTATGGCAAAGATCTTCCCGTTTAAGGTATATTTTTGTATTGTACTTTTCGCTAAAACGTTTAGCATAATAAAGCGGTGTTGGACGCCCAACATAATCACGCAACAGATCTTTAAATTCTTTCTGAAAAGATTCCTCTTTCATAATATCCAGGTATTGCGAACGCAATTCCTCTACATTGGGATAGAGCATTTCGGGAATAAAAGCTCCGCCAAAATCGCCGTAATATCCTTTTTCGTTAGCCTGATAGCTCATTTTTATTTGTTTTATTTGAGTGCCATAAGTGCACTATTCTATTATAATTTTTACAACCTCCTGAACCTGGAACCTAAAACAAGTTCAGGTTGACGATCAATTTTTAATCTTTCTTGAAAGGGCATCGCCCTTGCCAATTTTTAGTATTTTTCTTTCGTCATTCTGAATTTATTTCAGAATCTAAGTTGTTTTAATTCTAAATTCCAAACTGATAATTCAAAATAGATACCCGAAAACTCAAAACTGTTTTCTAAATTCTTTTAGTTTTTCAACATTTTTAAAACCAGCTTTCTCTTCAAATTTACTATTCACATCTATGGCGTAAAGCAAATTTTCCTCACCATTTTCTTCAAAATAGGCTTGAAGTTTTTGAATAGCTTCTACTTCTTCCGATCCAATTCCTCCACTTAGGAAAAAAGGTTTTTTTGAAGGATAATCTTTTAAAACTTCCCAATTAAAAGTAATTCCGTTACCGCCTTTATTTTTGCCTTTAGTATCAAACAGGAAAAAATCTACAACAGTTTCATATTCTTTTAAACGCTTAAAATCGAAATCGTCTTTAATAGAAAATACTTTTATGATTTCCACCTCGGTTTCTATCAAAAGGGTTTTTAATTCAGCGCAAAAAGCCGCACTTTCTTCTCCGTGAAGTTGAATAGCATTTAAGTCGTGTTCTTTAATTCTATCAAGGATAATATTGATCTCTTCATCAACAAAAACGCCTGTTTTTTTAATTGCTGAAGAGATTTCCGGCATCTTAGCCTCGAAATACCTGGGAGTTTTTTCATAAAAAATAAACCCGATATAATCAGGCTGAAGTTTTGCAACTTCGCTGATGTTTTCGGGATGCTTCATCCCGCATATTTTGAGTTTTAAGCTTTTCATCTTTCCAACAATAGATTGCTTCTCCTGATTTCATCAGAATCGCAATGACGTTTTTTTTATTTATAATTTATTCAATGTTTTTACAAACTCAGCGGCAGCTTTCCCCGGATTATTCGTTTTCATAAAATTCTCACCGATCAAAAAGCCTTTGTAACTAAATTGCTGCAAATCTTTAATCGCTTCAACTGAGCTAATTCCGCTTTCAGAGACTTTCACAAAGTCTTCAGGAATTTTGCCGGAAAGTTCTTTACTAATATCGGTGGAGACTTCAAAAGTTTTTAAATTTCGGTTGTTTACACCCAACATATCTAAGCTGGGCATAATAGATTTTTGCAGTTCTTCTTCGTTATGCACTTCCAGTAATACTTCTAAACCTATACTTTTAGCAAATTCTGAAAGTCTTTTAATTTCTTCCCGTTCCAGCACTGCTGCGATAAGCAAGATCACATCGGCCCCGTGAGCTTTTGCTTCCAAAAGTTGATATTCATCAATAATAAATTCCTTTCGTAGTAAAGGCATTTTAACCGCCGCACGGGCATAAAGCAAATCATCTAAAGATCCGCCAAAATATTTACCATCAGTAAGTACAGACATTCCTGAAATTCCTGCATCTTCATAACCCTTAGCTACATCTTCAACATTTAGCTCCTGGTTAATTACCGATTTTGAAGGGGAACGTCTTTTATGTTCAGCAATAATTCCGGTTTTACTGCTTCTTAATTTTTCTGCCAGGGAAACTGTTTCGCGCTCAAAAAGTGCCGATTGCTCCAATTGTGAAATAGGAACAACCAGTTTTTTTAATACGAGTTCTTTATGCTTATCGGCTATTATTTTGTCTAAAATATTCATATTTCTGTTGTCAGTTCTCAGTTATGAGTTTTCAGTTTTTCCTATCGTTATCCTGAACTTGTTTCAGGATCTAAGTTGTTAAAAATTATTTACTCAATTCCTGTAATTTCTCCAATGCTTTTAAAGCTTTTCCTGAATTTATAGATTCCCGGGCGGTTTCAAAACCTTCCTTGACACTAATTTGTTTAGCAGTTGCGATTGCCATTCCGGCGTTAGCGCAAACCACGTTATTTTGTGCTTTAGTACCTTTTCCTTTTAATATATTGACAAAGATTTCTGCAGAACTCTCTATAGAACCGCCACCGGCAATTTCTTCCTGATTTAAAGATTCTACTCCGAAGTCTTCCGGGCTCAGCATTCCTTCAGAATTATTGGAAATGGTTTTGGTGTTTCCGGTAAGGGAAATTTCATCATAACCATCTAAAGCGTGCAAAATAGTAAAATTCTTATCGGTGTTTTGATATAGGTAACCATACATTCGCGCTAGTTCCAGGTTAAAAACTCCTACAAGCTGATTTTGCGGAAAAGCAGGATTTACCATTGGCCCAAGCATATTGAAAAAAGTCTTTACCGCAAGTGACTTTCGAATTGGCGCGACGTTTTTCATTGCCGGGTGGAATAGGGGAGCGTGTAATACACAAATCCCAGCTTCTGCAATACATTTTTCGAGAAAACCGGCATCATTACTAAATTTAATTCCCAGGCTTTCCATAACATTTGAACTTCCGCTTACCGAAGAAACTCCGTAGTTTCCATGTTTTGCAACATTTACTCCCGCTCCAGCCGTAACAAAAGAGGAAGTAGTGGAAATATTAAATGTATTTTTCCCATCACCACCGGTTCCACAAAGATCTATAGGATTGTAAGCACTTAAATCTATGGCTACACAAAGTTCTAAAAGCGCATCCCGAAATCCCTCCAGTTCTTCTATAGTAATGCTTCGCATCATATAAACCGTGAGAAATGCAGCGATCTGACTTTCGTTATATTCTCCATTAGAGATACTGAAAAGCGCCTGCTTCGCTTCATCTTTGGAGATGGTTTCGTGGTTAATAAGCCTGTTTAATAGTTCTTTCATAATTTAAGCCCCCTCTAACTCCCCCGAAAGGGGAGAATAGTTTGGAGATAATTTTGTGATTTATAATAATATCATTATCAAGTATTAAACCCTCATACAAATACCTCGAAAGGGAAATATACTTTCATTTAACATCTTTTGGATATAGCCTCAGGTATTTACTTTTAGTTTTTGGCATGAGCTCCCTCTCCTTTGGGGAGGGTCGGGGAGGGGCTTTCTACCCAATTCTGAATCATTTTTTTTCCATCTGGAGTCAATACCGATTCCGGATGAAACTGTACTCCACGCACATCAAACTCACGGTGGCGAAGAGACATGATTTGTCCTTTTTCATCATAGGAAGTGGCTTCCAGAGAATCTGGGAGTTCTTTTAAAACTACCCAGGAATGATAACGACCTACCTTCATTGTTTTTGGGAGATCTTTAAAAAGTGGTTCATCGTCTACACAAAGATCCATCGTGGTTGCGATTCCGTGATAAACCGATTCCAGATTGCCCAGGGTCCCTCCGAAAACTTCACCTATGGCTTGTTGCCCGAGGCAAACTCCTAAAATGCTTTTTGAAGAAGCATATTTTTCTATGATAGGTTTTAATAATCCGGCCTCACTGGGAATTCCGGGGCCTGGAGAAAGCAAAATCTTATCATATTTCTCCACGTCTTCCAGCTCTAACTGGTCGTTTCTTATTACCGTGACTTCACAATCTAATTCTTCTAAATAATGTACAAGATTGTACACAAAAGAATCGTAATTATCTATAACTAATATTTTTTTCATTCTACCTGGTGTAAAATTCTGTTTTCAATACTAAAAGTTGCGTCAATCTAAACTTGTTTCAGATTCTAATATTTTAGATCTCCGAATAAATATCGGAGCAAGCTCTGAAATAAATTCAGGATGACGTATTGTTTTTAATTTCTTTAAATATCTTCAGCGATATCCAATGCCTTTGTAAGTGCGCCTAGTTTGTTGTAAACTTCCTGTAATTCGTTTTCTTCTACAGATTCAGAAACCACACCTGCGCCGGCTTGATAATGCAATTGGTGATCTTTACTTACGAATGATCGAATAATAATCGCGTGGTTAAAATTTCCGTGGAAATCCATAAACCCTATCGCACCACCGTATGCATCACGATTTACATTTTCATATTTTTCTATCAGCTTCATCGCGCTGTGTTTTGGCGCCCCGCTTAAAGTCCCCGCCGGAAAAGTATCGGCCACTACCTGCATTGTAGGTGTTTTTGGGTCTTTGGTGCCGGTAACTTTACTTACTAAATGTATTACGTGGGAGAAAAACTGAATTTCCCGATATTTTTCAACCTTCACATTATTCCCGTGTCTACTTAAGTCGTTACGAGCAAGATCTACCAACATCACATGTTCGGCATTTTCTTTTTCATCGGCGGCGAGTCTTTTGGCTATTTCGGCATCTTCCTCATCATTTCCGGTACGTTTAAAAGTTCCGGCAATTGGATGGATTTCCGCCTGCCCGTCCTGAACAACCAGTTGTGCTTCAGGGGAACTTCCGAAGATTTTAAAGTTTCCATAGTCAAAATAGAAAAGATAGGGCGAAGGATTTACACTTCGTAGAGCTCGGTAAACGTTGAATTCATCTCCCTTGAATTTTTGAGAAAACCTTCGTGACAGTACAATTTGAAAAACGTCACCACGATAGCAATGCTTTTTCCCTAGACGTACATTTTCCCTGAATTCTTCGTCGGTGAGGTTAGAAATTGGTTCCTGCTGACGTTCAAAATTATAGGTTGCGAAATTTTTGACTTTTATCAGTTGTTCGATTTCAGCGATTTTTGAATCGGTATCGTAACTGTGATCAAAAATATAAGCCTCGTTATTAAAATGATTTATCGCAATGATATTTTGATAAACCGCGTAATAAATATCCGGAAGTTTAAGATCACCATTTCGTTTTTTAATCTCTAAATCTTCAAAATACCGAACTCCGTCATAAGCGATATAGCCAAAAAGTCCGTTATTGATGAATTTAAAATCAGAATCTTCAGTTTCAAATTGCTTTGAAAATTCCTGGATTTGATGCGGCACGTTCACTTCAGGAGTGATCTCTGTTGTTTTCTTACTTCCG
>VMHT01099316.1_pt1 | contig 12474 bp, 3 predicted proteins | sample 4693611 | NCBI WGS metagenome assembly VMHT01 (sample SAMN12280063, study PRJNA550983) | marine metagenome | isolation source: seawater sampled from same location over 5 years 0.02-0.2 micron viral filtrate | place: USA: collected off the coast of southern California halfway between the port... ...
ACCCCAAGGAAGGTTGGCGGTGGCGGATGAACCCGATCCGACGACGTATGGACTTCAAGAGTTTCCTCCGAAACCCATGAATGCTAATAGAACACATATAGAAGGGCATGGAATATTCATAGCGAGCGCGAGTAGAATCACGAATTCGATGGCGACGTACCCGATTACAAGTACGATACCACTTCAAAGCCAAGATGCGTACGAAGCGTTTGACGGAAAAGTGGATGTATCTTCAGGTTGGGACAGCGCAGGGGGTGTCGATCAATACAGTGAGTCTACAGGTGCGTATATAGGTAACGACGTAACTACTACTATAGATGGTGGTCAGATAAGTGGCACTTTTATACAATTAGAGATGCCATATAAAGTAAAACTTCATTTCATTAGTCTAATGCCTCAAAAGATGTCGGACAGTGACTCAAACTTTTATGGTGGTGCGCGAATGCCAAAAACAGGTTCTATAGTTGGTTCAAATGACGGAGTAAACTGGTATTTAATTGCATCGATTGGACAACTTGCATACTTAGATGGGATATTAACACCATTTCAAACGGCTAGTACAACATTTTATTCACATTTCCGTCTCATAGGTGAAAGTCTTACACAGGGAGCAAATTCTACCTGGCGAAATAGGTTTAATCTTTCAGAATTTAAACTCTTCGGATACCGCGAACAAGTGACGAAACAATCAGTCCTCCATGATGGCCAACTGACCCTCACCAAGAACCTCAACGTTCCTCGAATTGGGCCGGCCCTCGACGCGGATGATACACCTCGTCGGGACCGACTCGTGGTGGAATACAATACCTCGACGAACCCCGTCTTTTATAATGCAGGTGTGCGGGATACGAGTGGGAGAGGAAACCATGGATATTTACAGAATGATGTAAAATATGACGCAATTCACAAGGGATTCAAAGATTTTTCCGGGGGTGCATTACAAACACGCAAAACAAATGATTTATATAAATCAACTGGAGAACATTCCTATTCTGGGTGGTTGTGGCTTGATTCGCCTTCAACTTGGGAAGTTGTGTATGGTATTAGTTCCTTAATCGACTGGTCCGGAAATAATAATCTATCCGTGTTTATCTACTCGTCCGCAACGGGGGGTGGTGGATTTAGGGTTGAATGCCGCGGAGGTTCGGCTACGGATTTTGCAGCTCAATTCCAAACCTCTACATGGTTTCATTTAGGAGTCACGTACGGTGGTAGTGGAGGCACCAACGCTGTTAAGATATACATTAATGGGGAGAGACTGAGAAATGATGGGACGAGCGTCGCTGCAGGTACTGCAGCATTAACTTTGCCCATACATGACCAAACGGTTCGTTTTGGTGGTAGTGCGGAGAATGACGATACTGACCAAACTTATCATATGGATGGTACGATGTCGAATATCAAATTCTATAACACGGCCCTCACTGCCGGTGAGATTCAGACTCTATATGACATGGGTCGTTGTGATGAGGGTAACCATGTAGTGAACTTCTCAAAAACTCGGGTTGGCATCGGCCTTGGGGATGGAGAGGCTCCTATGGGGACTTTAGATGTGCGAGGAGAAGTTTTTGTAGAGGAATTAACGACTCGGAGTGTTCTCAAAGTTGGTAGTGCGGGTAGGGATTATGGTGACGACGAAGACACGAGCTCCCAGAGAAAAAATCTGTTTATCTTTACGACGTTCAATGGCGCCCAAACCGAAGATTATGGTTGGTGGATAGGTGCCCAAGATGAGACTCCCGCGGCGCTTGATAATGATCTATATTTTACAGTCGTAAGAAATGGAACAGAAAATACAGCTGCCGGGATTCAGGATAATAATAATAATGTGAATATGAACTTCACCGGACAACACAGAACCTTCATTAAAGATGTCCCCTTCTCACAAGTTGGGGACCTAGAAGGTCTCGTCGTCTCTTCGGATCAAAACAAATACATTAAAATGAGTGGTGGTATTGAGGCTGGTTCAAATGCGATTACCACAAACGAATCTCTTCCTATAGTATCTCTTTCGAATGTCGCGACCGACAAAAAGTGTTTCGGTGTTATTTCAGCCTCTGAAGACCCCAAAGAAAGGATTGATGCGTATGGTAATTTTAAATCATTCTATCCAAAAGAAAAGGGTGATACTCGTGTCTACATCAACTCTGTCGGTGAAGGTGCCATTTGGGTCTCGAATATCGGTGGTAACTTGGAATCTGGTGATTACATAACCACATCCAATATCGCTGGTTACGGTCAAAAGCAAGAGTCTGATTCACTCAAGAACTATACGGTCGCCAAAATAACCATGGATTGTGATTTCAACCCAGCGACCCAACCTATCCAACAGATCCTTCGGTCCAATGTTGTCGAGACCTATTATTTAGGGAATGTTCACAAAGTAAAGTCTGTTCCCCACGAGTTCGTGACGACCACTGTGGGTGCGGAGGATGCTTGGTCCAACGTTTCGGTTAAGCCCTCAGATGTCACCTACGCGGAATGGTCCAACCTGGAAGCCAATACTCAAAACACATACACTTTGACGTATACCCAGACCAGTAATGTGGTCTACGACACTAAATACACACTCACGACGACCGCGAACGTCACGGAAAGTGATCCATGGGATCGGGTCTCGATCGATCCTCCAAGTGTAACCTACGCGGAGTACTCGAATCTCGAGGCGAATACACAAAACACATACACACTCACATTCACACAAACAACTACAGATGAAAAGACTCCTGAGGAGTGGTCGGCACTTGAATCCAACACACAGTCTCTCTACAACATGGTCTATTACCAATCTGTGGAGGAAGAGGTGGCCTCAGACTACCCCGGGGCGGTCGCCCACACAAGGGTCACTGATGTGATTGAGAATGAACTCGATGCGCACGGGCAGATCCAATGGGAGGATCACGCCACAGAGACTGAGAAGGCATACAAGGTGAGATATCTCACAGCTGATGGTGCCCAAACAGATTCCGCAAATGCGGTGCACATAGCGGCCTTCGTGGGGTGCACGTACCATTGTGGCTAAGTCCCGATTTGAGACCGAAGGTCTCTGGTCGTACATGAAAAAAAAAACAAACTTCTTACAAATTGTGTTCCAGTTTGTAACAAGCCACCCGAGGGGTTTTGGTCGTTTAAAAAAACCTCCTCTTATATTAAATGCCTATCATTGATACCCCGGCGGGTACTCTTGAGGTAACTAACGCTATCTTGAGTGCCAGTGAATTTAGGGCGACTCAAAAAATAAGTGTTTCTAACTCAGCACCAACTAAGAATTTTTCAGTAGGTGACAAATTTCATGTGAGTACAACCGATGCGGATGCCGTTAATATTACAGGAAACCTGGTCGCGCAAAAACTTAAAATCGGGAATCTTCTCGTCAGTCCAACCTTTGATTTGGCCGCCGTTTCTAACGTAGGAAATACAACCTCCAATACCCTCCAATTTGCAAATGCCACCACCTCTTTCGTGGCCTCCTCAAATGTAGAGATCGGTGGGAATATTACGCTCACCTCAAACGCCCAGGTGAAGGTAGGTTCTAACGTCCTCGCGGAATACACGGGACCTCATGGAAGGGAGCCAAAGGAAATGCCGCTCAAGAAATTTCCCGAAATTGCTTTTGAAGAGGGGAAGTTTGATAGGAATGACTCGACCAATACGTACACACAAGCGGGGTATACTGTGAGTGGTAGTGCACCCCCTATACAAACCGGACGACAGGTGTGGCAAGTATTTGATCAGAAAGGCTTTGGGGATCACACACCTTCACATGAAACGGTTGATAATAGATATAATAGTGGTACGGGTGCCCACACAGGGGGTGTATCGACAACAGTAAGTGGAACCTCATATTTGGGTGACTGGATACAAGTTAAATTACCTAAAAAAATTCGCGTCAAACATGTAAACTTCGGGACGCAAACTACTTATGGATACGATCGAGTACCTATATCAGGTATAATAGCCGGAAGTACCAATGGTTCAGATTGGACACTTGTCAAAAATTTTACGAAAACTAGCAGTGATTTTATAATGGGAGAATTTACACAGATTGATGTAAATAACGCAGAATATTATGACTATTATAGATTTATTGCAGTAACACTCGTTGGTGGTGACACTCGATACGCGTGTCAAGAACTCGAATACTACGGCTACGAAGAGCCCGCACCACCCGGTGACCTTTCCCTAGACACAACCCTAAAGTCTACGTTTAATTCCGTTCGGTCGAACAATTACGTGATGTATTTCGATGGGAAGGACCCAGATACCGGGAACGTCCCCAAGTATCTCCCAAGTGGATCTGTTAAGTCTATTACCCCACACAACGTGGTCTTCGACGCGACAAACAATTGCTGGACCTTGGATGGGTCTACGGAGAGTAACGTGACCACAGGTTCCCTTGGATTTGAGGGTGATGCGCCACACACAGTCTCCACTTGGATCAACGCCTCGAATCTGGAGGCCAATGCCTTGACCCAACAGCTCTTCAGTATAGGGTCGGGGTACGATAAGGCTTTCCTTAAAGTTGACGATACCCAAATCGCCGCGAATACGTGGCACAATGTGACCTATGCGTACCAAGGTGAAGGTGGGTCCAAGGTAACCTACATGGATGGACGGAAGGTCGAGGAGGCCCAAGTTGAGGATACCTTCGGGGACTACCCACCGTTCCCTATGACGGGGTACAAGACTGGTGGGTACTGTGTGAGTTCGAGTTCCGATAACTTTAATGTGAATGGGTTTTATTCTTATAAGGCATTTAATAAGGTTCAAGGTGATGAAGGTTGGCATGGTGGCATGGATGATGGAGGGTTGCTTCATTTCACCACCGATGCGGGTGGTTCCATATATAATACAAATGTTGGTGGTTCCCTTGGTGGAAATAGTGGTGAATGGATAAAATTAGAGATGCCACATAAACTCGTGGTTGGTTATGTTACATTAAAAGCTCGAGGAACCAGCGCACCGGGGTCTACCCAAAGTCCAAAAGATTTCAAAATCTTGGGATCGAATGATGACGTAAATTGGGATATACTTGAGAGTTTTACGAGTGTTCCATATTCTATAACCGGTGAAAATCACACGGTCGGTGCCACTAAAGGGTATAAATATATAGCCTTGTTGGTGACTAGATTACAAAGGACGGTAGCTGGTGATTTAGTTATGGGTGAAATTCAATACTACGGCCACAAGGAAAGTGACCTGACCCGATTCCCCGAGCCGACGCGGGTGCTCAAGTATCCACATGCGGCGATGACTGGTCCGGGGTATAGAGGGTATGTGGCGAGTGCTAGTACACGTTTTAGTGACACATATGACCCATACAATGCATTTAATAATGACGCATCTGGTAGCGATGCGTGGATCAGTGGACCCGCGGTGCACTATGATAATAGTGCGAGTGGTGCCGCAAAGACTAGTGGAGTTTCACCAGCAAATCCTACGACAGCCGTAAATGGTGACGGTACGACAGCTACAGGTAATTATCTTGGCCAATTTTTACAAATCGAATTACCTCACAAAGTTAAAGCAACTAAGTTTAGACTAGCGTCTTATACAACACAAACAAATTCATACCGTGCACCCAAAAATGGCGTTATTGCCGGTTCCAATAACGGAACAACATGGGATCTTCTACATAAATTCGATAATCAGACATCTTGGACCCTCGGGTCTTATAATGAATATACCGTCACAGGTACTAACGCAAACACTCACTATAAATATTTTATAGTAATTGTAACATCTACAAATTCCGGTACTGGTGGAGATGGTCTCACTACGATACATGAATTTGATATTTTAGGCACCCAAGAAGATACCGGCACCCCCGCGATAGTGGGTGGTCCCTTCGCGGGTAAGGTGGCGAACTTTAGGGTCTATGACCAGTACTTGGGTGACGAGCGGATCCAAGAGATTTACGATGCACAAAAGGATGCGTTCGGGCACAAGAAATCCTCGATGACCTTCTACAAAGGTCGCATAGGTGTGGGCACGACCGAACCCGAAGGCGCTTTGACGGTCGTGGATGAACCCCATGCTTTGGAGAAGTTTCCTGCGAGGGCCATTTCTTCAAATGATTCGTATGTGGAGGGACAAGGGCGGTTCTATATTTCCAGTAGTATACGGGGTGGTACAAATCAATCAGATTCTATCGCCTACCAACCATTTGGAAATTCAAATGCTACTTTCCAACCTCCCAGAAATGAACATCTTTCCGATGATGTAGATTATGGTTCGTGGATGAAAATAGAAAGTCCACAGGCGATGAGTCTCAAGAAGGCCGAAATAGGTCTGGATCAAACCTGGTTTCAAATCGGTTCAACTTTTGGAGGAGGTGCGAATAATCACATGATGGGAAGGTGTGTCGCTTTAAATAAAAATGGTACCCGTGTAGCCATATGTCGTACTTTTTATACGGATACTTTATCAAACCAAGGATTGGTACAGGTATTTGATTGGAATGGAACCAGTTGGGTACAAGTAGGTAACGGTATTTTGGGTGACGCCGCCAATGATCGCCTCGGTGAAAATGATTTGGACCTCGACGATGAAGGTAACACATTAATCGTGGGTTCAAGACAAGATGGTATTGGAAGTGTTGGAGGACAGGTTGATGTGTATTATTTAAATGGCATCACTTGGACCCTAAAGGGTTCTTCGTTTAATCTTTCGGGTGGTACAACTGAGTATGGTTCGGGTGTAGCCATATCCGCTGATGGTAATACCATAGCTTTGAGTGAAAAGAACGCCAATAGTAATGCTGGTAAAGTTCAAGCGTTTACTTGGAGTGGAAGTGCGTGGGTACAAAAGGGTAGTGATATGGTAGGTGCCGCGGGTGACGAGATTGGTTCCAGGGTAAACATGACACCCGATGGAAACTATATAATTACGTCTAATGAAAACGTTAGTTCCAATAATGGGAAGGTCTGGGTATACAAATGGGATGGTTCGCAGTGGGTGTTGAGATACAGTCAAACTGGAACTGGTAATGACTATTTTGGTTATGATGTGAGTATTTCGGATGATGCCAATGTTATAGCGATTGGTGAACTTGAAAATGATGATTATGCGTCAAATCACGGCGCCGTTCATATAAGAAGGTGGAACGGTACCACATATGCCGCCGAGCAAACGTTGTTCGTTAGGCCCTCCTTCGGTGAAGATCCAGCGGATGATAAGTTTGGTTCAAGTTGTAAGCTTTCGGGTGATGGTACCAGACTCATAGCCGGTTCAAGATTTGTACCTGGTACTGGTAACAGCGCAAAGGGACGTGTGTTTACTTTTGAGTACAATGGAAGTGAATGGAATATTCGTGGCCGAGGCCGCGACGAGTTATTAAACTATGGCACCGAAGGTAATCAAGGGACGACGGGAACTGGTTCTGAGGTTGGTTTCCTCAACTCTGTATCAATATCTAGAGATGGTTCGGTTATCGGGGTAGGTATGTGGCGAGATGATTCATATCATTCGGATGGTGGTGCAGCAAAAATATTTCAAATGGCTTCAAACGTGAAAGGTATTTGGGGAAGTAATGATGATAAGAATTGGACAAAAATTACGGGGGATAGTATAGCAGTCCGTGGAAAATTAGCGGGAGCTGAGCAAGCGGATTTCACAAACTTGGATAACCCCAATTACTACAAATACCACGCGATAGTATATGACCATTTCAGTAGAGTTGATTATGCCAATTTATATGGTGTTAGAGAGAAAGGGTCGAGTACCATCCACGATGGCGCTTTGACCCTCACAAAGAACATGACTGTTCCCCGAATCGGGCCAGCCTTGGGTACGGATAATACACCAAGGCGTGACAGACTCGTCGTCGAGTACAATACTACAATAAACAATACAGAACGTGATATTTTGGGTTCAAGATTTGTGCGGGACACGAGTGGGAGGGGGAATGATGGGGTGATGGTTGGATCTAGTTATAGTGCTACAGATAAAGCTTTAAGTCTTACAAATTCTCCCACGGGGACAAGCTCCGCGGCAACTAGTTACATAACACGCCAGAGTTTGGGCAATAAGGAAAGTGGGAATTTTCATCATTCCGTATCCCTATGGTTTAAAATGACAACTAGAGTTAGTAGTGTTTATAGAGCTATTTTTGAAATAGGACCTCATCCCCGTACAAACACTAAGGATATAGCTCTTTATGTGACAAGTGCTTCCACAACACCTTTTGGATTTGCCTCGGGTGGTAACACTTTATTAAGTAGTGGGTCTGCTTTAGCTGGTCAGGTATATCATATCGTGATCGTTTACGATGGAGCGAAAAAATATTTATACATAGACGGTGTTCTCAATAACAGTGCTGCTTATACATCATTCGACGGTGCCCAGAATATGACAATGCAGATAGGTCGAAATAATCACGCTAACGCCAATGAAGGTATTGATGGATCTATCTCCAACTTTAAGATGTATGTTGGTCATGCCCTCGAACCCTCGGAGGTCAAGACCCTCTACGATATGGGTCGGTGTGATGAGGGTGGCCATACGACAAGGGTGTCTCGTTCACAGCTACGCATGGGTGGTGAAAATCTCGTGATAGAACCTTGTATTAAGGGATTTTATGAAGAGGGTACATGGGACCCTGTAATAGGTGGACAATCCGGCGGGCAAAAAACGCCTACCATCTACAACAGTGGATGGTTTGTACGCATTGGAAATTTAGTAACCATAGGTGGTACGCTCGCGTGGAATGGGGGTGATACCATCTCTGGTAATCCAATTCTTGCTGGATTACCATATAAGTCTACTTCATATGCAGGTGGAAGATGCGTACTGGGTATCGGTGTAAGTCCTAGTGGGTTCACTACACCTAGTGGTTTTACAACTATGCGAATGATTATCGATCCTAATCAAACATTTGCATATATAATTGCAACGGATGATCAAAATGGAGTGGTTTATACACATAATGTTACAATTGCGGCTTCTGGTCTCCTTTACGGTCTAGGTGGAACGTATAAAATATAAATTATCATCATATAGTATAAATGGACATCTTAGAGACACTGAGGTATCTCAGACCAAATGATTCTCCCGTATTTCCTCCGGGTGTGGAACCAATACTATCAAATGTAGTTTGGTTAACTCAGCGCACGTATACATCCGAAAAAGATGTATCAAAACTAAATACCACATGGAACGCTGATGCAAATGTATACACCGAAACACCTTTTACTATCCCAACACAACAAGAATGTGAAGAATGTTGGAATTCTACATTGGGGAGCGAAATAGCTTTAAAGGAACTCCGCACCAAGCGGAACACCCTTCTCGAACAGACCGATAGGTATGCTACCCTAGATTATCCTCACTCGAATCTAGCGGTGCAACAGACCTGGTTTGATTACCGCCAAGCTCTCAGGGATCTTCCCACAGCGACCGAAGATCCAGCGAACCCTGTTTGGCCAACTGCCCCAACTTCGTAGAAGTCGTGCTCCTTCACTCGTTCCCTTTCCCTACAAACCCATACCAAAGGTTTCTAAGGTCTGTTCCCTTTCCCCAAGTCTCACGATTGGCCTACGGCCAAGTGTGAATTCTTTCCTCCCCTTATAATAAATGTCGTACTACTCGAACCTTGTCAGTATCGTTCAGTCCAACGTCGTTTCTAACGTCACTGTGGCTGAGTACTCCAATCTCTCAGTGGACGACCAGGCGAACTACTTGGAGTGTAACTATTACTCCTCGAACAGTGTGGGATACTACTCGAATCTCATGGTCTATGATGGAATCAATGTATTCTCCAACATTTCCTCGAATGCCTATAATGAATTGACCCCTGAGATACAGGGTGGATTTACTCCGGTCATAGAGTACTCTAACGTCACGACCACGGATAGTCCCCACCACTATGTCAAGGTGATCACACACTATTCAAACCTCGTGGTTTCTAATGTTGTAACCTATTCCAACATAGACTCGAATGCTTACTCAAATTTGGTCACGACCCGACCTTCATTCACAGTTTTCAGGAAATACGTTCCAAGTGGATTTTTTGAAATTTCGGTCCAAGAGTACGCTGCAAAGTCCCTTGAGCAACGGGAAGGATATGTCGCTGAGACTGTCCCGGAGATGATTACTTCTAATTTACAGGGGTTCTATACGGAAATTACTCAATGAGACCCTCGTTCCAAGTGCTTCGCACTTGACCCCTTTCTCCCAAACTTCTTACAAACTACTTTTGTCCTAGTTTGTAACAAGTCTCATTAAGTAACGACTTCGTCGTTCTATAATGAATTCTTTTCCTCCCTTATATTAAATGTCGTTCGAACCACCAGAAGGCATTCTGGACATTGGGAATGCCACACTTCGGGTGGGAAAACTCGAAGTTGCTGAAACCTCAGGTCTGAACCAGGGTCTCCAGAACATTGTTAAGAATGACCTACTCATAACTGAGAATACGGAATACTCTATAAATCATCATTGGGGTATCAAACTTCCTACAACTTGGGTTGCTGATTTTGATGTTAAGGGTCATTCCGGAAAATATGTAGAATTTAACTTTTATAATGAAGGGTTTACTTCGAATACTTCGGGATACACCCTAAATTTTAATGATACCACATTAAGTTTGAGATATGACAATGGATCTTGGACTACGGCGACGATCCCCACTATAGTCAATACCTATCGAAAGGTCAATATCTTCTTTGAGAGGAATGTCATAGCCGTATCTATCGATGGAACCCGAGTTCTTTACTATAAACACGCGGGTAATCCACCCCCTGTTATGTCACGTGTCATCAGTACGACTGGGTCAGCTTTCGTGAATGTTTTCATAGAGCAGAATGCCTCAAACTCAAAATTCAAAAACCTTAGAATCGTTAACGGACGATTCATATCCGATAAAACGAGTAACATCGCGTTCATAGGTGGTAACCTAGGCGTGGGTGTGAACTCCCCCAAAGAGTCGCTGGATATCCGTGGGAACATGCACCTCACCAGGGTCTCCAACGTCTCGCAAATCAAGGTGGACTCCAACGTGGTCACCGAATACACGGGACCCCACGATCGACCCCTGCGGAAGTACCCGGAGGTGGCTATGACGGCGAATGATAATTCGAGTACAAGTGGGTATGTGGCGGACCAAACAGCCTACAGTGGTAATGCCGATGGTTACGCTTATCGTTTGTTTGATCACTCACTATCAACAGCTTATCAATCCGGTGGTTCGCAATATTCTGGTGGAGATTCAACGAGTTCCGCACAAACAACCACGGCGACTGATGGGACTACACATCAAGGTGTCGCTATTACATTAGATTTAGCTACTAAAATTCGTTTGAGTTACGCAAAAATTACGTCACATACCTATTATGGTCGAACCCCTGTAGAAGGAACGTTCTTAGGTTCCAATAATAATTCAACTTGGGATGTGATAGGAACATTTGCCGGATTATCGACGACCGCATCTGGTCAGACACACACAGTTCATATCGCAGATTACGCAACAAAATCGGCTTATCGGTATATAAGACTTGTCGTAACTAAAGTACATACATCGGCTGTACAAAATGGTGGTTCTTTACTTGAGTTCAAAGAACTCGAATACTACGGCCACGAAGAAGGCAGTGGCTCCCTAGACACCACCCTAAAGACCGTGTACAACGTGCCGGAGACCACGGGGACCCAGTTGGAGGTCTACTATGATGCGAAGGACCTCACGACGATGCCTGGCACTGTGACAGATCTTTCCCCAAATACGAATACAGGAGCCTTGTCAACATCCCCACCCACACTGGATACGACTGATGGTATTGAATCCTTCAAATTTGATGCGTCTTCATCCCAAAGAATAACGAGCACCATAGATACATCGTACTGGGGTACAAATAAACTTCACTCAGTCTCCTTCTGGTTTAAGGCTGATGTAGTTAATGGAAAGTATAATATTTTCCATATAGGAAATTCCGCCACAAATCAGGCTAGTGGATTCTGGATTAATGATGGCTCGGCGGATTCTAATGCTGGGAACAGTTTAAATTGGTGGTTTTATGGTGGAGATGCTACATTAAAAACTTCTTCATTTTCGTTGGCTTTGGATACATGGTATCATATCGCTTTAAGTTTTGACGGTTCAACTAAAAAGTTGTACGTGAATGGTAAACATATCGAATTCTCGGCAGGTAGTACCACGCCAACCGCTAATTTACCAACCGGTATTCCTGATTCGGCTTCACTGGCAGTCGGTAGTACAACCAATTCAGGTGATTACTTCGACGGTTCCATCGCGAATTTCCGTGTATATGGTGCTAAAGTCCTCAACGCCGACCAAGTGAAGGAGTTGTACGAGTACCAAAAGGATTACTTTTTGGGGTCCAAGTCCCAAGTGACCCTGTACAAGGGACACTTGGGCGTGGGGGTCACCGAACCCTCGGGGCAATTGGAACTCGCGGGAGATGAGCGGCTCCAAGAGTATCCTCCTAGTGGGATGACAAACCCTAGTACATATATCGAAGG
>VMHT01088904.1_pt1 | contig 12471 bp, 17 predicted proteins | sample 4693611 | NCBI WGS metagenome assembly VMHT01 (sample SAMN12280063, study PRJNA550983) | marine metagenome | isolation source: seawater sampled from same location over 5 years 0.02-0.2 micron viral filtrate | place: USA: collected off the coast of southern California halfway between the port... ...
ATTGTTTACAAATATTTTCTTTTGTATAGGATTGATTCCTATTTCACCATTTTCTAAATCGCTTGTAGTAGGACTACCAGATGCTGCTGTAAATTTTTTTAGTTTTATCTTTAATGCCATTAATTACCGTCCACTTGGTCTGTAAATTCTAATTTTCTAGTCGTAGAGTTATATGCTAAAAATTTACCATTACCAAGTGAGCTCGTATCAACGTCATCTAAATTTAATAACCTTACTTCACCACCACCTCCAATTGAAGCCATTTGTTTTATGACCATATCTTTGAAGTGTCTAAATTCTAATTGTAGTTTTTGTAGATCAGTGTAAGGAGAAGCTTCTTCATTTTTAAAGCCTAAACCTGACATTACGTTTGCTACATTAGATACTGTGTCTTCTTTAACCTTATGTAGTGTTTCTACAATAGGCTCTAATTCTTCTTGTTTAGTTTCACTCTCAGTTTTTTCTTTTTCTTTAACTGGAGTTTCTACATCATACTTAACTTCTTCAGGATCAAATCCATCTTTTTGTTTTTCAATATTTTCAGCTAGAGTATTTTCAAATTGATCTAATCTATCAAAGAAGCCTTTTAAGGCATCTAGCTTAGTAGACTCACGTTTTGCTATGATAACGTGTTCTTTTCTCGCCTCTGATACTGTACCAAAAAAACTAGACAAGTCGGTAGAAAGATCAATATTTACTCTAGGTGTAAATCTTATCTTTTCTTCTTCTACTTTTTTCTTTTCTTTGGCTACAGAATTAAAAAATTCTGATAACTCATTCATTACGCTTTAGTTGCTCTCGGATTTACTGTTATAATACCACTGTGTACAACCTCAATAGTAGAATCTGCTAGTGTAATCATAACATCATAAACATATCTACCAGAACTAATCGCCTTCGTTTGTGTATCTGTCAAAGATAATTTATAGATACCTGAAGTCGCTGTGACTATTGCTGTTGTAAACTCAGCCGTTAATGTAGAGGAACTATAAGACGGTCTCATATGTGCTCTAAACGTAAGACCACTAATATCATAAGCCGTAGTACCATCTGTGGTTACAGTTAAATTTTTACTAAAATCTGCGCCTTGGTCTATAGCTAAATTAATTGATGTATTTTGTGTGACTGCCATATAATCTCCCTTACCGTATATTTATAAGATTTAGGTATCATTTATACTAAAAGATGTAAATACATTTTTCTCAATGGCTCTCATATTAATGTGTATAAATCTAAAGGGTTCAATGCCATGATCTACTTGGTAAGCGTGTGACATATACGCTGGGAACAACATTAGGGAACCTGGTTTAACTTCAAAATTTACTAGATCATTTGCATTAGTTATTTTTGTAGTATCTTTTTCTTTCAACTTCAAAGGAACGTGTGCTGTACGTGGATCCTGAAAAAGTGGTTTAGAAGTTAATTGACTAGCTTTTAAAAAATAAAAACCTGATATATGATTATTTGAGTGTGTATGAAACCAATGATGCCCTGCGCCATTATGTGAAAATTCTTGTACCCAACTCTCTGTATAAAACAGTTTATAATTAGACATATCATAACCCATATCATCTAAACACCATCGAGTTTTTTCAGCCATATAATTGTGAAAAAATCTAAAGTTTTCATCTGGCTCTAAAGCTTCGCTATGATAAGTCATACCTATATCATTTTTATAACCTAGTGTTAATTTTTTATTATTCTCATCTTTTTTACTTTTAATAGCTTGATCTATATAAGGGTCACATAATCTATTTAGCTTTTCAACCCATTCAGGTTTATCTTCGTGGTAAATTGGTGACGCAAAATATTCTGATTTAATCATTAATTCTGTTTATTACTGTTTCTATATCTTCTAAAACTTTCCAATTTTGTTCGCCACCTATGGCAAATATCATAGTACCTACTTCATCTTCTGATGGGTATACGGAAAGTATTCTATCTATATTTATTGTTAGTTTTTTACCTAAGTAAGGCTGAAAATCTTTACCATCTTGTATTATAGAAGCGTTTGTAAACGTCTTAAATTTACCTTTTTCTTTTTCAATTTTTAGTGGTTTTAAATTATTAAAATCCATAATTAGTTTTCTCCTGTCATTTTATTGTAACTCTAATTGATATTCCTCTTTACCTAGTTTACCTTTTATAAAAAAATTAAACGCAATAGAGTATCTACTTTGATTAGTTAAATTTTTCATTACACTATGATTTAAATGTGATGGAAACAAAACGATTGATCCTTCTTTTAATTTTACAACATAAGTTTCAGAATTAACAACATTTGGCTCAGTAAATTCAAATCTAATAGTATGATGAAATAAATTTGTATATATATCAGTTTTATGAAACATAATGTCACCTGAGTCTTTAGGAAGTATAGGGTAATAAACTCCACTTACTAAACTATTACCATGATAGTGCACTTGGGAATATTCTTTAGGTCCATGTTTATTAGACCAAGAGTTTAACATATAAAAATTAATATTTTCTTTTACCTTTAAATAATGTCTAACATACCTTTCATTATATATTTCAATTTCTTTTTTCAAGTCTTTAATATCATTTAAAATAAATCTATCTTTAGAAATATCACTATTATTAATAGTTGTTCTCTCGTATTCTAAATTTAAAATTTTATCTTTCCACTCTTGTTTTACAGGTAAAAAATCTTCATACACAGAAATGGGCCATAAATTGTGTACCTTATATTCGTTATTTTTCATTTGTAAATGTCTGGTGTTTAGTATCCGTTTTTTGAGGCTGTGTTCCAAAAAAGTGTGTAAGTGTAAATCTACCCATACCTTCTTTTTTAGGTTGTTGTTTAAACTTGACTGCTGGAACAGCATGTAAATAACAACTAGGAAACATAACAAGTCTATTATTTTTAAATTTTATTTGTGTATCAAATTCAGGAAATATTAAATCACCACCTTCAAAAGAAACAGGTTCTCTAGCCATCCATATTAAAGCAGTCCATTGAAAAGTATCATGGTGTGGTTTATAGTGATCTGATTCTTCGTAATAAGAAACTAATGATGAATCATAATTAGATGAAAAATAACTACGACTAAATGGTGGGCAATAAGAAATAAAATCTTTAAATTCATTTGTTCTAAACTTGTAAGTATAATTTATTATAGGAGAATAATCTCTATCATTATATATTTCTTCTATATAAAATCTAAATGCTTTACTTCTAGCATTTCCTAAGTGATCTCTAGCAACAATTGTAGTTTCAGCTCTTTTTATTTTTCCAGTTTCTTTTTGTGTTAGTAAAAAGTCTAACTCTTTCCAAACAACTTCTTCCTCTTTTGGAAGAAACCAATTATCAACTACGACAAAAGGCCACCTATCATCTTTTTTTGGTAAATGAGCTTTCCAGTTTTGTTTCATAATTTATATAATATAATTAATAGATTACTTTTTTCCAGCTTTCATTATTTGTTTTTTCACCTAATATTTCTTCTTTATCATCTATAACTTTTGTATCTCTAAATCCTGATGGTAAACCTAGAAGTGGTCTACTATCATAAGGAATATCATATTCACCACCTTTTTCGTTATAATGTAAAAAGACTTGAGCGTGATTTGTTGCTTTTAAAGGTTCTCGCCAATGTTTTAATTCACAACCTCTGTATATAATCATATCACCAGGTTTCATATCTATTGCCACTTCTTTACCATCTTTTTCTTTTACAAACATAGGCCAACTCCAATCAGGATATATTGATGCGTCTATATTTGAATTATTATATCCTAAACAAAGTGTTGTTGATATTTCACAACTAGGTCTATCACTATGTTTTTTTAATTCTGTACCTAGAGTATATAATCTATGATATGAATATGTAGGAACTAAATCCATACCAGTAAGAGTTTCCATTTGTGTTAAAGATAAACTTAATAAAGTATCCATAATAGGGTCACCATATTTACTAAAGTCACCAGGAGCTTGAGAATCACTAAATGTACCCCATATACCTTCATCACATTTAATATCATTGTCTTCAAAATAACCCAATCTAGCGGCCTCTAGTTGTGTGTGGTGATATAATAGATTAGCCATATTACGGTCTATAAACTTATCTATCTTAACCCATCTGTGTTCTTCAAAGAACTTGGCTGCAGGGTGTACAACTGCTGCGTTTAAACCTGGGTTACCTTTAAGCTGTTTTTTTGCTGTTTCTTTTTGTTCTTCTGTCAACTCGTCCCAATTGCTAATGTATTTTTTCATTATACTCATAATTACTCCTTCACTTTATTTAGTCTTACTTAAAAGGTTGACCTAAGCTCCATAAGACTAAAGAATATCTTGTACCTCTTGTAACAGGTGTTACTTGATGATATGTGTATGACGGAAATACTATGATTGAACCTTGTGGTCTAATTTCTTCTACCTCGTGGAATCTTTTTCCAGCTGCATGTGGTCCAAAATCAAATTTCAAATTACCACCATCATATTCGCCTGGTTTATTTAAATTAATTGTTACTGATAATTTTCTTACTTTTCCTATAAAGTCTTTATTTTGTGTATGATGAGTAGGGAATCCACCATCATCTTTTAATGGTGTTACACCAGGTATGGCTCTTTTATATTTACCAAAATGACAACTTTGTCCATCTGTGTGCCAACCATAAAAACCACCTTTGTGATATTTTGTAAATTGGAAAGCTTCACTGTAATCCCACTCATATTTCCAACCACTACTATCGTTTGCCGTATGAACAAAAGGGTGTACTAAATCATATAACCATTTTGAATCTAACCAAGCAACTTCACTATCTCTAATATATCTATTTTTTTCAACATCTTCGCCAGTTGTTTCTTTTATTTCATCATTAGTTTTATCTCCTTGAGGTGTAACATCTAAACCTTTTTTTTTCATACCCTCTTTATCATTTCTACCGTGTGTCGTAGCCGATGTGCTTTTTCCTTTATCTTGTAATTGTTTTATTGTGTTATTTCCTAAATCAATTATTTTTTGACACTGTTCTGGTGTCAAAGCTGATTTAAAGAAATAGTAACTATTTTTTACTTGCATATTATTATTTAGATGACAATTAAATTGCCTGATACACTAATCCTTTCACTATCTATCCAAAATGGTGGTACGAAATGTTTTAGTCTAGCTGGAAACATAAACATTAAACCAGTATAAGGATTAACTGGATAATCATTACCCATTAAATGTGTCATTTGTTCTCCATATTGGAATATTATTCTACCAGCATCACGTGAATTTGAATCTGCATCAACTGTAAATATTTTTTTATCTACTTGTAAATATATAACAAAAGATAATTGACCTGTATGTGTATGTGGTGGATTATGGTCTCCTTTATGTTGAAAATTAACCCATAAAGTGTCAAGTCTCAATTTACCAGGTGTAATTTCTCCTCTTTCTTTTTGTACTCTTAATATTGAATTAACACCTTTATAATTTTCTCCATATATTTCATACAGACCATTAAAATAATCAGTTGCTAGTTGTAACAGTTTAGGCTCAAATTTTAAAATAAAATCATCTTCGTAAATATATGAACGACCTGATTTTAATTTACCTGCTAATTTAGGACTATAATCATTTTTCATATCTAGTTTTCTACCTTCATCTAAAAGCTCTTTAATCAAATTATCATTTAACTCTGTTTGAAAAATAGGAGGACTAAATGGAAATATTAATTTATCACCATCGCTAGTATTAATGTTTGGAATATTTGTATGATAAGTATTTGCTTTTTTCATTTACACCACATCATAATTAATTATACATCTTATATTTTTTTTAGGTTGGCAGGCTGTATGCCAATGTAATCCATTAAATATAACAACTCTACCTTGTTTTGGTTTTATTCTTTTCATTTCTTTTAACTCATCAAATTTTGGTACTTTATTTTCATATTTATTATGGTATAAAATAGTGTCACCATCACTATCTAAAACATAATATAATATAACCAAATGTTCTTTATAATCATCTATGTGAGGACTATCTACATTATGATTATCTTTTACAGTCATAGGTAATTGTAACCATGAGCGACCTTGTAAAATATTTTTTCTATTAAAATTAATTTTACTACAAACTTCATCTATTAATGGTAATACTAAATTACTATGTTTACTTATCTCACCATTTTTTTTATGAAAGTAATGAGAAAAACCTGGTCTTTGTTGTATATCATTATTATTAATTGATACATCTTTTTGAAAATACCAATCAAATTCTTTTCCTAATACTTTATCAATTATCTCTAATTGATATTTCTTATCAACTATATCATCAAAAATTAATATGTCATCTATCATAAATTAAAATTAAAATTAATAACAACTCTATATGGATTATTTATAGGGTGTCTTCCAGCATGCATTATACTGCCATGGAATATAACTAGTCTTCCAGCAATTGGAGTTACTCTTTTTCTAATTTTATCATTATCAAAAAAGAAAGTATCACCATCATTGTCATTTGCATAATAAATTGCCGCTATATGATTGTCATGGTAATCAATGTGAGGTGTGGTATGTTTATCTTTGTTATTATCAAAGATAGGATTTTGTAAATTTATTTTTATTCTATTTACATTGATATTAATTACTTCCAAATAAGTGGCTATTTCTTTTATAATAGGTAAGGCTATTTCATCAAAAATTAAAGGTGAGCAATTTTTATCTTCATCTTCTCTTACAACATTATGACAATAATGTCTTCCTTCCACAATATTATTTCCAAATTTTTCTAGTCTTTTTTTATATACATTTTCATGTACAGAATATTTTTCATCTTGTTTTGGTAAGTAATATGGCATTTTCCAACCTAATAAAAAATCTTCTGTCTTTTTAGAAAACTCAGAGTTTACTAAATTATCATTTACATAAATTTTATTCTCAATTTGTTTCATTTATACCTATACTCGTTGATATTGTATATCTTTTATTTTTTGATACTTTAGGTATTACTCTATGTCTCAAATTAGAATCCCATAGATACCATTTGTACATAGTAGGACTAATTACATATTCATCAAATTCAGTTCCTATGTCTGTTTTATCTAAATACAATAAGCCAGATATTTGTCTATCACACTTATTGTCATTGATATGGTTATGCCACAATCCACTTGTCTTACTATTTTCTTCTACTTCATAAACCCAATGCTTAAAATAAACTATTTCAAAACTTTTGTTTAGATGTATTTTTAAAGTGTCTAAAAAACTATTTTTTAATATCTTAAAATATTTAATATCTTCATCTAATAATTTTTCGTGTGATTGTATTGTTGGGTGTTTACAAAATGGATAACGATAACAACATATCGAAAATTCTAATATTTTATCTATTTGTTTTTTACAATTTTCGTTAAAAGTATCATCAAAATATTTTTTACATTCATAAGACTTTATCATATTAAATTTAACCAACCTGTTATAATGTACTTTTCGTTATCGTCACTTATAATACCTCTATGAGTGTGTGTAAAACTAGAGGGCCATATAACACTTAAACCTTTTATAGCTTCAGTTTTATAATTTTGATATAACCATTCTGTTCCAGCATTAGGTACAGTGTTTAAATATGTCATAAAGACCAAATATCTTTTTGACAATGCCACACTTTTTTCGGAATGCCATTTCTTATAACCTCCACCTTTTGGATAATATTGTATGTTAAATTTTTCTTGTAAAGATATTTTGGGTAGATGAGTAAATTTTTTATAATAATTTTCAAGTTCTAGTTTTAATTGTTTTAAATAACTAGTCACAAATCTATTACTACTCATAGGATCAATAATCATTTCAGTAGCATCTTTAATTGATTTATCTACTACAGTTCCTAGAGAGTTTTTAATTAAACCTTGTCTTTTTTGAGAGTGATTGTATAATTCAATAAGATCATCACAAAGTTTTGAATTTGTTAATTGAAACGTATGTATAAAGTTTTCCATCACCTTCACTTTTTTAATATATATAACGTAGTTAAAATCTAACTACAACAACCTTATCAGTAATACTAGATATTAGCGATTATCTTGCTGTAGCTGGAATATTGTTTGTGCCAACTAATGGTGCGGCTGCGAAAGCCATATAAATATGTGTTTGACCACTACTATTCATCTGTGCTGAGTTTCCTCTTATCTTAATTCCAGTACTAGTAAAATCCACTAATCTATCAGTTTGACTGGCTGATTCAGCATCAGTTGTATCAGGAAATAAAATATCATCTGCTGGGTTTTGTCCTGTGCTTGGTCTTTGATTATCCAGCATTTCCCAGTTTTTTGCTCCATCAGTTGCATTTTTAAGTAAAATAAATGCTGGCTTAAAACCACAGTTTAAAAATGGACCATCAGCGTCTCCGTTGCCGATAAATTTACTAAATTTACTAAAGCCTTGAACCTCTGCAAAACAGTAAGCTATATAATCACCACTAGCATTTACTCCGTCACCAGAACCACCAGCTACATAAAATACTGATGAAGTTGGGGTTGTGTCTTGCCAAGCTGTTGAACTGCTTGATGCTACATTTGTTCCATTTAAATATATTTCACTATCGTTTCCTGACATAGCAGTATAAAGCATCCAAGAAGTAGTATTTGCTAATGACTTAATTATAATCATCTTCGGGACTGCACCTAAACCATGGCCTATTGTAGCATTACCACCATTACCTGTCCATTTAACAATACTAAATCCACTTGTAGTATTAGCTGAAACTGTTGATGCAGTACTTCCATCACTATTTGCTGAACCTGCTCCATTTGCTTTCCAGTTCCATGATACTAAGGTTGTGCCAGAACCATTAGCAGTTCCACCACTACCAAGTGTAAAACCATCACTATCAAAACTTGTTATTGCTGTTGTTTCTGTAGTTTCAGCACCAGTTGTATTTGATTGTATTCTTTTTGTATTACCCCTTACAGCATCAAAAAGACAATGACTACCTGTAGCACTCCTTTTTTTTATCCAAGTCCAATCTGGTTGAAAACCAACTCCAGTAATAGCATTTGATCCACCATTACCTGTATAAAGTTTAGTATTAAAATAATCTGTAGATTTATTAATTGTTGTGTATGCCATTATTCGTTAAGTCCTTTCGTGCTTATTGCTGTGTAGCCTGCAGGCACATTATATTCAAATATTCCAATTCCACTTGCGTTAGTTCCTGCACTAGATACTGCTGTTGATCCGAAGTAGCCGTTACCGAAGTTAAATTCACATTGCGTTCCAGCTCTTAATCTACAAGCAGCAGTATAATTTGCACCTGATGCTAAGTTATAAGCTGAACCTGTGCCTGTCGAACCTGAAGTTGGGTCACCTGAACCTTGAAAAGTTCCATTAATACCAAAATATAATTTTGAATTATCTAAATCCATGGCTACTTGAACAATATCGTTATTATTTAAAGCAGAACCAAAAGATGAAGCACTACCACCACTTGTTTTTTGACCATCTAAATCATAACCAAAATTTAAAGCACTATCATGGTAAGCATAACCACTTGCACCACTTAAATTATCCCAAGCTAAATTAACTATACCAATAACAGCTCTTGTCTTATCAGGTACTTTACATTCATAATAATATTTACCTGTTGATGGAGCTATTGTTCCAAAACAAGAACGACTAGCATCAGATGCGTAATAACCTTTTGTATTTCCATAACTTAAAACTACACCTTGACCAGTTGTTTGATTGTATAAAGCCTCTAAAGTACAAAAATTATTACTAGGACAATCTTCAGTTTTAGTTAGTGTACCACCACCAACTGTAAAGTTATTAGAATTACCTGATTGGTCTGTTACTGAATTACCATCTTTTAAAATAAAATAACCATTTGAACCATAAGTTACTGACGGATTTGTGTTAATTTTCCATTCACCAGTTGTACTGTCTGTAGAACCAAAACTTGATGCAGTATATTGTGTTCCATCAATAAAATGAATATGTGATAATACTCCATCAAAATATGAGCTATCTGCGTTTTCATATCTACCAAAACTTGTTTGATGAGTATGGTTAAAACCAGTATCAAAATTTTGATCTGGTTGAGTTGATACTGTTTCTTGTTCACCATTAATATAAATTTTAACTCTATTTGAAGCTGTTGCTTGTGTTGTATCTACTGCAACAACAACATGGTACCAAGCTGAATAATCTCTAAATTTTCTATTATCTACATCACAATTAACCCAAGTTGAACCTGATGGATTAAGTCCTAATCTAAAATTATTTCCATTTGCATCACTTCTAAATTCCATTGAACCTCTTGGAGTAGAACCTGAACCTGAAGCATAAGTTAAGATGTAACTATCGTCACCTGTTCCTCTATTTAATTTTACCCAAAAGCTCACAGTCCATATTCTTTGATTACCACCTGATGAAAATGTTTTTGTTAAATATGTATTAGCCATAAATTTTATTTTAGTCTTTAACCTTTATTACGGGTTAAACTGACCTCCTCCTGTTGCACCAAAAGTAGATGTTAATGAAAATTCTCTATCAACAGTTTGACTTTCGGCGTCTGTAATTCTTAATGTAAACGTATATGTTGTTGCAGCAGTTGAACTACCACCAAAATCCGTTGTTGTTATTACACCAGTACTAGCATTTAAAGCACAATTTGCTTGTGATGCGTTTGTTAATACGCTTGTTGTTTCACTAAATGTTATTGCACTATCTGATGAACCAGCAATTGTTGCTACTGTACCAGAAAAATCACCAGCAATCGAACCTAATGAACCTGCTGATGTACTGAACGTAGGTGCAGCAGATGCTGTAATAATATTGTTTGTACTTCTTGCTGCGTTACCATCAGGATTTTCTACTCTTACAAAATAGTTACCAGCAGCTAAAGTTACATTTACAGCTAATACTGTTGCACTTGTTAAACTAGTAGTATTTGGTGAAGTGTGAACTCCAGTGCTAGCATTAACAAATTCAACTTTAGGTATTGCAACAAAATTTGTTCCTGCAATATTTATAGATGTAGCTGTAGAAGTTACTATTGTTTGAGACACATCTGATACTGTTGGTTTAGTTTCTGCAACGTTTACTGAACCTCCAAGAGATACTGCTGAACCATTTATAGTAATTGATGAGTTAGCTAATTTAGCGTTAGCAATACTGCCTGCCAATTTATCATTAGTTACATTAGCATTTAAAATTTTAGCAGTAGTAATTGAATCATCAGCGACTTTTGTAGAGTCAACTGCATCAGCTCCTAGACCTTGTTTAGTAATCTTTGTTAGTGCCATCTTTTTTTATTTACTTGTTTTTAATTTCTTTTGCCTTTTTTATTAATCTATTAACAAAACCATCAAGCCAATCTAAATCAGCAGAGAAGCCAATGTGTGGTATTCTAATTCTGTTACCATCTTCATCTTTTGTTTCTCTAAATCCTTGAATACTAGCTCCAAGTTTTTCACCTTTAGTTAATTGACCCCATACTGTATCCTCAACTTTTTTCATTGGTATTTCTTCAATCTGAAATTTAATCTTTAATTCTTCAATTAACATTTCAGTAGGAACACCATTTCTACTTCTTAACCATTCTATAATTTCTAAAACAACATCTTTATGTTCTTTTTTAATATCACCATAATCAAATATTTCTTTAATTTCTTCACCTGCTTGACCAACTACTTTTCCATTTGCCATTTCAACTCCTTATATAAAATTTTTTAATATAATATTATTTATTATTTATTAACTGCCAGGATATCTGACAATTACAATTCCTTTTCCACCTGGGGCAGCTTGACCACCACCTTGTGGAGACCAACCTGAGGCACCACCGCCTCCGCCTTTATTAGCTTGACCTGCAGTACCAGTAGGACCACCAGCACCACCTCCACCTTGACCACCAGAACCAGCTTGTGAACCACCAGTACCTTGACCTTTTCCACCACCACCTCCAGCATAATAAACTGAAGTTGTTCCATCTGCGATATTATATGCTTTACCATTACCACCAGCTGCGCCAGGAGCGTTTCCACCTGCTGCAGCAGCTCCACCACCACCACCTGATCTATATGGTGTATTTTGTCCAGCACTACCACCTGGATTACCAAATCCATATGCGCCTGAGTCACCTGATTGAGTTGGTTGAGTTGCAGTACCACCTGCAGTAGGGTTTGAGTTGTGAGCAGAACCACCACCTGATCCACCATCATCACCTTGGCCACCTGGACCTCCACCTCCACCACCACCTTTAGCAGTGATTGTACCAAAAACTGAATCTTGTCCTACGTTACCTGGAATTGGTCCACCATCACCTACTGTGACTGAGACTGTTCCTGCTGGTGTTACGGGAGCATTAGGCATAAATACAAGTCCGCCGGCACCGCCGCCACCACCCATATTACTTCCACCACCGCCACCACCTGCAACAACTAATACATTGACTGTTGTGATACCTGCTGGTACACTAAATGTTCCACTTGATGTAAATGATTCAACTCCTGCTGGAG
>VMHT01144913.1_pt1 | contig 12471 bp, 6 predicted proteins | sample 4693611 | NCBI WGS metagenome assembly VMHT01 (sample SAMN12280063, study PRJNA550983) | marine metagenome | isolation source: seawater sampled from same location over 5 years 0.02-0.2 micron viral filtrate | place: USA: collected off the coast of southern California halfway between the port... ...
AAACAGACGAAGGCGTAGAAGTTTATAAATCAATAGAGAAAAAACTTCTCTAACGTGTAATAATATATCAGGGCGTGTAATGCGCCCTGTATATAAATAAAAAAATCAATGGCAATAAACGTAGATACAGTATATAAAACTGTCTTGTTGATATTAAACAAAGAACAGCGTGGTTATATGACGCCTGATGAGTTTAATAAAATTGGTTCACAAGTTCAGTTAGAAATATTTAAAAACTATTTTAACAGCTTAAACCAACAACTAAGAGTTCCTCAAGCTGATATAGACTATGCAGATAGGCATTTAAGTATTGATGCAGATATATCTATATTTGAAACGTTTGGCAATGCTACGTACAACGCTGTTGGATCTTACTGGGAATTACCTACAGTAGATACATATAGCAATAATATTATTTATAGCGGTAATACGTTAGCTGCTAATCAAGTTTATTTCTACGAACTTGGAACCGTAGTATATAACAACGAATACGGTAAATCAATAGAGTTACAAAGACTACAACGTAACGAATTTTATAACATTCAATTATCTCCTTTAACAGAGTCTACAAAAAGTTTCCCTACTTATCTTTATGAAAACCAAAAGCTGTATGTGCGACCTACTACTATAACTAGTACTAATCAATCTATAACTGTTAACTTTTTAAGAACTCCTAAAAATATTACTTGGAACTATTCTACAGGCGGACAAGGCCAATACATTTTTAATGCTAATGGTTCTCAAAATTTTGAATTATCAAATCCAGAACAAACAGAAGTTATTACTAAAATATTATTTTACGCTGGTGTAATTATAAGAGATCCTCAAATAATACAAGTTGCAGCTTCTCAAATACAAAAAGAAGAGGCAAACTCAAAAAGCTAACACATGGCATTACTTACAGAAAACAATAGACAGTATTACGAAGGCGCTCAAGGTTTTGTAGCAGATGGTGTTTTAACTGATTTCATAGGAACTTTTGATACAGACTTGATATGGAAAAGCGCGTCTCCTACCAGTGCTGATTATGCTTTAAATAATTTTAAGCTTTACGAAAGCACCACTGGCGCACCTGGAACATACCAAGAAGTTACTACTGGCTACACTGTTGTAGGTAATACAATAAAGTTTGCCGTTGCACCTGCTAATAACAAAGTATTAGTTATTCAACTTAAAAAATTAGATGGTGGTAACTATGGCGCTACTGTTGCTGATAAAGCGTACGGTACTGTTGTAGAAGACAACTATGGTTCTTACTCTTATGTAAAGCTAAACGAAATTGTAAACAACTTTTTAGTAGCTTATGTAGGCGCTGGTAAATTAGTTTTAAACGTAAAAAGAACTGATGTAATTTTTCACGCTAAAAGAGCGTTGCAAGAGTTTAGTTATGATACACTAAGAAGCAAAAAATCTCAAGAACTTACAGTTCCTAAAAACTTAAGCGTAGTGCTTCCACAAGACTACGTTAACTATGTAAACATATATTGGGTAGACTAAGCAGGTCGTCAGCATATTATAATGCCGACAAATAATCTTCACCAAAGCCCAACAGAACTTCCAATACAAGACAATAAAGGTGTACCTATACAAGATAGCTTTGATAACAATATAGAATCAGCTAACTCTATAATAGACGATAGATGGGCTAAAAACAATTTGATAAATTTAAATAATAATTTTTTAAATTCTTTCGCGGCTGCTGAGTTTTTTAACGACTACATTGGTATGTTTGGCTATGGTAGGCAATATGGCCTTGATCCTCAGTACGCTAATGCTAATGGTTATTTTAATATCAATAATAGAACAAATAAAATATCTTTTTCTAATAACTTAGTTGATAAAATAATAAACTTAGAATATATATCAGATGGTCTTTCAAGTGATTTAGATACTGAAATACCTAAGATGGCTGAAGAAGCTATGTATGCTTATATTATTCACGCTATAATTTCTACAAGAATAAATCAGCCTGAGTATATAGTACAAAGACTTAAAAAAGAAAAATCTGCAAAACTACGTAATGCTAAAATACGTTTATCTAATATCAAGCTAAACGAGTTTGTACAAGTTATGCGTGGTAAATCTAAATGGATAAAACACTAGAATTAAATGGCTGAAGTTAAAAATGCTTTCATTAAGTCTAAAATGAATAAAGACTTAGATGATAGACTAATACCTAATGGCGAATATCGCGACGCGCAGAACGTGCAGATTAGTAAATCACAAGGTCCTGATGTAGGTGCTTTGGAAAGTGTTTATGGTAATGAACTTACAAAAAACTTTGCGTCAGCACTAAAAACACCCGCAGCTACAGTAGATCCAAATATAAAATGTATTGGTAATTTTGTAGATGATTTTAATAATATTATTTATAGTTTTTGGACAGACAATACTGGTGAAATATTAAATGGAGCTAATGCCACGCCTAATATACCAAACGGTTATTTACCTGTAGGAGCTATAGGTAGTTTAGATATAGTAACTCCTGGTACTGGCTTTTCAGTAGGTGACGAGCTTCCTTCAGATTTAGGTTTTTCATCTGGTGGTTATAACGCTAATGTTACAGTTGCTTCTGTAGATGGAAGCGGAGGAGTAACAGGCGTTAATATTAATTTTCCTGGACAACTTTTTTCAGGTGACTTAGGTAGTAACTCTAGCGCTATTACAGTAGGTTCCGCTAGCGGTTTAGTTTTAAAACTTACAGGTTTATTAGGTAATAATTTTATAACTTCTTACAGTCCTCAGAGTGGTGCTTTTAGGGTAATAGCTACAGGAAACTTTTTAAACTTTTCTCAAAAAAATCCTATCATAGGAGTTAATTTGTTAGAAAACTTATTATTCTTTACAGACAATAGAAACCAACCTAGAAAAGTAAACGTAACAAGAGGAGGTAGCACTCCAGCTCAAGCTACTTATTATACTACAGAAGATCAAATATCTGTAGCTAAATATAATCCTTACGAACCAATACGACTTTACCAATTAAGCGCATTGGCAGCTGCAACAGCTACTGCTACAGGCGCTGCTTCCAATGTAAGTACTATAAATTTAGGTGCTACTATTTCTGGTAATATAAAAGTAGGGCAATTAGTAACAGGTTCAGGGGTTTTACCAAATACTTTTGTTTCAGGATTTTCAAGCCCAAATGTTACGTTTAACAAGCAACAAAATTTTAGCAGTACTACACTTACGTTTACAAGTTACGAAACTGCTATGAAAGACGTAATAAGTCCTAACATTCCTCTTGCTACTAGCGGAACCACTAACCCGTATTTAATAACAAATTATACAGGTGATGTAGATTTTTTAGAAGATAAATTTGCTAAGTTTAGTTATAGATTTAGATTTGATGATGGTGAATATTCTATATTTGCACCTTTTACTCAAACAACTTTTATACCTAAACAAGATGGTTATTTTATAAACAATGATGAGCAGTCAGCCATAGAAAGCACTGTAGTTCAGTTTATGGAAAACAAAATTAACTATATACAGTTAAATTTACCTTTACCATCTAGCGGTGCAACGCTTGTAGATACTTTTAAAATTACAGAAGTAGATATTTTATACAAAGAATCAGATTCTTTAGCTGTTCAAGTTATAGAAACTCTGCCTGTTAGTAGAATTGTTGCAGGCGCTGCATCTACTAATATTTTTACATACAATTATTTAGGCACGAAACCTTTTAAAACTTTACCAGAAGATGAGTTAATACGTGTGTTTGATAAAATACCAGTAAAAGCTTTTAGTCAAGAGCTTGCTAGCAATAGAGTTATATATGGTAATTTCCAAAACAAACATACGCCGCCTTCTGGTATAAACTACCAAGTTGCTACAAATGAAAAATTTGAAATACAAAATTTAAATAGCAATAAAGGTGTAGTTGCTTATCCAAACTCTTCATTAAAAGAAAATAGAAATTATCAAGCTGGTTTTGTTCTATCAGATAGATTTGGTAGACAATCGTCCGTTTTGTTGTCTACAAATAATTCAGACACATTGACTGCTAATCTTTTTGGGGCGTCAACTGTATTTAATCCATATCAAACACCTGGAAGTTCTATAACTTGGAGAGGTGATTCTTTGAAAATAGAAGTTTTATCTGAAATAACTAGTGGTATAAATGGAAATGATACTACTAGTAGTTCTGATATTAAAATTGCTAATTCAGAAACAGGTGAACCTGGTCTTTATAATACTGATACCGCTAATTATGATTACAATCCTTTAGGTTGGTATAGCTATAAAATTGTAGTACAACAAAAAGAACAAGAGTATTATAATGTATATCTGCCTGGTATAGTTAAAGGTCCTTTAAATACAACGGGAGGAACTGCGTTTGAAGAATTAACAGGTCAAACAACCTTGTTTAATGATAATATAAATAAAGTTCCTAGAGATTTATCTGAAGTAGGGCCTGATCAACGACAATTTAGAAGTTCTGTACAATTATTTGGTAGAGTTCAAAACACAACAGCTGGTGGTGCTTATAGCACTGTAGGTAACGAGCAGTACGATCCTAATATTAGCGCTACAGACTTAGTACCACAAAGTATAACTGTAAACGTAATATCAGATTTAAAAGATTTATTTGATGTTGATGGTGTAATTCCCTTAGTGTCAACCCCTACAACTGGTGCAGTTAACATATTTTACGACGCGTCATCAAATCCTCTTATAGGTAGAATGATTAGTACAAAAACAGGTGGTATAGGTACAGCGCAAGGAGCTGGACAGCCTTATCCTGAAATGAATCAATTAGCAATACTTGAAACAGAACCTGTTGAAAGCAGATTAGATTTATTTTTTGAAACAAGTACTGCTGGGCTAATATCTGTTTTAAACCCACAGATTAATGACAACCAAGGCGCTAGTAATTTTAATGCTTGGAATTATCTGCAAACAGAAGCTATGGCATCTGCTAGTACAATTGTAAATGCTTCTATTTCATCGCCTTATACTGGTTATTTTTATCCTCAAACAGCTTTAGGAAATCAAATACCCGCATATACTATTAGTAATTTTAAAGTATTAAAAAGCGGTGGGTCTAATATTACTAGTAGATTTACTTTAACTAAAAGCACTATAATAGTAGGTAATACTGCTACCGCTACTAGCGCTGCTTCTAGTACAGCTACTATAACTTTAAGCAGTATATCAGGTACTGTTAAGGTAGATGATTTAGTAACAGGCACAGGTGTGTTAGCAAATACATTTGTTTTATCTATTGCAGGTTCTACTGTTGTACTTAATAAAGTACAAACTTTTAGCAGTACCACACTTACTTTTACACCTGCAAGGGATGTATTAAGACTTGCTACTAACGACGTGTTTTATTATGCTCCTGGTTCTAGCGCTACAGAAAATTATACTTTCAGCGTCGATGTAACAGATATTAATGGTATAACTAATACTATAGTAAAAACTGGAAACTTAACAAACATAGCTCCTACTATAACAAATTGCACAACACCTGTTACTATAGGCGCTGGTGATACTACAGTTAAAACATTCGCTGCGGTTAATGGTGCTATCGCGGCTACTGGTCAACAAGCTAGTGATTTGGTTTGGTCTATACAATCGCAACAACAAAATGGCTTAGACGTTACTGTATTCAGTATAAATAGCTCTGGACTATTGACAGTTTCAAATGGCATAGGCGCTTATGATGTAACTGTAAGAGTAATTGATGCAGGTGGAACAGCTGGATTTTTAACTGCTGATTGTACTTTTGTTGTAAATGTAGGTGTACCTCCGGTTGATAGTAATTTTAATCAAGGAATAGCGTTAGAAGCTTTTGATGGGGAATATAATCTTTTAGCTTTTGTAGATAGTGACACTAATGTAACTTTTGATTCATTACTAGCAACACCTCCCGTGCCGAAGATATATTCTTTCACAGGTATAGTTGCAGGGTCTGGATATACAGACACTGATGATTTAGCAACTACTGTTTTGCCTTTAGGTGGTACTGGTTTAAAAGTAAACCAAGTTTTAACAGGTGGCGCTATACAGAGTTTATCTGTAGAAGAAGCTGGTAGTGGTTATTCTTTAAATGACATAATAACAGTTGTTGAAGGTGCAAATACGACAGGTGGTGCTACAATAAACGGTATACCTTTTTCTGCTTCAGATCCTACAGTTGCAACTAATTTTTTCTGTACATCACCATCTAACAAATATACTCAAACAGGTAATATATATGTTAAAAATAATTTAAAAGGAGCTTTAACACAAGGTCAATTCTTTGTTAGTATGTCTGTTTTTAACGCTGATGTGAGTTCAACAGTTGCTTTACCTAATATTCCAGTTGTTCAGTATAGAGCTAATAGTGGCGCAACTTGGATAAACGCTACAGATATTAACGGTGAAGCTTCTAATCTTAATGGACAGTGGTTAGGTATAAAAGGTGGTATGACTAACAATAATGGTCCTGGTGGAGGCAACAATTTTGAAGTTACAAATAGCGGTAGTTCAAATCAAACTGGTACTAAAATACAAGTATTCGGTGTTGGAGGTTCTGGTAATGGCGCTGGAGAATATAGAATTATACAACCAAACCTTACTGGTACTAATCTTCAATACCCTAGTTGTAGTGGCACTGTAAGTTCTTTTACAACAATGACAACTGAAGTTGGTGATGCTAATTATCCTCAAATAGGTACAGGTCCGCTTTATTACGAATATAGAATATCTGCGGTTGGTGCTACATGTTCTAGTAGCATGCCTACAGCTGTTTATGCTAGAGAAAGAATAACTAAATACGTTACTCAACTATATAGTAATACTAGTTTAACACAGGTAAAAACATTAACAAGTGGAATTTATAGATTCCAAAGACCTTCTGTAAACTTAGAACAAAATAAAGACGGTGCTTATACAGCTACATTTAACGCTTCTGGACTTAGAACAACAGCATCAAGTCCTTGTGTATATACTTAAATAATCAAGTGATAATATAATAATGGGTGCAATAATCGAAGTAGATTACTACAATACTTTTATTTTAAAAAAGACTATAGAAGGAACTAATACAATGTCTTGGAACGGTTCGTTTGGCGTTCCGCCCGGTGTTGACGGTGGTTATCCCGTAATATCCCCAGCTACTAATCAACCAGATAGTTGGGCTATTGAAGAATCACGCGTTAGAGGTGGTTATAATAATACAACTGTAGAGTTAGGACCAAGAGCTTTTATAGTAGAAGACGAACCTAATTCTTCTATAAGATTTAATAGTCTTATATATTCTGGTATTTATAATTCTACCACAGGTGTAAATGATACTAACGTTTTTTCTGTAGGTGATGATATAACTAAATCAGCTGATCCCGCGAACGGTAGTATACAAAAGCTATATGCTGAAGACACAAACCTTGTTATATTCCAAGAAAACAAAGTTAGTAGAGCTCTTATAGATAAAGATGCTATATACACTGCTGAAGGTAGTACATCTATATCAAATGTAAATACTACTATAGGTACTATACAACCGTTTATAGGTAATTTTGGTATTAGCCAAAACCCAGAAAGCTTTGCTGTGTATGGGTATAGAAAATATTTTACAGACAAAGATAGAAATGCTGTAATGAGATTATCAAGAGATGGTCTAACTGAAATATCTAATTACGGTATGATAGATTATTTTAGAGATCAATTTGATAATTTAGACCAAACAAATGATTTACCTGGTAAAGCTTTAGGTAGCTGGGATATATACAACAAGCAATATGTATTATCTTTACAACAAAACCCTAATGCTAACAACCCTACGTTTAACACGCTTAGTTTTGACGAGCAAGTTTTAGGTTGGCCTAGCTTTTTTACATATGAGCCTGATCAGGCTATTAGTATTCAAAGTGATTTTTATACTTTTAAAGATGGATCTTTATATAAACATTATGTAGATAATTTTGATGCTGCTACAGGTTTGTATGATAGAAATACTTTTTATGGCGTGTCTAGTAATTCTTCTATAACATTCGTGTTTAACCCTAAGGTAAGCATGTCAAAAGTATTTAAGACTGTAAACTACGAAGGATCTAGCGGTTGGAAAATTAGTGAATATAAAGCTAGCAGATCTTTTGATTTAAATGATACTGCTAATGTGGTTTTAAGTAATGCAGCAGGTCTTTATGAAGAACAAACTATACAAGAGGTTATTATAACAAACGCAGGCGCAGCGTATGGCTTAGCAAACAACGTTATTGTTGCTACAACTGGAGCTGGTACAGGTTTTTCTTGCAACATAACGCAGGTGTCTGGCGCTGGCGCTATACAATCAGTTGTTATAAATCAAGTTGGTACTGGGTATAAAAACGGTGAAAACCTAACTGTTTCTGGCGGTAACGGCGTGGCTGTATTGCAAATTGATAGTGTTAATACTTCAGTTTATAACGCTGGCTTTTACTTAAAAGAAGGTAAGTACTACGCTAGCATAGTTAATTCTAGTCCAGCTACAGCTGGCGAGGTTGTATTTGGTGATGATATGACTGGTGTTAAAGGGTATTATGCTGTTGTTAAAATAGAAACAGGAAAAGTAAATGTTAATCAAAATATTGTAGACGCTAAAACACAACCAATGGAATTATTTGCAGTTTCATCTGAGTATGTTGAATCAGCTTATTAAATAAAAATTATGGAATATATATTAGAAATATTACACAATGTCTGGTATGGACCAGATGTAGTTGGATTGAACTATGCGCCTTTACCGGCATTAGCTATTGCTGGTATTGCTATGGGTGGTGCCAGTCTACTTGGCAGTGTACTTGGTGGCATAGGAGCTGGTAAAAGAGCTAAGCGTGCGGCAGCCGAAAAAAGAAGACTACAAAGTAAATTAGAAGGTTTAGAAAATAGTAGACAACCTATTATAAATCCTTATAGTGATGTTACTTCGCTGCAAGGTTTTATTACTAATACATCTGATATTGTTTCAAATCCATATGCTAATTTAAGTGTAGCTACGCAAGCAGCTGAATTCCAAGCTGAAGAAGCAGATATAGCTTTAGCAAATACTCTTGATACTCTTATGGCTACTGGCGCTAGCGCGGGTGGCGCGACGGCTCTTGCTCAAGCTGCTTTAAAAAGTAAACGAGGTGTATCGGCAGATATTGAAAGACAAGAAGCTCAAAACGAGCAATTAAAAGCTCAAGGGCAACAAGCTCAAGAACGTCTTCAAATGGCTGAAGCACAGCGTGTTCAAACCGCGCAAATGGGTGAAGCAGGGCGTATACAACAAGCAGGTGTTTTAGGTAAAGAATTTGTTTACGGTCAAAAAGAACGTAGAGAAACCGAAAAAATGAATAGAGTTCAAGCTCAAATAACAGGTGCCGCGCAGCAAGAAGCTAACTACAGATCGCAACAAGCCTCTATGTTTGGTAGTGCTATTAATACAGTCGGCAGCGCTGGAATGACTTTTTTAGCTCAAGGTTTAAAAAAAGGATAATAATATGGCAAACTTACCAAAATTTTCAGGGAAATACACTACAGCTGGAGCTTATGAAAGACCTCAAACTGTTTTAGATAAATCAGGTTTTATATATGCTAAAACATTATCTGACTTAGGGCAAGGTTTTAACAAAGCTTTGCAGGGTGTTTTTGATAAGCGTAACGCTGATGCATTACAAGCTAGAAAAAACGAAGAAGAAAACTATAAGTTTCAAACACAGCAGCAGCAACAATTGATTGGTCAGCTTGCTAAAGCTGGTATTAACAATGATTCATTGTATAAACTTGGCTTTGATCTTATTAGTGCTAATTCTAAATTAAGTTTAGATATTAAGCAAGCGCAAAATCAAGAAGATCGTACTAAGTATATGAATCAACAAGCTAGAGTTATGCGTAAGCTTGGTGAATATCAAGGTCTTATAGCAGGTATACAAGACTCTACAAGCACATACAGCTCTGATGTTATTGAAAATCCTTCTAAAGTTGGTAATCAAGGCGGTGTGGCTACGGTAGGTACTGATTCAAATAAAGATTATAACTTAGGTATGCCGGCACTTACTGGTACTACTAAAAACGGTAGTTCTGAATATTATCTTGATAAAGATATGAACTTTAGAATAAGGCTTACTAGTGATCAGATATCTAAGCAAACAGAAAAAGGTTATATAGATCAAGACGCTGGTTTATTTTTATCTTTCGATCCTCTTACAGTACCTAACATAGATAAAGAAATAGGCGACATGCTTTTAGGTGCTGAAATTGTAGATAAAGATGGTAACATATCTCAAGAATATATAGACATAAAAAATGCTAAGTTTGTAACTAATAACCAAGGTACTATACGCTATGCTATAGAACCTACTAACGTAGCTGGTGCTATGGCTGTAACTCAAAATGCTAGAAATGCTATGATAAGTTCTTACTTGCAAGATCCACAGAAAGCTCAGATTATTTATCAACAGATATTTGGTAATAACGAAAAGCTAGAAATAGGTGGTGGCAGCGAGAGCAGCATGTTTACACCTGAATCAGAAAGAAAATTTGTTGCTGCGTTTGATCAATACTTCGAAGCTCTTATACCTCAGACTAGAGTAGGTAAAGATCAAGCTGTTACAAGACAACCACCAGGAGGTAAAACAACTATAGATGTTTCTTTTATAAATGATTTAAATATACCGCCAGCTGAAACTAAGATTAACGAAGAAGGCGAAGAAGAAAAAAACTTATACGAACTAGAAAAAGTATTAAGAAATCAAGGTTTTGTAGTTAAGAAAAATGTAGACGTAGGTGACGAAACGGTTATAGACGTAACCTCTTCTATTAAAGGGGCAGACAACACAGTTCAAATAGATAGTTCTATGAGTCCTGATGAAGTAAAAGCATTGTTAAGAAAAGTATTGACCGGAGCACAACCTGGTAGACAAGAAAGGAAAATGACTCCTCAAGAATTAATAGCATTATATTCAAATTAAATATGGAAGAATTAGAAGTTATTGTTCAGCGCATGATTGACGCTGGTGAATCAGAGCAAAACATTAAAGCGGTTATACAAGAATATAACGCGGGAAAGACAAACGGTGCTGCGGCGAAGGGTGCAACTGCAACACCGGAAACCGGGCAAGCACCCGAGAGTTCGGGCTTAAGTTTGGAAGATTCTTCTTCGGAATTAAATATTGAAGACTTTTTAGTTACAATAGATGATTTAAAAGATAATGAAACAAACGTAGTTACGAACTTAAATAATAAATTATCTAGATTAGGTTTATCTTCTTATGAAACTACAGCATTTGGCGAATCTGATGCTGTTAAAATAAGAAAAAGCGGAGATAAAGCAGCTTCTGATTATATGTCTGAAGCTTTAGATGTTATAGGTTTAGGTGATTTTGTAATGCCTAGTACTTTTCTAGATGTTTTTGATTCTTCCAAAGTTGGATCTGATAGATCAGACGAAGAATTAAAAGAATCTGCAGATAAACTTAACGAATACATACGCGAAAATGCTAATCTTAGTTACACTAAAGAAGCTAAAAATAGGAGTGGCGATATATATGAAAAAGAATATTTACCTTATATAACAGCTGACGATTTAAGCGATCAAGAGTTACAGTCTAATTATAAAAACAACTTGATTGATAAGTTTAAAAAATTAGAAAGTGATAAAACTGTTGTCGATGAATTTGGTAAAAGAACTACTTTAGTTACTGAAAAAGATTTTAATAATAAAAAAGACTTTGATCAGTATAAAAAATACAAAGAAGGTAATCCTCTTGAAAGCCTTTCTAAAGATGAACTAGCAATTTACGATGCTGAGCGTAAAGCCGAGTATGCACAAAGTAGAGGTGAAAAATTTGCTAACAATCTAAACAAAAATCAAAGATTAGACGTGCTTGCGCTGGCAAACGCTGATAGAGAAGCTATAAAACTAAGCACAGAATCTTTTAAAAATTTATCTGATAAATACAATAACCAAGTATCTTCTTATGAAACTTCTTTAGCTGCTTATGAGGCAAACCCTACTTTGTTGACTTTTAAAGCTGCTGAAAATAATTTTCAAAACTTATTAGCAACGCAAAACAGTATACAAGATTTACAAAACAAAGTTGAAAAAGAAAATTTAGAAGAAAAAGCATCGTTTGTACCTATAACAATACAGTCGTTTGGTAAAAACTACAACAGAATGCTTCAGTTAAGAAGTAACTTTAAAAACTTAGGTACTAGTATTTCATATCCATTAGCGCAATTGTCTATGATGGGTGTTAAAAATTATGATGAAGCTATTGAAGAAACATTTGGTGTTGTTAGTACTTATCAAGATATTCAAGATGAAATTAGTTCTTATCAAAAAAGTATAGAAGTAGACGATATTAAAGATTTAGATGACGCTGGTAGATGGGTTGCTAGCTCTACAACAAATTTAATTCCATCTCTTGCTATGGCGACTACTGGGTCTGCTGCGCTTCCTTTGTTTTTTCTATCAGGCGCTGGTGGTTCAGGTTTAGATTTAGCTGTAAGAAAAAAAGATGC
>VMHT01036098.1_pt1 | contig 12470 bp, 12 predicted proteins | sample 4693611 | NCBI WGS metagenome assembly VMHT01 (sample SAMN12280063, study PRJNA550983) | marine metagenome | isolation source: seawater sampled from same location over 5 years 0.02-0.2 micron viral filtrate | place: USA: collected off the coast of southern California halfway between the port... ...
GCGCTAAGAGGTACGCGAAAATTCCATATCTTAATGTTCGTAAAAATGATTATGATAATTCGTTACTATCCTACCTATAAAGGGGCTTCGCCCCACGGAAAGACAGTCATTTCGCCATTCTTTCAAAATCCTCACATCTATGCTTTACCATACAGCCTATAAAGGGGCTTCGCCCCACGGAAAGACAGTCATTTCGCCATTCTTTCAAAATCCTCACACCTATGCTTTACCATACAGCCTATAAAGGGGCTTCGCCCCACGCATGAATGTCTGTCTTGGTGCCATTTCATTATTATTTTGATGAATCAATATAATAAGTTTTTTGTTTCATCTCTTATACTACTCAATATGGAGAACCTTCCTTCAATATCAATTACTAACCAAAAAATACTACAATTCTACAATTCCAACCCACATTTCGACCCTGAAGCCATTCTTCTGAAATTCATTGACATATTAGACATCTCTTTCAAAAATGCCGAGAACATTAACTTTGATTCTAAATTAGAAGAAATACATCAAATTGTTACTGCAAATGCTGTCAAACAGAAACAAATACAAACCTCTATCATTGATTTAAAAGATTCAATAGAGACTATACCAGATCACTTACTTAATCTTAAAAGTCAAATGATTTCTAACATACAAATATTGTTTTCAAATACAACTGCGGAGAACATTAAATCAATGGAGAACCTTATTTGTCAAAACATTACATCATTGGAAAATAAAATCATGAATATTCTTTTCGAACAGCAGCCCAAGAATAATGAATCCGTTGTTAATGCTCTTCGTAGTTTTATCTCTGAAAGTACGTCTGAAGTCAAACTTCAAATATTGTCGTCTAATTCAAAAGAGGAACTTCAATCCGTTGTCAATACCCTAAATCAAAACTTCACTCCAATCTTACAGCAAGTACAAGAGCACCTTCGCCACTTTGATAACTCTTCCAAAAAAGGTAAAATTAGTGAAACCTTATTATTTGTTGTTCTTAATAAACTTTTTACAGATGCAGAAATTACAGATACTTCAAAAACAGCCGCTTCATGCGATTTTGCTATGTCAAGACCCAAAAAACCGGAAATTTTATTCGAAAATAAGGATTATCAAAAAAATGTTCCATTTGATGAGGTCAAAAAATTTGAACGTGACCTTACTGAAAGAGACCGAAGTGGAATCTTCTTATCCCAGAAGACCGGTATAGCTCACAAATCTCATTTCCAAATTGATATCATTAATAACCACTGTGTCGCTGTTTATATCCATCAGGCTGATTATTCCTCCGAATATATCGCTATTGCAGTCAGAATCATTGATGAATTACAACCACGTCTCGTTGATTGTATTCAAAATAATCATTCTATCCCTATTCCTCGTGAGGTTCTCGAACATATTGCTTACGATTATAATATATTTCTATCTCATCAAATCAAAATGATTGAAGATTATAAACGATTCAATAAGTCTTTCTTACAAGACCTGGAGAACATTAAATTCCCTAATCTGTCTCAATTACTATACATCAATAACATCATTAAAAACGTCAAGAAAAATGGAACTGAATTCGTCTGTGAAAAATGTAACCGTGTTTTTACCTCCAAAAAGGGACTTAATATTCATATCAAGAAATGTAATTCTTCATCTACTGATGCAAATCAAACGCAATCGCCTATTACTGATTCGTCTCTACATCTTGCTGCAGATAATACTCTACTAGACTCTAATCAAGGCAATATAGACCATTATTTTGACCCAACCAATGCCAAAATAGACCCTTCGAACAACATATAAATCATCATTTGGTTCTTCAACCTTAATGTTTTTTATCATCATACTATAATATGGATCGCGATGCCCTTATTGCTGGAATTACTAGTGGTATTTGTCAAACCTTTATTGGATATCCATTTGATTCTTTAAAAACTTGGAGACAAAATTCTAAATTATCCGTACAACCACCCATTACTATTCGAAATTTGTATAAAGGTATTCAGTTCCCCCTAATGCAATCACCTTTTACCATTGCTACCGGATTCTTCGTCAATGATTCCGTCTTATCATACACCAATAACATTTATCTTAGTGGTTGCGCTTCAGGAATCATGTGTTCGTTATTCCTTTGTCCTTTCGATTACTACAAAATCCAACATCAACATCACTCAACACCGAATGTACTACACTCATTTAGACGCTTACATATCGTGTCATCTCGTGAAATACCCGCAAATATTATTTATTTCTCTTTTTATCACCATCTTCGTGATTATAATGTCCCTATTGGATTATCTGGTGCCCTATCTGGCGTATCCTCTTGGCTTCTTACATACCCTTTTGATACTCTTAAATCCAGAATGCAACTCAATCACACTTTATCCATACAAGATGCTATCTCACAGGGTAGCTTACTCAAAGGGGTTCGTATCACCTGTACTAGAGCTGGTATAGTTAATTATATTGCTTTTGAAGTATATGAACGCACTCGCCAACTTTTAAAGCAATCCCACTAAGTAATATATCATCCTCAAAATATTACTTAGATATCCAAATCCATCACATAACGGACCAATAATAAAAATACTATGCTATGTATTACTAATCCCATCATTGTCGGGCAACCCTTTCCATCTGCTAGTTTCCCAAATATGCTTATTAATAGACCATTTACTAACTTATATGTCATTGGGTTTACTACTATGATAAATATTAATAATGTATAGAAACTATATCTCCATTTATCCATTGAAGTTGGTTTGTTATTACATTTCTTACAATCTTTACAATTTTCACCATCTTTACAATCTCTACAATCACACTTTGCCATTTCCATCTATATACAATAATAATATTATTTGATATCCCTCTTTCGAGGATTCTCTATATCACCATCACTATCTATTTCTGACTCATTTAATGGAGGCGCAAATGTCGTACATTTTAAATTTGTTTCTTGTGTTTCTTGTGTTTCTTGTGTTTCTTTTGTATCTGTATCTCTTCGTTCAGTGATTCGCGCTGGACCACGTCTACGCCTTTCTGTTCTAGTTTCTTGCGATGACGAGTAACCATCTTCGTCTATTGACCGTCTATTTGATACTGACCTTGTTGTTAATGCTGGTAACGCCTTTCTTAAATTACGATTCGGTGGTGGTTGTGACATCGCTGATTGAGCTTTTATGTCATATCGTAATGCTTTCTTTCTTAATTCTGTTTCATTACTGAAATCTGTTATTAATTTATAGTTTTTATCTGAGTCATCTGACATATAGTCTTCCGTTTCTAATGATGTCTCAAACTTCATATGCTCGTAGTCTATTATATTTGCTAAGATATCTACCAGAGAACTACTATCACGTTCTCCACGAGTACCGTCTCGTCTTAAACACATTTGTTCGTAGTCTATCATTTCTTTCATCTTTTTTGTTACACTATCAGGCACTTCTATATCCAACTTCAACAACTCTAAATACTTTGCCCGGTTTTTATTTATCACAAATTGTGACTCACGGCGATATCTATCTGGTAATTGTATCTCTGATGCTATTTCTGCTGCAAAACTTATCCAATCTTGCTTATATTTTATTGCCAATTCCAAATTTTCTTGCACTTGACAAATTTTTAACGCACCAGTACATATCGTTATTAAAAATGATGCCACTACTACTGCTACGTTACACCAAAAACGTGTCGTATCTGCCAATGATGCATTCTCTATTGTTGCTACACCCACTGTTCCTGACGCTGATGAAAATATCAAGTTATAAAATGTTACCTGTCGCATAAAATATCTATTATGATCTACTATCAATTCCATCTCACGTATTTTCTTTCTCCCTATTGTCACCCATGATATTATCGTTATCACATCCTCTTTATTCCAATTATTTTCTGTTTGTAAAGGTTCTCCGTCCATTTGTATTTATTCTATAATCTATTATGAGTTATTTATCATCCTTTTGAGTTCAAATTTCTTAATATTTTTCAAACAAGATATCTATATATGTATGTTTTTTTAGCAATCATTTCTCTTCCTTTCCTCTCCAATGCATTCCACAGCAGTCTCTTTCGCTCCTCTTCATACACCACTAACACTCAACTACATTCCAATCGTAACTACCCTTTCTCACGTTATTATTATGAAAAGTATTTGAAACGTTTAAACTCCAAAAATATTACCACTCAAACCCAAGCTTTTGCTGAAGGAGATGACTTATTTCGTCAAACTACATCCTTATCCAATCGTATCAATTCTAACACTAACCCCGACGATAATCCATTCTTATCACGCAATTCTACTGACCCTAGAGGAATTAGAATCATCCTTGGTGGTAATCTCGGTAATCTCTTCACTGAGGATACTGAAAATGATGACTCTTTTCGTAAATCCGTCAATCCCTCTTCCAAAAAGTCGAAACACTTTGAAATGGTTACTGACGTTCCATACTCATTCGAAGATGTCGGTGGCTATCATAATATCAAAAATGAACTCAACCAATGTATTGATATCCTCACTAATTACACCAAATATGCCAAATTCAACGTTCGCGTCCCAAAAGGTCTTATTCTTGAAGGTCCTCCAGGTAATGGCAAAACTTTACTCGCTAAAGCTCTCGCTGGTGAGTCAAAAGCCAACTTTATCTCTGTCTCTGGTGCCGAATTTCAAGAAAAATATGTCGGTGTCGGTGCTTCCCGCGTACGAGAATTATTTCAATTTGCAATGGATAACAAACCTTGTATTATCTTTATTGATGAAATTGATGCTCTCGGAAGAGCTCGCTCTGGTGATGGTGAAAGCTCCTCCAGTGAAAGAGACAATACCCTCAATGAACTCCTCGTCAATTTGGATGGATTTAAAAATGCTACTGGCGTATTTCTTATTGGTGCTACTAATCGTGCGGACCTTCTTGACCCTGCTCTTATGCGCCCTGGTCGTATTGATAAACGTGTTTACATAACTAATCCCGACTGTGAAACACGACGTGCTATTTTTAATATACATATCAATGGAAAACCACATGACAAATCTATTCACATTGATAATATGGTTGATATCTCTAATGGTCTATCTGGCGCTCAAATTGAGAACCTTTTAAACGAAGCTATGTTACTCGCAATTCGCAATGACCGTGATGTATTCAATGCCACTGACGTTGAAATCATTCTTAACCGTATGCTTGTTGGATATCAACCTAACGCTCATCAATTCAGTGAGAATATTATCGACCATATTGCCATCCATGAACTAGGTCACGCCGTTGTTGGTTTATTAGCAAAACATCATGCCAAAATGAAAAAAGTTATCATTAATCTTTCTGCTCCTTCAAGCCCTGGTTATACCCTCTTTGAACCGTATTCAAATGGTCTTAATACTCGTGAAGCTCTTTTCGAACATTTAATGATTCTTCTTGCTGGTCGTATTGCCGAAGAAATGGCTTATGGCGTCTCTGTCACCACTGGTGCTATTAATGACTTTGAAGAAGCTTTGAAATTAGCCCAGAAAATGATTATTTACTATGGCATGGGTAAGAAAATCATTTATCCATATATGAGTGATGCCTACAAAGAAAAAATCGATAATGAAGTGAATGATTTAATCTATCAAGCCTATGAATGCGCCGAATTCATCGTTCGTAATTGCAAAGACCTCATTCTTGAAGGTGCCGACTTACTCAAACAAAAGCAGATTCTTACCGCTGATGATTTGGAAACTATTATTAATGAACGTTATAGTAACATCCGAGAACTTAAAATATAAAAGTATAATTAGTCTCTTGTCTCTCATGCAAAATTGCCTTGAAAATATATATTATTTTGAAGACATATTAAAATATCTTTCTATTATGAATCATAATAATCCTATGAAACTTGTAAGAATCCTCAGTCAAATCATCGGGTTTGATTATGAAATTGCTATTTCAAAACTACAAGAATTTCGTAATCTCCCTATTCCAGATAACTCTCCTTTCAATTCCCTTGCTCGTCTTATCCACCTACAGACCGAAAAAGAACACAAAACTAATATTTGGGAAAACTCCCCTTTTGAAGAATTGTCTAGCCTTCAATCTAACAACGTCGGTGTCACTGGAGAACAATTCATCCATTATCTATGTCAATACAATGGTATTCCCGCATCCATTGATGGTACCAAAACTAAAGGCATCGGTGGTGGTACTGGTGATGGTATGATTCTTGGAAAAGTTGTTGAAATTAAAACAGCCCATCTTGGTGTATCCAAAAGCTTTCAACACGAATTGGGTGAAAAACCTTGGATTGCTGATTATATGATCTTCGCTGATATTGCACCTCAAACTATTTATCTTTCCATTTTCCCTAACTTCACCGAACAACAATACAAAGATTGTATCAAATGTGCTCCTTATTTCCAATCTCGTTCCATCTGTTGGAGAAAAAAAACTGGTGCTTTCAAATTTGACACTACTATTCCTATCAATGAATTCGCTGCTAACCGAATTAATCCGAATACTCTCAAAATCACTGATGATACTTCATATCAAGAAATCGGTCAGTTTATTTCTAGAATCATTGTTTGAATTCCTTGATTATCTGTGAACTTCTCAAATTATATGCTCCATTCGTTGATAGAAATGCCACTTCACTCCAATTTATATTCCTACTTTTCATCATATTTGCCTCTCTGTCTTTCAAAAACACAATTCCATAACCTCTACATCCTGGTAATTCTCTGAATCCTTCATAATATCTCATTTTTTCTCTTCCGAAACATGTTGAAGGCAAATACACGTCACATTTATCAAACATTGTTTTATTCCGGGTGCTTGACGGTGTTCCGCCATCGCTTAATGAATATATTTTTACTTCTTTTGAGTCATTATCCTCCAATTTATAATTCGCCGGTGATTCGTGATTCTTCGACCATATCTGAAATATACAATTCACTCCCACTTCTCTTCCATCCGGATAATTAAAAGTTGAATCTACTTTTTCAGAATATATCAGATTAAATCCTTGTACCCGCTTCCTTGGTACTCCTTTCCCATCACTTTCAAATAATTGTGGTAATATGAAACATACATAATCTGCAAATTCCGAGTGATTTATAAATCGTAATGCCATATGTCCTCTTAATCCAAACGGTGGATTTCCAAATACTACATATTTCTTGTCATCGCTTGGATGCCAATTTAAATAATCTTGTTTGATTATGTTCTGTCCTTTTGGCTCAATATCCATACCTATCACTCTCTCTTTTGGTAATGCTTTTAAAAAGGAACCTCCTCCCGCTGATGGCTCTATGTATGTATACACTGTCTCGTCTTCTCCGTATCCTTCTATTACATTCTTGAAAGTCGTATAACATTCGTTTGCTGTCTCTTCTGGTGTATAAAATTGATCTTTCTCTTTGAAATCATAAGTCGTATAGTCTATCTCTTTACCAGCCATTTTCATCAAATCAAATCTATATGCTGGTGGTACTATTTCTTTCATTATCCATCGTTTTACCGTTCCGGGAGCCAAATTTAATATTTTTGACACCTCCCCTAATGTTTTTGTTTCTATTAATTCTTTTGTCATTTCTACTAGATTATCTGTCATATTTTGTTTCTATATTAACACATTATCTTACTTCTATTTCAATTTTATATAAAATTGATGTAAATATTCCCTTTTTATTATTACTATATTACATAATACAAAATGATAGGTATCCGCCTTTTGCAGCAATACATTCAATCCAGTCCAATCCGTAATTCTATTTACAAACACATTAATCCCGTTCTAACCGATGTCTCTCTTCGTGACGGTATTCAGGGTATGTCACCTAATTATATGACACTCACACGCAAAGTTGAATTATTTCATAATATTTATTCCCATAAATTAGCACAGAATATTGAAGTCGGTTCCATTGTTAATACCAAATTGTTACCAATTATGGCTGATGTTTCCTCATTATACAATTATTGCGGTCAATACATCGATGATTCTCCTGATTGGGATTACCAACCCCGATTGCATGCTGTTGTCCCGAAATTGTCTTATCTTGAAACCGCTGTCTCACAAAATATGAATAACTTCGCCTTCTTATCCTCTACTTCCAATGAATTTCAGAAAGCTAATCTTAATATGACACTCAGTCATACAAAATACCAATTAAAAGACATGAATCAATATCTTATTGATAATGACGTTCATGGATATAAAAAACTGTATATTTCCTGTGTAGATACATGCCCTTTCCGCGGCAAAATTCTTAACAGCGATATCGCACAAGAAATATCCGAGTATTCTTCTTGGAACTTCTTTGATGAAATTTGTATCTCTGATACCTGTGGAAAATTAACTTGTGCGAACTTTAGATACATTATTGACATGTGTTCTCAGCTTAATGTTAATATGGATACTATCTCACTCCATTTACACGTTAGTAACCGTCCAACCCATATTGAAAATATTATTCGGTACGCTCTCAACAAACATATTCATCGTTTTGATGTCTCTATGTTATCTCAAGGCGGTTGCAATATGACTCTTACACCTAAGGAACTTCATCAGAATTTGAGTTATGAATTATTCTATGGTATTCTCACACGATATATTGATGACCTTGCCAAATCTCATATCAATTCTGTGAATAACTTAAAAAATTGATTCAGATTTTCATTTATTCTCTATTACACAATACATTATACATCTTTACGAAAATAATATGACATTCACTATTGATATTGATTTTGACGAAGCCAGCCGTTCTTGGATGAGTAATAAACTCTCTATCGGTAACGGTTCTTACAAATACATCTGCGGAGCTATCACCAAAAAGGGTGATAAATGTAAAAATCATACTAATTGCCGTCTTCATAAAAAACAACAAAACAACAAAAAACAACATAATCAATAAATAATATAAAAAAATATAACATTAATTATTATACAAATGAGTACTACTCCTGAAACCCCTGCACCTGCTACCCAAGAACAACAAGTTGACATATTGTCTGTCCCTATCAACGACCAAAACACCGCTTTACAAATTATGGTCGCTTTTTTAAATGTAGCACAACGTCGTAGCGCATTCTCCATTGAAGAATCCGCTCGTATCTGGGATGCTATGAAATTCTTTATGGTTAAAGTACCTGCCGCTGAAAATACCATGGAACCTTCCACTACTATTCCTTTTGAAGAAGAAACCCCTGCTCCTGCCGATGACAGTGAATCTGCATAAATTTTGTTTTTTATCCTTAATAATTAAATCATTCTATCATATTTAATTATTATCTCCATTTTACTCCTTCAATTGCTCCTTCAATTACTCCTTCAATTGCTTACAACTCTTTATAAATTCATCATCGTCTAGTCGTACATTCTCAATACTCTTTCCTTTTATTATTGTTGTTACTATTTTATGATAATCTTCAAATTTTCCACTTAATGTCAATATTTCTCCTGTCTTTATATTGAATATTTTAAATACTTTCTCTTTGTATCCCAATATCTTATATAACCAAGCATATATTACCACTTGCACTCTATGTTCCAGTGATATCTCACTCGTACATTTCAATTCATATACGGAATCTTTCGTTACCAAATCTACACGAGCCGAAAACCGATATCTTAATGTATCTGGAATTATTCCATCTAACACCTTATCTATTCCCTCATGTTCGTTCTCATCACTTTGATTGATTATACTCCATTCCGCATCTGGCTCTTCTGTCTCACACTCTGGTCCTAATATGTCATGCATTCGTTCTTTACAACGTTCTATGTCTTCTTCGCCTAACCACATACAATCCTCTATCGTTATTTGCTTCAATTTACTATAGTAGTGTTCGTCCAGCGCTTTATACACATTTGAAGCAAACAGATAATCTTGAATGCTTGTCATTTTCTCGGGCACTTCTTCTACCGATTTCTTCAAATACTCATTTGGGCGTTCTAATTGTTCGAATCTATATTGAATCATATCATACAATACCGATTCATTCGTGTTTTTCCATTTCCTATTTATATCATCATAATACATCCCCGGTATTGCTATTCCATTTAAATCACTCACCTCTTCATATAAATTTTTTGTTGTTTGCACGATGGATGGTATATCAAAGGTTTCTCCTTTTTCCTTCGTTACCGTGAATATTTCACTCAAAATTGGTGTGATTTTATCTAATACATCCTCATGCATGAATTTTATCAGATCTGTTGGCGTCGTGTTATAAACTGCGATTTCTCTTTTTTCATTCTCTGTCTCTTCATAAAATATTGTACGAGGTATTCCCATAAACTTACAGAAATTACTATTATTCAATGCATTATGATCGTATTTCAAAAAATCTAATGGTCTATCAGTTGCGTGATTATCCGTTTCAAATACATACAATTTATTACTTGCTCTCGTTACACCTACATATAATGTATTCGGACATTCCACTCTTGATAGATTCCTTCCATAATAATCGAAGTAACTATTATCAAAACCTACGATGAATACGTATTTACGTTGTCTTCCCTTCACTGAATGAAACGTTGATAGTCCCACTTTTCCATTTATCACTCGCTCATCCATCTTATCTGTCTCAAATAGCGGAACAAAACACGGTATATCATTCATTACTAAGGCATTCTCGATCTTTCGCATCCTTCCACCACGTATTGACCCACTTAAGATAAATATATCATCCGGTTTCGCATTGTTTTCTTTCATTAGTCGTAAAATCGTAGATATGATTATCTTTTCGTTAAATCCACTATTTCGTTTCACATACACTACTTCCGGTCCTTCTTTACACGAATCCATATATTCCTCTCCAAACATCACGTCATTTACGAATTTACGAATATTATCTGTTACTCGATATGACATCTTCAAGGATTTATAGACGAAATTTGCTGACCTCATATTTACACTCGTATTCCATAATTTATCGGCTAATGTCAGAAATCGTGTATCTGCTCCTTTGAATTCATATAAACCTTGACGATGATCTCCTAATACCATTAATTGAAACGGTCTTTCCGAATCCTTTACGAATTTTTGGAGGAATTTGAAATACAAAGGTGTCATATCTTGTGCTTCATCTACCACCAACACTGAGAATTCTAGTTTGAATAATGGTCTTAATGGCATTTCTTGGTACATGATATTTCGCATCCCTGTATCATTGTGTGCATTTCCATTGTATGCGAGAACTGCCAACGAATGGTATGTATGCACTTCTATATTAGTCAGATTCAGTTGTCTCACCTTGTCGCGGACTTCATATCGTAATGATGAGTTATATGTCAGTTGTAAAAATCTTTCATTTGGCATTTGTGCCGCCATAGTTAGTATGGTCGTGGATTTTCCTGAACCAGCACACGCATTCACTATTACATTCTGTCCGTCTTTCATTTCATTTATTACTTGCTGTTGTTCCTCACTGGGTTCATTCATTTTTTGTGCTATATAACAACCTTTTTTGTTTTTATATAGGTTAGATTTAATTAATTGGGGAATTACTGGTCTTCCCTCTTTATTTCCAGATGATTCACTATCGCATCATGATGTTTTAAGAAATAGTTTGAAGTTGCAATCTTGTCTTTGAAATTGTTGTATCGCTTCATAAGCTCATTAAATGTTTTATCGTTAGTATCACTTTTGTTGAATATTTCACTTATTCGCTCCCCATACTTGTTTGTATATGTATATATCTTCTCATCCTTTCCTTGGAAAAAATCTGATAAAATATACTCAATTTGTGATTCAGCCTTTTTATCATTCTTCATACTATCTCTTAACTTTTGGGCGTAATCGAATGTAGTTAATGGAGAGTCATAATTTATAAAACCTCCTTTTTTCATATTTTTTCCTTTCTTTGCACCTTTACGATGACGTCTTGTGCGATTATTTCGTTTTCCTAAATTCTTTTTGGTATGTTTGGCAGTCTTTGCACCCTTGGTGCTTCTTGAGGATTTATTTGCTTTTGCCATTATAATTATAGTTTATAATGACATTTTTCTAGTACTAGTTAATTGGGATGAAATAAACGTATAACTATTTATTTGACGTATACTTCACGGACCACATGCTTTACTAACTTATTCAGTTTGATTGCTATCTTATCATCTGAGTTATCATACCCTCCCATACTCTCCATCGCTATCTTACAATACTCGATGTTATCTGGAGTGTCACTCTCGAATGCATCTGGGTGCTGTGACTCCCAGACGTCTAGATTGCGGTAATTGACATTCGCTACTGTATTGATTACTCTTCTGAGGTCATCATTATTGGCATTGTCTTTCTTCCATGTATCACCGTCTTTGATGTAAACGGTCTCTCTCTTAAGATCCGTACAATGTACTGGTCTCTTATAGACGTCCATTGCACCTAAAGTATTACTCATGATTGTCATCATACCCTGTAAGTATCCGACATTACCCATATGCTCCAGTTCTTTGATACCAATGTCAAGGTTCTCAATGAATGTCTGTATAGAGATGGCATCTTTACA
>VMHT01158598.1_pt1 | contig 12468 bp, 22 predicted proteins | sample 4693611 | NCBI WGS metagenome assembly VMHT01 (sample SAMN12280063, study PRJNA550983) | marine metagenome | isolation source: seawater sampled from same location over 5 years 0.02-0.2 micron viral filtrate | place: USA: collected off the coast of southern California halfway between the port... ...
AGAACTTCTATGTTTGGTGGCACATCAGAGCAGTTAGCGTTGGCTAAGGCTCAGGAAGAGGCTCAAGCCAGAGCATCACTGGCGGCTATACAACAGGCGCAGGCAGAACAGGCACAACAAGCACAACTTGGCACTCAGCTATTGGGTGCGGCGTATCTGCCAGAGGCTCAGGCTCAGAACGCCCTACAGCGTGGCTTATTGGCCTCTCAGTTGGCGCAACGCGGTCAGCTATATGGCACTGGCCTATTCGGTGAAGCCTCTATAGCGGGCCTAGACGCTCTTCTAGGGTCAGGTATCGGTCAGGCAGAGCTGATGGGTAGGCTTGGCACTAGCCTGCTTTCAGGCGCCATAGGTGGTGCTGGTGGCGGGCAGGGTGGTATAGGCGATATTCTTGGTAAAGCCGCAGAAGAATATGGTCCTGACCTTTTAGATTTACTTGGAATTGGAGGGGATGACTAATGACTTTACGACTTACTTCAGCACAAAGGGCCGCTAACCCTAATTTTGGCCCCGTCGACAAGTTAGCCCAAGATATTGGCTCTTTATCTGCCAGAAGGCGGCAGCGAGGTATGCTGACCGACCTGCTTGATCCCCTTACTGACCCGATGGCTACGTCTGCTGATTATGCAACGGCGGCAAGAGGCTTGATTCCTATAGACCAACAATCTGCATTGGCGGTTGCAGCGCAGGGCAGAGATTTAGCAATTAAGGAAGCAGAAACTCAGCAGTTTGAGCAACGAAAAGCCGCGTTAATGGCTAACGCTACTAGGCTTGGCTTTCCAGATATTGCAACTTCAGTGGGGTCAATCTCCGACTCCGATGAGTTGGCAGAGGTTGGTAAAGAGCTTAGGAAGAGGGTGCTTGATAACACCCCAACACAAACTCCAGCGCAAAGAAGGTTTATAGCGAAAAGCGTTGGAATTTCAGAGCAAACATTTAACGACTTAAAATTAGATAAAGGGCCAGACAAAAATTTTAACGAATTTGTATCTGGACAAGGCGGCGAGCTAGAGCCATTTTTAAGAACCGCAGCGGATGGAACAAGTAAGATTGTTCATGTGCGAATAAATAATGGCCTTGCATGGGATAATAAAGCTCAAACTTGGAAAACTGCTGAGGAAATGGGGCTACAAAGACCGCCCCCTCAAGTAAGAGTTGTTGAAAATATCAACAAATCACTTGGCCCACAGCTTGTAGAAGAGGGCGTGAAGTTGTTTGCTCAAAGCGCAGAAGATGCACAAAAAGCCGCAGAATCCTTAAACTCTGTAAATAGGTCTTTGCCCTTGATTGACAATATGTTTACAGGCATGGGAGCAGAAACCAAACTTAATATCGCTAGGTTTGGGCGTTTCTTTGGTATAGATATGGTTGACCCTGAGTCAATAGCAGACACTGAAGTATATTTAGCTGATTCGGGGAGAAGGGTTGCTCAGTACATTACGAATTTGGGTGCAGGAACGGGGCTTTCTGACGCTGATAGGGACTATGCTAAGTCTGTGGTTGCTGGCGACATAAGTATTGATGCCGAGGCTATGAAGCAAATCTTATTAATTGCTAAGCAGGCCAATGAAGGGCTTATTAAAGAGTATTACGACAGGCGGGCTGCGATCAGATCGGAGCTAGAAAAAACAAACCAAGAATCTGCCCTAGTGTTTTATCCCTCTCCAGTTTTGGATAAGCCTCTTGGGTCTGGTAGCGGCCAAGCCACATCTGCTGGTGACGACTCAGATAACCCTACCGCAAATTTAAGATGGGATGACAATCTCCAAGATTTTGTCCTCATCCAGTGAGAATATCATTATGGCTCAAATTATTGCGCTTCCAGACGGCAGAACAGCGGAGTTTCCCGATGATATGCCATTGTCTGAAATAAAAACCATTTTAGCAAAGCGGTTTCCTCCCCCTAATTCTTCACAGATGCCAATTACAGGACGAGCGGGTGCAATGATGCGCCGTGGCACACCTGATGTTGTAGGCGCGGCACAAAACATTGGGCGGGTAATATCCGAAAGCCCAGCAGGTCAGACCTTTTCAGAAGAAATGGATAGGTTTGGGCCAGAATTTAGGCGTCGATCAGCGCAGATTATTGGTGAAGAGCTTGAGTTGACAGACCCCGGCAAGGTTGCTGGGGTTGCGGTAAGCCAAGCGGCTAGGGCTGGTGGAGCAACACTATCGTCGTTTATAGGAACGGTGATCCCCAACAATATAAAAGAAGGCGCGGCAAACCTTTATAACAATCTCAAAGAAACAGAGGCGTTTCAGTTGGCGGCAGATGCGGCAAGTAAGGGAGTTGCCTATTACAACGACTTTGCCAAGCGGTTTCCAGAAGAAGCGGAGCAGTTTTCAACTGCAGTAGATTTATCAACATTATTTGGGCCGCGTCCCGACATAGTGAAGGCAGATCCATCATCCAGCTTTGTAAGCGGCAAAGCCGCATCAGCAAGAGAGTCTGCGCGATTAGCCTCCAGAGAGGCTAGGCAAACTGGTATTGCGCGGATGTTAGAGCCAGAAAACCGAGACATAACAACCCGCACCCGAATGCCAGAAACCGGCCCGTTAAGAACAAGAACCTGGCAACCTGATAAATTTGACCAAAGCGTAATTGACACCCTCACGGATAAGGTCGAAGGCTTTAATCCCAATAGATCATATACTCACAATTTTGTCGTAGTTCAGGATTTTATTGATTCAAGAAAAAAAAGAACAGACAACATGATCGCTAGTCAGAACGTGGAAATTGACCAAGATCTGTTATTTCAACAAATGCAAGAAAGCATGGCAGATTTGAAATCTGACCCTAAATACAGGCTTTCGACGGGTGACGAGCAAAAAATTGCAGATGAGGTCAGGGATATTTCTTTTGAGTTGGTGCAAAAGCATGGCACTGATTTAAATGGGGTTATAACAGCTAGGCGCGAGCTTGATGATGCATTGGCTAAAAAATATGACAACGCAAATGACGCTAGAGGCGCGGCAGCATTAAGGGCAAGAAGGGTTTTAAACGAAACCTTAATGAATAATACAGAAGGCGATGATTTGAAAGAGGCATTGACTGACCAGTTTCACGCAATAACAGCCCTAGAAACAATGCTTCCCAAAAGAAACGCTGAGGGTGGAAACATAGTCTCAAGACTTTTCAAAAACCTTCAAAATGTTGCAAATATACCCACTAGCCCCTTGGCTCTTAACGCAACCGTGCTTTCTGGCGTTGCGATATTAAGTGCTACTGGGGGTCAGGTTGCGGCTTTAAGTGGCGCTACGCTTTACGGTGCATTCCTAGCGGCACAACCTAAAAATCGCTTGAAGGCTCTCGCTGGGCTTCTATCAACAACGGACAAGGCCATAAAAACAGTTAAGAAAGGAAGTGAGGTTGCCCAGCAATTACAGGCTGACAGGCTGATATTGGTGGATTTGATTGATTCTGCAAGGGCAGAAATACAATCTGGCGAGGAGCCTAATTCCAACTAACAATCTCATAGCTAGGATCAGCCTCTGCCTTCCTAAACTCTGCCCTGTAATGATCACTAATTTCTTTGCGCAGTAACTTATTAGTTTTCAGCAGGGCATTGGCCTTTTCCCTCAGAATATCCATGTGGCCCTCGCCATATAGCTTTGTTAGCCAGTCAGTAAAGGCTACGGGGTTCGATGTAAACCACTGATGGTGGTATCTGCATAACGTCACTGCGTTATCCATGCTCCAGCGTACAGACTTCCTAGCTCGACCGTAGATATGCGCGCAATCCGTCCCCTCTTTGAAACAATACTGGCAGCGGTGCTGATCTCTATGCCTGACGCACTTACTAAACCAGTCATCACAGGCTTCTCTTTTCACTGCCATTACATTGATTCCTCAACAGACTCATCTTTTGGCCTTAGATAGCGGATTATCTCAAGTGGCGTCTCTTCTACGTCCTTGAGAGGCTTGGTACTCAGATCCATCATTATGGCTATATCTTGCTCTAATCGCTTTGCCATCGATTCTGCGGCTTCCACGGCCAGTTGCGCGTCATTCTTCATAACTGATCCTTCAATGTTTGTGGGAACGGGACGTATATCCCCTTCTTCTCTGAGAGCCACCGTATAAGCACCTCAGCGGCTTCGCTTAGCTCCCCACCCGTGAGCTTAGTGGTAGAGGTTTTGTCGTACATGGCCTTAATGATGGGCTTGTAGAGCATCTCTTTAACCAGCCCTTCAGTGAAGGGTATTTCGATCTGATCGCTAAAGGGGTGCTTGTTAGAGTATCCAGCGTCATTGAGCTGCTCTGCCATCTGTCTGAACCATAGGTGGATGGCGTTATTCTGCCGCTCAGTCCTACCAAATGGCTTGATTGAGTACAGAAGATGATTGCCTTGGCTGTACTGATCTTTTAAGAACTTTATGAAAAACTCTAAACTATCCTTGGTGTCTACAATCCATCTATGTCCGTCCATACTAAGCTCCTACGACACTCGCTCTTGCTGTATCCATTCCATCAAAGCACCTAGCGGCTTGAGGTGTTCCCGTCCCACAAACCAGCCTGCACCATGCCCTAAGTCTTTTTCCACCATGACTTCTTGGGCCTGCGTGACGCCGATGAACCCCGGAATATCGAACAAATCATCCTCCCCTGTCTTGCAAACCAGCACCGCTACCTGCCAATCAAACTTTGAGTGCTTCGCAAAAAGTAGATTGCCATTAGGAGAAAACGTCCCTTTCACCTGTACCTGTAATTCTCTTTTGCCGCAGTCCACATAGATGTCAGTGCCTAAATCTGGCCCCATCTCGCTGAAGCCGTGCCTCATTCCTAACGCCTTCCTGACGACAATCTCTGAGTGAACGCCTAAAAGCTCCACGTCCAAGTCAGATCTTTTGGTGTCCACCCTCATGTTGGGTATGCCGGTGTCCCGCGACATGTGAGAAGCCGTCCTAGCCATGCGGATAGACATATCTAGTTCTGATGTTCTAAGCCTTACCTTCATGCTCAGCCTCCATGATCTGCCTGCCAATTAACTCCGGTATCTGCGGCACGACCGCGTTGCCTAAGCATCTAAGTCTGTGTGACCTAGCGGGAACCCCATTAGCCACTCGACCCACGTTGGGTTCAGCTGCCCACTGCCTTGCGAATGATGCCTCGCCTCGTCCACCAGAGTTATCGTTGATTGCCCCGTTTTCCTGCAATGTTCGTAAAACTCTTTGCTTTTCGGCCCCTGACTGCCGTTCGCACTCGCTGGGGTACGCCACAATCCAGACCCTATCTCTGTGGTGGTAGGCGCCAACTGCGGAAGCTGGTATACAGTGCCATTCCGCATCGTACCCGACCGAGGAAATGTCCCAGAGAACTCGCTTAAACCAATCTCCCCCGTCTCCATTAAGCAAGTTTGTGACGTTTTCAAAGATGGCGTATCGGGGTCGAATGTCCCCAAGTAGACGGGAGCATTCTGACCACAGCCCACTACGTTCACCGTCAATGCCTGCCTGTCTGCCAGCGGTGGAGATGTCCTGACAGGGGAATCCCCCCGTGATGACATCGACTCCAATTCCGTCTGAAACAAGTCTTTCTGCTGTGATTCGTCTGACATCTTCATAAATCGGTACTCCCAGCCAGTTCTTCTTTAGCACCTTCTGCGCGTAAGGGTCTATTTCGCAAAAGGCTACGGTTTCAAATCCAGCAGCCTCTAAACCAAGGGCAAAGCCACCGATTCCGCTGAACAAATCCAAGACCCTCATGGATTTTCGGCCCAAATAAAAATATCAATGAAAACAACAATATGCCCCTTTTGCCCCTTTTGCCCCACTTTTTGGGGGCCGCCCCCTAAATCACGGGCATAACGGGCATTTGGGGCATATTCTTGATTTTCTTCACATTTTTTTATCACCAGTTTTCACCCCTCCAACGGTAATTTTTGGCATTGTTGCCGGGGTTGCGTCTCAGCTTAAGCATATTGCCTCGTAAGAGATCTATGCAGTTGCGTAACGTCTTCTTTGAGCATTCATTGGGGTTGAGGTCTTCATCATGGAGCATCCTGAACAGCTCTGTCTGGCTGTATTCAGCGCCGCCCTTCATTACAGACTCAAGAAACAGCACTTCGTCCTCATATTTACTAAATGCCTTGCCGACATTGATCTGCGCCGCCTGTTTCTTCTTCAATTCGCCAATGTCTTGCTCATCAAGAAACTCAACAGAGTCGACTGACTCTTCGTAGCCAACAGTTTCTTTTGTCTGCCTGTATCGGAACCCGCCAGAAAATGAGATCTGGCTACGATCCTTCTCATTGATGACCAAAAGCTCTTGGTGGTCAGCGAACTTGTCGTTGAGGGGGTCAAGGCCAAACATATTGTCTACGTCAGCCTTGAGATCGCCTACGCCCTCGTAGATCAAGCGACCGTCTAACGATCGATGCTTGTTACAGTGGCCCAGCAGGATAATCGTGCCACCTGCTGCGGCGAACTGCCTGAAGACATGAAGAATGTCCCGCATATCGCCTTTGTTCAGCACTGGCGCAAACTTCTTTAAGGTGTCACAAATCACTATCTTGCCGTTGGCCTGGCCCTCAAGCCGTATCATGTTCAACAACCCAAGGGCATCCTGAGTGGTGCGTAAGCCGGGATCTTGGCTTGTAGCCAACGTAATCATTGACATACCGTGCTTCTGGCCCATCTTTGCCTTCTGAACTACACCCCTCGCCCCGTCATCCTCATTGAAATAGATGACATCTGAGCCTTTGATAAGGTTATTGCGGATAGACTTGAACAGACTACCTAGCACCCAGACCGTCTTACCGGCCCCAGAAGGCGCGTAGACGAGCGTTACCGTTCCGGTGGTAATCATGCCTGAAATAACTTCGCGTTCGTTAGCGAGCCTCTCCTCAAGCTCTGCGATGCGGTGGTTAGTTGCCGCCGCCTGTAGTCTGGCTAACGATGAAATCGGCTGTGCATGGCCGTTAACTCCTGAGTATCTTTCGTAGTCCTCGTAGCTCGCCATGGGCGGTCTAACTTCGTTGAACTCCCTAATCTTATTAATTAATTCGTCGTCTTTATCCACGATATGCGTCCTCCTCGACAACCTGATATCGCCAAGCTGAGTTATTTTGTAAGACTTTTGCAAACTCTTGCAGTTTTTGAGCGTCCATGCCGCGTAGCTTCTCACCCCTACGGAAAGCGCCGTGGTAGACCAGACACCAGTGCATCATGTAATCCAGATCGTCGGCCGAGAATGTCCTGACCCACTTGGTAGAAGCCTCAGACCACATCCCTTGCGACCGGAGAGCATCGAGTACTTCATCCTGAGTACAGCCCGAGAAGCAATGGACAAGGATTTTGTCATCTGCGTCTGTGATTGACAGGCTAGGGCTTTTGTCATCATGGGCTGGGCAGCAGGCGGTGTACCGAAACTTGCCTACTTGTCTGAACTTTGGAAGGTTTGATAGCTTGTTTAGAACCGAGGCAGGGCTTTCCCTCTCCACCTCTTTGCGTGTTTCCCCGAACGGGCTGAAGCCTAGCGGCCCCTTTTTGTTTTCCACTGGAATCCCTTTTCGTTGAGCGGAACCTATAACTCTGAATCAGCCTCTCTAGCTTGTCAACAAATTGCTTAACTTTTTTAAAGATTAGTAGGCTTGTCAACTTACGTTAACTTGAGTTAAACTGTTTTTAGGTCAACAAAGGAGGGAAGAGTATGGCCGATAAAAACAAAGGTGAGGTAGAGATCCATGGCAAGGTTTATCTAACTGTTGCCAGAAGGATCGATGATTTCAGAAAGTCGGCAGAGTTTAAGGGCTGGTCAATTGAAACAGAACTGGTTAGCTCATACGAATCTATAGTGGTAATGAAATCAACTATTCGAGACAGCGATGGCAAGGTTGCAGCTACCGGATACGCTGAGGAAAACCGTAGCTTTGGCAAGATCAACAAGACTTCTGCTTTAGAGAATGCTGAAACGTCTGCAGTCGGTAGGGCGTTAGCGTTTCTGGGGCTAGGAGGCAGTGAGATTGCCAGTGCAGATGAGGTGTCAAATGCCATCATGTACGGCTCTGCTAAGGACACAATAGATCCGCTTCTTGAACACAACAAAGTGTTATCAGAAAACCTTTCAAGTGTTTGGTATATCAAGCAGCACATTAAAGAAGATGATGAGCTTGGTGTGGCTGAGGCTTGGGATGAGCTTAGTAATGAACAGAAAGAAGCACTGTGGCTTGCTCCAACTAAAGGTGGTGTATTTACCACAGTAGAAAGAGCTTACCTAAAATCTGATAAGTTTTACAATGCAAGGAAACATATACAATGAGTGAAGAAAGAGATTTCGTCAATGGCATGATTGTCAAGAAACCTAACGACAACGCGCCAGATTTTGTCAAAGCCAAGGTGTCTATCAAGCTCGATGACTTCAAGCAGTGGATTGGCGGCTTTGTTAAGGCCAGCCCTAACGACGAGTGGATAAACATCGACATCAAAGAATCACAGAAAGGCACTTGGTATGCCGAACGTGATACATGGAAGCCCAACAAAGAAGGTTCCGCCCCCATAGCTAAAGCAGATGATGATCTGCCCCCTGGCTGGTAACATTAACCGCCGCTGTACTAACTCCCCAGCGGCACTTTTGCCCAGACTCCAAGCGCTGGGCTTTTTTTGAGGTCACAAAATGCCAAACATATCTGAAAAATACATCCAGTGGCGCGAGTTAGGGGCTATGTTTAACGCGCATCAAGCTCCGAGCATAATTAAGGTGCTTGAAAGCAATAACATTCCATATTTTACGGATTCTTCTGGAAAACCTATTGTTGAGCGTTCTTTTTTAGACAAGTCTTATGCTAAAACTGCGGAGCGAGAAGCAAAAAGGCAATCTGTAGAGAGGTCTCTAAAAGAGGGCGGCGACACCACCAGCGCAGTCGAAGCAATGGATAACATGGATACCGCGATTAGCGAGTTTTCTACCACCGTCACAGCTTCGCCAGAATGAGCAAAGATCGGGGTGGTTGGCTTGACCGGGTTCCGGAATGGCTGCCGCCCCTTATCCTTGTTTCAGGTATCTCGCTGTATATCTTGGCGGGGGATATTGCCTAGTTCTTGGTGGTACTTCACGTTTTCTAGGTGTTGTGCCATCACTTCGTCTTTTGACTGCCCCATATAGGCAACGGCCAGCCTCATATCTAACAGCGCCGTGTTCAGGCTCTTAGTCTGAAAACCGTCACTTTCTTGCTTATAGATCGAAGCCAACACCCTGCCAAACTTTCCGCGCTTATCAATATATGTCCTCAGAAGGGCTGTACAGCCTTCTGGCAGCTCGTTTCTTAAGTAATCCTTGGCTAGGTTGCCGAGTGCTTTTGTCTCTACAGTGCCTCCACGTATCTCGCACGTATCCAGACCGTACAAACGGATCGCTTGATTATGCAGCCAGACACCCATACCTAAGTCCAGATCAACACGGCAGGAGTCGCCGTCATACACTGAAAGCACTTTCGACTTATAGGTATACATGATGACCTCCAAGGAGAAGGCGGCGTTTTGTCTACAGGTGCCGCAGACCTGCCAACGGGCAACAAGGGATCGCCCTAGACGCTAGAATACTAGCACGATGATGGCTAAAGCCACTAGACAGCCTAAAATGCCCGCAATACAGCAGACGGCCGCTAGCAGGAGCTTCTCTGTTCGATTGCTATACATCGCCGTGATCCGACCAGTGGTAATCGGCGTTTGATGCGTCATCTTCAACTAAATCCATGATGTAGTCGAAGTTAACCATGCGCGTGATATTGACCTCACCTGACCCCGCGATATGAGTCATTACCTTAATCAGCTCAAAGGTTTGGGGTTCCGCGTCACCGTCACCCGCGTTGATGCGGTAGGAAACTTGGCAGTCCAGAGTGATAAATTCCGCGTCCAGTTCACAATTGAACGTGTGAACGCGGTCATATAAACTAGCTACACCCATTACAAGCCCTCCTGTTTCGCCAGATCCAGCAAAAACTCGATGTGCAGCAGTGCCATATCAAGGCCGGTTTCAAGCCCACGGTAGTGAGCCTGGTTTGCAAAGTTTGACTCATCATAGGCGGCCTGTAGCTTTTTCAGCGCGTCCAGGTGTTGCGCCTTGAGTCGGTCGCGGCGTTCTAGCATTTCAGAAACTAAAGATAGTCCGGTATTCATTGCTTCACCTCCCCGCGCAGAATGTCGGCAGCGTCCATCAAAGATAGACGTACCTGAGCTATTGTGTCGGTTTGCTCTACCTTTGAAAGCCTGTCAATCGTGCTGGCTAAATCGTCGCAGGCTTCTTGTAAACGTAGGCGGTCGCTTTTTGATTGTTCTTGCACATATGGGAACAACTGACGCGCAATCGTCCGAACATCCGTAGCATGGACTAAATCTAGGCTTTTGAATGTACTGTGGATGTGGTCATAGACGCAGGCTACCTCACTTGAAACCAGGTGCGGGCAACAGGCGCTAATGTACCTTTCACTAAATGAACTCATAACTTCCCTCTTTTCTGTTGTTGAAATGTCAATGTTGAAAATGCCCCGCCGATAGCGGCAAGGCTTTTCAAAGTTTAACGATGTTTGCTGTTTTACTCAATGCCTGATTTGAACAGATCCTCAAGCATTTGATAGGCGGATAACTCTCCGTCTGTGTCGGGGCCGTGAGTCACGCCTGGCGAGTAAACCCCACCCAAAGATGACAGCGCGCGGTATTCTGGCGACGCTTGCCCGCCGTGATAATCGGTGTAAAACCAAAAACCGCCTACCACTAGATCCGCGAGCGTGAATTCTCCGAATTCGCCAATATCTAGCCATGTGCCGATAGATTCATGTTCGGTTAGTTGATCTGCAAGTAGGATCATGCCGCGTGTTGTTTTGTAATAGTCGCCGCTATCCGCGGCCGCTAGAATGTTGTTAAACAGCGTTTCAAATTTCATGCCGCACCCCTGTCTAATTCTTCAAACCACTCATACACGACAGTTTCGCCCACGATGTAAGCGTACATATTCACCACGGACTCAGGGCTTGAAAGATCGGTGTGAACCTCTCCGAAATTGCTTTGCTCATAGTCTTTGATGATGTCAATTACCTCAAAGGCGCGATCGCCTAGCCATTGCGTGGCCTGGTACGTGCCGATGATGTAGTAATCCTCATTAAACGCTTCGTGATGTAATTCTGACGGCTCAAAGTCTGAGCGTGTACCGTCTAACCACTGTTGCCACGGGCGGTTTTCGGCTAGGTAATCTTGAAAGTGTTGCGCGATTTCGTCTTGCTTGTAGTGCATGGTTCTTTCCCCTAGTTGGTTGTTGGGATGATTCCCGCAATACCCCCCATATGAGGGGCATTACGTGAAGCATCACAAGCCTACCGCACCCAGTTTATGGCTTTTGGAATATCGGCCCCACGCGAACGTAAAACGATGCCATGCAATGCCACGTGCATTGGCGTCATGTGGCAGCTTGGGTTTGCCATGCTGAACTGCAGCCAGTCGGTGCGTTGCCTTTGCAAAATCTCTAAATACTGTTTTTTTGCGGTCATTGCTTATTCCCCTTTATTCAATTGTGTTGGTGTTGCACCTGAAAAGGCCCGCAGCGTAACCTGGTGGGCCTGTTTGGTTTGGATGGGTTTACTGAAGCAGATGGTTGTCGTCTAAGTAATCCTCAATTCTCATAACCCAATCGGGCTGGGCCTCTTCCATCTCTGCCAGCTTGTCTGCCAGCGCGTTACTCTCTGGCGAATCGATGCGGAATGCGTAGGTTGGCGCCTTGCACTCTAAGAACTGTTTAAGAGTCGCAATATATTCTGCGCGAAATTCAAAATAGTTTTGCATGATGGCTTCCCTGGTTTGTTGGCATCAGTGCGGTCTGCACCTGATGTCTATTATATTATTATCTTTTCAAATGTTTGTGAAATACCGATTATTTGTAAAAACTTTAGCTGGTTATAACCTTTTGTGTGGGGTATCGGTTGTCTCTAGTGGGTGCCATATCCACCCTCACACTCCACTTTTCCGCTCCACTTTGACACCTAGCACGATCGGGGTTCTGTTTTGGAACTCAGTCCGTGCCAGTTTGGAACTCTCTGGCAGTCCGTTCCGGATTGGAACTGACGGGGGGGAGGGGGGGTAGCTGTGTCGTTATTATGATTGTACCCACCCACCCACTAAAAAAGCCAAAACTGAAAAGTCGATAATCCTTGCAATCCCCCTCAGCACAAGTGTTACGATGTAGATTCTGGTAACAACCAAAGGTAACAAAAAGTGATAAAAATGATTGGTAAGCAGGTAAAGTCTAGGACAATGCATCTGACTGACGTTCAGGCAGGGGTTGTGGTCTTGGGTATTGTGGGCTTGGTCGTACTGGCAGTTGTATTTTGAGAAAACTAGTATAGGATAGGGAGGGAAAGGCGGGCTTAATAAGATGACAGAGGTCATCAAATAGCCTGTTTTACTTTTCAGGACTGTGGTATGGCTAGTGACCCTTTGCAGGTGGGCGGTGTTAGGTGGCCCAATATGATGCAGAAGCCT
>VMHT01174162.1_pt1 | contig 12468 bp, 7 predicted proteins | sample 4693611 | NCBI WGS metagenome assembly VMHT01 (sample SAMN12280063, study PRJNA550983) | marine metagenome | isolation source: seawater sampled from same location over 5 years 0.02-0.2 micron viral filtrate | place: USA: collected off the coast of southern California halfway between the port... ...
AGAGGAAGTCTTAATCCATAGGCCAAATGATTTATTCTTGGATCATTTGCTTCTGTTAAGGGATTGTCTAAAAGATCAACATTAGAGATTGAAAAGACTTTTCCCCATAATGTATCAAATTTTGCTGAATGTCCTGGACTCTCTAAATCACCCAAACAAAGAATAATATCTTGGTCTTTTTGTAAGATTTTTCCTCCCCAGTGTATTTTTGTAGTTTCAACGTTACCGTCAGAAATAATTGCTAAACTTTCTTCATTCCCAAGTTCTAAGTCTGGTAATACTTCAAATGCAGAAAGATGATATTTATTATCTACTCCTGTATAGGTTACAACCAAAAAATCTTTTGAGTTTAAATTCATAAAATCGAATGTGTGAAGTCCAGACTCTCTTTGTGTTCTTGTTTGATTAGATAAATCTAAAACTTCTACAACATTTTTTTCTGAATCAACTCCGTAGATAAATCCTTCTGTTTCAGAAAACATGTAATTAAAATTTAATGGATTATTAACTCTGATAAAAGAAACAATATTTTGACCCTCTATAACTATATCTATACTTGCTTCTCCAAAATTTGGAGCTTCTATCAAGTTTAAATCTTCAATACCCTTGTCACTTAGTTGCTGAAGATATAACTCATATTCACTTAATTTTAGTGATTCGGTAACTGCATTTTTTTTAATACCAACAACTAAATCAACCAAATCTCCGTCTTTAAGTTCAGATCCCTGAATTAGATTTGTACCTAAAACCATATCTATACACTCTTCTCTGTCGGTAATTTGCTTAACTATCCGGATTTCAATTTTAATTTCATTATCTGATTCAATTTTTTTCATGATTTCCAATGACTCATCAAGTGATATCTCGCAATTGTTAAAGCTTAATGGCAGTGAAGCTGGGTAGCTGGTTGCACAGGTGGTAAAAAATAATACCATTAGAAGAATTAATTTATTTAAAGATTTTGGCACATTTCAATGTTAGCTTTTGTAGTTTTTATAAAAAATTAATAGGTTAATTTATATTAACTATCCACTAGGGACTACAAATGAAAACTGGTCCAAATAATAAGCATCATGAGAATCTATTTGAGATTTATAATCATATTTTATAGTTTGATTATTAAGAATTTCTACACTTGTGCTTGTATCAAATAATGTAATTGACTGAAATATATATTTGTACTCATTTTCCCAAGTGTCACTCAAAGCGGACTCATTAGAAACTATGTTGTTAATATTTAATCTAAAACTATATTCATCATTATCTAGTATTAAATAGACATCTTTATATTTTGTTTTCTTATTGCTTCCAGTATCAGGAATCATTTGAAACTTTAATTTTACAAATTTTGCCTTTGAGGAACCATCTACTATTCCATTGAAGTTAAAACTTACTACGTCACCCACATTTACAATCTGATTTCTTGGACCAGTGTTTAAAAATTCCCCAGAAACCTGATCAGCAGAATTCATTGACGGTGGAGTATATGAAGACCCATTACTGTTTATTACAAATGACTTATTAAATAAAGGATTTGCAGTATCTTGAAGAGTCGTGGTTGTAATCGAAGATGTACCACTTGATCTCCAAGAAAAAGTTGTAATCTTTTCAAGTGAATATCTGTCAATATTACAACCCGAAAAATTAAATTGGTTTACAGTCAACTCTTGACCAAGAAGTACTTGAAATCTCATACCTGTTTCGTTTCTGAAAACTAAGTATGCCCTATCTGAAATTATGGTTTCTTTATTCAAGTTGCTAATAGCTTTAAGACTAGTACCTGAATTGTAAGTTCTTATTTCAGTATTTAAATATCCCCTCTCAACAGTAAAGTTTTGCCCATCTTTCTCTGTCACTTTCATTAATTCAGTACCAATTAATAAAATCTCTCCAATGAAAGCTTGGTTTTCATTACTTAATTTAATTACTGTATCATCAATTTCAATTTCATCAGATGTGTCAAGCCTGTTATCTGATATCGTATCTGTAATGTAGACAATATTAAAAGTGTCTGTTGTGCTAAATGCTTCCCCTGCTGAAATATTTTTGTACAGTCCCGATGAACTATTTTTAGCGGTAATTAAGACCTTACTAACCCCTGTATGTGAAGAAACTTGTTGAGAAGAGATTGTTCCTACTGAGAACTCTCGGTTGCCAGTAGCTTTAACAATATTACCGTTTCCACTTTCTGCAAAGCTGTAGAACCAAACTCCATCTGATAAGTTTTCAAGATTAAAAGTGGCTTCTGTTAAATTCAAAGAAGTTGATATAGAAGTCGGTACTACATTTGTTATGCTTGATGAAAATGGCGGTATAAAGTAGAAGTTGTAATTTGTACTACCGTCTCCAACTATTTTTATTTTAATTTTATTACTGTCTTCCTCAAATATTTCAGTAGTGTTTGATGATTGTGAAAAAGAACTATTGCTTACATTCAATGTGCTCGGGACTGCTCCATTTGAATATAGGTTTGAAACGCCAGTATTGAGTGAGCCAAGATAAGGAGTACCGCATACACTATCTGAATTTTCAATTCCTTTAAATAAGCTAACTACTTCGTTTGAGGACAGAGAGATGCTAGGGACAGTACCATATTGATTATTTGCTTCACTTAAGTTTGCTTCAACTACTGTTGTTGTTGTGCTTGGAACAGTAGTTGTTGTTGTGCTTGGAACAGTGGTTGTAGTGGTAGTTGTGTCAGAGTTAGAATTTGAAGTGTAGCTATTAATTCTGTCTTCACAGCCAGTAAATTCTCTCATCTTATTAATTGTGTTTGTCCCAATATCGCCATCTGGGTCTAAACCAACATATGCCTGAAAATCACGAATTGCATCTGCAGTTTGCTGACCTAAGTATCCATCTTCATCACCAGCATCAAACCCATACTTGTTAAGAAATATTTGAACATTTATTGTCTTTTCGAAATTAGTATTTTGATTATTATCTTCAATACACTCTTCTTCAAGAATCGCAGTGGTTGTAGAGGTACTAGGAGGTATTTCAACCGTTGTAGTAGTTGAAGTAGTAGTTGAAGTAGTAGTTGAAGCTATAGACTCTTCTACATCATCACTATTCCCAAAAGAGCAATGTGATAACAATAAGAAAAAAATTAAAAAAAGGTTACTACTTTTATTCTTCACAATTGAATGATAATTAAAATAATTTACAAATGAAAAGTTTTTTAATCTTTATTGAAAATTCTTAACAAATAATTCTTTACAAAATTGATTATTAAAATTAAGGGCTGCTTGTCAAGAATATCCTCAAATGCATCAACAAAATAATCTATATCACTATTTTCAATAACTAATGGTGGGCTTATGAATAATTTAATATCTTTATTGAAACCTGCGTAGGTAAGGATTTTATATTTTGTGTATAATTCATTGATAATTGCACTTACATATAGCTTTTCTACAAATCTAGGATCCTTAGTTATTTCTAGTGGAAGAATTTTTAACAGCTTGTCTGTGTTTAAAAGATTAACTTTTTCAAAACCAATACCCCAATGAAATCCATCTCCTGACAAAGAATTCACATTATTTAATTTAATTAAATTTTTAACTTTTGAAGTCAGATAATCTCGTTTTAAATCTATCTGTTTAATAAATTCTGAATCAGAAAAAATTTCTAGTGTTTTCAGTGCAATTTTGTCTTCTTCGACATAATTTGAATAGGTAGATGAATGTAATAAAGCATCTTTTTGACTTCCGTATGCTTTTTTAAAAACTTCACTATCTACTGTATAACCTGAAATAGAAGCGATACCCCCTCCAAAGCTTTTTGAATAAGTGACGATATCTGGGCAAAGATTTGCTTCGTTCATAAAATAAAATAAATTGGACGTTCTGTAGAAGCCTGAGTAAACTTCGTCAAAAATTAAAATAATATCTTCTTTTTTACAAATATCACTAATTAAGCAAAGTTTTTCATATTCCATTGGTTTAGCTAATGATGCACTAAAAGGCTCTAATATAATTGCATAAATATTTTTTGAATTAGTCTCAATAGTTTTCTTTAAAAGATCTATATCGGTTACATCTATGCATTTTGTTTCGAGTGATGTTTGAAAATCAAAATATACTTCATGGGAGTCTGTTATCTGTGAAGTGGCAATTAGTTTTCCGTGAAAAGAGTTCTCGTTATGAATTAGTAGATTGCGATTTCCGTTGTGATATTTGTATGCAAGTTTTAAAGCACCTTCGTTTGCCTCAGCGCCAGAGTTACAAAAAAATGAATAATCTAAGTCCCCAGGAAGCATTAAAGCCATTTTCTGTGACAATAGCGCAATACTTTGATTAAAAAATAATCTGGAAAACGGCATCATTTCTTTTGAAGCAAATTCAATTCTTTCATTAAGGATGATTGGATGATTATATCCAAGGTTTTGAGTACCAAATCCAGATGTTAAATCTAATATTTTCTCTCCTGATTCTGTATAAATAAAACTTCCTTGAGCCCTCAGAACTTTTTCTTTTGAAAATTCAAACTTATCTAGGAGGCCAACTTGTCCAATATTAAAAAAATTTTTATATAATTCTTTTATTTCTTTATTCGATTTATTATCTTGATTCATTATTTAATCTCTCAGCCAGCCTTGAGGTCAAAGCAAGCATTGTTAGTGTTGGATTTGCAATTCCTCCAGTTGGAAAAACAGAAGTGCTGTTAATAATTAAATTATCTATACCATGATAATTTTGACTTATATCACATACTGAGTCATTTTCATTGAGACCCATTTTTGTAGTACCCATATGATGACCAATTCCAAAAATATCTTTTTCTAAATAATTATTTAATGTTTTTTCATCAGAATAAAAAATATCATTTAATTCAAAATTAGAATTCATCTCATTAAATATTATATTTAAATCTTTAATTGAGTTTTTTAAATTAACAGAATCTTCATTCGTAATATTCCAATCCAAAATCGTAGTATTATCACTATCAATATATATTTGATTTCTTTTATTTGGTTTTTGTTCTAAATGTAAAACTACTGCATAAGATTTGTTCTTTGAGAAAATACTTTTTAATTTTTTTACGAACATATCTAACACATCAAGAACTAATGAAATTAAATCTTTAATTTTTATACTTCCTGTTGAGGTTAAGTTTTTGGTCAAAATAATATGTCTTAATCTGTAAAGTGATCTACTTTGATAAACATTTGAACTTCTTAAGACAAAATAATTCCTTAAATCTTGATTTGTAGATTGAAATCCAGAAAAATACTTTGATTCCATTTCTTCTAGCTTGTCATCAAAAAGATGCTTAACAGTAGGTGGTGAATATGTTTTGATAAATTTATTAATTAATGGATTTTTTATAGAAACCCTTCCTACTTGAATTTGGAGATGTTCCATAAAATATTTTCCTAGATTGGGATTTAAATTCTCATCCGGTAAATACTTCATCAGTACTCTAGTGGTTTCTATTCCACCAGCAGCAAGAATTAACTTCTTTAGTTTTATTTCATTGGTGTCACCAACTACGTTTTCTAAAATAATGCTACTAATTTTGTTTTCGTCTAAATTCATTTTGATTAATGTTGTTTTAATTAAGACATCGATGTTTTCACTCTTTTCTAAATATTCTCTTGAATTCTTTATGTAGTTTCCCCTTGCAATATTTATTGGATATGGCTTGATACTTTTCATATTTAATTTATTCGAATCAATATTTTGTGGAATAATATTCAAGAGTTCATATGCTTTTTTATAGTGGTTTTTTAAATCAGCTTTTAACATATTCCAGATGCTGTTCTGGCTGTAGTCATAATCGTCAAGCTCCATACACCACCCTCCCCACACATTTGCATTACCGCCAAACATTCTGACTCTTGAATAGTATGAGGCGTAATTTTCTGTTGGCCAATTTCCAAGACTTTTAACTTTTGCATATGAATGCTGATTTATTTCTTTATTAAATTTAAAGTCTCCTGATTCAACTAAAAGAATATTTTTCTCTTCTAATTTTAATAATTGAGACAAAGCTAGCCCTGCAATTCCTGCTCCAATAATAACTATGTCATAATTTTCTTTTAGCTGGGCTTTGTTAATGATCATTTGTAAACAATGAACAGTAAGTAGAATTTATTTGAAATAATCTTTTTATTTTTCATTATTATTATTTTAGTTGTGAAAAAACTAATTAATTCCAAGTATTTATTAATATCATTGTTTTTTCTAATTTTGTTAATTCCAGAAAATAGTAGTTCAATCTTACCATCTATACCTTTGAATAATAGTTTAGAGATATTAATCGCTATTTTAATGATTGGCCTAGTTGTTAAATTAAGAAATAACAAAAAAGCTTTTACTATTTTATTTTTCACAACCCTTTTGCTAAAACTTGTTTTGCTTTTATTGCCAACAGATATGTGGAAACTTTGTTACCAAGATGATCTAATAAAAAGATTTCCTGGTGAGATTGGACAAAGTATTGACAATCAACTTGAATGCGAAAAAGTTTATCATTTAAATGTTCAGAGTAGCTCATCTTTAGCTAGAGAAATAAATTTCTATTCTAATCCTGACTCGGAGCGGCTAGGAGCTAATGGATCAAATTTTAATCTTAGTTTTCTTAATAATAAAAAATTTAACTTTAAAAGTACCGGTGATTTTGATAGAAGATGGCTTCCTTTTTCATTGACAGTTAGTAAAGATTTTGATTCAAAAACTGAATCCTTAAGAATAGTGTATGTAGGCGATCTGAAAGTTTATAAAAATAATGAGAAAGTTTATGAAGGAAAATCATACTTAAAAAGTAACGAAATTCAAATTAATGAAGTAAGTAATAAAACTCTTGAAATTGTGTATAAATTTGAAAAGAGTAAAGGTGAAGAAATAAGACTTTTAGCCAAAAATTCTAGAGATTATCCTCCTGATTTATACGGTAAACTTCAAGTATTTGACTCAAACTCAAAGATTTATAAAACTGAAAAAACAATTGTAACTAGTTTTGTGGAAGCAATTTTTATTCTATTAATTTTTTATTGTTTATTTTCTTCAAGTAATGGTAAGAATAAAAATGATTTAATTAATTTTTTTATCGGCAAAAAAGTTCTTATTATTTTTTATTTTATACTTTTATTCTTCGTTTTATCACCTTCAAGCATTGAATCGTTTCCAATATTGTTAACCTTCGACTCTTTCAGTATTTTTATATATTTAAGTACATTTTTAATTTTTTACTTTTATGATTTAAAGCCTTTTGAAATGTTTTTGGTCAGTTTAGCCGTTACTTTTTTATTAATGGACCTGGACTATAAGCTTTACAATGAATATATAAGACCAGGTGGTTCCGATTCTTTAACTTATGAGTACTTTTCTAGGTTGATACATGAAGGAAGTTTTTTTCAAGGGGGTGAAGATGTTTACACGTATTCTCCAGCTGCAAGATACTTTATTTATTTTTCTCACATAATATTTGGTGAAAAATTAAAGTATTTATTTATAGCTCTTAATGCGCTCGTGGCGTATTTGGCTGTTCTAGACAATAAGTTTAAGTTTGATAGGAAGAATATTTTTATATATCTTGCGTTTATATATCTCACATCAAATGCAATAAATCGTATTTTTATTTTTGGGATGTCAGAAATATTTTCTCTTGTGTTGTTAATGATATACTTCAAATCAGAACGGTTAAAATCTACTTTCCCCATATTTTCTGGATTAATTCTAGGTTTAGCCTTAATCAACAGGCCAATTTTAGCTCTTGGAATATTGGTAATAGCTTTAGTTACAAAAAACCGAAGGACTATTTTGTCTTTTTTATTTGTAACAACTCTTCCATTTTTTCATAATTTATTTTATGGAAGTAAATTTACAATTTTCACAGAGGACTGGAACTACCAAGGAGATGTCCTAGGAGAAAATTTCACCTATCTAGAACAAATAACTCAAATAATTGAAACGGCTGCAAAAAATTTTCATTATATTGTAATGAATCCATTTTATTACGATATATATATGAGGGTCGGCAGACTGCTTCCTTTTATTTTTTTAACTGCTATTGTTATATTCTTTTATATACTATTTCAAAAAAGAACATACTTAAATTTCTCAAGAGAGTTAATAAATTTACTACCTACGATTCTATTAGTGGCTCCACTTGCAATTTATGATCCAACATTTTTCTATCCACGATTTTTACTTATCCCACATATAACTTTTCTGTTATATTGTCAAAATCTAAAAAACGAATATAGCTAATTACCGGTTATAAAGTATATAATCATCAATAACTATGAAAAAAGTTACAGAAATTAACTTCTTAACATTGTCGATAGTTATTTCATCATTGTTTTTTATTCCTGTTTTTTTGAGAGCAAACGTTGGATCTGATTGGGACTCCTATGCTCTTATTGGTACATATATTAATTTCATAGATTCTGGAATTTACATTCCGTCTAGACCACCAGGATTTCCTGTATTTGAGATTCTCATTGGATTAATGTCATACATATCAAATTACTTGGGTCTGAATAATTTTGAACAAGGGTTATTGATTATTCAATTTCTGACTTTAATTTCTTTAAATATATTAATCTATAATTTTTTTAATAAGACCGGAAATAAGAAGAGTCTTTTTTTCTTTTTAATTGTTCTATCACCAATCTATTTAATATCCGGACTAAGTGTTATTGATTATTTTTTAGGCAGTTTATTTGGATTCTCTGCTCTTTACCTAGCATTGTATAAAAATGATTTAAATTATCATCAAATTTTAATATCTGTACTTTTATCACTTGCTATAGGAGTGAGATTAAGTAACGTAATATTTCTTTTTGTAATATTGATTTTATTTTTAATCAAAAAAGTAAACCTAAGCAAAATTTTTATAGTTGGATTTACTACAGTTGTGTTAAGTGGTTTTTTATATTTTCCATTTTATAATAATTTATACAATTTTTACACTGATACAAACATTTATAGTTCAATATCAGAAATGTCATGTGTAGTCAATTTAACCAATACTGATCATGATTTAATCGGAAGGTTGGGGAGATTCATACTTAAACAAATAAACTATTTTGGAACTTTAGGATTTATATTTTTTCTAATCTTATTAAAAGATATAAAAATAAAAATTAATAACACTACAACTTCTCTTTTCTTAATATTTTTGTTTTTTCAATTAAGCTTTTTGAGACTTCCAACAGAGGAGGGACATCTGATTCCAGCTTTTATAGCATTAATGATTATGCTCAATCAGTTAAGTCAATATAATTTAAAAATACTGATAGCTGTAGTTATCTTTACATTCTTAAGTAATTTCATTGATATAAAATTTTATGAAGTAGATCAGGTTGATTCTGCTTCAGAAATAACTTTAAATTTGTCTGTTGAAGAGGGTTTTTTTGTTGAAGATTATAAGTTAAGAAACTTAAGAGGAGTAGATAAAGAATTCAATTACTCTAATTCTCAATCTACACTTTTTGATGCATGGAAGAACGGTTGTCCAAATTGATAAAAAGAGATAGTATTGCCATGGTTTTGTATGCAAGGTTTCCATCAGAAATGGCATATAGTCACCACATAATACAAGTTGCTAAGGGTTTTGTGGAAAATAATTGCGATGTAAATATTTATTACCCAAAAACCTACAACAAGATGACTTTAAAAGAAACACCTGAAGAATATTATGGTAAATTAACAAACATTAGATTTATCCAAATTAATAATGTTGATATAACTAGCTTTAAGATTTATGAAATTTCACCAAATTTTGTAAAAAAATTCCTTTTCAGCTTAAATACATTTATTTGGTCAAGAAAACTCAAGAAAAATAGAAATGAAAATTTTATTTGGTCAACAAATCCTAACATTTTGGTTGTTGCAAAAAAATATTTTAAACATGTCATTTATGAAAAACACGGTCAGGCAAAATATATTCAAAAACTTTCTATTTCGATTCTTAAAAAATCTAAAAATACTTTGATGATTGGTGTTACAGAATTTGCTTTTAATGAACTCTCAAAAGATTTCAATAATGCTCTATATCTTACAAATGGAGTAGACAAAAACTTTATTTCTCAAAAAGAAAAAGTTTTATCATCAAACCGTGTGACTATTGGATATATTGGAATGTTAGAAACATATGGTGTTGATAAAGGAGTTTTAAGTTCAATTAAAGAAATAGATAAACTTTCAACAACAACCAAGCTGAACATAGAGGTTATTGGTGGGCCAGAAAATAAGTTAAATGAATTAAGAGATTTTATTAAGACAGCCAGTCAAGATAAAGACTATTTAGTAAAATCAAGCATTCCTCATAGTGAAGTATCCCAAGTGTTGAGAAATTTTGATATAGGAATTGTCCCCTATCCCAACGATAGTCATATGAACAAGTATGCTTCGCCGATGAAAATTTTCGAAATGGCAGCTTGTGGTGTTCCAATTCTTGCTTCAGATATAAAATCACATAAAGAGTTAGAAAAATTTAACTTAGGAATCGTTTACTTTAACAATGGTAATTTTGCTGACTTTTCCTTAAAGCTTCAGGAGCTTATCTTAGATGCAGATTTACGAAAAAAACTAACTGAGTTGTCATTAAAGAATATAGTTAATTTATCCTGGGATAAAAGGATGGAAACAGTTCTAACTAGCGCTCGTAGCTCAACTGGATAGAGCACCTGACTTCGGATCAGGGGGTTGTGGGTTCGAGTCCTACCGAGCGCGCTTAATTAAAATAATCTAAAATTTTATTTACCCTTTTTTTCATGGAATAATCTTGAACCGTTAAGGGTGTTTGATTTTTTTTATTTAAAGCACTCTTAAGTGCTAATTGAAACGAATTAAAGTCATTAGGAAGATAAAAATCTATATCATCACTTAATGGAAGGTTTCTGTGGCTGTTTAAATCTGTTGCAACAACATTTAATCCCGAAGCCAAATATTCAAAATATTTTAGTGGAGATGTATAAAGGTCTGCATGTCTTGAAGTATTGTTAATTAACAATCCTACTTTTGCAGTAGAAAGTATTTCACCAACCTGTTTTTGATTTAATTTTTGTAATATTTGATAATCTACATTTGATTTACTGTTAATTATTTTTTCTTCTACTAATTTGACTCCTTTTTCATCTGATGAGATGATAATAATTTTTAGGTCGCTCATTTCTAGCTTTAACATGTTTTCAAAGATAATTTCGAGCCCTCTGGATTCTCCAAATCTATATAAAGATCCTGCGTAAACAACATGATTTTTTTTCTCTGGTTGATAATAGAAAAAGTCATCATCATACCCACTGCTTACTACTCCAACTTTGGCTTCATTGTGTGGCTGTAATTCTTTTTTAATATCATCAGTTAGAGCTATTACTTTTGAATTGTCACTTTTTAATCCTGCATTTACAAGTGTCTTCTTTAATTTTGTAATCTGATGACATTCATAAACAACTTTTGCATTCTTTTTTGACAAAAAGTAAAAAACCCATTCAGATCTCGTTAAGTAAAACTCTTCTTGAGATGCAAAATATTTTTGTACAGTAAAAAAAGACCACAAAAAATGGCTTATCAAATACCAATATTTCTCTAAAATTTTAAACTTTTTGAATGGCAGTGGGTGAATTGTTCCAACTAACTGAATCTCATCATGGAAATCATATTGTCTTCTTATTTGATCTAAATTATCCGAGCTGTCCTGATTTCTTAGTGGGTAAATTAGAACAGTACTTATTCCAAGCCTATTAATATACTTTAATGTTGAAATGGTTTGAATTGAATTGGCTGTTGTTGCAGGAAAAGTTTGATAGGTAATATATTTTAATTTTTTTTCCATACGTTAATCTTATGCTAGATTTTAATTACATATAAGACATAAAGAGTAATATTATTTTTTCATGAAAGCTGATCCAGGATACTTTGGCCCACAATCAATGATGTGGAAAGTAAATAAAGAGATTACTGTGCTTTTTGGAGGAGCAAGGGCACTTCTTATGCACGCTGCTCATCCACTTATTGCGGCTGGTGCAAGACAGACTTCATTTTATCAGCGTGATCCATGGAAAAGATTAATTAGGACATTATCACTTCAAAACTCAGTCACATTTGGCACCAAAGCTGAAGCAGATGAAAGTGCACATAGAATAAATAAATTACACGAAGTAATAAATGGTAAAGACGAAGTATCTGGTGGTTATTATGATGCATTAGATCATGAACAATTACTTTGGGTTCATGCTTGTTTGCAAATTTCCTCAATTTATTTTTATGAAAAAACTGTGAAAAAACTTAGTGACGAAGAAAAAAATCAATACCATGTAGAAAACATGAAGTCAGCTGAGCTTGTCTTGGTAGATATTAAAAAAATGCCCAAAACACATGACGAGTTAAAAAATTGGGTAATTAATAAATCTAGAGAATCAAGATATTTAATGCACACAGACGTTGCTAAAGATGTACAAGACATAATCGCTGGAGGTCCTGTACCAACTCACATTAAACCAATCTGGCCATTTAT
>VMHT01112712.1_pt1 | contig 12465 bp, 9 predicted proteins | sample 4693611 | NCBI WGS metagenome assembly VMHT01 (sample SAMN12280063, study PRJNA550983) | marine metagenome | isolation source: seawater sampled from same location over 5 years 0.02-0.2 micron viral filtrate | place: USA: collected off the coast of southern California halfway between the port... ...
GGACATTGGATATCAGGACTTCCTGCGCCAGAGAGCCTTCCCGCAGGAGCAACTGGGCTTCTACAGCCAGATGCTACAGGGCACGCCCGTGACGCCGGGAACAACACAGACAGCATTTGGTATGCAACCGTCCACCATGCAACAGTTATTGGGTGCGGGAATAGCTTCTGCTGGACTGTACAACGCATTTAGGGGGCCACAGGGATGATGAACATTCTTGAAGAAGAAGACTTTATCAAAGGGCTTCCCGATAGTGCCCTGATGGAAGAAGCACAGCGTCCCACTGGCACCTTGAAGCAGTTTGTGGTGATGTCTGAAATACAGCGCAGATCAAAGATGAGAAAGGAGCATGAGGCGCAACTGGCGCAAGGTCCGCAGTCCACTGTCAAAGATCAGATTATTCAACAAGGCATTATGAGCAGTATGCCGCCTCAGATGGCTATGGCCCCACAGATGGCCCAGAGAATGCCCAACATGCCACCACAGGGCATACAGCAGGCTATGCCTACCCAGATGATGTCTGGGGGTGGTGTAGTTAAAGCGTTTGGTGGGATGTTTGTTCCGTCTGTGGACAAAGAACAGATTGTAAAGAATGTTCTTGCCAGCAATCCAAACCCAACAATGGCTGACTTTTTGTCGGCAGGGCTGGATCAAAATGACGTAAATAAATACAAATATCTTATTGATCCCAGTCTTTCTGATCAGGCTAGAGGGTTGTTTAAAAAACTGTCCTATAGCCCTGAGGGAGACCCTGTAGGTGGAGCCGTGGAATCTTTTTATGATTCGGTTGCGGACTCTAGAACCAGACAAGCCTTAGATGTTTCGGGCGGCAGGTTGCAAGATGCGATGGGTGTCGTGGCTGATGATTTTTCTAAAAATTTAGAGAAGGAAGGCTTTGCCTCTGCGCTTGGTCAGGGTGTAAGAGGTGCCTTTACAGAGGGCGCCCCTGCGTTAGCGAGAACGGCTTATGACGTAGGCGCATCTGGCATTATTGATCTTGCGAACACCCCGCCAGTGGCAGGAACCGCAAGATTTTTAGACGCCCTTTTCACGGGTTCCGCTGAAGATCCGCTTACATTTGATGTCCCATCTAGCGATCAAATCATTGATAGAGTTCAACGTAGAGCGCGTAAGGCGACAGGCACAGAGCCTGTAGAAAACCCAAATCAGTTGGTTGATCGGTTAATTCAAGAGCAGGTTGACCTAAAAGGCTTTGAAGAAGGGACTTTCAATGAAGGCATCGCGTCAGTCGGAGGGCCGTTCACAGATAATTTCCTTTTAGATAGCGAAGGGAATCCGATCACTTTCGAGGGCGAGTTTCAGCCAACCCCGAACGATGCGGCCAACCCCACTCAAGAAGAAGCTAGCAAAAAGAAGCCAGACGCAACGCGAGTTGACATTGGAGATGCAACTATTCCAAGTGGCGCAGATGCCGCCGCAGGCAGGCTTTCTGAGTTGCAGGCGATGATCGACAAGCAGTCTGCGAGAGGCAGTAGTGCCGCTCAAGGTGCGGCCTTGGTTGCTTTGGGCACCAGCATAATGGAAGGCAAAACAGCGCAAGGCGGGGCAAAGGCCGCAGAGATACTGTCTAAAGACGCCCAAGCTCAGGGAGCCTTGCAGTTGGAGGGTGCAAAGCTAAGGCTTGCTGATGCTCGTCAAGGTGAAAGACTTCAGATCATGCGCGACGATCTTGTTAACAAGTTGAAGATAACTGACAGGCAAAGCCTGATGGCCGCGTTGAATAGTTATGGAGACAGTATTACGGCTCTTACCAATGACAGAACTCGCTTGATGACACAAGAGGGTCAGGCATTAATGCGTAGGCTAAATCAAGAGCAATCCCTGCTTAGAAGTCTGCTTATTCCTGACGTTAATCTTGGTGGTGCAGGCACCCCAACGGGTGGTTCTCAAGCACCTACCAAGTCATTCCTTGATCTCCCAAACAAATAGCGATGAACGTAACACTGCCAAATGGAACGGTTGTTACGGATGTTCCAGATGACATAACTCAAGTTGAGCTTGCACGAATTGCGGTTAAGAACAATCTTGCCACTGCGGAAGATTTTGGGGACTTGCTGTCTGACGATGACACCACAACCCTTGGCGCACTGGGTGAGTTTGGCAAGAGGGCGCTAGGCGGTGTAGGCACGGGCGCGGCACGGGTAGTGTCGGGCCTTGGACAGCTTCTCCCCGGTGTGGATGACGAGTTCCTGATCGAAAAAGAGATGGCTGTCAGGCAGTCAGTATCTGAAGCACTCGACTACGACCCAGCCTACGACGAAAACTATATAGCTCAACTTGGGGGAGTTGTTGGAGAGATGGTGCCTCAGGTTGCATCGTTTCTCCTTCCCGGCGGCATACCCGCAAGAGCGGCCCAACTAGCAACAATGATCGGCCCTGCGGTCTCTGAGGGCGGCATGGATCGTGCCGCAGAAGAGCAGGAGAGGGGTGAGGCGCTCACTGATTACGAAAGGCTGGCATCAAAGGGTGCGGATGTTGTTTTGGGTAGGTTAGAGCAGTTTGGCCTGCCCAGCAGAATACTGAAGGGGCTACCCAAAGGCTTTTTCCAGACCGCAGAGGGTAACCCAATTCTCCGCAGAATTGAGTCTATGGTCATCTCTGGGCTATCTGAGGGTACTCAGGAAGCCGCCCAAGGCATATTAAGAGATATCACCACCAAGGCCATTTACGACCCAGACAGGGCCATTGCTGACAGTGTTGTAGAGGACTTCCAGCTAGGCGGCGGTGCCGGTGCCCTGTTTGACTTTGTTATTAGCTCTGTCACAGGAGGCAACAGGAGAACGCCCAAGGTTGACGCCCCTGAGGAAATACGCCCTCCCACTGACGAGGAGATAGAGGCAGAGCAACAGGCCAGAGCAAAAGAGTCCAATAAGGAAGATAGACGGCGAAGGGCGATGGATCGTGCGCTTTCCGCCCAAGCCCCTACCACCCCCCCTGACCCCAGAGACACCACAGGCATAGACCCAGAGCTATCTGCTGATGAGATAACTCAACAGGTTGTGGATATTGCTGGTGCGTATCGCGGCAGAACAACCATACCCTCAGGCTCTCTCTTTGAGGTGCAGGAGCAGGAAGGCAAGTTTTATGTGACCCATGAGGGCGAGCAGTTTGGCCCAGCCATGCGCGATCCCATCAAGGCGCAGGAAGTCAAAGCCGCTCTCAGCGAAAGAAGCGACAACCTCAATGTCGAACGAATAATTAGAGATTCTGGCATTGAGTACACCCCCCAAGAGTCCGCCAAAGTCATGCGGTTCTACCAGCAGATCAGAAATGCTGGCAGACGCTATGCCCCAGAAGACCCAGCAGAGCCATCATCAGAGTCACCGCGACTATTACCCCGCCTTGAAGGCTTGAGAACCGCCGCTCTTGCCCCAGATCCTGTTCCCCCCGCTCGTGTTAGCTTGTTAGAGAATAGGATAAACACGGCCCTGAACCGCAAAGGCGTTGATGCTGACATCAACTCTGCTGAGGGCGCGGGGATTGTGCAAACAATTATTGGCCGTCCCGTGTCTGAGTCAAAGCCTCTGGCTGACCTGTCTGCCGTGGAGCAGGACTATGTGTTCCAAGCCATCCAGCAGGCAGACCCCCTGACGCCCCAAGCAAGGGCTACCGCAGAGACTAGAGAGCAGGTAGACCCAGTCACTGGCGTCACAACCCCCGGTCAGCCAAGACGCACAGGGGTAAAGGCTACCCTCACCATTCCTAACTTTGCCGCAGTTGCCAAGCCTGTCGAGCCTACAGTGCTATCTGAGCCTGTTGAGGCTGGCAAGCAGATTGTGCCGTTTGACCCCAATCAAGAAACCCTCCAAGACACAGCAATAGAAAGCGAGATTGGAAAGCAGTTGCAAGGAATCTTGAAGTCCGTTGGCTTGGCAGATGATTTTGCGGTCAAGACAGTGGATCAGGTTGGTCGGGCAACAAGAGATACTGCGGGCAACGTGTACATTTCACCAATCAAGAAGAAGTCTGGTGACGAAGAGACCTTTGTCACGTTTGGCACCGCCCAACTGGGTGCAAAGGTTATCCAGATATCGGTGGACGGCATTAAGTATCGCGTTGACCAAGGCATGTCGTTCGAGGAAGCGACCGCCGCTGTAATGAATCACGAGATACTTCATGCACTGCGCGGATTGGACTTGTTTACCGCGCAAGAGTACAGCCTGCTTGAGAGATTGACTCGCCAATACAGCAAGCCGGGAACAGACATTACCTATGGTCAGTGGGCGGTCAGCACCTACCCAAACCTATCAGCGGTAGCACAGCAGGAAGAAGCGGTTGCAGAGATGATCTCTGACTCGCTGACTAATAACGTGCTGATAGACGGCAAAGCACGGGCGCTATCTGGCAAGCCAGCAGGCATCATTCAGCGCATTGTTGACTTGTTTAAGCGGCTCGTCGGATTTGCCCGCGACAACGACATCAACTCTTATCAGGGACTTGTTAACGCGATACAGACTGGGCAAGTTGGTGGCAGGGAGCGGGGCCAAGTACGCACCCTGATGCAAACAGAAAAAGATCGCGGAGAGATAGAAGAGCGAAGTATAACGACAGAAGAGTTACAGCTTAGAACGGGAACCCGACCAACCAAAGAGCAACTTGATCAGGTCTACAACAACCTAGTGCAACAGGTAGAAAGGGAGACCGGCCAGAAGGTGGGTGATGCGCCTGCCGTTGCCGCTGACGCCGACCTTGAGGAAGTCCTTGAATCAAGGGGACTGAGGTTCCCAAAGAAAGCCCAGACCATACCCAGACTCATCAGAGCAATAGAGCAGGGCTTTGATTTAAACACCGTTTATTATCATGGGACGGGCCTTCCAGACATAAAGAAATTCAAAAGCAATCTTGGTATGGGCGTCATTTCGGGCTTCTTTACAAGAAAGCCGAAACGCCTAGAGCCATTTACGCCAACAATAGCAATAGCGCCCAACCCAGAGATAGGATATCCGGGTCAAACCCCTGTCGTATACCCAGTGTTTATACGCCAAAAGGGAGACAACCAACAGGGCGGCTTGGCAGATATAAGGGAGCTAATAAAAGATGAGAACAATCCTGTCAGGCAAGCACTAAACACCCCACTGAGCCGTCAGCCCGATCTGAAAGCAGACCTAGAAGCATACTTTGCCAAGCAACTAGAGCAAGGAAGGTTAAGCGGTGATGAAATTACAACATTTAAAACGCCAGAACAGTTAGACGAGGCGAGGTTTTACTATCAGGGCTACCGCTCACTTGAAGAGGTGGCGACCACACTGGCAGAACAATTCCACCTTAACGGCGCACAAGGTGCGTATGCAGAAATCGTAGAGGGGCCATACGACATAGACTTTCAGCAACTTGAGGTTATTGCCCCATACATAAAAGAGGCTGGGTTCACTGGGTACTACGACATTGAGAATGCTGGCGAGGAGTATGTAAGTGTTGCCATGTTCAATCCCGGCGACATAAAGGGCGTGTTTGCTAATTTTGACCCTGATTCTGTGCCAGAAGGCATGATGTACGAAGATGACATCATGTTCAGTCGGCAAAGTGTTGGCGCTCCACTTACTGCGGCGGTTGCCAGAGCAAAGAAAAAATATAACAACGTCAGGATAAGCACAGAAGAGGACTTCTTTGGAGATTATTGGCCCAAATTGCTGGCAGAGGTTGGCGGCACTGTATCTCCTAACAAGTTGAGAGTAGGCGCAAAGCGGGCGATGCGCGACATACGGGAGTGGGTGAAGAATAACCCCAAGTATAACGACTACTACAGCGAGGACATGAAAGCAGTAAGGGTCGGTCTTGAAGCAGAGTATGGCCCGATATCAGACACAGAGTTGTTGTTATATCAGTTCCTAAATGGCATTACGTCCCCCGGCACCGCCCTGATTGCAAACGTGGGAGATGCCGTAAAGCTATTTGATATATACAAAAGAGACGGCAATTTTGACTCGTTTGAGGTAGGCAAGAGGCGAAAGGTAAACAAAGAGGGCAAGGTTATTTACCCGATTGTTGTCACACAAGCGCCTTTTGAGCTTTCCGGTGCCACACAGCCGACAAAAGCTCGCTCCTTGAAGTCCTTGGACAAGGTGATACAGGAGCAGGGTGGCGTTCAAGCGGCCTTGGATTACCTGCTGGAGCCAGTCACTTTAAAAGAGTTAAAGGCGTTCAAGATAGGGCTGGGTTACAAGGGCGTTTCCGATGTTGGAATCATAAAAGGTCTTGTTGAGGACGCAACAGGTCAAAGCGAAATGATCCCAAGGATGTTTTTCTTGGGGCCAAAGATTGGCGCGTACACATTAAACCTGATGGGCAATCCCAAGTATCAAACTGTAGATGTATGGGAGAGTAGATTTATACGCAGTTATTATGATAATATGTTTGATACAAACACAGGCATCACTGTAACTGCTGACGAAGGCAAGCTATTCAGAGACTTCAGTAAAGTATTTGCTGAAGAGTTTGAGAAAGAGGCTGGATACAGGCCAGACCCAGCGTCATTGCAGGCGATGAGATGGTTTTACATGATAAATGCGGCCAGAGAGGCCGGATACTCGGGAGCGTCAACCAATGAAACGATATCAGAACTCACAGAAAAGCAAATCCAAAACACTAGAAGAACTCGTTATGAAGGTCGGACAGCGGGCGATAGAGAGGTACTCGGCAGAGCAGAAGAAGAGCAAGTCCTTGAGTCAAGAAGGCAAATAGACCCTGCAAAAATAGAAAAAGCGGTACAGCAGAACCAACAAGAGGCACGGGACGCTGGTTTTAGCGTGCCTCTCTACAGTGTCAAAGCCTCACCAGAGGCCCAGTACATAGCAAGGAACCCAGAGGCCGCAGTCGAGCCAGAAGAAATCCTTGAGTCTAGGGCACCGGAATACAACACCAAAACCAAGTCGTTCATTAATAGGCTGATTGAAGGCACCCCAGAGCGTGCCGATCCCATGAAGCAGTACATGGACGTAACTGGGGACAACAGCACTCTTGATTACAAGTTAACACAGGCCAAGCAGGCACTTGTTAACCGTTACGCAAGGCTTGAAAAGCTAAACCAAAGATACTTCAAAGACTACCTAGCTGACAGCAGTTCTATTGCCGCTGTTCTTTTTGCGGACAGGTCGGCAGGGGTGATGGCAGAGGCGATCAAGAGCGGTGTGCCCCAGTACAAAGACGGACTCACCAAGGTTGTGGATTTTACTCACAACGGCAAGCAGTACCGGGGTCTGATAGACATCATTAACTTGTTAAGGACAAAGAAATACGGCGATATTACTGAGTTTGCCCAAGCCTACGCGATTGCCATGCGGGGAGAAAGACTCAACAAGGAGGGCAAACCGACACCTGTGTCACAGCAGGACATAGATGAAGCCAGAGAAAACATCAAGCAGTTTACGGACATAAATGGATACAACCCTGTTGTCGAGTGGTATGGGGCGTGGCAAGCCTACAACAATCAGGTCATCACGTTCCTAGAAGACACGGGCGTGATAGACGAAAAAGGCGCCAACTCTTGGAGGCTGGCGTCTGACTACATACCGTTTTACAGGGCGCTGGAGCCTAACTACGAGACAGGTAAGGTAACTGACCACCCGTTTGGTGATCTCAAGCAAGTGGGTGCGTTCAAGCCTTACAAAGGCAAAACAGACAAGATTAACGTGCCTTTGGTCGAGTCTATTCTGAAAAACACCGCCGCCGCCATCGACTTGGGCATGAGAAATGTAGCTCAACAGCGTATCGCCAGAGATATGCAAAAGCTACAGCTTGCCAAGCAAGTCAAGTATGGCACCAAGGGCAACGACATCATCACCCTCAAGGTGCAGGGCAAGCCGGTGTCTTTCCGCATATACGACCCGTTGATACTAGAGTCAATGTCAGCGATAGACGGCAGTGGCGTTGAAGAAATATCTCGAATCTTCTTTGGCCCAGCCTCGACCCTGCTGAGGGAAACCGTCACACGGACACCGGGATTCATGCTTGCTAACATGTTAAGAGATAGCCTCTCTGCGTTTGTGACATCTGGCTCTAGTTTTGTTCCTTTGCTTGGCACCACAAAAGGCTTCTTCTCCAACATCAACAATCTGGAAAGAACCGGAGTGGTGGGCGGTTACGACTTCAAGATTGACCAGCAGGATATCGGCAAGGTATTTGCTCAAGAGGCGGATCGAAGACAGCGTAACGGTCTTCCCCTTAACATGTTCAAGACAATATGGGATGCGTCTGGCAGGCTGACCACAAGGTCGGATGCGGCAACCCGACAGGCTGTCTACGACGAGGTTTACGCAAGAACTGGAAACGAGGCAGAGGCCCACTTCCAAGCTATGGAAGTTCTCAACTTCTCAAGGCGTGGTAGCAACGGCTTGGCAAGGGCGATCACCGCCGCGATACCGTTCCTAAACGCACGAATACAGGGTCTTGATGTGCTTTGGAGGTCATCCATAGGGGTGAACACTGCAAAGCGTGGTGTTCCACGTGGAACAGCGGCCCTGTCTTTTGCGATGCGTGGAGCTATTCTCAGCTTTGCTACCGCCCTGTACTGGATGATGGTCAGCGATGACGAAGAGTACAAGGAAGCAAGCAGGGAGGAGAGGGACAACAACTGGTTGTTCCCATTGAAGGGGGTTGAGGGCGTTGGTGCGATCAAGATACCCATTCCTTTTGAGGTTGGCTTGATATTCAAAACGATACCTGAGGTTGTGCTTGATACAACGTATAGTGACAGGACATCTCGTCAAGCACTACAGAGTTTCAAGCAGGGGCTGGGGTCAACTCTTGAGCTTAACTTGTTATATGGAATACAGGCATACGCGCCATTACTGGAAGCTCACTCCAACTACAACAGCTATACAGGGCGTCCGATAGTTCCCATTTGGCTGACAGGCCAAAGACCTGAGTACCAGAGAACGGACTCAACCTCAGAGACAGCGATATTCTTGCAGAAGGCAACACCGTACCTCGCCACCATACCAATGCTAGGCATGGATGAGGGCGGCACCTCGCCAATTAAGATAGAGCATGTCATCAAGGGCTACACGGGTAGCATGGGCGGTTTTGTTCTTAGCTGGACCGACAGAGTGCTGAGGAGTGAGGGTGGCAGAGAGGCTATGGCTAATGCAGGGTATGACGTTAGCCAGCCAGAGATGCCCAGTTTGGCCCTGTATGACTATCCTGTGGTGAAACGGTTCCTGACTAGGCCAGAGGGTTCTGGTCTAAAAGAGCAGTTCTACGAGCTATACAACGAGGTTCGCCAAGACTACAACACGATCAACACGATTCTGGAGCGCGGTGACCAAGACGAGTTCAACAGCCTTTATCCCAAGATAGAAAACATGTTGGCTGTGAAGAATGACGTTTACTTCATCAGAAAACAGCTTTCCGAAATCAGGCAGTATAAGAAGGCGGTCATGCGGTCTGACATGGATTCAGATCAGAAGAAATACATGCTTGATCAATTGGCGGCAGAGGAAAACGAGATACTCAAGGTTGTGCCAATTCTGGAGCAATCCGCGCAAAGGTCAACGATCCGGGGCATATGACATGCTGTTAACATATTTATACGAAGCCACAGTGATCAGATGCATTGACGGCGATAGTGTCATTTTTGATATAGATTGCGGGTTTGATATATCCCTTAAAAATCAATCAGTTAGGCTGTACGGCATCGACACAAGTGAGACTCGCGGAGGCACAGAAGACCTCAAGATTCTCGGCCACCTAGCCAAAGACTTTGTTGTTGGCTTGTTACCAGTTGGGTCAAAGGTCTTACTGAAAACATATTTAGACAAGCGCGGTAAGTTCGGGAGAATCATGGCCGACATACATGTTAAGAGTGGTGACGGTTACGATGACACAAGCGTTAACCAGATGTTGCTTGATGAGTGCCTAGCTGTTCCTTACGCAGGGCAGTCCAAAGAGGACATACTCAACCAGCATCTAATCCATGTGGAGCATCATCGTTCTAAAGGAAGCATCTAGTGGAGGAGTGCGCGGCCAATCAAGTCGAGAGCGCACTAGAGGGCATCTGGGAGATACTAGCCTTACACCCGTGGGATCTGATCTACCTGTCCATCCCGATGAGCATTATTGCGTTTTACTTCCTGTCGATCTATGCAATTTTCAAGCGCATCCAAAACAAGTATTCGTGAAGTTGCACATCCTGTTTGCTGTCAGTGACAAGTTAAGAAGAGCGATCAACCACCACCACGGCAAGTCAGGCCAAGCCACACGGCAGGAAGTAAAGAGTTGGCTGTGGCAATACGGGCATTCCCGTGATGACGAGATACTTGCGGCGTTGTATGAGGATGAGGAAGAAAAACGGGAGTAAGTGCAACAATTCTATCTGACGGGATGTTGCCAACCGTCATGGCTACAGTGTACGCAAGTTTCGGCGCCTTGCGCTTAACCCAGTAGATGGTGCCGAATGCTGGGCCACTGCGTAGATTTATTTAGAAGGGCACTGGTATGTGGCATGAGGCTACCATCACTGACTGGTTTCTTCCACTATTACCCTTCCGTCTGCCATCTGTCGCCACGATCAACCTTTTCTCCTTGAGCGACTTGTAGCGTGCCGTCACAGAAGAATAGCTGGTCACATGAGGCATAGCCCTTCTCACCTCGTCGCTTATCATGCCAGCCCTGCCAGCGGCCTTAATCACCATGTAAACCTCTTCTTCTAGCTTTGTGGTGCAGACCTCGTAAGCGGCATCCCTGCTAGTATCCATGCTGTCTCGCCTAACCAGTTTGTGAGGGTCGGTGCCGAACTTCAAAACATCACCCATTCTTCTTGTCCTCCCTCTTTCTTCTTCTGTGGCTAGAGATAGTGTTAGATGGCTTAAACCCCACACCTGTCCCCACAGGAATCTTGGTGATCTTGCCACCGCGCTTTAGGAATGCCTCAACAGTTTCTTTACTCGCTTGCATCAAGAATCTCCTTTGCATTTTGTAGGTGCTTTATTGCATCAGCAATTGCATCAACAGCATCTAGGTTGGCTTCTGCCAGTTCTTCGATCTTGCCGAGCCTTTCTGTGATTGTTTCTATAAACTTGTTGGCAGTAGCAATGCCGTCTTCGTATGCGTCACCCTCAAGCTCCAGTTTTATTTTGCCTGTCATCACATGTTTCCTTCTCTGGTGACGGTATGGTGAAGTCTAACTGTGCGGCCAAGCGGCACAGAGTCTCAATAAGCTCTGAGTAATCTCCGCGACTGGCATCATTGCTACGCCTTACAGGACGCCGCCTGTAGCCAAACTTGGTTTCAACCTCCTCTGACCCGTAGCATTGACACAGCATCTCCTCGTGCATCTCATCGGGCGTTAAGCCGCAGAATTTTGCGAACTCTCCGCACCACTTTCGATAATAATTCTCTTGTGGCCGTGACCGCTTTGTCCTTAGCGGCTTTAACTCTATCGACCAGCCGTGCCTCCACTCCCGATCCAAGTCCAGAAGTTGCACCGCTTGCTGGGGAAACTGGTAGCACAGAAACTCTCGCATTTTTTGAGTCTTGTCCACTTCTTTCTTCTGTATTGTCAGCATCATCATTCATCCCTGTATCCTTCTGCGTCTGTTAAAATGGAATGTCGTCCTGACCCATGTCGGGTATGGGTTGCATCTGCACTTGTGGGGTGCCTCCACCCATGATCTGCTTTGCCTCAGCCCTATCCTTGTCGCTCAACCAAGCCTCTGCCTTGCCGCCCATATACTTGGTGCCGTCTTCCTTCTGGTTGTTCCAGAAAGCGAGGTTGAGCCTAGGCTCTTTACCCAAGGCTGTCATCTCCTTGAGTATGGCGACTTGCTCTGCGTTGATCTCTACAGAACCCTTTAGAACAGGCTTTCTGTTGGTAGGGTTTTCCTCTGGGTTTGGCTCCAGATATCCGCGTGTCTCTGTTGGTTTTAATGGCTTAGGCATTTGGCTCCTCCTTTGATTGTAGCTCTGCCTTCATGGCCTTGAGATGTGCCATGAGTTGGACGTAATCTTCTGGTGACGATTCTTGAAGTTGGGTGATCGCCCCCACATTTTGTCGGTAAAGGTCTTCGAGTCCTGCGACCGTTTGGTTCTCAGTTTCTGGGTCTTCTGAGAACTTGTTGAAGGTAGAGATGAGTATCTCCAGCGTGTCGTCTGCATTTGGTGCAGGCTCAGGCTTTGCCGCCTTCTTTGGCTCTGGCTTTGGCTCCTCCGCTGTCTCTGTCTGGGAGGGCAAGTCCTCACCCGCATAGATATAGTGACCCAACCCATACATCGCTAGGCACTTGGTCAGGCACCGCATACGGGTGTCAGAGACGGCTCTGGTGTCGGGCTTCACGATGGCTTTGTTCTTGTAATCCATCACAGGTAGCCACATAAGGCGGTCTAGCTCGCCTATCTTGACGCTACACCACACAGTGGCACGGCCCTCACTATCCCACTCCTCATTGAGGAACTGGTATGTGGCCTCTGGGTAATGCTCCATGAGGATACCCCACGCCCACGCCCAGCTCA
>VMHT01034177.1_pt1 | contig 12462 bp, 8 predicted proteins | sample 4693611 | NCBI WGS metagenome assembly VMHT01 (sample SAMN12280063, study PRJNA550983) | marine metagenome | isolation source: seawater sampled from same location over 5 years 0.02-0.2 micron viral filtrate | place: USA: collected off the coast of southern California halfway between the port... ...
CCGGCGCCGGCGCTAACTCATCCTCACCGCGCGTTGCCTCGTCCTGCCCTGGCGCGCCTCTGAAAACCTTCCCACAGGAATTGTCGCCCGAGCGCAGATGCAGATCCTGCTGCGGCAAGGATACGACCACATCGTTGGCGCGGAACGCGGCGTGCATTCCCTTGTATATCGCATGCTGCAACGGCAGCAGATTGTAGAGATCGTGGTAGAAGATACGCGCCTCGTAGATCAGCGCGCTGTCATCGTAGCCGACAAAGAACACGGTCGGCGCCGGCTGCTCTAGCGCCACCGGATCGTCCTTGATGACGTCCATGATCAGTTTTTCGGCGAGCTCGGTATCGGTATCCAGAGCCAGATGCACGCGCAGGATCAGACGCGTTATGTCGTCGGTCAGCGTCCAGTTGATGACGGTTTCGGTAATGAACGTCTTGTTCGGGATCACGACTTCCTTGTTGTCCCAATCCGTAACCGTGGTGGCACGAATACGGATACGCGACACCGTGCCCGTGAGCGTACCGACGGTCACCGTATCGCCCACGCGTACCGGCCGCTCGAACAGGATGACGATACCGGAGACGAAATTCGCGAAGATCTCCTGCAGACCGAAACCGAGACCCACACCGACGGCTGCGACCAGCCACTGAATCGAGGACCACCGAAAACCGATCAACGCGACCGCGCCCAGCATGCCCATGATGACAATCGCGTACTGAAACAACGTCGCCATGGCATAGCGGCTGCCGGCATCCATGGAAAAACGCCGCAGTACGGTAATTTCCAGAAAACCCGGCAAATTGCGCCCGGCCAGCGCCGTCACCACGCCCAGCGCCATTGCCAACAGCAATGCGCCCAGCGTGACTTGCGTCAACTGGGTCCGACCGTCGACTTCGTTGGCATATTGCCAGAGCGTGACGTTGTCCAGCAGCTGTAGCGCCGGCAGCGTGTCCGACCAGATGACCCAAAGCCCTGCCACGGAGAGCAGTGCGATCACGACCTTGACCAGGCCACGGGTCTGCTCGCTGATCTGAACGAGATCGATTTCCAGCGTATCGAGATTTTCGGGTGTGCTTTCGCCGGCGGCGGCTGCAGCATCGCGCGTCGCGCGGGCTTCACGCGCCTCCTCACGCTTGCGCAATGCACGGGTCAGTGCGAGACGCCGTTCGGCTACCGTGAGCCAGCGTACGATCAACGCATACAACACGAAGCCGCCGCCCAACAAACCCGCGGAATAGAAGAACCGGCTCTGCAGTTGCAACGCGGTGTAGTAGTAGCCCATACCGGCCAGGCCGAACAACAGCAATGGCACGCCGACCGCTATCGGCAGCCAAAGATAACCCAGCCGCCAGGCCGAGCCCTCCTCCGGATTGATCACCCCGGCGAGTTCGCCGCGTGTGGGGTGAAGCAGGCGCCAGGAAAATACGGCGATAAAGAGCGAACTCAACATGAATGCGCCGCGGCCGATGGTCTCGCGCTTGCTGTCGTCGTCGAACGCTTCGGTAAACGTCACCAACACGGTTGGAATGACCAGCATCGCGAGCAGCCATCGCAGCATCCGGTAGAGGCCGTGACGGGCTTCTGCCGGCCATTGAAAATGGCTTTCTGCAAGTCCGTACTTACGACACACCTGCGCGAACGGCTCAAGGAAGAGCACCAGTATCGCCGCTTGAATAAAGACCGCCGATACTGCATTGGTAAATACATCGGCACCGGCGGGCGTACGCACGAGATAGCCGGCCAGCAGCAGCGTGGCAACCGGCGGTATGAACAGCAAAACCGTTACCAGCGCGGCTCGCAGCGTGACCCAGAACGTATCGTGCTGCACCTTGCCGACGGGTTCGGCCAGACGACGCAGACGACCACGTAGCGGACGCCGCACCAGCAGCAACGCCGCTATAAACGCCAAGCCAACAGCCGTAACGAATGGTCGCGACCGGGCGCCATCGACCAGTCGCTCCAGGGCGCGGGTCCACGACGACCAGTTGAAGGCCCAGGGCAGATGCTGGCCGGTGCGCGCGAACCAGTCGAACCCCATGGTCCCGAACGAGGGCAGCCAGAACAGGCGTTCGTCCAGTAGTCGATTGAAGGAATCCACGGTCTGCTTGTATTCCGTGGATAATCTGATCAGGTCGCGGCCGATCTCGATATAGCGGCCTTCCGCGCTGATCAGCAGATCGAGAATCTCTCGGCGATGCCGCAGCAGACCGGCAAGCGAGCTTTTCTGGCCATCGTCGAGTTCGGGGCTCTCGGCCACGATCTCCGCCACGCGACGATCGATATCTTCGAGATCGGTACGCTGCTGCTGCAGCTGGAAACGCTGCAGCTCGGCCGATGCAATCTCCGGCTGTGCGGTATCGCTAGTACTGCGACTACCCGTTGACAGCAGGCCGGGGCGCGCGAGATCACGACGTTGGGCGCGCAATACGTCGCCGAGTGCAACCGAGGAGCCACCGATTTCAAGTTGACGCTGGACCAAACTCAGGCGTCGCTGAAGATCGTCGACACGCGTGTGCTGGCGTACCTGCTCGTTGGCCAGCGATTCGGTCTGGGCCGTGATCCGGGTCAGCTGGTCCGCCAGTTCGACATTGCGCTGCGCGGTATCGCTAATTGGCTCGGCCGCGGTGCGCAGCTCGCTGAGTTTGTTTTCGCTGGCCGACCGCAGTTCGATCGCAGTCTGATTCTGGCTCTGGCCGAGGGCCATTTGCAAAGACGCCAACAACTCGGTGTCACGCGCCTGCCGGGCTTCGGCGAGCGCACGCCGGGCTTCCAGCTCGCGCTGGCGCGCATCCTGGCTATTCAATTCCTGCTGGAGACGCTCGATTTCGGCCGTCAACGCCTCGCGCCGTGCCGACAACGCCGCGTTTTTCGCTTCAACCAGCAAGCTGGGCTGATCGCGCTCGGCCACACTACTTTCGCTATCCAGCGATCGCAGCGACTCGCGCGCATCGGCGAGCGCTGCACGTGCTGCATCCGGACGCTGCGCCATGCGATTGAGTTGGTCGCGCAGATCGGTGAGTCGCGCTTGGTTGTCGGCCATACGCGAACTGGTGGCATCGACCCGGCTCGAGAGCGTACTCGCCGGCAGCCCGCCAAGCGACTCACTCGAAGGCGCGGCCTCGATTTGCTGCAGTTCATCGGTCAACTCGCGTATCAGAGCCGGCGCCTCATTGGCCTGCGTGCGCAGCTTGCGGGTATCTTCACGCGCATTACGCGCGGTCTCCAGCGACGAGATCGCCTGACGATAGGTTGAAACGACCTGCTCGCGAAGAGCGGAATCCATATTCTCGGGTGCCGGCACCGCATCCGCACGGCTGCGCAAATCCGCAATTCGCTCGTCAAGGCTTTCCTGTTGGGAGCCGACCTGGGCCACGGCCGGCGTCAGCGACAGGTGCATCGCAATAACGCACAGCAACAGCTGAAAAAGCCTTATGGCCATACATCGACGTGTAAACACCGGTACCGCCATTCGGCCCTCGCTCGGCTATCGTTCGCGTGGCGATTTTACGCGTTCGTACACGAGGCAGCGAACCTAACGTTTATCCACGCCCGAACCCAGTCCGGGTTAGCCCGCGTTTGGCAGGCATAAAGCTTGGCAGACGTTCGTGAGACGGCGGGCCACGGTCGATCGATCTTCGTGGCTGCGTCTGCAATCAGGACTTGTGGTCGGGGCCCTTCGGGGGGTCATTCTTGTCGATCTCGCGCCGCGCGCGGGCGTCGTCGATGATTTCGAACACGTCGGTACCGAACTCACCGATCTCGCGATTCACACCGCGGATCACATCGTAGATGTTCGCATCCTTACGTTCGCCCGCAGATGGCGAGGCCCCATCCGGCGCGTCCGGCTTACGCTTGTTCTTGCCGCGCAGGCGTCGCGTTTGCCCACCGACATAGCCGCTGATCAGCCGATGTACGTTTTCGACGCGCGAAGCGGCCGAGTCGAACGTCGACTCGGCCGAATCCTTGAGTGTTTCAAGCAGCTTCAGCATAGACCGGGGCATCCGTGGATGTCTTGGACTCCAGCGTATTGCGTTTACGACGATGGGGCAACGACATGCGCAGAATGCGCTTGACCACGCCACCGAACTGCTTGGTCAGCGGTCCGGTGTTGTAGTTCAGGCCGTAGCGTTCACAGATTTCCTGGATCTTGGGTGCGACCTCGCGATAGCGATGCGACGGCATATCCGGAAACAGGTGGTGCTCGATCTGGTAGCTCAAATGGCCGGAAAGAATATGAAACGGCACGCTGCCGGTCAGATTCGACGAGCCCAGCAGCTGGCGCAGATACCACTGGCCGCGTGTTTCCTCGCGCGTTTCCTCGACGTCGAACATCTCGACTTCGTCGGTGAAATGCCCGCAGAAAATAATCAGGAAGGACCACAGGTTGCGATTCAGATTGGCCGTGATGTTTCCGGCCAGCACGGGCGCGAACATCGGCCCGGCCAACGCGGGGAACAGCACATAGTCCTTGAGCACCTGCTTGCGTGCCTTGGCCCAGATCTCGCGCGCCTGTACGGCGGCTTCCTTGAGCGTCTTGTCCTTGCCCAAACGCTCGACTTCCAGGTCGTGTAACGCCACGCCCCACTGGAAGAACGTCGCCAGCGTGGCGGCGGTCAACGGCTGAGCCAAATGCTGCGGCCGCCAGGCCTGATCTTCACTCATGCGCAGAATGCCGTAACCCACATCGCGATCGAGGTCGACGATATTGGTGAACGTGTGGTGCATGTAGTTGTGTGAATGCTTCCACTGATGCGCCGGGCAGGTGTTATCCCAGTCGTAGGTGGCCGAATCGATGGCCGGATCGTTCATCCAATCCCATTGACCGTGCATGACGTTATGCCCGATCTCCATGTTCTCGAGGATCTTGGACAACGACAGCAGCCCGACGCCGCTCAGCCATGCGGGCGGCAAGAAACCGGCCATCAGCAGCGCGCGACCGGCCACTTCGCTATAGCGCTGGGTTTTGAGAATGCTACGAATATAGCGCGCATCGCGCTCGCCGAGGTCGTTCATCACTTCATCACGAACGGCATCGATTTCGCGGCCGAAGGCTTCAATATCGGCCTTGCTCAAATGGGTTGGTTTACTCATGTTCTACTCCATGACGCACAGGCGTCGGTCGTAAGAATCGTAGAAAGCGGGTCGAACGGATAGTTAGAGTTCGACGGCCACGTCGCCGGCGGCGGCGTGGATACATAGTTGGATGTCGGTATCGCGTACTTCACGAACCCGATTGGTGCGCAGATCGCGCACACTGCCTTCGGCCACACGGCACTTGCAGGCATGACAGATGCCCATGCGGCAGCCGTAATTCGGCTTCAATCCGGCGCCCTCGGCGACTTCGAGCAGCGAACCACTTTCGCCCGAAGCAGCGATATCGCTCTTGAGAAACTGCACGGCACCCTCGCCCTGGGCTGAGTCGCGACGGGTCGCGGCGAACTGTTCACGATGCAGCGGCGCACTGCTGTGAGCTGTCACCAGCGGTTCGGCCATATCCATGAAGCCAGCCGGGCCACACAGCCAGGTCTCGCGTTCGCCCAGATCGGGCACGAGCCGCATCAGTGACGCCTCGCTGATGCGCTCGCCGCCATCGGCGGTGAATACGGTTTCGACCCGCAGCCCGCCATGGCGCCGGGCGAGGTCTTGCAGTTCAGCGGCATAAATCATGTCGGCTTGTGTGCGCGCATAGTGGATGAACACCACATCGTGCAGCTCGCCACGCGTAATCCAATGGCGCAACACGCTCATTACCGGTGTGATGCCACTACCCGCGCTGAGTAACAAAGCGCGCGCTGCCGTTTTTGCCTCGGGATAGAACTCACCCTCGGCAGGGCTCAAATAGACCAGCTGGCCACGTTGCGCCCAATCGACCAGATAGTTGCTTACACGGCCGTCGCCGTTGCGCTTGACCGTGATCTCGAGGCTCTTCTCGTTCGGCGCACTCGCAACCGAAAAACACCGGCTATGACGCACGCCATCAAGGTCAACGCCCAGCAATACGTGCTGGCCGGGACGATGCCCTTGCCAGTTGTCGTTCGGCTCGATGACGAGCGTCACGCTGTCCGGTGTCTGGCGCACGGCATGCGTCACCCGGCCACGCGGCTCGGAGAGCGAAAGACGGCCATCGATGAGTGCCAGATAGTCGTCAACGGACAGCGGACTGGTCAGTGCGCTGACCACCGAACTGCCGAGGACTTTCTTCATGACCGGGTTCATCGATGCTTCCTCATGAATGTGAACACGTGTACACTTTAGGTTGATCGCGAGGCGTAAGTCAACACTTGTTCACAACGAGCTTTTCGAAGACACCGCGCCAATATCAAGCCGCTGTTTTCAAGCGGGTCTCAAGCGGCTAAGGTCGCTACCCATGCCTGTAACGCTTTTATGTCCGCACCGTCGACAATCATTAGCCGCGACGCGAACAAGCCGTCGTCGCGCCCGCGCGGCGCACCGCGTCGTGGTGAAGCACGCGAAGCGCTCATGCAGGCTGCGCTGGAACTGGTGGCCAGCGAGGCGAACTTCTCGGCGATTTCGCTACGCCGGATCGCCCGCCAGGCCGGCGTGGTGCCCACTGCCTTTTATCGACATTTCGAGGATCTCGACGCCCTGGGGCTGACGCTGATCGAGGATACGTTCCGTTCGCTACGCGCGATTCTCAGGGATGCAGCGCTCTCCTCCATGCCACTCAAGGGGCTGGTGCGTTACTCCGTGGAACTGTTCGCCCACTACGTGCGCGATAAACAGCTGCTTTTCCAGTTCGTGGTCAAGGAGCGGTTTGCCGGTACGGTGGCTATGCGTGAGGCGATCCATAACGAAATTGTCCTGGTCACCAACGCGCTCGCCGCCGATCTGGCACGCTTCGACGAGTTTTCGCATATTTCTCAAAACGACCTGCGCGTGATCTCCGACCTTGTCGTCAATACGGTGATCACCCTGTCCGAGCGCATTCTCGACGTCGACCCGGACAACGCCGAAGACGATGCGCTGATGCTACGCGCCGAAAAACAGCTACGCCTGATCTTCATGGGCGTCGGTCGCTGGGAAAGTCAGCCGGACTGAGCGTTCGCATGGATAAGCACATGAACCGAGCCCGAAGCCCGGATACGCCAGATCAACAGGCTACCGGTGACGCTACACGCCTCTTCCAGGGTCTGATCGCGTTCCCCATCACACCGCTCGATAACGCCGGTCGGGTTGATACCGACGCATTCGCTGCCATTCTTGAACCGCTGCTTCAGGCCGGCGTCGACGGTATCGGCGTATTGGGCAGCACCGGATCCTACGCCTATCTGGATGCCGCTCAGCGCGAGCGTGTCATCGAAACAGCGGTGGCGCATGCGAATGGACGTATCCCCATCATCGCCGGCATCGGCGCGTTGACCCAGGCCGATGTGCAATATCACGCACAAAAGGCATGCGCGCTCGGCGTAGACGGTCTGTTGCTGGCCCCCGTTTCTTATATTCCGCTGCGTGAGGTCGAGGTAGAGCGCCTGTTCGTAGCGGTCGCCGATGGCGTCGATCGCCCGATCTGCATCTACAACAATCCGGGCACGACCCGGTTCGACTTCAGCGCGACGTTGCTCGCACGGCTGGCCGAGCACCCCACGATCGCCGCATTAAAGCAACCGGCCCCGTTGCATGAAGCGCAAGCGAGCCATCTGGCCCTTACCAACCGTATCGGTGATCGCCTGCAGATCGGTTATAGCGGCGATGAGCTGGCCTTGAACACGTTAGTCGCCGGCGCGAGGGCCTGGTATTCGGTCATGGCCGGCGTTTTCCCCGGCGCATTCCGCCGAATCATGCAGGCGATCGAGCAGGCGGATTACGCCAGCGCGCGCTCGTGTCATGCACGCATGCAACCGCTCTGGGATGTCTGCCGAGCCTACGCAAGCTATCGAGTCGCGCATGAGGCCATTCGACTGATCGAACGCGCCGAGCCCGTGATGCCGGCCCCACTACAACCGCTCTCGACAAATGAACGTGAATCGGTACGCCGCGCGCTTGTCGCCAGCCAGTTGATCTGAGTCCGTACCCGCCGACTGCTACTGCGCCAGACGTGACTGCACGCGCTCCATGATCTCGGGCACGAGCGATAGCCCCCACTCACGGCCGAGCGCGAGCGATTCCGTCAACAGCTCGGGCGAAACCCGCACCAGCTTCTGGCCTAGCGGTGACTCATAAAACTGGACCAGCTGGTTGAGCTCGAAGATATTGAAGTGCTTTTCGTACACCGGGTAGAGCACGGAATAGAGCGCATCGCCCGACTCAATGCGTTCGCGTATCACTGACGTGGCTTCCTGCCGGATCACGCGCATCGTGGCCGGATCCATATCCGGGCGGAACAACGCCACGGCGTTGGCAACCCGATCGATAAACTGGCGCGAAAAGATCGCTTCCAGTTGCTCGGCGTCAGTGAGCGCGATCAGCTCGCGGATCACATCATCCTTGTCCTGCTGCGCGGATGGCGTGCGGGACATATTGGCATGCCCTGCCGCCGGCGTTCCGCTCTGCGCGAGCGCCACCGGCATACACAGCAGCAGGACCAGCGCCGGCGCGAGGAATCGCCGCGCACCGAGTATACGGTTTCGATCAGGCCGCTTCAGGGGAGCCGACGTTTTCATGGAAGAATCGTCCTTCGGTGGTTTCGGCAATAATACCGGCCCGAATGACGAAATCACCGAACGGTTCGCCTGCTTCTCGCTCGGCGGCGTACTGTTCGATGATCGGCGTGAGCTCCGCCAGGATTTCCTGTTCGTCGATATTCTCGCGATAGAGCTTGTTCAGACGTGCGCCATCGAAGCCGGCGCCGAGATACAGGTTGTATTTGCCGGGCGCCTTGCCGACGAAACCGATCTCGCCCAGGAAAGGACGGGCACAGCCGTTCGGGCAACCGGTCATACGAATGACGATCGGCTGGTCCTTGATACCGGCATCGGTCACGATCTTTTCGATCTTGGTGACCAGTTCCGGCAGGTAGCGCTCGGATTCGGCCATGGCCAGCCCGCAGGTCGGGAAGGCCACACAGGCCATCGCCGAATGACGCAGCGTCGAGTATTTGTGACCGTCGTCGAGCCCGTAATGTTCGACCAGTTCCTCGACCTTGGCCTTGTCCTCGGGTTTGACGTTGGCCACGATCACATTGTGGTTGCCGGTCAGGCGGAACTCGCCGGTATGAATCTTGGCGAGTTCGCGCAGGCCGGTCATGAGCTTGTAGCCGGCCGGGCCGTGGTACTGGCCGTAATGCGCCGTGCCATTGTCGTCGAAATCGGCAATACGGCCGTTCTCGATGAACAGGGTCAGGTGCCAGTTGCCGTTGTCGCCCTCGGCCCAGCCCAACGGATCGCCATTGCGCTCGAACTTGTATTCGCGTGCCGGCTTGAGCTTGATGCCTGCACGCTCGTCGAGCTGCTCGTGAATCCAGCCCAGACCATGGTCGTCGATCGTGTACTTGAACCGGGCATGCTTGCGGTTCGAGCGGTCGCCGTGATCGCGCTGGATCTTGACCAGCTCCTCAACCGCTTCGAGCGTGTTCTCGGGCGTGGCGAAGCCGATCACCGAACCCAGGCGCGGATAGGTGGCTTCGTCGCCATGGGTCGAGCCCATGCCACCGCCGATAGCGATATTGAAACCAACCAGCGTGTCGTTCTCGACGATGGCGATCAGTCCGATATCGTTGGCGAAAACGTCGACATCATTTTCCGGCGGAATGGCGATAGCGATCTTGAACTTGCGCGGCAGATAGGTGGTGCCGTAGATCGGTTCGTGGTCTTCGCCCTGGGGCGGCTGCTGCAGAAATATCTCTTCATAGGCACGCGATTTCCACGCCAGATGCTCGGAGATCTTGATCGACCAGTCGTGCACTTCGCGATGCAGAGCCGACAGATCCGGATTAGCGGTCGCCATGACGTTGCGGTTGACGTCGCCACAGGCGCCACGCGCATCGATGCCGACCTGGTAGGCATCCTGCAACAGCGGGCGCAGGTGCTTCTTGAGCACGCCGTGGTATTGAAAGGTCTGACGCGTGGTCAGGCGCAGCGTGCCATTGGCGTACCGATGGGCCAGATCGTCGATCTTGAGCCATTGTTCACCGGTGACCACGCCGGCCGGCAGACGCAAACGCAGCATGAACTGGTAGTGCGGTTCCAGCTTGGAGGCCTTGCGCTCGGATCGCAGATCGCGATCGTCCTGCTGATAGAAGCCGTAGAACTTGGTCAGCTGGGTATCGTCTTCGGCGATCGAACCCGTGAGTTCGTCCGCCAGGCCATCGGCAATAGTGCCACGCAAATAATTGCTGGCGATCTTGATGTGTTCGACCGGAGAAAGTTCTTTATCGCTCATGATGAGGCTCGAAATCGGTGGTGTCGGTAAAGCGGGGCTTGATGAAACGCGACGTACGCGGCCCCGGCTTAATAGACGTCGCGCTGATAGCGCTTTTCTTTCTGTAATTTCTTGAGATAGTCGGCAGCGCCTTCCGCATCGAGATTGGCGTTTTCGCCGATCAACTCGAGCAGCGCTTCGTGTACGTCATGGGCCATGGCATTGGCATCGCCACAGACATACACCGTCGCGCCGCGCTCGATCCAATCGAATACGTCCTTGCCAGCGGCCCGGATCTTGTCTTGTACGTAGACTTTTTCTTCCTGGTCGCGCGAGAACGCTACGTCCATGCGCGTAAGCAGGCCTTCCTTGCGCCAGCGCAACCAGTCGGTCTGGTAGTAGAAATCGGTAAGGAAGTGCTGAGCGCCAAAGAACAGCCAGTTATCGCCACCGGCCTCGCGCTCTTCACGCTCTTCCATGAAGGCGCGAAACGGCGCCACGCCGGTGCCCGGCCCGATCATGATGATGGGCGCGTCGTTGTTGTCCGGCAGCTTGAAGTTCTTGTTGTGGTCGATATAGATCGGCAACTGGACGTCTTCGCTGCGATCAGCCAGCTGAATCGATGCTACGCCGTTACGCGCACGACCGACACTTTCATAACGCACCGCCGCTACGGTGAGATGAATCTCGTCCGGATTCGCCGCATGGCTGGAGGCGATGGAATACAACCGCGGCGGCAGTTTACGCAGCAGGCGCACGAAATCCTGACCGGTAATACCCTCGATCGGGTAGTCCTCCACCAGGTCGATAATGAATCGGCCATGCATGTACTCGGCAAGCACTTCACGCTGATCTTCGGCCAGCAATGCATCGAGCGATTCGTTCTGGGCCTGAACCGCGTATTTCTCGATCAACGGCCGCGTAAGCGTTGTGATTTCGTACTGATGCGTCAGCGCGTGCTGCAAAGTCACTTCACCATCGATGCCGGTGACTTGCTCTTCGGGCGACAATCCGAGGGCAGCAATCAACTCTTTGACAACGGCCGGGTCGTTCTCGGGGATGATACCCAGCGAGTCGCCCGGCTCCCAGACCAGACCGGATTCTTCGGTATCCATCTCGATATGATGGACCTCCTTGTCGGAACCGCGGCCGTTGAGCACAACGTTTTCCAGAACTTCGGCCGGATAGGGGTTCTTGCGCGAATAGGTTTCGCCTGCAGACGCAGCAGCCCCGCCCGCGCTGGGCATGGCGGTTACGGTCGGGTGCCCTGTATCGCCGCCACCCAACTCGTCCTTGTACTTATCGACGACGGTTTCGATCCAGGCTGCCGCCGCCTCGTCGAAGTCCACATCCAGATCGACACGATCGGTCAGGCGTTTACCGCCGAGCTTTTCGAGCTGCGCGTCGAAGTCCTTGCCGGTCTGGCAGAAATGCTCGTAGCTGGTATCACCAAAAGCGAGCACAGAGAATTTCAGGCCATCCAGCTTCGGCGCCTTCTTGCCATAAATGAACGCGTGCAATTCTTCGGCATTATCCGGCGGATCGCCCTCGCCGTGCGTGGAAACACACACGATGACGTTTTTCTCTTTCTTGAGATCCTTGGGCTTGTAGTCGAGCATGTCGTAGACGGTGGCATTCAGCCCCGCCGCCTCGGCGCGCTCGCGCAAGGTTTCGGCGATATCTTCGGCATTGCCCGTTTGCGAACCATACAGAATCGTGAGCGGCTCACTGGCATCACCCTGGGCGGCCGGCATGCTCTGCTGCGGCGCGGCAACTTCACCCGTAGCCGCCGAGGCATTGATGCCCGACAGATAGCCGCTGATCCACGTCACCTGCATCGGCGTAAGCGTCTCGATCAACGACGTCAGCTGCTGGGCCTGCTGCGCGTTGAGCGGGCTGGTGTGTTCTTGAATGGGAGTGGCCTTCATCAACAATCCGCAAATGGTGGGTTCGTCAGACCGACAGCCTGCGCCGCGCAGGTTAGCGGGCTACGATCTATCTTAAAACGTCTGTGTTTTTCTTTTCTTATAACTTTTATATATATGGTAGCGATGGTATCGCCACCGCATATAGCGCCGGGCGGCGCATTATACCTTTCGCGAGCGCCGAGGTCTTAGGGCTAACGCGCTCGTCGCGGTATCGGACGCCAGC
>VMHT01095037.1_pt1 | contig 12462 bp, 32 predicted proteins | sample 4693611 | NCBI WGS metagenome assembly VMHT01 (sample SAMN12280063, study PRJNA550983) | marine metagenome | isolation source: seawater sampled from same location over 5 years 0.02-0.2 micron viral filtrate | place: USA: collected off the coast of southern California halfway between the port... ...
CAAACATGACCGCATAAGCGGACTCTTGCATGAAATAACTGGTCACGTGCTCCTTTTTCTTGTGATAGTTGGAAGTTTTCCAGTCAATGATGGCAGGTTTACCGTCAAAATCGGCAACAAGATCCACAGTTCCGGCAACTCGGAGATGGTGAGAGAATAATTGACCCTCAACCATGCGAATATTGGAAATATGCTTGTCGGCGAGTCGTTTCAGGTCGTCTGCCATCGCATAAATGTGCGGCATGTGCTTATTTCGGGGTTCCTGACCCAGAATATAATCCTCGAGCACTTCATGGACAGCAGTTCCGCGAGTGGTTGCGCGAAGGGAGATCCGATTTGCCTCTTCTTCCCCAACTCGCTTCCGCCACTTCTCCAATGATTTCTGTTTACTCTCATCGGCACTCAGAACAGTCGTGACAGACGGATATGGGTTCTCGATACTACCATCTTCTGATGTATAGTGACGAACACCGTCTATCTCGACCTGTTCTAGGACAGGCAAGTCGGTTATCAGGTTCAAATCAAACTTCATTTACACAATACTCCACAGGATACCATCATGTTGCATATCGTTGATTATATCCCATTGAAGTTCACCCATGAGGTCGTTTGCTTCATCTTCCTTATCTTCAATCCAGTCTTGCTCTTCGGCATCCCAGAGTTCACGGAGTTCTTCGCACTCGTCGAGCATCCGATCTCGGATCTCGTCCCACTCCCAATAGGACTCAGTATCCAAACCATTAGCAGTGAAGGTGGCAACCCCGACGAAGTTCGGGAACTCATCCTCATAACTCAATACAATCTGGACATTTGGATCTACCTTACCAATCGTCTTAGCAACATGCTCAGCAAAGGGTATAACCGGCGACCAAGCGGAACAAACATTCATTCCGTCATCTTCTGCGTCTTCCATCGTTGCCCACTTAGCGCCGATTTTATTCTCGACCACTTCGTAGTCGAAATCGATGAACTGATTGTCTTCGCCTATTTCGAAAAACAACTCTCGGAGATCGGAGTAGTTTCCTTCGGCGATCCGATCGATGAATTGCTCTTGCCAGACCTTCTGACCCTCGTCAGAGATATGTTCAAACCTGAGATTGTTGTTTACATGATTTGCCATTACTGGTCACCTCCTACATATTCTTCATACATCGCATCGAGCTCGTCGCCGTAATACTTGTAGACGACTGCTCCGGTTCCTACTGCAGCAGCACCCGCAGCGATGAAGGGTAGTGCCGCGACTGTGCCAGCGGCCAGTCCCATTGTGCCTGCGACATATCCCGCACCACTGTAGAGGATTGCTCCTCCCGATGAGTGTGCGAGTGCGGCGGGCAATGCCCACGACGCAACACCTGCCATCAGACCAGTTCCTGCTGCTGCACCGATTACGGTGTCGACAGTTGCCACTTCCTGTTCCTCGACCTCGGGTGCTGGTCCGATTGCGTTCACACTCATTGGGAGTGCTATCAAAACTGCTGTTGCGATTGTCTTCTTCATACTAGTTTCTCCTCATGTTGGCAATATCAGTTGCCTGTTCTTGATCGATGATTGGCACAGCATTTGACTTGTGCATTGTAGCAATACCCTTGACGAGTGTGCCAGTGTATTCTTTCTTCTCGGGTGCCGCACAAACTGTCGGCGAACCAATGTCAGCAGATGCGTAATGAACCTCAGCATCGCGACGATAGTTCGGCGTCGCAACATTACGAGCAGAAGGGGGCGGAGTATAAACTGCACGACGTTTTGCCTGCTTGATCTTCCGACCAGAGAAGTCGTGAGTCATAGAACCGTGAATCATATAATCTCCTTTACTAAATTCCACTCGCTGTCTTTGCGAGCATTAGAAATACGTGCAGAAGGATGCGACATATAAATGATCTTCGCACCAGCATACTCGTCACCGACGAGTTTACGCATCTGAGCAGAAGCATTAGAACCCACGACCAGAACGACTTTAGGACGAACCGCATCGATCTCGCGCAGGGTAAACTTCTCAATGCTACGACGCATGTCAGGTGCAGAAACCGCACCGTCAATCGTGGCAGTGTGCTTCAGGTGAACCATCGCATTGGTCATATAAACCGAAGAACGACTCTCACCGATAGACTCAAGACGTTTGTCAAGTTCGATATTCGCCTTGAGTTTAGGATTATAACCAATCTTAGCACCTGAACGATCGTTGTCTTTGACACCGTCATAATGTGACCAGTCCTGCATAACGATCATGACGTCAGCGTCATAGTTATGCGAACGGGCAGCAATAGGCGAGACGAAGTCAGCATAATCTTGCTCGAACACATCCGACACCTTACTATAATCTTTACGATAAGTAGACAGGTCATCGGATGCAACTGACTCGGCGATTTGTTTGATAAGTTCTCTTTTCATATAACCATTATGCGTCAAAAGGCGAGTACAAACAAGCGTAAAAACTCTAATAAAAACAGTGACTTAGGGGGAAAGCATGCGGCGTGAGCACGCCGCAGGAGGGTTTTTCTAGAAATCGCGTCCAGGAATATACTGTGCTCGAATCGCCGCGACTGGGTCTTCCCATTTCGCCTGAGTCTGACCATCATCAAACCCGACCGGTTCAATTTCACCTTCTAGGAGTTGGTCAATATAATTGTGGAGGATTCCACCCATCGAGAGACCTTTCTTGTTGGCATATTCTTTGAATGCCTTGTGCTTGTGAGTTTCAATACGGATATTGAATAGTTTAGTATCTGCCATTATTTCACCGCCAGTGTAAATAGAATTGCTATGAGTAGTATGTTCGTCAAGAATATTTCAACAGCGAGAATAGTGTGATACCATACCCACCTTGCCTTATAGACTTCATCAACATGCACATTTTGTCCATCAGGTAATTTCTCAATCACCTTCTCGACCGGAGATTCCTCAACAGGGATCCCCATAAGTTTATCCAACCAGTTCGGCATATTCATTCCACCATGTTGGTTGAGTTCGGTTTGTCCAGACCATCTTAAATCGCTCTTTCTTTGTTGCATAGTAATGTCGATAGGAACCCATCACATCATCGTGATTGATGCACTCGGGATTAGAACCCATCGCGAGGGGCATTGGGGTCATCGGACCCTCCGGAATGTTCTTCGGTAAGTTACCGAGTGCCATCCACAGTTTCTGCTCGCACATATGAACCTTGCCGTATCGGTGAGTGTACTCGCGGCACAGTTCCATGAACAACGAGTATGCCCATCGATAGTTCTCAGATGATTCCATCACCCACTTGGTGCAAGGATGTGACTGATGAACGGCGTTGTAGAGGATACTGTCTCTCTGGTCATCAAGACGATGGTAGTTGACCATAGTTTTACCAGACTTGGATGGTCGCTTCTCGGGAGTACCGTCTAGGACTCGGTGCGCAGTGCATAGCATCTGCGCTTCCTCTAGAGGCATCTTGACAATGTGCTTGTCGCAATGAGATATTGCGCATTGTCGGGGTGTTTCTTCTATGGCGAATCTGTTCATACTATAACCTCAATCAATAACATCATTATACTGTTACAGAATGAAATGACAACTCCTTACTCGATAATATCTCGATACCTTCCACCTCGCCTGCTGCGTTTGCCAAGCATATCTGCTGCTTCATCTTCGTCACTCGGTATGTAAACCTCGTAGTCATCTAGGTCTTCTGGCAGGTCTTCTACTTCTTCCTCGCCCAGATCTAGATTCAGATTGTCTTCAATATCTGCGACGTTCCTGGGATCTACTCGCATGGAACCGTCATCGTAGAATAATTTAGATCTCTTACGATCGGCGAATCCCTGCGTTGCGGCAAGTAGCAAGACAACTGCTAATGGATCAAATGTGACAATGAGTAATATGATGACCCATCGCACCGCCTCATCGAAATAGTCCTCGGCATTCTCACCGTAGATTAGTTCCGCGATGTATTTGAGAGGTCCCACCTCAACTTCAATTGCGAGTTTCTCTTGCTTGAGGGGACTGAGTTCTTCTTGGTATTCTTCAATGAGACGATACGCATTATCGATGTCTTCGTTGAGAGAATCCCTTTCTTCGAGTTGACCTTTCCTCGTTGCGAGTGCACCTGACTTACCCCTGATGCGATCTGCATCAAGGAGGACTTGGACCGTTTGGTCGAGTTGACCAAGGACCTTTTCTGCGTCCGTAATAATACGTTGCTGATTGCCAATCTGTCGTTCCAAGTTAGAAATGCGTAGTTCATTTGTTCCACCTGTTGATATTGAATGCTCTAAATGTGCCTTGGATAAAAATCCAAAGATTCCCAATGAAGTGATGAACATGAGAAGGAAGACGGCCGATGTAAGGTAGGTCTTCATCCACCATCTTGCCTTTTCCCAGTTCTGATGCAACCATGCTGCGGTAACGAGTTTGCCTAACTCCAGCACCCCACCCATGATCGCGATAGGTATCACGGCACCTGCGAAGATTGCCATGAGACCGACAATCGAATACCATGCGGCAGTAGCAGCAATAGCAAGTGCCGTGATCAGGGTGAGATACATCATCGCATTTCTCCAATCTCCGAATAAGTCCCTGCATTGGGTTAGTGCGGGGCAGGGTAACCGCTACAGGCCGACCTACTGTTTTCAGTCTCCTGCTTCGAATGGGTAGCACACTTTGATAACAAGGCAGTGCCCTCCCCGTCAAGACCTTACGCTGCTAGCGCATATTCCTGATAGTAGTTGTCGTCATTGGCAACTATAGGTTCGAACCCTGTTTATGCAGTCGGCGTTCATCGACTGATTCTCCACTTGCTTTCAGTTGTCCGTCGAATCTGAAACGCCCCCATCAGAAGAACACAATATATCACTTGCCTTTCTTGTCCATAGCATTGGAAGTAAACCGTGGACTATCAGAACACCTGACACTTTCCAAGCGTGCCAGAGATGTTCAAAATATGTCTTGCCGTTTTCTTCTAAGTGATTCATATGCTCTTCTGGTGGAGGCGTCGGGATTTGCACCCGAGTCCGCACTTCCTAATACAAGTTTCAACGAATGCTTATCACCAGTGATCGGTCATAGAGTTTTCCGCGACCATTCGAAGTGCTTTCACATCTTCCTGCTCGCATGGCATATTTAGGCATCTGCCATCTGGTAACTCTACGGTAATTTTTTTGAACAACTGACGCATACCGTTTTTATAACCTCTCGAACCTTTGGGATATCGGGGGTCTTCGCCCATATCGAAATAGACTCTGGTTACATCACCGACAAGAATGTCGCTGCTCGGCGAGGGACGAAAGGAGATCGTGCGACCGACTTGGTCAACTGGAACTGGAATGTTTCTCATAATAAATTATCCAAAATAGGTTTCAAGTGAATTGTATTCTTTGCTGTCCCATGGATTTGCCATATGGGGAGTGATGAAGTTCTTGGGAGTCTCTTCTTTGAGCTCCTTGAACCTTCGATAGGTCTTAGTGAACCGACGTTGCTTCTTGAACTTCTCCCAGTCGTCGGAACCTGCCTTGCGGTAGGCAAAGCAGAACTCTTTGTTGTCGTCGACAAGATAGTCGTGATTCTTGACCTCGTAGTCGACTTGGTGCCACTTTGTCACTTCTCGCAACATTCTCATATCAATAAACTTCTCCGTGTCTCGCTTCATACAACCATTATGCGCCACAATGGCATCAGAAACAAGTCGTAAAAAGTGAGAGGAAACAGTGATTTAGTCATCGTCCCCTAGGATAGAGTTCACACCATCAACCATTTCTAGGGCATGGACATACTTCTCCACCTGAGCCTCTACTGCTTCGACCAGATCGGGATGCTCTCCGATGCCTACACTATGTTCGTAGACCTCGATGTTTGCCAGTGCCTCTTCCATCTTCGCCTGATTTTTCAACCGGACTGCTCTCAGTAACATTTCTTTCATAGACTATCCTTCATGCTGTCTGCCATTTGATTGTAGATGTCCTGCCTTCCACTACTGGACTTCTCTGAGTAATCGATAAAGTTCTGTAGTGCTCGAACACTATCTCTCAGTTTCAGTTCGTCGTAACTTAGGTTCCGATCACTGTTTGTGCGTGGGACCGGTCCCAGAAATAAGCAAATATTATACAGTGCCTCTCGGGGGCTCATCGTCTTCATCGTCATCTTCCTCTAGGACTTCCTCAATTCTTCTCGCGAGTTCGTCTTCATCCATATCCATAAGTTCCTCAACATCTTCGAATGTGATCCGGATGTTGGGGAGTTCGTCATATTTATAGAGTTGGGTAATTCCATCCTCGTCGATTCGGGTCCGTATGTAACCCTCGTCGACTAGACTTTCTAGAGTCATTGCGACAGTGCGTTCTCTGACTATTCGATTGAACAGCCAGATACTAACAACACTGCCGACGATGTATGATACAACGACCTCGGCAATCACCAGATGTTCCCCTTCCCTTCCATGTCGCCGAAGGGATCGAGTTGAAGTTCTTCATAGGCAGTTTTGCAACTCCCATACATGGTCTTGACTACCTCGTTCCACCATTCCTCGTTGCCCTGATTGAGTTCCTCCGTCATGGAGTAGGAGACTCGTTGCCCGATCTCAAATACTACCAGACCGATCAACTTCTGAGCATCGTCGGTTTTGTCACCTTCGAGGATCGCCCATCGTGCTTGATGCAGTTTGAACGCCTCCTCTTCGGGCATATGGTCGATTGAATACTGAACCGCACCATCACATAGTTCTTTGACGGTCATCTGTGCCTCTGCCTGCGCAGGGAATAGTGCGACCAGTCCGGCGAATGCTACACCAATCGCCAATCCGTCTCTAACATCTTTGTTCATCACTGTTCTCCGAATTGTTGAAGTAATTGATAAGGGTCGACCCAATTGCTGGTCGGTTTATTGGTCCGGTTCCACGGTCGCAACAATGCTCTGCCACGATCAATGATCACACGAACCCCACACTCGGTCTCACCAACGCGATCGGTGCTCCGAATGACTACAGGTTTATCGGGATGTTCCGCGAGGATCGCATTGCGAAAATACAATGCATACTCCCGACTCTCGGTGCTATGAGTCTCGATGACTGCACCCAACGGTTTGCCCAACCAAAAATAATCGGCGATGTCCTCGCCGATGGCCGCAATCCGATATTTTATATCACCAAATTTCACAATTTCTCTCCGATCAGATTGACTCTATGAATTCGACTGCTTCTTTGCAGTCGTCGAATGCTACTCCGTCGACGTGTATGGGTCGGAATAGGTCGTCGTTGCTGTGTACTTCGAAGTCGAGCATTCCTGCGTCGCTTTCGACTGACAGTATGACTTTGCGGACTTCCACTTTGTCGCTTTCTGTTAGTGCCTTTGCGAGTTCGACTAATTCTCTTGGTCTCATGATATTTCCTCTTGCCCAAATCGGGGTCGTTGCCCCACCATAAGATATGCTTTGCGATTAGATACTGGCACCCAGTACCCTTGCTGCGATTCAAGTCTTGCGATTTTGAATCGGGACCTCACATCCCATGCTGTATACATGCCCTTACGCATGCGTGGATAAGTGCAAAAAGAGTTTGTGCGCATTAGTCCTCCTCAGGATCCTCACGAAATGTTCGTAACTCTTCTGCTCGTTCTTTGGCATATTGCCGCTTCTGGAACTTCGCTTCTGCCATCTTCTGCAAGAAGTCGTCTTCCAACTCAGGAACAAACTTCTGAACGTCGTTCCGTTGACGTTGGATCAACTGGAACCCATCATAGTGACCCCAAGTGCAGGGGATTCGCACCATCATCCGCTTCGCGGTGCAGTGGGAGAACTGTGCTAGTCTCCCCTGCGTGATGACAGTGTCACCTTCTACCAACTCTCGACCCCAACGGTCAACTGCTTCATACAAATCACTCATCACTCTTCACCTTACAAATACTCAGGTCCGGTCCACCGAACCCATGAGAAGTCACCGTCGAGGATGTTGCCTCGCGCCTTGTTGCGGGCAGGTGCTGCCCACGATGCTGCCTTCAGGATATCACCAGCACGAAACTTCTTGTCGTCTTCCTTGACAATAAAACCCCAGACCATTTTCTGGTTGCCAAGCATTTTGACGATCTTCAGATACTTACGACCTTCTTCAACGACCAAATTGTCAACGAACTCTTCAACATCACTAGGATCGAAGAACTCGGAACGACTCCTACAACGATAGTAGTCGTCACCGATATGCTTGAAAAGTTCATTAATTGCGTTGTCCATAATGTCCTCCAGGGACTTGGAGATGCTGCCTCATTGCCTCACCTCATATAACCATTATGCGTCAAATGGGTCATAGGAACAAGCACAAAAACCTGAGTAGAAACAATGACTTACAATTCCTCTCGGTAAGTGAGTCCGTCAATTGTCTGGTCCACAGTGTAGACCAACCCGATGATCATCTTGATCTTCTCTTCCGAGAGACTCTCTGGATCACCGCCTTCGGCGAGGAAATCACAGACTTGGTCAAATGCCTTTGCCTTGATTTCCGAAACTTGCTTGCTCAAACTATTCATTTCATATCCTCTAAATGCTTGTCTAACAGAAGTTGCTTCAGGCGAGTATCGACAATGCGGTAGATCTCGGATAGTTCTTCGAGATTGCACTTCTCAATAATCGTTTCTGCCTGCGTTGTCTTGCCGTCATTACCTGCTGAAGCAGCAGTCCATGAGAACCTCTTTCCGGTCATTTCCTTCTGCGTCTCGTGGAGAACTCGTTCTAACTTCGACGCTTCTTCCTCTTCGGTGAACACAATCTTGACGACAATATCATCGACCTCCCATTTCTGGTTCTTGATGTAGCTACCGCAATTGTGACTCTTCGTCCGCAGGGAATAAACCCGATAGGGTAGATTGGTCGTCATACCAATGTATCCGATCTTCGGGTGATTCAAATCTTCCCCGATCTCTTCAATGTCGCTCTTCTTCGCAACAATGTAGACTCCGGCATTGGTGGGACTGTCTGCCCAATATGCCTCGGACAGTTGAGTCGAACTCGACGGGATGCTTCCCAGAGGGACCCAGTCTTTAGTGTCTACGATTAGATTATCCATTATTCCTTCTCCCTTTATAGTTCAATCGGAAATCCGATCTTCCATGCGATGTAACGGATCAATTCCCTACTGCTTCCAATATTGATACCATCACCATCTGCCATCCACAGAACAAGCGGGATCCAGATTACCGAAGTGATCAACAAGAAGATGCCTGCTTTGATAGAGACCTCTTGTTGTGCTTCTTCAGCCTCTTTGCTGAATAACCTAGTCGAATCATCAAACTTCTCAAAGTAACTTTTGTTTTCTTCACTCATTTCAAATACTCCTTATTTCAACCAACCCATATAGAGGGCATAACCGACCACTGCGATGAAGTACATCAGGATCGAATAGAACGGGGCAAACTTATCTTTCTCTCGCCACTGTCGACTTGACTCAGCGACACCGACGATGCCTCCGTTGGGAAAGTAATACTGAACAAATAACCAGATGTATCCAGGAACCCAAAATAATTTCATAACCTTTATTCCTTATGCTAATAACGAGAGTAGGAGAGTGTATCCAGCAGCATAGAGTACGAAGGCACCTACCGCCGCGAACAGTATTGCGAACAATACCTTGAACGTGTTCCCGATCCCGAGAAAGATCATCGCGAGGATGATACAAAAAAGAACTAGCATTACTGCTCCTCCTCGTCGTCCGAAGGATACCGCTCCCCACGGAGAGTGACGTACTTCACAAACATGCCCGTCAGGACCTCAAGATCGGTATCCCGATCCTCCTCAGCGACGTTCTCGCTGTTCTTGACCGCAATCGCCGCACCCATCAGGGCATCCAGCAGCATGTCCATGTCCTCCAACATGGAAACTCCAGCACGTTCGCGAGGAGTCGGAAATTCTACAATGTTTGTCATACTGTCCTCCAGGGACTTGGAGTTGGGACCTGATTGCCTCAACTCATATAACCATTATGCCCCAAACGGGGCATAAGAACAAGCGCAATTTCCTGAGTGAAAACAACGACTTAGCAGTAGACCCCTACGCAAAACCAGTCAACCGGAGGTCCAAAGTAGTATTGCGCGATGCTCACGACCACGACAATTGCGATCAGTCCGAGCCACACTTTGCCAACGGATAAGTCTTTCATGCTTCCACCTTACCCTTTCCAGGAACAAAGAACATTGCGAACACTGATAGGTTCAGGATCGGGATCATGCCGACGATATAGTATCCGACGGTCATACCAACTCGAGTCCCTTTGTCCTCAAAACCCATATCCCAGAATCGTTTGTAGACCAGTGCACATTGCTGAACCATAATCACGAATATCGTGACTAGTGATACGATCGCGAATATTCCGAGAGGGATTGCGGCGATAGGAGCACTTTCTACTGCTGTGCTGGTCATCGCAGTGATAAAGAATACGGCAAGACCGATTCCCGTCAGTTTCAACAGAGATATGAAGTACTCCATCCGACCGATAGGACCGTCAGTGAAGTTCGGCCACAGTTTGAGCACATTATGCTCGACTCGATTTGAATAGTCCTTCGCAGGAACCGGATCTGCCTTGACAGCTGCCTTGACAGCACTTTCCTTCAGGGCGAATCCGCAACTCAGACAGATTGCCTGACCTTCCTTTACTTCTGCTCCACAATTGCTACAAAAATTCATGATATATTTCCTTTATTAAAACTGCGCTTCGGTGATGTGCTTTCCAGGCTTACAAGTTCCTTTCTTGATATCCCATTTGGTAGTGGAATTGTAATCTTGGACTGCCCGAAAATATTCCATTACGTTTCCTTGGAAACTTCGCATCTCATATGCACCGGTGACCCTGTCCACTCGTTTGGTGTAACTGAAGATCATTGTGAAATTGCCCTTCTGAGAAGAAGAATAATTTCTGTTGACATATGATGTTTCATTCACGGTCACATCGATTTCATTCTCGCGAGTCCATCCGTCTTCGGAATACTCTCGTTCCCACTGAGTCGGACGAATGTCGAACGCAATTTGCTCATTCGGGATTCCGTCGATGGTGCAGATCAATTCCAACCGTTCCTCATCAGAATACTCTGGAAACGGCGTCTTCTCCGCTTGAGCACTGAGTGCTACGGTTGCGATTGCTGTTGCTAAAAACAATTTCTTCATAATGTCCTCCAAGGACTTGAGGGGGAGACTTCATTGTCTCGCCTCATATAATCATTATGCGTCAAAGGGATCACAGGAACAAGTGTTATAACCTGAGTGAAAACAATGACTTAGATGGAGCGGATCCGAGGGTGCGAGCCTCGAACTCTGGAGGGGCACTCCAGTGTGATTCTGAGTTTTCACCAGATCCGCATTGTTTGTTTATCGACAGTCGTCCCAGTAGTCGATACCGAAATCGTGGGTCTCTACGAACGGGGGACTGTGGTCGATGTCGTTCCTCCATGCTTGAACAAATACTATCACGGCAATGATCACCGGAACACTCCACAGCAACCACATCATTGCCAATAATCTGCAAATGATTTAAGTTTTGAAGCACGAAGTTTCCGCAGTGCAGCTGCTTCGATCTGTCGCACTCTTTCACGACTGATACCCAACTGCTTTGCGATCTCTTCAAGTGTGTGGTCGGTATTCTTACCGATACCGAATCGCATTTGAATCACTTGCGCTTCACGTTTGGTAAGTTTCTGCATCATTTTTCTCCTCTCAGAAGGTGACCCCATTTCTTGGCGTTCTCCTGCATACGTTCCATCAGTTCGGGGTATCTCTCAGGATGCCGCACCCAATCTGGGGTGATGTAAGCATGCTTCTTGAGTTCTTCCCAATCAATGTCGTTGTCTGACCAGAAAATGTCGGGATTGAGATTTCCGTCAGAATCCAACCACTCTACTTTTTTCATCGCTCCATGTCTCGTTCACGTTGCATGTGCTCTGCGTAGACGTTCTTCGGGGACAACCAGTCAAAATCACTATCTTTGCTCAATTACTTCTCCTCCAATCGTTCTGCCATTTCCAGAGCAGCATCAAATCCCGAAACGCGACCTTGATACCACTCGTGCATGTCACTCCAGACCATGAGGTCTGGGTCATTGGTTCGCTTCTCAAAATACATCGCTTCCTGCTCCCGTGAGTAGGCAACTGAGATTTTGAGATTCTCAATCAACTGGTCCTTCGTCATATTACTTCTCCTCACGTTCGCGTTGAACATACTCAGCATACGCATCAAATGCCTCAAGCACACCTTGCGGGAATGCACCACGATGCATACCAACAAATCCGAGATAGTAGTTGAATTCCATACCGCAGAACTCGGCATCTTTCTCGAGAACCTTCATTGCTTTATTCAGAGTCATATTATACTCTCCCCATATGTTCAGCGACCAACTTCTTGCCGAGCATGACTTCTAGAGTTGAGATCAAATTAGCAATCTCTTCTTTGCTCAGATCCGCATTGAAGATCGAATCGAGGATCTGGTTGACTGTCAAAATTTCCATACTTGCCTCCACGGGCATTGTAGGATCA
>VMHT01155882.1_pt1 | contig 12460 bp, 10 predicted proteins | sample 4693611 | NCBI WGS metagenome assembly VMHT01 (sample SAMN12280063, study PRJNA550983) | marine metagenome | isolation source: seawater sampled from same location over 5 years 0.02-0.2 micron viral filtrate | place: USA: collected off the coast of southern California halfway between the port... ...
GACGTACAGGCTGCACAATTTTCTTTGAAAGAGTACGAGGATGGTTTGAAACGAATGAGAGTAGAACTGTTAAATCGTAAAAATTACATGAGGGCTGTGTAGTATGGCAGATCTAAGTCAAACTGCTGCTTTCCCATTTGTTTGCGAGGGCGGCTTGGTTGCTAACAGGTCTACGTTTATTATGCAACCCGGACAAGCTGTAGAATTAACAAACTTTGAACCTGACATTGAGGGAGGCTACAAACGCATCAAGGGGTTTCAAAGGCATGTAAGACAGATAGTACCCCAAACATCTTCATCTGATGAAAAGATTCTTATGGTAGCTACCTTCGCAAATAAAGTTGTAGCTGCAAGAGGAGAAAAAATATTTAGTGCTGGCACTACTTCGTTAGGCACGGGATCAAGTTCTTCAATTTCTTCAAGCACAGCTATGACGGGATCAGGTACAATTACTGTAGCGTCTACAACAGGATTTACATCTAGCGGCACTCTGCAGATAAACAGCGAACAGTTCACGTATACGGGGGTGACATCTACAACTTTTACAGGTGTGACTCGCGCAGCAAACAGCACAACTGCAGCAACGCATTCTGCGACCACTGATACATCTAGAACAGTTGTGTCAGAATCTTGGACAGAGCGAGACTCAGGGCGCACAAGTGCTGGTAAGTATGCGTTTGAAAGATTTAATTTTGACGGCAACGATAAGCTTATTGTTGTAGATGGGGTAAACGCTCCTACCGTATTTAGTACGGCTATGGCTGCTACTGACGTAAGTAGCAACACAGTAACAGGAGCGTCCATTGTAACAGCGTATCGTGAACACATGTTCTACGCTGGTATGCCCCTCACTGCAAACTCTGGCCCACAAGAACTTATATTTAGCCAGCCGTTTGATGAAGATGCGTTTAGTTCTGGTTCCGGTGCGGGTAGCATCAAGGTTGACGATAATATTGTTGGCCTCAAAGTTTTTCGTGAGTCACTGTTTATTTTCTGTGAAAACAGGATATTTAAGCTCACTGGCAGTTCACTAAGTGACTTCGCTGTGCAGCCTGTTACACGCGACATTGGGTGTATCAACGGCAAGACTATTCAAGAATTTGCAGGTGATCTTTTGTTTCTTGGGCCTGATGGATTACGCACAGTTTCAGGAACGGCAAGAATTGGTGACGTAGAGTTGGGCACCATAAGTGCAAATGTACAATCTGTATTTGACGAGAACATAGCAGATGCTGCCTTGTTTGAGTCTATAGTTATACCAGAAAAAACACAGTATCGAATATTTTTTAGTAAAGCGGGACAAACCGAACTTTTAACAGAGGGTGTTATATGTGTCTTGAAAAGTCAACAGGGTGGTAAGGGCTACGAGTTTTCAACAACAAAAGGCATAAAGCCCTCTTCGACAAGCACATTTATAGAGGCTGGTAATGTAGCCGTGATACACGGGGGATTTGACGGGTACGTGTACAGGCAAGAAGAAGGACAAACTTTTGCAGGAACAAATATAAACGGTAGGTATAGAAGTCCTGACCTCACCATGAATGATCCCGGCATACGAAAACACATGCAGCGAGTCATTGTAAATTTTAAACCCGCGTCTACAATCGATGCAGACTTAATTGTAAGGTACGACTACGAGGGAAGAAACTCTGCAAGACCTTCTGCGTACGCCTTAGACGCAACAAGAATAGCTGGAATATATGGTGTATCAACATATGGTACTCCTGTTTATGACGGCCCATCTCAGCCCCTAATCAGACAGCCCGTAGAAGGTTCAGGATTTGCGGTGGCACTTCGTGTTAATGACGGCGGAGAAACAGATGCGTATTCGCTAAAAGGGTTTCAGCTAGAATACCAATTGGGAGCGAGAAGATAAATGGGTGCAACTTATACCAGACAGTCATCGTACGCTGACGGAGACATAATCTCCGCTGCAGATACAAATGATGAATTCAATCAACTTCTTGCTGCGTTTGCTTCAAGCACAGGACACACACACGACGGCACTGATGCAGAGGGTGGACCGATTACCAAACTTCTTGGTAACACACTAACATTTGGTGCGGCCACATCTGGCACAGACATCACCATTACTTTCGATGGAGAAACAAACGACGGCGTACTAAAGTGGATGGAAGACGAAGACTACTTTGAGTTTTCGGATGACATACTTGTTGCCAGCACGGAGAAGCTACAGTTCCGGGACACTGCCATCTACATCAACTCAAGCACAGATGGACAGCTTGATCTGGTTGCTGATTCTGAAATACAAATTGCTGCCACCACTATTGATATAAACGGTAATGTAGACATATCTGGCACACTAACAATTGGTGGTGCTGATATATCGGAGACGGAACTAGAAATACTTGATGGTGCAACAGTCACCACAACAGAGATAAACATCCTTGACGGCGATACCTCCGCATCCGCTACTACTGTGGCTGACGCTGATCGTGTTGTTTTCAATGACGCTGGAACCATGAAACAGGTAGCGGTCACAGACTTAGCTGCCTATTTTGATGACGAAATCACAGCAATGCCGAACCTCGTTACCACTGCTGCTACCACTGTTGGCGCACTTAACTCTGGTTCGATCACGTCTGGTTTTGGTACGATTGACACAGGATCGTCAACAATTACAACAACAGGGCTTATCACTGGTGGTTCGTTGGACATTGATGACGTACTTATCAACGGCACAACAATAGGTCACACAGACGATACAGACCTTATTACTTTGGCGAATGGTGTAGTCACTGTTGCCGGGGAGATATCAGTCACTACGCTGGATATTGGTGGCACAAATATCACTTCTACTCCCGCTGAACTAAACATTCTTGATGGAGACACAACTGCCAGTTCTACTACCGTAGCTGATGCAGACCGCGTTGTTTTTAATGATGCTGGAACTATGAAACAGGTGGCGGTCACTGACTTAGCTGCCTATTTTGATGACGAAATTACAGCGATGCCTAACCTAACGTCTGTTGGCACGTTGACAACCCTGACTGTAGACAATGTAATTATCAATGGATCAACCATTGGACACACGGGCGACACAGACTTGATGACTGTGGCTAGTGGTGTTCTTACTGTGGCTGGTGAAGTTGATGCTGCAAGCTTGGATATATCTGGCGATGCTGACATTGATGGTACACTTGAGGCTGATGCAATTACTGTCAATGGCACAGCATTGAATACTGTTATTGCGGGTGTGACTGTTACTGACGCAACCAATTCTGCCCACGTCTTAGTAACAGACAACGAAAGCACCAACGAAGAAAACCTTATCACCTTTGTAGAAAACGCAACAACCAGCACAGGTAATGTTGGCCTAGAGATGGATGGCACCCTTACTTACAATCCAAGTACAGGCACTGTAACATCAACTATATTTAAGGGTAACATAGACGCAGTAGACGGAGACTTTGATGGTACTCTGGAAGCTGATGCGATTACGCTGGATGGCACAGCGATTACCACAGTAGCTACTTTGTCTACTGGTATATCCAACGGCAACCTGCCTGTGTTTACCAGCGGTGCTGCCGACAATGACTTCCTACGTATTGACGGTACATCCATTGAAGGACGTTCTGCATCAGAGGTGCTGTCAGACATAGCAGCAGCACCAGCGGCAGGAAGTTCTAACATTGTTACAACGGGTGCAATAAACAGTGGCAGTATCACCAGCGGATTCGGTGCTATTGATAACGGATCAAGTGCCATAACAACTACTGGTACGATTACGTTTGGTAGTTTGGCTGATGGTTCTATTACAATTACAGCATTTGTTGATGAAGACGACATGTCATCTGACAGTGCAACTCTTATTCCTACACAACAGTCTGTCAAAGCATACGTAGACAACAACGCAGGTAGCTTTAACAGTTTCCAGCTTGAAGACGATGATGGCACAGAAGTTACAATTAACAACGCCAAAGAACTGAAGATCATTGGTTCAGGTGTAACAACCAACTTTACTGACACGTCTACTGGCAGTGATGGTGATCCGTTTGACCTAACCATTACAGTTGATGCTGCACAAACAGGCATCACCTCCCTGCTTGCTACCGACATCAAGATTGGTGAGGATGACCAGACCAAGATTGATTTTGAGACTGCTGATGAAATTCACTTCTACGCAGCCAACGTGGAACAAGTGTATTTGGGTGACAACATCTTTGGCCCACAGTCCGATAGTGACGTTGACTTGGGTAGCAGTTCTGTGCGGTGGAAGGATGCGTATGTAGATAGCTTGACTTCAACAGGCACAATCACTGGCGGTAGCCTAGCCATAGACAACATTACTATTAACGGCACAGAAGTAGATTTATCTAGTGGTACTTTTACAATAGATAGTGCAAGTGATATTACACTTGATGCTGATGGTGGTGCTATATTATTCAAAGATGGTGGCACAGAGATAGGTCGCCTATTTAATTCTTCTTCTGATTTAATTTTAAAATCAGCAGTATCTGACAAAGATATGAAGTTTCAGGGCAATGATGGTGGCGCTGCTATAAATGCTCTTATACTTGATATGTCTGCTGCTGGTGCTGCTACGTTCAATGCTGGCGCAACCTTTGCTAACGGCTGCTCAATAGTTGGTGGAGATTTTGGAACACTCCTTCTAGATAACGCAGACGCTACTCACGGTACTCAACTATTATTCCAGCATAACGGCACATCTAACACAGGTGCTGACATTCAAATGTCTGACGCTGGTGGGTTGAAAATTAGAACGCTTGCAGTTGAACACATGAGTTTTCATACATCTGCGTCTGCTGGTTCGCCATCTGAACATATGAGAATTTCTACGGGTGGAAATATTCGTATGTTCCAAACAGGTTCAGACAGTCCCGGTAATGGCAATACAACTACCGGACATGCTTTCAGGCCCGATGGCATCGTCCAGTTTAGTAGTGCATCTGGCTATTTAAACGTTAACAGAAATAGCACTGGAACTATCCAGCTATGGAATCTATCCGGTAATACTAAAGGAACAGTGACAATTGCTAGTGGTGGTATAATTTTTGGCACTACATCTGATGGTCGCCTCAAGCAAGACATAGAACCTTTACAAGCTACAGACAAACTTATGGCTATGAATCCTGTCAGTTATGCTTGGAAGGAAAACCCAGACGGCCCTCGTAGCATGGGCTTCATTGCTCAAGAGATGTACGAAATTATGCCAGATGCTGTCGGCATTGGAGAAGATGCTGATGCGACCATGCAAATGGATTACGGGCGCATTACGCCAATCCTTGTGTCGGCTTTGCAGGACGCACACAAAAAGATTGAAGAGTTGGAAAGCCGTATTGTGGCGATGGAGAGTAAGTAATGTCTGAATTTGGATTTGAACATATTGGCGCAACTATGTTTGGGTCAGCGAACCAAGCCAGCTTGCAGGACAGTTTTAATTGCAGTGGCACAACCGATAATCAAGCTGCTGACACATCCTTTGATTTTTCAACTAGCATGGATAATGATGACTACTCAATTTTTGGAAATTCAATAGGGCCGGGTAGTGACCAAGCGGCAATATCATCTTGTCGTAGCAGAAGCACGACTGGAATACGAATGGTAGTTTTTGATGACACAAAAGACAATAATGGAAGGTTTGATACAGGGTATCACTCTGTAGGCACGGTTGGTGATACCTAATGCACATGCTTGATAGACTGAAAAAAGTCAGAAAAGAATTACGGCCTTTTTTAAAGACTGAGTATTGTGTAGTGTACGAAGATATAGATATGGACTGTTGTGCTGTTTATCACCCCAGCCCTGAAGCAATAACCGCACTAATGCACGGCGATGTCTTCCCACCTGTCTGGGTTTATTGGGAACTAAAAAAAGATGAAGCAAAGCCAGATTTTAAACAGCACACTAGGAGCCATCTTTTGCATGACACGCCAAGAGAAGGTCCGAAAACAGAAGAAGAAGCGTTGTTGTATTTGATTATGAAGGATGTTCCAGAACATATCTGGAGGAACTACAACAAAAGCAATAGTGTTAAGATGAAAATTTGTAGAAAGAATCAACTGCCACAAAGCAGGGAATTTAGAGATAGCTGGAGAGTAGCGGCATGACACGAACCATTGTAGATAAAGATGCAAGCACTATAGATTCTGCATCAGCGACTGTGCCAAGTGACAGGCACTTTCGTGACGCATGGTCATTGAGTGGCACGACAATTACAGAAGACATATCTGCAGCAAAGACGTTGTTTAAAGAAAAGATACGTATGGCTAGAAAGCCTTTGCTTGAAGCCCAAGATGTAGCATACATGAAGGCACTTGAAGCTGGAGATAGTTCAGCACAGACAACTGCTATTAACGCTAAGACAGCCCTGCGTGATGCACCTGCTGCTGCTGCTATAACAAATGCTGATACGATTGCAAAGCTAAAGGCTGCGTGGGATACCTCACTACTTGGCGCAAGTCCTTACGGAGATTAAAGATGGCAAACAGTTATACATGGACATATCCAACTCTTGAAAGGGTGGCATCAGAGGGCGGTAACTCTGACGTTATAAAGACAATTCACTGGTGTATAGAGGCTGTGTCTGACAGCGATAAAAACGATCTTGGTAATTGGTTGATGGCAAGACAATACGGAACAACAGATGTGTCACAAGAATCGGGCGCATCATTTACAGCTTACAACTCAATTACAAAGGACTGGTGTAAAACAAGAGTTCTTGCTGATTTGGGTGAAACAGAAGATCAAATAAAAACAAGACTTGACGCAATTATTACAGAACAGAAGACACCAACAATCCTCACTGGCACACCCTCTGGCTGGTAGCAAAGATGAAGTTGACAATGGAACCCGTACTCAAAACACAGATGGAACTTGAGGCACACGAGAAAGAGTGCGCCATTCGGTACGCTGCTGTGCAAGAGAAGCTAGAGGGTCTAGACAAACGTATGTGGCGACTAGAGGCGTTGATAATGGCATCTACAATGGGCGTGGTAGCGATGATCGTTACGATGCTGTTGAAGTTAGGATAGGACATGGCTGAAAACACAGATGAACAAAACGTCACTCAAGCTGATTTAGATGTCGTAAAAAAAGTAGCTGATCAAGCTGGATTAACTGAAGGAATTGATCCAGCATTACCCACTGGCACTAAAATTACAGCGGATGATCAAACTGTTGTTGATAATGAGCTTCTAAAAACCACAGATAAGAAAATAGATGATCCTACAGACATAGTAAAACCCGACAAAATAACTGTTGATGATCTAACAGATCCTGAAAAATTCGATGCTGCCAAAGTTACTCCCGACAAATCAGCACGAGAAAAAGTAGGCAAAGTAGATGCCGCACAAGCTACGGAAGAGCAGCGGCAAAGATCACAAATGCAAGCTGCACAGGGTAAAATATCCCCTGAAGCTATGGCTGTAGCAGCTACACAAGAATTAGATCCTAGAGCTACAACTCGCTACCAACTAGCTGAACTATTCAAGGGCATGGAAGAGGGTAGTCCTCCTCCTGCGTGGGCCGCACCTGCCGTTCGTAAGGTAACAGCAGTGATGCAACAGCGGGGTTTAGGTGCGTCCTCTATGGCTGCAGCCGCTACGATGCAAGCGATGATGGAGTCTGGTATTCCTATCGCTGCTCAAGACGCACAAAAATACGCTACTATCCAACTTCAAAATCTAAACAACGAACAACAAGCCGCTCTTCAAAATGCTGCTGCTCTCGTACAAATGGACATGGCAAACTTGAATAATCGTCAACAAGCTGCCGTGAACAATGCAAAAGCATTCCTAACGCTCGACACCCAAGACTTGACTATGGAGCAACAAGCAAATACTTTAACTTATCAGGCCCGGACTCAAACGCTGTTGTCTGATCAAGCGGCAGAAAACGCTGCACAACAGTTCAACGCTAAATCAAATAATGAAATAAATACATTTTTTACGGAGTTGGGCACACAGCTAGAGTCTACACAACAGGCTCGTACTATCGCCCTGAAGCAGTTCAACTCTAATCAGGGTGTTGCCATAGAGCAATACAACGCACAGATGGACTCTAGTGCTGATCAGTTCAATTCTAATATGCAATTACAGATAGATCAAAGTAACGCTGTATGGAGAAGAAACGTAAATACACGTAATACCGCTACACAAAATGAAACAAACAGACAAAATGCTCTTAACCTTTTGGGAATAACTCAGACAGGTTTAAACAATTTGTGGGCGCAGTATCGTGACAAAGCAGCGTGGGTAGCAAAGATATCGGAAAATGCTGCTGACCGTGCCCACAATGCGGCTATGCAGTCTGCATCCATATCTGCCAACGCTTCAGCGTACAGTGACAGTTACGATAATTTTATGAAACTAGGTATTATTGATAAGATTTGGAGAACAAAGTAAGCTATGAGTAAGTTATCTAAACTCTTAAATAGGACGTTTGGAAATAACGCTGTAAAGACAGGGGTTATTCTAGGTTCTGCATATTTTGGAAGTAAGTATTTGTTTACAAATCCTACAGGTACAGCAGGAGGATATAATCCTGACACTTTGTTCGGAAAAGTTTTTAATAGTATAGGGGAAGACGGACTAACTCATTTTTCTGATACTAGCTTCGGACAAAGCACACTAGGTAGAGGCATAACTAGAACAGGGGAACTTTTAGGGATAGGGCAAGGCGATCCTCAAGAGCTTGGTCCTTCGTTTTTAAGTAATGCTTTGCGCGGTCAATTTAGTAAACCTCCACAAGTTGGTGCGATGCCTACCGGAGGATTTGGAGTGCGTAGTGATTTAAATTTTCAGGCAAGTCGCGTTAATCCTTACCCCATAGGTAGGGGTGGAGCCTTTCAAAACGCAATAGGAAATGATAACACTTTACAGTATTTAGCAAGAACTGTTCAAAATACAATAGGTGCGCCATCCGTATCCGCTCTGCCCAAAGCCTCTTCGGCTGCAGCAGCCCCTTCAATATCTACTACAAAAAGCTCACGAAGAGCTTACTCACGAGTAACAAGTACATAGGTAAAAGTTATGATGGACAAAATCACCGCTCTGTCGGTGCCACCCGGAAATTCACTCACAGATGCCCCCGGAAAATGGTCGTGGGAAAGACCTGCTCGTTTTTCAGATCCTGATGATGCCATAGATCACATAGCAGATGCTATTACTACACAACCAATACGGGATGATATGTTAAAGTTTATGATGGCGGGTATATCTGTAGAAGAGTTGACTGATCAAATAGCATTTAAAGGGTTTATGGAGGGTGCCTACACACCTGACGTTGCGGAGTTAACTAAACCTGCTGTAGCTATCATACTTGCGGATATGGCTGTTCAAAACGGTGTAGATCCCAGAATGTTTGTAGATTCTGCTGCCCCTAAAGAGGAGTTTTCAGACACACAGTTTTTTGAACTTCTCAAGAAAAATAATCCTAAAATATTTGCCAAAACGCTGGAAGAATTAAATAAGATGGAAAGAAATCAAATTGACGTGGTAAACGAGGCTTTTCAACCCTCTCCGGTAGTAGAGGAGCAACCTCCTGTACCTGATTCGTTTCTCAACGTAGAGAAAGGAGATGCTAGATGAGTGCTTTATTGATAGGTTACGCTTTAGCTAGTGCTTACGCATCTGAGGGAATTAAAAAAGAACAAAAGCAAAAAGCCGAATCACAAAACAAAATTTATGAGTTTGGTCGTGTGAAGGACGATTCTGGTAAGTTAACTGGGGGTCTGGTATCACGTGGTGATGTTGTGCCAGAAAATATGAGTAACTTTGTCCCTGAATATTTTAGAGTGGGGACTGAAGGCCAGTTAAGAGAGTACAAAAAAGAACCTACAATAGAACCTGCGTATTTTGACACCCAAAATAAAATGATGGGTAAGTTAAATGATTTTCCTGAATTACAAAGACAAAACGTGACAAATCCTGCAGACAGGCAAATGCCTCTGCACATCGTAAACACGGGACAATATGTAGATGGTGCGTATAACGGATTTCCTTCCGATGTTCTAAAAATGATTTTGCCGGATGATGATGAGCCTGTAGAAACTACGTTTGAAAACGTAGGCCAAACATATTTAGCTGCAGACGGTGCAGAATTTAAGGAATATATGGGCCTTAAAAACCACCTGATAGAAAACCCAGACATAGACTCTAAGTATGAAGTTGTAAGAACTACTGAAACAATGTTGGGCAATACGCTAACAAAAAGAATATTTAACCGCACTACTTTTGATTATAATAGAAAAGAACCTGCAGAGGTAACTATAGATGAGCCACAAGACGCGACCTTTACTACCCCCGACAATAGGGCACATAAAACCTATGCAGATATGGCTGCACATTTGGATGCAAATTTAGATTTACCCAGAACGTATTTTTACGATGTACCCACAGTAACTACAAAGGGGGATGATAAAACCACTAAATTTACACGAACTAAATTTAAATATGAACCAGATGCGAAACCTATAGAAGTAACGGAAGGTCTAGAGTCTACTTTGATAGCATCTGATGGGTCAGAACATAAGGATGCTAATGCAATTAATGCGTACTATAAAGATAATCCCGGATTAGAAAGAACATATCAATTAAGAACTAAATCAATAACTAAAAAGCCAGATGAAACAACCACTACTTTTGAGTTTGGTGAGATAAGAACTTTAAAAGACGCCGCTGAAAAAGCCGACAAAGTTGCGTTGTTTTCTATAGAAGGCAAAGATCCAGCTAACACATTTAATTTCGAACTCACATCACAAACTAAAACACTTACCCCCGCAACCTTGACTGCACTTAACACCGAAGTTGCTAGATTAGGTATATCGGGCGTAGACGACGTAGCAAACAGATACAATGAAATCAGCTATCAAAACTTTTTAGGAAGTGTAGCGGAGTCTGTTGTACAGGCGTATACTGATGTAGATAAGGACGGTATAAAAATAGGAATACCATTTAGACTGTATAACGATGTGGAAAGATACATGAAAGAATCATACGGGGCACTTGCTGCTTTGCCGGGATTTATAAATGTTTTACAGGCCAATGTAGACTTAAAACGTAGAGAGGATTATTCAGAGCAAATAGCAACTAATGAAGCTCAAGGTAAAAAAACAATTATTGCTACTTTAGATTCAAATGATAATCCTAACATACCTCAAGGTCAATCTCTTGATCTTCTTGTGGGAGTTTCTGAAGAACACAAACTAATCATAGATCAGCTAGGACAAAAAATTTCCGGCGTGGACATGGAAGATTTTGCCGTTAAAAACTTGCTTACATATGTTCCGGGAACTGGCGGCGCACAATTAGCTGACAATCAGGATAAGTTAGAATTTCTAGGTGACATGATGAATACCTCTGTTGCTGGAACAAATCAAACTCAATTTGATCTGTTCATAGGCGCACTGACGGGTGTGACTGCAGATTACGAGGGTCCAACAAAAGAGTTGATGGAAAATTTTGTTGAGGGATACGGCAGCACATTCGATGAAAAAGTTAGTTTTATATCTAGATTGAGTGCTAGACTAGGCGGTGATGCATACATAACACAACAGTATAAGGCGTACAATAACAACAGAAGAGAAACGCCTGAAACAACACAAAAATTTGTAGAAGGACAACTGCAGGTTTTTGCAGCGTACTCTAATGTCGAAAGATTCCTGACTGGGTTTATTAACACGTATGAACTGTACACTGGTCAGGATATAAATATACCATCTAGACAGGGCGAAATATACTTAACTTTCGATGGCCTGTTAGTTGCTTACGATAATGTTATAAAACCTGCTCTACAAAAAATACCTTTGGTAGGGGAGTTTATCAAAGATTCTCAAGGGTCAATTCAAAGCGCGGATGATACTTTAAATACCGTGCAAACAGCTTTGTTCAGTAAAGACAATAACGGAACCTATCAAGGATTCACAAAATTTTCTGATCTCAGTAGGCCAGAACAAGAAAAGTGGATGAGAGATAACGGAAAAGCTGGCACCGTAGAGGATTATTTAAAGGGTGAAGTTGAAGCTAACGCTAAACTCAAGTCACAACTAAACAAATTTTCTAGGACGGGATTCGATGAAAAGGGAGAAATTAGTTTTAAACTAGCTATGAGAGCCTACTATCGTTACATGGCTGCTTACGCACTAGCTAGTGCTACTCAGGGCGGTACAGGAGGAAGAACAATATCCGACCAAGACGTGGCGAACTTCTTAACCGCGTTTCAACAAGAAAAGCTTCTGTCTAATCCTGCAAATGAAAAAAGAGTGTTACAACAAATTTTGAAAGAAGTTAAAGTGCAAAAGAAAATAGCACAGAATCTTTCGGGAGGTGGGATTAACAGCACACCAGAGTCTAGACGCACTGCCGTTGCTACACTTAAATTACTTCGTATGCCGGGTAGCCAGTATATTGGTAACGGCATGGATGTCTTATCAGAAAAAACAGACGTGGGAGGATTCGGAGAACAAAAAGGTGCGGCT